>Ga0247782_1000205_pt1 | contig 68703 bp, 60 predicted proteins | sample UWRJL019104C5_FD_179928 | JGI IMG/M metagenome (GOLD analysis project Ga0247782, IMG submission 179928) | Plant litter microbial communities from Arlington Agricultural Research Station in Wisconsin, United States - UWRJ-L019-104C-5 | ecosystem: Environmental > Terrestrial > Plant litter >... | reverse complement strand
GCAAATCAGTGCCCCCCCCCCCCCCCCCCCCCCCCCAATCAGGATGATATTCGGCTAGGTAGGTAGCTTGTGTCGTTATCCTTGAGCGTAAGGCTACTAGCAAGGGGCACTACCAATGCCAGTCCCGTCCAACCAAAACACTGGAAATTACACTGGAGGTCGAGCGGCTGAAAGATGAATCCTTGCCCGAGGATCCTGAGGATCTCAGCTCTAATCCTTGATAATTACCAGAGTCTACTGACATGCCGCTGTGTGTACATACCGAACTTGGTATGTTAGTAGTTAGAGATCTCAGATAGGTAGGTAGTCCACAGAGGTCGTTACGCTTTACCTAACGCCCTGCAAATGCGCAGTACAAAACCTACATTAGAGTGAATAGACGACATACCCAGTCGAAGTGTGTACCTTGGTTCGTCCCTAGTCTAACTGTAATCTCCCACCGAATATCTAGCCAACAAAACCACGATATCCCACACCACATTGTTCTCACATGCTCAACCTGGGGTTACGAGGTTGTCTTATCATGCTCATTGGCCGACTATGTTGCATCGACAAGTTCAGCCCGCAGATCACCTGCCTCCTTTCCCCAAGCTCTCGTCTGCTGGTTCCAGAGAAGCAGACATAGAACGTGCCCACTATCCACACAAGTGTCCTGGCATGCCCACTTTCCTGTCCGCCTTTTTTTTGGCCCAGGAACCTGTCTGGGCCCCCAGTGTAGGTAGTTCACTACTCTGAGTCGAACTTCGAAATCGTCGACAGGGGTTAGGAGGGGAACAAGGGTCATCCTAAGAACCCTAAACCAAAATCGACTTCAGATAGGCTATTACAATTGTGAAAAAATAATTCCGAGCCAATTATGTGCCGTTCCCTTACCCCCGGTTGGACCCAAAACAAAGTACTATACATGGTTTTGATTACCTACCCCCCTGTTTTTTGTTGCCTGTACGCATGTACATGATGTACCTACTTATGTACATACAAAACATGGTAAACCCCACCAGGCCTTGTGAAACGATCTATCTCGGTACCAGAGGAGAGGGTCTTGCTTATATCACGCACACTGCTTTAGTCACCACTTGCTTCTTCATTGTAACTCTACTGAGTACAATCCTCTAAGACTACGTACGTAAGTGTATTACCTACAACATGAACTAGATGGAATAACACGACTCATCGACGTCAGACAGGACAATTCCGCTACGGCGGGACTGTTCCGGTCGGCAAAAGAGGGGGCGGTTGCACCGACCACGTGATATGTCAACTTACATAGTATACGTACCTATTAACCTAAGTACCTTCCCTTACTAGCATCGGATCTGGCTCTTTTGCTACCATTAGGCAACGAATTTTCTAGAAGGGCTTGGTGCTTTCGGCAATGTGCGTGGCTTGGCAGGAGACAGTTTCTCTTACCACACCCCAGGCGACCACCATTTAGATCAGTAGCATGAAGTGGCTGATGTACGACATAGAGCCGGTGACCGCCAAACGAAGCTTAAGGAACCGGTATGGCGGTATGTAAGGGGCATGGAAATGGAAAGCCTCAAGGTCGACTTCGTAGCGACAGCAGCCGCAGCCGCAGCCGCAAACCACAGGGTATACTCTTGACATACTTACACCCAGGCGTACAAAGCCACTTACCATCTGACTCGGTAACACAGATATACTAGAGATATACACGGAGATAAGCCCGTTTGCCTGCCGAAGATACGACACCGTCACTGCCACTCCGCATGTTTCATGCATGAGAAACCAGCCCTACGCTCTTCCACTTACTTACCACCAACAAGTAACACAGGTATGTATGCAGGTATGTGAGAGGATCTGATGAGAGACTCGCCTAGATTACCTACCCGCCTATCCCCGAGTAGCGATGGGGGCGGTTTTACTCTAGGACTTCGGGATGGTTGACCGAGGCTCCATCGCGAATCCTCCCATCGATGAACTTCCCTTTAGTATACACTGCTGGAAACAAGATCGTATTCAGATCCGGGAATAACACAATCTGCGACAGCAGCGATAGGAACAGACATGCTTGGATACCTAGGTAAGCAAGTGCGTACGTACATGTTGACCGGTGCCGCGTAAAAGCTATTACTACTGAATACATCTGCATACATCTGCATAGCTTATTAGGTATGTCTATGTCCACACAGATCTACGCAACTCGAAAATAAGTATACTAACAGAAAAAGAGGATCTGTCAAGAAAAATAAGTACCTGAAACGGTATTTGTGAACAGCAGTTCAACGGTGAAGCATATGTACATAGAATTCCACAAGTCGGGATACCGCATTCAAGAAAACGTGATGCCAAGACACTGAGAGATGATACCCAACCAGCAAAGTGACTCATCTGGGTCTAGTAATAGCACAACGCATGGGCCGTTTGGTATAGGTTATTACCAATCAGCCAATTACCAACCCAACGATATTCCGTGACGGATTCATCGTAGTATGGAAACTACATACCTCGGTAGCTCTGTGACTCTCTACCTATCTTATCTCTTCCGCCTACAGATGCCTTATACATAATAGGTATCATCCACTGACATGGGTAAAAAGATGCCTGAGGTAGATATTCCTACTGTTGACTCCCCTGAAACACGAGCGAGATCTAGGCAGGTCACAAAACAAGCTCTATCTGAACTACCTTGTCCATTCAGGTAGGTAACTACTGTATGTACATGATTTACTTACCTAAGTTAATAAGTGGCCTACAGTAAGGTAGGTAGGGTTTACATTCTAGGGCCCGCATCGAAAGGATCCAGATCATACTATGTATGCTGTATGTATAGGGCGTGCATACAGCATAGGCTATTACATTGTACTTTCCCAAAAGAAACCCACATACCAGAATTGGCTTCTCGTTATTTTTGCCCGGGTCATTGTTTTATTTTGCTTCAATAATTTGCCTATTCATCGCTAATACCTTCCATTGTCCCTCTCCTAGGACCCTGCTTAAGTACGTAAGGGAGCACGTACATATGTAGTTCACATCTGCCTTATCCGGAGTATACTAGGGCGCTAGTAAGCCCCTTACATAACACTAATACACTAGGTTAGTGCAGCCTTATTGTAGTTGACTCTGTGGCTATACCGATACCCTACCCTGCACTTACTTACACACGGACTTCTACTTAATCTATGGTAGCCTGGTCTGAGGTCGGAATACCGAAAAAAAACGGGAAACTCTCTTGACTGCTACATCCCTACTTGCCTATGATGGGAAAGTACATCGGCAACTCGGGACCGGGCAGAATCTAATCTCTGCTCGGGTTTGGGGCGTGCCCTTCCTTTAGCTGACAAGAACAATACATACCTAATGTACCTGGGTATTGTAGGTAGGTATAACACGGGAAAAGGGTTCTGAATAATACCGTCTGCCTCAGCCTCCATCCTTACCGTATTATAGATGGGTAGGTAGGCATAGGTGTTATGTGAGAGAAAAGGAAAAGGTAGGCGAGAAAGCTTGTTCTCGTGCCCATGCTTACCCACCCACCTTACGTAACCTATACATAGACATAGACATACATAACACCTATATCTCCAATCAACCTTTCTGCATCTTCCCAACAAGCCAAAACCAACCAACCAAGAACATAGCCTCCAAGCCCACCTCCGCCATATTAAGACCTACATAGCCTACCTGCCTGCCAAACACCTGGTAACGTAGCGTTGCAATTGCAACCCTACCAGTATCCAAGTAATTAGAGAACAACACGTGCCTGCACATATGTATGTGCATGTGTACCTCTGCATATCCATCTGGATTGGCTCGACAAAAATCCATGGTGCAGGTAAGGCAGGTAAGGTAGGTAAGGTAGGTAAGGTACTTGTTATGTAGTTGGTCGATATATTTAGAAAAGGGGAAAAAACCACAAAAGGTGCAAAAGTACGTTTATGTAGGTAAGTAGGTAAAGTATTACTTGCGTTGAATCTGAACGGCGATGAAACGGTAAGTATGGAATGTGATGTATGTAGTATGTATGCTCGCCCGCGGCACAAACACGATGAATGCAATACCACGCAACATAACCCGACTTAACGGATGTCCTTCCCCGTCTTCTCTCTCCATCTCACTCTCTCCATGCTGACTGATATGACAGGCCATACCACACTACATACATAAATACCTACATACCTACACTTACATACTTACATCTAGTTCTTTTGTATAGTATCACGTAATCTTGCACATACAACCAACTCTGCTATCTAGCTGCAGCTGTGCCGAGGCTAGGCAATGCAAGCCAACGGGCGTTTGTACTACTGTAAGAAAGTCTAAGTAAGATAGTTCACCCGATCTAATAAGCGATTCAGTCATACATAATTCCGCACGAACAAACATATGCCAGGCCGCGTTGCCGAGCCCAGAGAGCTAGGAACCAGTCGCACACACGCACGCACACACCCCGTCGTGTTTCTTTGTTCCTTGCTCTGCTTACTTTTAACCGAAGGGGCGGAAGGCATGCGTTCCCTGAGAAATATGCAGATGCTGCACATAGTCCAACGGCTTGCAATTGTAGTCAGCAGCATATACCTACAGCATACAGAGCTACAGCATACAGAGGAAGGCATGGAGTGGATAGAGAAAGAGCATCCTCACATGCATCTATTCCGCTGCCTCCCTTTCTTCTATCTCCTCGACAGGGTCCTAGTTTCAACCGAAGGAAAAAAACAAAAGAACAGAATAGTAAGAAGCATCTAGTTAGCTTGGCCCGCTGACCCCCTATTTTGAGTGGGTAAATGTTCCCCCGGGGCAGAATCCGCGTATATCGCTCCTGAGAGTATCAACGGACGAAACATCCCATCACAGAATCGGTGAGAGTCATTACACTTGTTCCCGTAGGTATTACAAGAAACTCAGGTCAGGTAGAAGGATTCAAGCCTGCATTTTTATCTCATCAGAACGAAAACGAGTTATCATCTAACCTAGTGCGTTTGCCATTGTACTGTAACTATCCTAAGATCCCATCGGTCCTTAGCCAGATAGCACAGCCCTTGGACCCAAGAATAAGATCTCACGAGGAGATAACTAAGCATAATACCGAAGAAGAATAGCCTCAAAGGCAATACAACATTACGGACAAAGAAAATTCCGATACATCGAAGCAAAAGTCCATCCCCTAAGACCTAACACCGTAGTAGTACCTTAAGTAGTATTTTACATGCGTGCCTACGCGCCTTATCGCCGCAGCTGGACAACCACAGCCCGTACCAAGCCTCGTAGCTAAGCATGGCCAAGAAAACACCAAGCAAAACATGTAACATTAGCTGAATGCTTAGGTAGTATAGCCCCAAGTTATTATTAAGAGTTGAAGAAAAGGGGGGAAAAAAAGGAAAAGTTACGCGAAAATCTCGCGTATCGTACATGAGTGGCTTTGCGTTTCGTCTTTCTCGCCCATCGAAAAAGAACCGTCAATATCAATATCAACATCTACATCAACTCCTACTTCTGTTCCTACTCCTAATGACTCCCTTTCATCTTATTCAGCCTCTTCCTATAATTAGGTAGAGACCTGTATCATCATGATTCATGTTGGACATTACCTAAACCAGGCGTAGCGTGACTATACAAAATATTACCATTTCTATCAATCTCGCTAAAAAGAGCCTATGAACTCTCCTCAACAACACACCAAAAAAAAGGACCAAGCAAACAAGAGAACAAACAAGCAAATACATCATCCCAACCTCTGGCCCCCTTATTCCCTTCTTCCCTTTGTTCTGAGTATCTAACAGACTGGCCCTCTTGCACTATAATTAGGTAATACGCGCCGTCCAGTGTCCGGATCCTCTATTATTAAGTATTGACCCCCTGCTCGTAATTAGAGTTTCAGGTGATGTTATCCCTCTCCATGTCTTCACTGTCCCAACTCGTATCATCTGACTCTCGTAGATGTGTCTTCTTGCTATGCTAGCCAGTTGTTATCTTGGTCTATGCTGTCTCTCAATATTCTCATAACACTATCAGGCGACCAGGAGACCAGGCAACCAACTTTCCGGGTTATGTCTCTACGCCTTGAGCCAAACGATACGATTGAGCAGTACAATTCGTACGGGAAGCACCTGGCTTAATACCATTCACAGTGATCATGTAGAGTCTAGTATTGAGTTGAGAAGTTTTTCTTTGTGCTGCAAATAAAAAGCGAAATTTTCCAGCTATAGAGCATTGTATTTAGACCAAGCTGAATCTCATGATCTGTTTTTCAAACCCCAGCAAACCTGAATAGCGCATCCCTTTCGTAAATTTCTGAAGCTCGATGTGACTTCCTAATTACTCATCCCAGCAAACCACTGAACTATGACGACCTGGAAGAGCTTATCCTCCCCCCAACTCAGAGCTCCAGCCAGCATATCGTCTCGTCGTCTTCACTAATATCAGACCCCAGATCCCCTTTTCCGATGTGATCTGTTTTGCGCAGATATATCCCTGGTATGCCATCCAGCATAACCAGCGTCCGGCACAAGTTTAGTAAAAGCGATGTGGCAAAGCAATCCGTGTATCTGTAAACCTCAGCAAGGAGTTTGACTCCCGTGAATATGTTATGCACGGTCTGGGTAACCCCGACCGTACCCCGCGATACGCTCACTACGTAAAGCAAAGTGCCGGTGAGACCGTGATTGTCATGATCCCGCTCGTAACTATATGCCGCTCATCCTTCTAGTTCGCATCGCGAAGTGCTTCTGGTCCTTCGCCTTTGTATGCTCTGTTCTTCCACTCGACAGGAACTTTGCCGTTTTTTGTGGCCTTTTCGCGCCGTTCTGGGTCGGCGATCGTGTCGGGGTTTATGAAACGGCAAGTCAGTGCGTATCGACGAACGCCGGCCGCAAAGACAGCATGCTATACAAAGGTCAGTCTGAATAGCCCCCATCAGTATCATTAACAAGCTGTAACTCACCTCGTAATACTTGTGGATTTTTGTGCCATGCATGATGACGATTGTTCCCGGCTTGCATACGAATGAAAGCATGACACCTTTGTCGTCAGCGGTCTTAATGCCGGATTTCGCCTTTCGGCGAAACTTCATAGTACTAGGCGAGCCTAGTGACATGGTGGCGACGGTCGGACCAAGCTCCTTCTCGCCATCGTCATGGAACTGGGAACGATATGTAAGCCAACTTCCATAAAGTGTTGGTAGGTAGACTTACACTGATCTGTGACTTCTCAAAGTAGCCCAGGATGAGCTGTTCGTTGAAGTCGATGAAGTGACTAGGCATGGACTCTGAATCAACATCAAGATCGTTGTTCAAAAGGTCTTTGGTCATCAAGCCGATCGCCGTTTTTCCAGCCCAAGTGAGTCGGCTCAGAGACTTCATGACGGCATCGGGAGCTGTATCAAACCCGTTGGATGTCTCAACAACTACACCGAATTTATAATCGGCGCCCTACTTGTTATTAGCATGCATCTAAGTTATCTTGTGGGTTGCATACCATATTGCATGAAAAATGCGACGTCAACTCCTCGAGATGAGAGCCTGCAACATGAATTAGAATGATAGACACTATTAGAGTCGGATCCATGGTCTTCACATACCTCGGCACCGAGCTGCATGTCGTTGCAGCTTAATCCTTCCTTCTGTTGCTGCTTTATTGATCTCTTTGTAGAGATCATTGAGGCCACCGGGCCTTGTCATTGTCGCCTCTGTAGGAGTGAGAACTGTCACGTTGCCGATAATTTTGGCGTCATCTCCATTCTTTGGGGAACCAGGGAGGTAGAAAGCGTCGACTTCGTAACCGGGCAAGTTGTGCGACACAATATGATGAACCCGATGGTCCGGCGTATCAAACTGTTCTTCCGGGGTCTTCATTAACTGTCGGACCTCCCGAGCGAATTTTCCCAGCGGCACTTGGGTTGGTTTGAGAATGTGAGTAAACCCACATCCCTTCTCACACCGCCAACCATCCCAGTCTATTCTCCGGCATGCATACTTGCAACCTGGGCAAATTATAGCATCTTTGAAGATGGCTTCGGAACCGAATCTGCCGTCCCTCTGTGGAAGCGAAGGCACTAGAGGCTGGGGACCTTTCCCTTCCCATTTGGTACGCTCATTCATGAATTCTTCACTATAGTGAAGGTCGTTCAAGTTGATGTTCTTATCAGCAAAGGCGAAGAACATCGGACATGTCCTTTTCAAGCAACACCATCCCTCTGTGAAGATTTGTTTGTGCATGATGCCACAGGAACCACAAACAATGGCCTTGCATGTGAACTCACCGACCTTGTGAAGGTTCGATAGGGCCTTGTCTGGCGCAGCCCACCAAGAGGATGAGGCCAAGTCGATTTTCTCTAGACGAAGCATGTAGTGCTTGTACTGGGATCCGTCTGTTTGGACCGGCTGCCATTCAGACCACATGTCGGTGATATGGAACCAATCTAGAACACTATAATGGTGCTCGAGATGTACGTCGAACAAGTCGTTCTCGTACCGAGCTGGTCAAATACTTAGTATCGATGAACAAAGAAAGAGAAAGGCTAGGTATACCTGGTGTTTTGCCCTGCTTTTTAGCTACTTGCTGTTTGCCGGCAATCACGGCGATCGGTGTCTTGCCGTCCATTGTATTCTTAAGAACGACATAGTTCTTGGACGTCTCGCTCTGATCCGTGGTCCGGATCAGGTTGCCGTCGGGTCCTGTGATGAAACCACTACCACTATCATCAAATAATGTCAGCTGGATACTTTCCTAAAAGGGATGTGTCATCTGTTTCTTACACTGTGGTGATAATGACCTGGTTTTGTATCACGTCACGAGGCGTGGTTGGTCCATTCATTAGCATTCCTGTCGCTATTTTATTGTTTGAATGGACGCCTCCTTGGTGCACTCTCCAGTACGGCAAGGCTTGGCAAAAGGCTGCACGTAGGTTGGAAGCAGCGGGGGGTTTTCCAACAGGGAGTGGGCGAAGACCCGTGGGTTCTGCTTCCATGGACCGGGGAATATCGGCGGTCAAGGAGGGGATGTCGGCGAACCGAAATTCGCCAGCATCCTGCAGCCTTGCACTGGATCTAGTGACTCGGTTAGTCGGCACGGAAGCCGGGGAGAGCTGGTTATTGGCAGCTCTTCCAATAGGCGCGTCGTCTTCATTGAGAAAGTCGGCCGCCGTGCGCTTTAGGGGTCGCTTAGCAGCGACGGCGTCACGTCCGTTAACGTTGCGCGTACCGGTGGAATCCATTGTGCACGATTTATATACCTTTATTGATATATAAAAGATTGCAGCGAGATGGACTCAGGAACTGTATGCTTCTCAAGGACCTATTCGTGCAACGAAAGATAAGTATACAATGCAAAGGATGCCGATCGAGGGCCAAATGCAATAAAGACAAGAAAAACGTATGGCTATTGCCATGAATTTCAAAAGCAGTTGTCGCAAATATATGACAAACTAAACAGAAAAGATATTTTGAAGAAAAGAAGTAAAGGCAGGAATATAGGATTTAGAATAGAGTGCGAAAATATTGAGAAATGGTGATCAAAACCACCTTGTACTGTTGTCCACCAGTTTGATGTAACACAAACTTGGGTACGTACCGGTTGATGTAGGATGAGCAGAGAGTCGCTCTTTAAATCTGCCTTTAGTATGAGTAGACTCGGTTGATAAGCCAAGGCAGACTGGTCTGTTGGTTGGCGGATAGTTTTTTGTAACAAGAAGCTTGAAGGATAAGTAAGTTTAATCATAGACCGGCAACAGTTTCAATAATGACTATCGCGACAGGCAGTTTGAAGAGGAAGAGAATTGTTGAAGGGTTGTGGTAGGAAGGTTGGATAGGTAGAAATACAAGTTGAATAGGCCTTAACGTGAGTAGTGCAGAAACATATCTAAGAGAATAGTGGGCAAGGGCAGGTGACCGTGAAGAGATGGAGAGGAGATTACATACCTTTGTGATCAAGTGCTAACGTGTCGGGTGAGAGTTGCTGATCGCGACCGACGGGAATAGAGAGAATGTGATTTACTTCTATCACTTGAGAGTGGAAAAGGTAGAGCAGAGAACCTAGAGTAAGAAAGTAAAGACTGGTCAGATATGCGATACCTGCAGACTTGACTATGAGAAGGAACGATTGAAACGTACTAGCGACTGCCTTGAGATCTAATGTAAGTAGACTCAGGTCAGTATGAAGGAAGGACACTAGAAGATGAAGGTCAAATGACTGTATGATGTGCTCCTCAACGATATATTAGAAGACAAGGAGAGCGAATAGATCGGAAATAGGCTCATAGATGGGAAGGATGAGGCAAACCGAGTTGGTATCTAGTCCGAAAGGAAATAAATGTATGTGTACGTAGGTAGGTAAGTGGAAAGAAGTTGGGAGTGGGATGGAGGGTCATCCCAGGACTTTATATGAAGAAGAAGGGGAGAAAGACGGGGAAGGTAGGTAAGTCACAGAAGATATGTGTGGGTATTTAATGTAAAGACGGTAGGCATGTGAAGTTGAATGTGGATGGAGCCCATTAGGTAACGCAGGTAAGTTAAGGAGAGAAGGGAGGAAGGTACCTACGGTCCTTGGCGACACGGGGTAACTGCCTCAAAGCTTGCAGGTGGGTATCCCAGAGAGAGCTGTAAGCCTGGAGAACCGGAGGGAGAGGCAAGTACTAAGATTAGGCAAGTGCTTGCCTTCTTCTTGAGATAGTAGGTGTCTAGGTGTTGGGGTAGGTACACGTAGGGAAGAAGATGGAAGAGGGTAAATTAAGGCACTGCTAAGAGGCTCTTCTTGAACGAGTGTATGCAAGGCAATATTCATATGGGATGTCATCACGGTGGAAAGCCCGGGAGAATGTAGCTTGGTTCAGTATGGTCGACTTACAGTTAGTCAAACGTATCAGTTTCTTGAGTGTCTGCTGCGCGGGTGCAAGCTGTTGCTAAGTGTGCCAGAGATACGGATATTGCAGAGCTGATGAGTCGACGAACGACTAGGTAGTGTTGATATTAAATGTTGTAAAGAAGGAGATGCGAGGTGAGAGTGGCAGAAGAAGAATTAATGTTGAGGATTAGACAGGGCAACTGTGTGGGAGGGCTGGCCTTATTGTATAGAATATACGGCAGTAGTTTAAGTATGGGCCCAGGAGTGTAGGAAGCTAGAAAATGAAAAGGCACTTGCAAAATTCTCTCTCCGCTGCTTAGAAAGAGGTTGCGCACTTCTAGTGACATGGTTAGGAAATTATATGAACAGGTAATCTAGCATACTCTCACCCAAAAGCTAGCCGTACCATTTAGTTACTCCGTACTTTCCTCCATATAATGTTCGTAATCCACACAAAGTGGTGACACAAGGTCAGCTGGTCCGTATTTGTAGTTGCGTTAGTCACATGGCACTTGAGAGGCGGTTTTAACGAGAAGCAATACCGCTTGTATATCTACCTACTCCAGGCAAGTGGCAAATGATTGGTAAGTGAATAAACATAGCTTCATCTGCCAGCTGTGGTGGTTACCCCCTTTTCACCTCCAGGGGTTGGGGAACTTCACCGCGCGTTGTTAGAATATCGTGGCAACAAGGTGAGTATAAGGTTGCAAGAAAGCTAATATCTCATTCAAGTGACGCCGAGTAGCCCAATTATTGCTCTCCTGTCCCTTTGCATTACCAAAATGGCCAGTGACTTCAAGCTGATGGCCCCCAGTTCTCCTAGCTGAGCGTAATCAACATTCACTTCGAGTTACCACATTGGATAGTCTTTTAAAAAAAAAACTGCAAATAACTGTCATGTCATTCGTCAAATTTTGGGATCAAGCTTCGGTAGGCCGGCACACTATTGTATATAAGTATGATGCTCCGTAACCCATCCAAACCGCAGACCCAAGCCGCCTTCTCCCATACGGCTATTGAGTCACAGTACCTGCGCAGCTCTACTCAAGAGACACTACCTCTAACCATTCCTGGACCCACTTCTTCATCCAAACTTGTCCCACGATTTCTAGCTGCCTCAGTGTGTCGCTAGAAGCCATAGCTCTTGATATGTCTATTGGACCTGTTACTTGCTCTTCATCCCGTAAGATGTGACGGTAGAAATCTAGAAGTTTGAGAGCCGGATTGCCCTTGAAAACATCGCTGCTGCTCTGCAACTCTAACCCCAGTTGACTAAGCCAAATATCAGGTGAGACTACTTCAATTTCCGTTTGATTCTCCCCAGGCAAAGCCTTACTGACTATATCCTTGATTGCCGGTAGCAGGGCCCTCCAACAGGTGATATGAGGACCCCTCACGTTGAACACCTTAGCCCCAAGTAAAACACCTTCGTCGGCATCTGCTGGCGCGACGGCGATATCGATAACAATCTCACCGATCATGTCTGACGGCACCCAGTCGACGACATCGAAGCGATTTCCTAGATAATCTGGAACACATCCCATTTCAAGCGACCCGATGACCAGGCTCGGCAGCCACTCTACTCGCGTCCATATCCCAGGTCGACGAACGGGCCCAGCAATTTGCCCAAGACGAGCGACCGACACAGGAAGATGTAGGTGTCTCGCGGCGGCGTCGCATAGCAGCTCTGCGATAAACTTAGCACGCGCATAGCCCATCGCGTACGGGGTATCGAGATTCTCTGGAAGGATTGCCTCCGCCACGTTGTTTCCCGCCGCACTGGTAGATGAAATAAAAAGAACCTGCATTGGGGAAGTACTAGTAGCAGCAAGCGTGAACAGGTTGATAAGTCTTGCTAGCTGCGGGCGGAAGGCCAACAAGCCTAGGTTAAAGTTCACTAGCCAGGCATTATGCACTATAATGTGCGCACGGTTACACAGCATATCATACGTCGTCTTTTTGAGGCCGAGTGAAGGGTGCGCTAGGTTTGCGGATAAAAAGGAGACCCGAACCTTGAAAGACGCCGCATCTAGATGATTGAACCTAAACGCTTTGCTTTGTGCGGCAAGCCCACCATTAGCAGCGCGGTTGAAACAGAAGATGTGACCAATTACTCGACGCCGCAGGAGAGCATGAAGGAGATGTGTGTCCAGTGTGCCTGTTGACCCTGTGAGGATCACATCAATTGTTTCCCCTTTGTTCATACTCAGTTGTGAAGTTGGTGACTTAGAAACCGGTATCTGCTCAATCAGCTCACGATAGGTACCGAGTAACGACCCCATGATATGCTTGTCGTCGACTTGCTTCTCCGCTTGCTGAGTAATCGCCGTGGCTAACTCCAACACAGTTGAATTCTCATAGATCGTGGACAGCGAGATATCAGGCCGCTTCAGAGCTCGCTGTAGAGCTCGAGTGAGCTGAAGTGCCTGTAACGAGTCCATCCCGCCATCGAAGAAGCCTGTTGAATCGTCTAAATTGGGCCAACTTAGAACAGCAAGTGCTTTCTCGCGAACAATACAAGCAATTGCATAGATATCACTCGAATCCGGCAGGTCGAGCACTCCGTCATCTACCATAGCTTTTTCAGCACTTGCATACAGCCGGTCTATATCATCTTTGTATAGCGCAAGGCTAATAGGTCTTTGAATTGTGCCCTTACCAGCACGTACTAAGGGGCGGTCTGCTGCTGCGACAAGGATTAAGGACTTTTCCACACGTGCATGTGCAGGCGCAGCGAGATTGGCCTCCTCGATACTGGGCCACACACGTTCTATCAGGGCGGCCTCTTCGGATGCACTGAGGGAGGTATTGGCTGCGACACGTTCGATGAGGAGAGCGGCCTGGAACCGCTTGACGCCGATCACGAGCGCGACGCTGAGCTCTGGGTTTGCGGCCACTTCAATAATCCGGATCAGCCACTTTAATTTGGAAGTCACCCCGCGAAGTTTAGGGTGTTCCTGAGCATTTCATAAAGAAGTTTTCATCCCTAAAGGGTCTTTCACCCTTGACAATACTAAAGCGCGAGAGTAAACACAGGAGTCGCTCACCGATATGCTGCTCTACCTAGACCGGGTTTGTCTTCTCGCCGTTGAGAAACACGATAATGTCGTTAGCACGCTTTCCACCGCCACGCGTCGGGTGTGGTTGGATGAGGCTCAAATAGATCCCGGGTGCGAAACTCAGAAAGTTCCTCCTGGCCTCTAACCGTGAATGCCAGCTCCGTATCAGAGCCGTGCTGGCGCTTTATTACTAGCTCGCATGTACCATCCCCGACATCTTCGAAAACGGCACCAGCGCATGGGTGAAAGCGGATGTATCGCCAATCTTGCCAGCCGAACTCTCGTGGTATGAGTTGCTGCGGGATGCCGACCTCTGAGGTGCCCCATTGACAGCGAAGCGGGACTTGCGCGGCAACTTAAGTCACGTACTGTCAGTAGTTCCGTATTTCCATCTCTGAACATAGAAACTAATCAAGGTATTTCCTAGCTTCACTGTTTCCCCATAGCCGTCGCCGAAAGAATTATGAAACCGACTCCTCACGAACGGCTCTCACCTCGGTCTCCTACAGCTTGCGGTATATCTCCCCCAAGATAGACAACCATCTGGACGTGGCTTGCACAGTATTTAAGGAGCTCTGCATCTCGCGATAACTCAGCCACAATGGAGGGCATTAGAACGACAATATCGGCCAGTGTCTTCTTGAGTGTGCTGACAAGGCCTTGTGCAGTCGCAATGCTGAGCCCAACAGGGGCTATAACAGTGCTTCCAAAGGGGATAGCATTGCAAAGATACTGCATGAGTCCAGCTCCCTATACCTATCAGCTTGGCCACGAACACCGAGACTGGCTCAAAACCAACTTACATGGAATGATGGTGCCATGGATAGTACGCGCTTTCCATGGCAGAAGTGATCTAGTGATGGAACTCCCTCTAGAGCCTGTCTGGCTACGGAATTAAATTATTCTGACGCCGAGTCATGAGTCCAAATTATCGGGTTAGGTATTCCAGTCGACCCTGAGGTATGTCTGCCCGCTGTTGTGAGAAACCTATCGAAGATGCAAGGGAACACCAGCTAGGAGCACCTACATTATCATGAACGGGTCCTTGTACGGCTCAGCAAAGCTTTTATTGTAGGAATATAACTTGTGTTTCTTTGCGAGAAGATCTTCAACTCCTGAATAATAAAAAGGTCCGGATTCACAGCTTCAACGACCTTCCATGCAGCCGGTGGAAGCGGATCTGTTGAGACAAGTGCCCTACACCTCAGAGAGTCAAAAGCGATCGATGAGCCTCTGCACAATTGCGGGGCGATGTTAAGAACAGCTACCACAATGTTGTCAGAGAGCGGCGTAAGTGGCTATAACACGATGACTGACTACGTATCCCGTCTTGATTGCTGCAAGGACCATCGCAGTAAGTCGCACATCGTCCGGGCCAACATATGTCAGCACTTCACTTGTCTGGCTAGTACCTAGCCGCTCAGCTATCAACCAAGCTAAACTATCGACAATGTTAGCGAGCTGAGAATACGAGATGGTATATATGTCGGCATCATATGATGTTATTCCAACCGGCCACAAGCCATACGTTACATCGGGCCGCTCCCGAGCCAGCCAGTCGACGACACGAGGCAATAGTTCTCTGTTCACAGAACCCCTTAAATGGAACTCAAGAGACATCTTGAACGAGGTAGAATGTTCAGCCCAGGAGTGATAGATGTGACATAGACTCGAAGATGAGATCACCCCATTGTTAGCGGGGGGTTTCTCTACATCCTTGCTTCAGGGAAGATCGTGTGTTTTTATTGTCTTATCTTGTGTTAGGTATGACAGCTGAAGTAACAGTCTCTTGGGAATTGTTCATCAGTTTACGCTTAAGTTGGCGAACCAAAGAGCCTAGTGACGTGTCACATCATGTAGTGCACGCCAACGGCGGCGGTTCGGCGTTAGAAAGTCGATCATGTGTAAAAGCGCAAGGGGGAAGTTGAGTAATCCTGAATCGCCGTTATGCAGCTATGTGTCACTAAGTAATTCCCAAGCCATATTGGAGTCGAGCAATTTCTAACGTCGTCAATCTAAAGCAGATGAGATATTAGCGAGTCGAGGTGAAAATCGAATGAGAAGCTCGGGCTTCCGCCACACTGTGAACACCGAGTCAGCCAAAATCGAACAATAACAAGACCGAGGACATCAGATGCACAGCTTGTGACTAGATCTCAATGCGAGACTGGCTTTCTCTGCTTGTCTAGGGTTAGGAAAGGCTGAGGAGGTTAAACGAGGCTTACTAAATTCCAGTCTAAGCTTTTCCAACCACCCCTCACTCCGAGGGTCCAGCTCCCAGTCATAAAGCCACACGAGCTTCGCCAGGACTATACGCATCTCAAGATACGCAAGCGCCTGGCCTGTGCATGCGCGAAGGCCGGCTGAGAATGGTCGGAAAGCCTCTTTTATGCTTTTGGCATCTCCTACTCCGTCATCCGTCTTGGACCATCTCTCTGGACAAAATGACCATGGATCCTTCCAATAACGAGGGGAATGTTGCATGGCCCAAATGTCCACTGAGACATCGACGCCCTTCGGAATCCACTGGCCATCGACCATGGCACCGGGACATGTTCTGCTCTGGCCGAACGGTGAAGGGGGCAGGATGCGGAGTGACTCATCAATAACAGCTCTCAGGTAAGGAAGTTTCGCCGTAGTATCTCCTGTAATATCTGCATCCGTCGTAAACGTGCCTCGAACCTCCGCCTTGAGCTTCGACAGGCAGGACTCGTTTTGTAGGAGCAAATACATAGCGGTACTCAGACAGGTGGCCAAGGTCTCGCTGCCTGCGATAAAGAGAATGACAACGTTGGCGATCAGTACTCGCTGATCGAGAGATCGCTGTCTCGTAACTTGAGCGACGATATCCTCTTCATCAGTAGCACCAAGCGCTATTTTCTGCTTGACCTCCGCCATAAGTATGGCTAAGTGTTGAGCACGCAATTTGTCCGGGTCGTTCCCTCTTGACCGCATACGTATAACCTTGTCGAAGAACCACAGACGTTGACGGAGAGGTTTCAGCGTCGCGGCGTAAGCACCAGAATGCATAAGCTCGGCGAGTGGATGAAGAGTGTCTGTCGCCAAGCCATCGAACGACTTGCCTAGCGCTACCATACCTCCCAAGAACAATCAGCTTGTAAGCTCACCTGACGTCTCATCTACCGTTTCTCACCTATAGTATCGAAAGCAAACATAGTAAACAGCCGACACACATCAACACTACTTGTGCTATTATTATCCTTCCCCTCGTCGGCACGGGACTCGACAAGGAGTCTCGGGAAAATCTTCACGAGCTCCATGACAAAACTCTCCGCCGTATTCTTGAGGTAGCGGGGACCAAAGTTGGGCTTCAAGGCATTCTTCATCCCGGCATGGACAGCCGGATCTCTCTCGAAGAGGATGGATCCCGCTATCCCCCCACTGTACCAATCGCTCTTTCTGAAGAGCGGCTTGTGCTGCTCGTAGATGTCATGATGGGCCTTGACTGTGGCGAAGGAGAGCTTGCTCGGCCCTATTCGAACAACGTCGCCTAGAAGCAAGTCAGAAAGGCGAGTAGGTAAGTACAAGAAAAGATGAATTCACCATATTTTTCATGGAGAGCCTGGAGTATGTAGGGGTATTTCCCGCTGGCCCATGCGAATGCGTACCAGTACTATCCAGCGTAAGTCTATATATAATGCCTGCAAGTCGTGAATGCTGGAGCTCATGAACTTACATTCGTCAAGGCAGCCAACTTCGGGCCCGGGTACTTCGCCAGGGGATGGAATACCAGAAGGTAAATGCTCCATGTCGTGAAATATATGATCGCCTGCCTCGAGTTAGTTATTATCCCCTTCAGCACAAGGGGCTTAGTATGTATCTCACAGTAAACACGACGGCCGTCGCAAGTTGCACATATGAAGACATGCTGTGCTAGCTTTGTACAGATATCGAAAGGTGTCTCTAGCAGGAGAGCGGGTTGGTCGAGCTCTCTAGGTTAGGTAATTCATTCAACAACGTCTCAGCATGGTTTTCGAATCCGGGACCAAGTTAATCTTATGACCTCCTCATCCTTGTACTCTGTCGAGCTGGGCACCCTCCCTTACATACATGTATAGGAATCTGCCAGATACGTGCCGCTCGTATGCAATATGCCAATATGACATACCATGCGATAGGTACTCTGCTAAGTGAGATTTGTAGGCTAACCTAGCTACCTAGTTTGCGACTTATCGACAGGGAGTACTCAACATGGACTAGGTAGCACATGGGTATCGTGGGACTAATGTCCACGTACGGCGTAGGTGAGGGGTACCTTCTTTAACGCCTCTTTCTTAGCCTCCTTACATATGTATGGTGAAAGGTCCTAAACCTGTACTACATACTAGGGGATGTGTTTCCTTTAATTTGGCTGATTTATAACAAGAACAGTTGAGTGATTGGTCCGAGAAGGCTCTCTCAGACTGGACGTTGGGGCCATTACGACATAGGTACGTGTGATGATAGAACGTGATGTCTCATTGTCATACTATGTAGTTTACACCGCCAGATCTTAACGGCTTACTGTTATTGCACGAGGAGGTATTGTAGCTTTGTAAGAAAGAAACTTCCTGTGTTAACTTATATAGGGATAGCTGTAGTCCGTGCATGGCCGGGGTTGTGGTAGGTCAAGACGAGAATTTGAACCGCTGACACTCATTCCAGCGGCTTGGCTCTACCTACCCTAGACGATAAGTCACAAGGTATTGAATGTGCGATGTGATCAGTCGGGCCATCGAGTGGAAGGTTTGTAATAGCCACAGCTGTAGTTTGAGCCATCCCTCAGATAAAGTGTGGTGGAGACTGTCATTCTCGACATGGCCAGCCACCCAGCCTACAACTTCGTAAAGAGCACGGAACGCATATCGTCTATATGTAGATGCGTATTATCTACCTAGCACGAAGCAATCTTCACAAACAATGCGGTTCAAGCCCTCCGGGCAGCCCATTGTTATGATTCCCATGCAGAAAGCCCGACCTCTTTCAGCGCCGTAATCACTGATTCCATCACTGAAGCAGGAATATGCCTCGAGGCAATGAACGGTAGGCCTTTCCGATGAGCTGTCCAGCCCACGAGAGAAAGCTCCGCGGCCGCGGGCTCGTGCTTATTCGCCAGTTGCCATGTAAGGCAATCAATGGCCGCGACATCTGCCCTTCCTTCGGCGACAGCGACGATGGACAGACGGTGCCCGCCAGTCTCTATGAGCTCTGAAAAGATATCCAGGGACTCATTGATGCACTCAAGATCACGTTGTAGGGCTAGGAGGCCGGACATCGAGTCTGCTGAGTTGTACGCGAGGCGCTTGCCTCTTAAATATTCAAGCCGGAAGTACGGCTTTGATATGTTTGACGGTAATACCGCCAGCTCATTCCGACTCTCATTCTGAATCTCGTCCCGCCTTCTCGCCACAATGGCGCTGGAGTAGAACTCCCCCTTGCCCCCTTCGACGGCCGAATAGTCCTGCTGGCCAACAACCTGCACGTGGCGAGCGAGGCCTTCTTTTTCCTCCATAGGTCCCCAGCATGTTTGACCGAGCAGTAAGGAGGGGTGTCGCCACAACGTATGAAGGTCCAAATCGTCCGGGGGTAGAGAAGACGGATCCGGGGCGATTATATTTCCTTTCGCATCGCGGATCCCGCCGGGGACGGAGGGCATGTCTGCGTTGCATCGCACAAGTCGATCAGGCGGCGCATGTACGCGTGGTGGTATCCCCACAACAGCAGCTCGAGCGCGCAAGTAGTCCCGCAACCTAGTCCATTGCGAGTCGACCTCTGCTCGGCACTCGGGCCAGTCGTACATGGGCAGGGCCGCGATGAACCCGGACATGCTCGCGACGCGAGAGGAAATACTAATAAACTGGGTAGAGGTGCAGAAAGTACGACGATTTACGGGGTTTTGGTAGAGCTTTAGGGGATAGCGTTTGACGGGCCAGTAAAGTTCCTTGGCACTCTCTACCACGGTCCACATCATAACAGTGTTTTAGGTCACTGTTGTTTGCATTGTCAACCCGTATCTAGGCCCCCCGTCTTTCTGTTCTTTTCCTTGTCTTCTATCTAGTCGCATTGATCAAAGATCTTCGAATAGAACGGCGCTGCATACATAGGTAAGTACTTACACTTTAGGTAGGCTAGGTATGCAGACACATTATTCCCATTATTAAACTAGGTTAAGAAACTTGCATATTATCTAGCTCTGTGTGGTTATCGTAGCTCGATCTTGAGGGGCTATCGACCTGGATTACTGCGTATTTCCTAATTGGAAGAAGATTGTCCAATGATCTCTTGTCTGTTATCGCTGATGCTTTTTTGCGAAGCTCTTCGTCTGCTCTTCGAAGCGATTTCAAATCGCAAATAGCTAATAAGCTTCCATATGAATCCCTGAGACAGATCTTACGCAACAATACGTTTGGGGTGAACCCTATAAACCCCCTGGATACTTAAGTAAGCGGTAGCCAGGAACCTGCTACAGGCATGTTGAGGATCAGTACAGTAGCATGGCGAACGATGACGGCGGCGTACGGTTCTGTGGAGAGAAGCCCCATTACCCCAGTAAAGTACCCAGTCCTGCTGTTTAGTACATCTGTAACTCCGGAGAATACACCCCCAATACCCCAACCACCGGCAACGTAATTCGGTTGACCCCTTATGGAAATGTCGTGACCGAGCCAATTGCGACATGGGTTAGGTATTGCTTAACCGGTTCGTCCACCGACTTCGCACCTCGTCTTATACATGTGGCTGTTTTCTTTTCCGTCACTGTTGCTGACTATCGTTGCTTGCTGTATGCTGTACATCTCATTTAATAGTATTGTATTTAAGTTGAACCCTTAACATCTTATCTTGCGTACGCCTCCTAGACACAGCTGCTGTACAATCTTAAACCATCGTTACAAGGACGCAGAGTAAAGGCGCAAAGATGGTGTTTACCCCGCCGTCCTGGGTTCCCCAATTACCCTTCGGTAAGTAGTGTCTCGCGTCGCGCCTTCATTTGTGACAAAGGGGCGTTTTTGTGAGACCTGGGAACGCCTCTGCTCACTTACCGGCCTCTCTGTGTTAGACCCGCCGGATTCTATCCCGTTACACGAATTCCTTGGCAGCGAGAGATATGGCCGACTCCCTATCAACAGGTCTCAGAACCCATTCACATGCGGCCTGACGGGGAAGACTTACACGCACGCCGAGCTGCGTGAGCGGCAAGAGCTGCTAGCGAGGACTCTGTCGAAGTGCATGGGATGGCGGCCGAACGAAGACACACCTTGGGACAAGGTCGTTGGGATCTATTCGGTGAACACGGTAAGCTTCGGAAGTCTTAGGAGTTGCCAATTCCAGCAGCTGATAGCATTGTTCTAAAAAATCAAGATCGACTATCTCATGTCCACGTTTGCTGTACATCGACTGTCGGGCATCGTGACACCGGCCAACGCAATGTACTCGGCCGCTGAGCTAGAGCATCAACTCAGGTCATCCGGCTCGAAAGCGCTATTCACATGCACTCCCCTGCTCGAGACTGCTCTGAAGGCTGCGAAGGCGAACAACATCCCCGAAGACAAAGTCTTCTTGCTCGATCTCCCGGGACACCCGCGTGACTCGCGGTTCAGGACAATTGACGACCTGATAGCAGAGGGTCGATCACTTCCGGAGCTCGAACCCTTGAGATGGACCAAGGGGCAGGGTGCTCGACAAGTTGCCTACCTTTGCTACTCGAGCGGAACGTCGGGACTACCTGTAAGTTTGCGCCTGTCTTACTGCACAATCTCTACCCACGCCCCTTTTTATCTTTGGGATGCATACCTGTTAAGAAGTGAGTGTGTTGACGACTCGTAGAAAGCCGTGATGATAGCGCACCGCAATATTATTGCCAACATCATGCAGATACGCTGGCACGAGGATGTAGGGCGAACGCAAAAGGGTGTCGAAACACAGACGATAATCGGCTTGCTCCCCTTTTCGCACATATACGCTCTCGTAGTCGTGACGAACGCCGGGATATACCGGGGTGACGGCGTGATAGTCTTGCCACGGTTTGAACTGAAGACGTTTCTGGAAAGCATCCAGAGGTTTAAGATAAACTTTTTGCATATCGTACGTGCTGTGCTACCCTTAACACGCTGCATTGCATGGCCTTAGCCTGCCAGAAGAACATCATAAGAGCCTTCGCGGCATATTTCGCGGCCAGTTGTATGTTAACATCTATCTACATAGGTCCCACCAATCATCATCCAACTCCTGCGCAACCCGGATCTATGCTCTAAGTACGACCTCAGCAGCGTGCGCTTCATCTACACGGGAGCGGCCCCGCTGGGCGGCGAGACGCACGAAGACATGCTAAAGGCGTTTCCCAACCTGGCAGTAGGCCAGTCGTACGGGATGACAGAGACGAGTACGGTGGTACTCAGCACAGGCGAGAATGATATCATGATCGGTACTTCAGGGTCTCTTGTTCCGGGCGTGCGCGCCAAGCTTCTCGACGAGGAAGGGCGCGAGATCACGGAGTACGAGAAGCGAGGGGAGCTCTTCGTGCAGTCGCCCTCCGTCACCCTCGGATACCTGCACAATGAGCGCGCCACCTCGGAGGCGTTTGTTTGGGACCAGGATGGTCGGTGGATGCGCACAGGCGATGTGGCGCTTGTGAGGAAATCGCCTTCGGGACATGAGCATTTCGCTGTTGTGGATCGGCTGAAGGAGTTGATTAAAACGAAGGTTTGTCTTCTATTCTTACCCCTCTGGTTCAAATCACTTCCGCGTCTTCGAATTTCGTACATATGCTCATACGATATCCACAGGGCCACCAAGTCGCGCCAGCCGAGCTCGAAGCACACCTCCTTACACACCCCGCCGTCAACGACTGCACGGTGATCCCCGTGCCCGACGAGAGCGCAGGCGAGGTGCCCAAGGCATACGTGGTGAAATCAGCCTTCGTAGCCGGCAAGTCCGATGCAGACATAGCGCGCGAGATATGTAAGCATGTCGAGGACCATAAGGCGCGCTACAAGTGGCTGAAGGGTGGTGTCGAGTTCATTGACGCCATCCCCAAGAGCCCGAGCGGTAAGATCTTACGGCGGCTCTTGAAGGATAGAGAGAGGGAAGCAAGGAGGGCGAAAGGTGCGAAGTTGTAAACTGGGTGCGCCGTTGAACCGTCTAGTTTTCCTTGTTGGCAGTGACTTTTGCATAGGAAAGCGATCTTTAGAACTCGACATGTTGATACGTGTTTTTCTCGCCTGTATGGACTATAGCGCTTGGGCTGTTTGCCTTGTAAATACGATCTTATCATGAATATAAGTTCACGGAGCAGTTATAGTTCATATCGAATACCTTCACATAACAACTGGGCACGGTCCAACCAAACTGTTGCCACGCACCCCACCCGCGACAGCAATGCATTGTTGGGTACACCCCCCCATAAATTTATTAGAAGCTATCAGCTTAAGCTTTGCCTTTTCTCCGTAGGTATTCCTCGTCATCTTTCTGCAAATCGGCGTCGACCTTGGCGCCCCGAGAGGGCTCATTGCCGTGCATCTTGGCCTGTATCAGATATTAGAAACTATTCAACTCTTCTCGACATAGATCAGAAAGCACCCGTCATAGTGGCTGACGCGGGACCAACAATAACATACCGGTAATGTAGGATCTCTCTTGTGAGCTGCGTTTTCAGGAGTATCGTTGTCACCATGCTTCTGCTTGCGCTAGTGTAGGAGTTAGCATCTGATTCGCATCGTCTGTCGTCTCTAATAGAAAGGGGCAAGCTTTCTGCAACGTGTGGGCGTCAGCGTACCTCCTCGTTTGCTAGGCGGTTGGCGATAGTTCTCTCATCCTCTGTACAAATTATATTAGTGACTGCCTTAAGCTTTCGATGGCTATATTACAGCAAAGACATACTTGAGTCATTTGGCTGGTGGGAGTTTGGCACACCCTCCTCGTAGCGCTCAGGGCGCGGCATCTCCGATTCTTTGTAGTTTACCTGGTCACCTGGACCTTTGTCACCGACATTGGGCATTCCGGTCATTGTGGCTGCTTGTGGGATTGATTGATGTAGTAGTGAGCTTAAGAGTATGATAATATCAATACAGTTGTATTAAATCGTAAAAGACAATTCAGTGTAGTTAAAGGACAACTTCTAGGTTCTTGGAGGAGCAACCACTTCGGTGTTTATAAATTCTATTCTCAAGGTACATCTACAGATGAACACGGGATGATACGTCATCAAGTGTAGATCATCCTCAGTTCCTGGTATGTGCGGCACAGTATACTGTTCGACTAAGTAGAGCCGCATAGCTGTTTAAGCTTACACCGGGTCTTGGTTGTTACGTATGAACGCATTTTCAGTCTACAACTGCACATGCTAGAATGCTGTAAGGTTTGGGCGGATGCCAGAATCAGGACGTCATCGACTCCACGATATATATGGAGCAGATGTGGACTGGAAATTTGACTACTCTGTATTGGGTTAGTCTACACGGCATACCAAGACCTTCAGATGTCGGCTCCGATAACGGTCTGGTGACAGCTGGTCATTGTTCTGGGACTGGATCCATGAATTGAATGCTGCATTGGATGATTGAACATCATCTCCAAAATTTTACGAGCTTTGAAACCACAGGAATATCAAACGACAACAAACCTACCCAACACCGCCAAGATGTCGATGTTCCGAGCGAAGAAAATTGACATTGGCTCCCATGTCAATATCAGGGTCATCCGCGATCATAGCAAGCGGAAGGCTTTTGCCGAACACGAGCCTGAGAGGTGCGCCAATTTCACCAGAGTCTTGTTGCAAACGCGACGAGCCAGGACCTAGCACGAATCAACATAGCTAACTTAAATTTTGTTGCATAGACAAGCTCTACGATACATCATCCGAAATACTACACTTCCGCAACGCACCCGAGCTGAGGCCCAGCTTCAGCTGACCCAGATGCACTGCTATACGCGACCGACTCAGATCCGGAACCGCTGTATAATGAGTGGGAAATCGAGGGGTGTATTGCGGGATTTCAGAATGACGAGAGTGAGTGCCTGTTTTGGCGGATTCAAACATCATGCCATTGCGATAAAGCTAACAATCCCGACAGTTTAACTTCAGATGGCACGCTTTGTATGGCGAAATTCCCGGTATAAAGAAGGCCAGCTGGTAAAAACGGACATGATGGAAAGTTATGGTGTACGATACAATAGATATTGCACACACTATAGGCATTACGAGCCTCACACGACTGTACTATACACCTACCACGAAAAACAACTGTATAACGAAGGAATTAGAGAAAAGAAGACATTCTAATAGCCTCGGACGGAGTCCTTGCCCGGATATGTACGCTGTTGATCTCTGTTCGCCTCTATCACAATGGGTCTCCTTTCATAACTTGATTACCCGGGAAATAGGGTGTAGCTTAACAAAAGACATCGTGATACTATGCTTGTGCATATAGAGCCATCTCAGGTAAATTGTTGCTCTGACCACTTGGACCGGATTACAATCAAAACCTGCACATGTTTTATAGGCTGTGTTGGAAGCAAACAAACCTCAACTGCTTGTTCACTTCAATGTAACAATGCGTTCTCCTAGGTATCTTCGCCGAGGCAATCCACAATGGAATCGGCGATTGCACAAGAGAGCAATTGCCAGCCCAAGCATCTACTGCCATATCTGCTTTCCTCGGCGTCATAAATCTGAGCACTTGAACCTCAGTGCCTTCCTGTCTTCCGTTCCTTCTCAGCCTTAGATATACCATTTGACTGCTCAACCAAACGGCGTTGACTCGTGTCATCACTCGATACTTCAAGTAAAATCACAAACTCAAGACATATGAGTTGCATTCACTTCACGCTTCGATACAAGTGCAACTCCTTAATAAGAGGGCAGGAACTACCAAGGTATTTTAACCAATGCATCTTGTCCAAGGACTTGGTCTCCACGCCTCGCACTTCTCTCATTGAGGATTTTACTATCTACTATCACTGGTTCTTTCCCCTTACTTAAACGTATTAACCAAAGCATCATCACTAGACTACTGCTTCCGCCTACCATGTTTAAACGCAAGTGGTCGGGTCTGCCTGAAGACCCAGTGTTCCCTAGCGATCTCGAGGGCCTCGGGTACGTAAACATCTCTAACCTACCTAGTAATATCACTCTCACCTTTGAACGTATGTGTTGGACGTTACTTACCTATTGGTCTGGGCGAATAGGTACTTCATCAACAAGGATGACGAGATCCGCTCGATCGAGAATGAAGATAACTACTTCAAGTACTTTATCAACCGCAATGAACGAATTTGCGACCGCCAGCGCTTCTCCATGAACCGTAAGTTCTTCCACCTGACCCTCGCCAATTTTGTTTAGCTATTTCTGTTCCCATCATTTTTTGTCTAGCTTGTGCTGTATATATGGTCTTCAAACCCGACCTTTTCCCTTCATATTCGACTCTAAAAGACTCGAATTATCTAACTATAGGTAGAAGCATGCCAGGCCGAAATCCACACCCGACTTGAGGGCCTCGGTCTGAAAAAAGTATTCCTTCCCCTCGGCACCACGGAGGAGGAGCAGCCCGAGCAGCCCAAAACACCCATCTTCATCAGTCCTGACGCAGCATCCAAGTCACGTATTGTGGTGATCTTCGGCGAGACGCACCAAGACCTGGGCATCCTCGCGCACCGTGTGATAGGCGGCCGCGGCGGAATCGACAAGGGCTCGCTCGTGACGACGGTGCGCGCGATTTTGGGGGAACAGAAGCAGAAACAGAAGTCCTCAGCCCCGGGCGTCATCCTCGCCAACATGGGCGAGCTCCTCTGGTGGCCCGAGGGCCGCCGCACGCTGAACCCGCACGCGTTCGACTGGGCGCCCATGCACAGCGCTGCCCATCAAGGCAACCAGATCGTCCCCGCCATTCACCACGTCCCCGGTAACGAGAGCGCCAAGGCGCATGTCAAGTACATTTTTGAGCAGGTCGTGCCGGCGCTTGTTAATGATGCTGCTGGCCTGGATGTTATCGGTCTTGGTAACGGCGCTGATGTCCTCGAGGACTATCTGAATAATGATGCTGTCTGGAAGCGCGTTGGCCATCGCCTCAATTGCTTGGCTATTGTCGGCGGTGCAGTCCCTGTCTGGGATATCAAGTGCGATGGCCTGCGACAATTTTTGCGAGATGTAAGTCTTTTATTTTTTATTTCCCAGTCCACCCCCGTCCCTTGCCTACAACTTGAAACAATTCTTCTACGCTCAGTAAAGGTGGTAGAATGTACGAACTAATCAAACTACTGCTGTCCTAGCGCGCCCGCGCCTACATCGGCTCCACGGAACCCCTGAACCTCGTCTTGTCCGGACCCGACGGAAACTCGAACACGACAGCGTCCACGGATTTCGGCTGCCCCGTCTTCAGCGCCGGGGAGAGCATGTACATCGAGACGCTCTTCATCGCCGCGCACCCCGCGGTGCTAGCTTGGATGCAGGAAGTCGCGCTCACACCGGCCGAGAAACAGCCGTACAAGAATCCAGAGTTCACCGTCACGTATGCTGACCCGCCTGTCGAGAACCAGTATTGGACGGGCTGGAAGGGAGAGGATGATAAGGAAGAGGAGGTGGGGGAGGGGGGTGAAGTTATGAAAGATGAAGAGAGAGAAGAGGAAGGGAAGAAGAAAGAAGTAGACAATAAACAGGACGACCAGAAACACGAGGAGAAGAAAGAGGCGAAGGAGATGGAGAAGGACAAGGAGCAGAAGGAGAAACAAAAGGAGAAGGAAGAGAAAGAGATGGAAGATAGAAACAAGCACGTTGTGCGTGTGGATTCGCTCGACGACTCCGAGGATGACGAACAGTGGTGAGCGTGGAGAACTACGACACCCTCAGAAGGAGTGGCATCGGTATCGGTCCATGCTCTATATCTACTATTCTACCCGGGCGAAATATTGTGGCGAATCGCGCATTCGAGGTTCCCCCCGGGTTTGATGTTCTAGCTAGGATTCCTGCCCACTCGCGCAACTTTCCGGGACTCGGACACGAGGCGGATAAGTGGCATTAGTAACAGAACGTGAATGATATGAACAGTAAATTTCCTCGATTAATACATACACGAGCTCCCTAACCAATGTGAATGACAATAAAACAGTTCCTTATGTTATGTGCCAAGTTCAATCCGATATAACTACTCAAGTACATACACAGAACCTTCAATTTGGGAAGGGGGTGTTGCCCTAAGCGAAATAATCAGGTCTGGAGGTGATGGGATTCCAATTCCCGGGCTCCTAAAGGGGAATGTGTTCCTAAGACTTTCATACATGCCTTTCTTATTACTGTCGTAGCCCCAGACTGTGCAAATGACAACCAAGTTGCTCCACTTCAAAGGTAATGACCGCTCAGGCCTGGAAAAGAGAGCTAAGAACCGTATTCGGCGCCTCTAGTTCCTCGAGCACTTCCTGCGCCCTCCTGGTCCTCTCCTTGACGACATTTTCCTCGGCGGCCCATCTACCGGGTGCTTCCCTTTCACCCTGGCCCCAGAAGCCGAACCAGTTACCCGCACTGCTAGTGGTGGTAGTAGTGGTACCTTTCTTCTGCGCCTCTTCCTCCCTCTTCCTCTCCTCGCGGGCAAGACGTGAGACCATCTTGGCCCAGTTCTCCAGCCCGCTGCTCAGACATTCTCTGCACGTCTTCTTGGCGTCGCCGTTTGCGGATCCGGGTCCGAGTTTGTGCAGTTGTTCCTCGGCGAGGTCGACGGCTTCGCGCGTCCAGGCTAGACCGTCCTCGCGCCCTTTATTCGCATAGATGATCTCGCCTATGTAGAGGTTCAGGGCGGCTTCTTCGCACCGCTCCTTAGCGTCGCGCTCGGGCGCCGATTCGCCGTCGTCGGGCGGAGGTGGGTAGGCTGGTGGCGCGGCCAGGTGCTTCACGGTGCTCAGGACGTTTCCTAGTGTCCAGGGGGTCTTGGACGGTGTTTCTGAACTGTAGGAAGAGGATGAAGAAGAAGAGTTTGCCGTCGGCTCGGAAAGCGAGCGTCGCGCTCGAAGCACGGAAATTAGGATCGGTAGCGCGGCAGAGAAGTCCTCGTTGCGCGCTTTGTGCACTGCTAGTGTGGTGAGGGCCTCGAGGATATTCGCCGAGGGCGTGCGAGCTACTTTCTCTCGTAGTACGTATGATTTAGGATCGTAAGGCATATCCGCCGGCGCTATGTTCTCGGATGCGAGGGACAGTGCCCATTCGTGCATCCTGATGGCAGCTTCGGGAACGGCCTTGAAGTCCAGCCAGGACGCGTACGCCAATGCCGCGTCCATCTTCTGCTTAGATGAGAAGCCCCTAGTCGTTAAGATGCGCATGTAGAATTTCTCGGGCTCGTCGTATGCCCGTTCGCAGTCCTCCTCTCGTGGAGCCTTCTTGGCGCCAAATGGTATAGGTCTCGGGTTGGGGTTCGAAGGGCCAATGACGGTGTTGGCGGGGAGGACGAGATGTTGCGTCTTGTCCACCACATGGTCATCGAGCTGTTCAGCGGCTTTCGCGCCTAGCATCAATGCCTCGTAATATCCTCTCCGCCACGGCTCGCTCTTTGCTGTAACATCGTATCCCGCTTCTCCGATACCTTCGATCCAAATGCCACCCTCAGTCAGGTCTTGTACACCAGCACCCTCAATACTCCTATCCTCCAGTCTCTCGATGACATTCTTAGCGTATTCTCCAATCACTACCCAGTCGGTTTCGTTCCAGTCTGTTCGGTCGGGCCCCCATTTTGCTATGCGAAACCGCAACCGCGTTATGAAACCCCACTCGTGCGGCGTAGGATATTTCCTTTCAAGCCATTCCTGCTGTACGCTCCAGTAAGCTATTACAGAGAAGCCGACTATAGCCCATAGGTAAACTGTGAATTTAAAGCCACGGACCACCTCGTACATGAACCATCTTTTCCGGTCGGTCGTTAAGTAACGGAACTGGTGATTTCGAGCTAATGGTGTGGAGAGGAAAGGTAGTTGCGGTCTAGCCTGCGAGGCGAGCTGCGCATGCCTCGTGAGGATACGCAGTGGAGTCGTATTCTTAGAGTTCGGGCAGGGGAGAAGCAGGAGTCGTCGGAAGAGGATGCGTTGCTGCATATTGAATGAGACCGTCGAGATCGAGTGATACAGGTGGAATTGGTCTAATTGCCCCAGAATTTGTACACTGCACCGCTAAGGCTCATATTGGCTGTGGAACGCTTTGCTTCAAAGTGAGAAAGAGTTCCCACACGCGCTAGATATCATACAGCGAGCATTGGGGTTAAGTTCACAGTCAATGTCATGATGATTCTCGGTTCTCAGTCGCAATGAAACAGAGCTTGTACGGTACAGTGCTTTAAAATGTGGGTAGACCTACCGGCTAACCGCTGCTTATTGGTTAAGCTGCCAAGGTCAACCCCAATTAAGCATGCGTTTGTGATGATTTTATGCTGATACTTGATAGATTTCATTTACCTCTAACAAGTAGTAATAAATAGCCTGCTGTGGTAGTGTAGTGGTTATCATTCTAGCCTTCCAAGCTTGAGACCGGCGTTCGATTCGCCGTCACAGCATTCTTTTTGCCTTCGTTCAGCCGTGTATCTACTACCCGTTCAGAGCAGGCATCAAATTTTTGACTGGCTTAAAGGTTACATGCATTTCCAGGGGCACGAAGAACTGGACGTCGCCTGTAAAGGATCACTAGGTTAATGGACAATAGAAATGCAGAACAGGATTTCATGATTTTTTGCTCCAATTTTTTTCTTCTTGAGTTTTTAAGTTTCCCTCCAGTAGCCATTAAGTGCAATGCCGAAAGCAACCGCAACAACCAGACATCTAACCGGGTAGCTGGGTGAGATAACAATAAAAGATTGAACTAAAAGAAAGCAGGGGACGACAATGTGCCCGAGGCGTATTTGTAAGTAAGCGCCATTGCCGTTGCTCATCGCGATGAAAATTGCAAACGCTGAGTTCGCCAACACCTCACTCTCCCTCTCTCCCCTTCCAGCCCTTTTTATTGCCTGTACGCCGTTAACCGTTTTTATACGCCGTGTCCACCGATTTGACTTTTATGTCACTGTCTGGAGCCTGGGCTCATTTTTTCACTTGTCTATTTACTTTTCCTTGCGTCCTTTTTTTCCCTACTGGTTGCGTACTGGCGCGATTGAAGAAGGGTAGGAACTAAACGTTAACGTCGAGAGAAAGACAAGACATGAAGAAGAATGATAAGTACTTGACAAAAAAAAAAAAAAAAAGGAAATAAAAAAAAAGAAAAAAAATTGAAAAAAAAAAAAAAAAAGAGGATTGCGTGGTTAATAGATCGTACGTCCTAGCCGTGGCAGAATCGGCTTCAAAAGATAAGTGTGAAATGAGGGAAACGAATAGGTTCATACAAAAGTAGTTTTTGTTTCTTTTCCTCATACAAGATTCGTTCATCTTCGGGACGCATTCGGAAAACATAAATTCATAGACAACATGAACCGTGATACATCAAAGAAGGGAAGATAGAGAGGAGAAGAAAACTAAGAAAAATCCAATCGGTCGATGAACCGGAATGTGCACATATTGTTAGCAAATACCAGGATACGCCTTTCCTACGGATGAAATGGCAGCAGCAGCAGCAAGAGTCTCTGTCTCCTTCTGTATCAGCGGCCCATTAGCCCGAATATCCGACCTAAGCTACCGCCTCGTTTGCGGCTGAAGCTGCTGCTAAAATCTCTCGATCTCTCATCCGAGTATTTGTCTTTGTCAGAGCCGTCGGAGCCGAAAGATCCACCAAAGCCGGCAGAACCACCTCGCTTCTCGCTCGCGCTCTTCTTGTGAAGGCCTCTTGCGATCCGCTTCGCGAGACTGTTGTTACTATTGTTGCTCTCCTCAGCAGCTTCGTCTTCTGACTCCGAGTCTGAGTCTAACTCGAAGACGGAGACGAAGCGCTCCATCTGAGGTCGTGCTGGCTGGGGTTGCGGTCGCGGCTGCGGCAGTGCAGAGGGGAGAAGAGCTGGCAACAGCGCCGTTTTTGGTGCGCCGGCATTGATATCGCGCAGGTTGAACGCCGAATTACTGGGTCTCAATATCTTGGGTGGAGGTGGAGGTGGGTAGGCCGGGGACACCGGCACCGAGTTCGCCGTGCTTGATACTGCGACCAATGGCATCGGGGTTGGTGAAGCTGTCTTGCCGTGTGACATTAGTGACGGTGCGATGAAGAGCCTATTGATATCACGGGTCGATTTGCTCGGCCGTAGGCCTGCGCTTGACTTGCTGCTCCTAACGACTGGTGACTGCTGTGGTGGCGAAGGTGACTCGAAGCTGAGTGATGAAATGCGGGGTGGGTGCACTTCTCTTTGCACTGGCGGTTTAGGGTAGATGGAGTATGTCACCGCACTTCTCTTTGGTGTAGGCTTCCTGAACTTCTGAGACGGCGCTGCGAGTTCATCTACCTTCGTGTTCTGTTCTCTCGGTGATACTTTGATAGTGTTCCTATCTTCCTCGGACGAATAACGCTTAGTCGGATCGATCTTGAAGTGGTCATGTGGTTGTCTAGTTTGCTGCAGGCCCAAGTCCGGCGATTGGTCATAGGCCGATGACTCCGTACTGTTGGGCCAAAAACTATCCCAGAGTTCGCCGGCCGATGTGTTGTAGACACAGTCATCATCAAATGATAGGTCCGAGTCTGACGCATCTGTCATTCCCGGCACCGAGCCGTTGGACGATCGGCTCTCACTCGGCTCATGCCGACTTGGTCTGGGGTAAGAGAAGTTGGTTCTCAGACTTGGCTTCCGCACTATCTTAGATCCCGCTCCCGCAGTGACGTCTGCGGCCCCTTTTCTAGCCCTGGATTGGGATGCCTCTGGTCGGAAAGTAAAAGGATGATTATTGAATTCCATGATCGAAGTATTATCCTCTCAAGAGCCGGGATCACGATCGTAAGCGAACACCTGAGTCGCTATGACGGGATACTGTTCTATTATACAATGACTGCCCAGGGGCTTAAGTACACCATCAAGACAACTTAGTTCGAGAGGGCTAGGAAGCCCCGCCGGACCGGTTGATCTTCGACGGCCAAAGGCAGTATCTTCTCAATTAGTCGACCGGAAAAAGGAGGGATGAGACCTGAAAGTTGTTTAACACGTAATGCAGTCTAGTGGAAGGGGTTTAAGGGAAGATATAAAGCAATTATGAGGAGAATGCCCTTGTCCAAGACGCGCTTGCGTCAAAGCGGCGTCTAATGTTTGTACATATACAGGTAGCACACTGTAAACAGCAAGGGGGATTCCAGAGTACCTACACGTCGATCGATTCTCCAATAGGATGCGCCGTGTGAAGAGATCTCATATCTAGCATTTTCGATCGGATTTGCGCCTGGCCATATTTACCAATCAGATGGCCACAACACTTACAGAGTACGGCAATGGAATGGCATCCACCCAAATACGACTGGGCACAATCCACATGGCAACAGCAAACAATCCTGTGAGATCCTTGGTGAGCATGACATCACGTCAGCGGAGGATCGGTAGCCGTTGGCGCACAACTGTTTACGGCAATTGATTTGAAAAATAACCGTCAGACTTGAGGCTGAGCTAATAGGGGCATCAGCTATTGATTCTGTGTTTCCTTTCAAGCCCTTCGTTCCTCGTCGTTGAAAGTCGCTCACACTGTGACTGTTTGGATCCAAACGTGAGCTAGGTCTCTTTTTTTGTTTCTGCTTCTCATCCGGATAGCAAACAGGGACAAGGAATACACTCTCCGGGGAGTGTTACGCAATGGAAAGAATGTATCGGGAAATCAATTTGTCGGTGCCCATTCCAGCCACGAGCAGCTCTACTCGGGCCTGTTTCAAGCTAGCAGAAACCGACAGAAGGAAGCGCATGTCAAGGGGGAGCGGCGGGGGTCGTCTGTAAGTGGTAGGCAGGAAGACAGTGCTCCCGCTTACCACGCTCTCGGCTTCAAACTGTACATCTGTACGGGTAAGGTAGCAATGATGCGTGAGTTTGTTTCCCATACTCACGAAAACTTCAAAACTTTGAGGCACGGGATAAGTGATGCATGCTGTGCCCTGGAGTCGCTCTTGCTGCACAAAGCGCTGCTGCAATCTCGTACAATCTCAGCCCAACATGATGACTCTGCGAGGTTCAATGCCGCCAAAGTCATGTTTATTTATGCCCCCGAGACATGATGGATCTTGATTTTTGAGCCTCTCAGTTTGTCAAGCCGAATCTGGCCCAGTCTTTTCCAGGGGGGATTACCTAAGCTGGAGGGGAGGATTGAGAGAACCGTTACAACTGGGGTCCCAAGACGTCGGGTGATCGGCGTCTTGTGGCTGCAGTGGCATTCTGACCCTGTCGCAGATCGATTGTGGGACCTCCTATGTATGCACGTATGTACCTTAATAGACTCTGCCTGTATCGAGGTACTTAGGCAGAGCTTAGGCTCTCCCAACAAATCGTCGTACGCTTATAGGTATCCCTTGAAAGCCTGTGTTGGTTCTGATTTTGTGGTCACAATGGGATTGCTTAGTTCCCCGCTTGTTTGTTTGTCCGGATCCTGCCAGGAACAATGCGCGCATCATGAGTGTGTTGCATCTGCTGCTGATGACTTGAAATGCTCGGTAGTTTGCAACAACTAAACCGAGGTCAAACCGATCATACATTATGCATAGGACCTAGTGTAACAGACATCTACCACCCAAGATGCCCAATCCGACCCCGCCAGGAATAGTAAAGCCGCATTTCTGCTGTCTGCCGGCATGTGTACCCTCGATAGGCAACTTCAATGCATACAACGATAAGAACTGGTAGTCAAGCTCACTGGACTGACTGTTTCGGAGCCGAAGAAGTCAGTATGCTGTGCCATCCACGACCACAGACTCGGATGCTTCAAATATCTAAAAAGAAATCTAAAAATATTCTAGCAAATAGCAGGCTGGCAGGTTCCTGCTAAGACCACTACCGTTCCTCTCTTCCCCGTAGTCTGCACGTAGATCTAAGACCTGTCCTGGCTACTGTTAAGAAGAATCATTCGCTGGCCTAGAGCATTTGTAACTACCCCCTAAAAAATAATCATAACTCGTGATGTGATCCAACATCATGATGTTGTACGGAGACTTTATCGCCAAGCAAACCTCAACATTCTAGACTCTTAATTTCCAATTATAAATATAACGCCAAACAATGCGGAATCAATTACAATATAGAACAAAACTGAACTGACTACCATTTACCAGCTAATCTCTCTTGTCCTACTTGGCCTCGTTACGAAGTTAGGGAAGCCAAGTGCCACAGGAGGACCGCCTCTAGAACATTCCGCCTGACCTGTATTATTAGGATTTTTCCGCACTTGTAAGCTGTCTATTTGATCGAGGAGGAAATGAGCTGTATGAGTGGCACTGACCAGCTGGAAGGATCGGGCTCACTGCTCTCTCCATGTTCACCGTGTTAAACGACAGTACTTGATCATAACATTGTTGGTAGCAGGGAAATGCCTGTCACATGGTTCCCCCGGCCATTGGCTGTTGCGATCTATTCTGATCGTCGGCATGGCAACATGCGAGGAAGTCGCTAGAAATAAGGGATATCCCTGATCCGGATTCTTTAAACCTGAAGGAAGACCCTTTACCTGTATCTTGTCAACCCCCGTCAAGAATTCTAGACCGGAGGACAGGGGTTTATCATATCTTTAAGTTCTAAGGCTTCGCACCGTACGTGCTCGCCTTCAAGTAATTGATGGGAGGATAGCTTTATCGGTCTATATGGTTGAGATTCCTGAATCCTTTGACGAGTTGTGCTTTAGAGAAGTCGATAGAGTCGCATAGTAAGACGCATAATGCACGTTACTCATGGTTCTCGAGATAATAGCGAAGGACCAGCCGAAGACAGTCACATCCGGGCTTCTGCGCTCCCCGGCTTTTTTAAGTCCCCCACGCGCATGCCAAAGCAAGCCTATCAATCATATAGTTTATTAGATCAATTACCCTCAATACAGCACCCCGATAAAGCCAGTGCGCTGACATCAAAACGGAGCCAAGGCGCACTGCAATACCTAGGTCATTAGTCCTTCATGTTCAGCACCCAATACCCTCACTTTGCTGTTAGACCAGGGCTTCAGCCCTGTGGGTGTTGCTAAAAAGGTCCTCTGCATCTAGCCCACCCATATATATGCAATGTGGAAGCAACGGTCTACCATGCAGAGTGATTGGATACCTATAAAGATCAGCCGTTCATCCTAGGGTAAGGGGTTAGACGCGCTTGTTTCAGACCTCTTGCTAAATATCAGACAACCTAGCGCACAAGGTGATACCTGCATACTGGTGTGACGATCCTGGTGGTAGGTAGGGTACTTAATCAAGGTAAAAATGAAGGTACATAGAGCTACGAAACGCTTCGCCAACTCAATCTTTGGCATCTGAGTTTCTAGAGAGAATGATAAGGGTATGAAAAGAAGGCATTGGAGGACCAAGAATTGAGGGGAGAGCTTCACGGATAATACGGCCTGACCAGAACAGCTTCTCCTGCTGCAATATTGACAAGCATCCCTTAGTCAGGGGACAAGTTAGACTTAAGGAAGAGGAGTTCATATCTCAAACATAAATCACTTGTTAGGATTAAGTCGAAGATGCATTAAGTAGAGTACACGTATATAAGGGAGGGTTCCCATGTCGTGCAGCTTTCTTGGCTTATTGATACTCTATCCCTTTCTCAGGATCACATAAAATATTGCTCAATAATGGTCTCCTCTCTAAGGTGCGTGTACCGAAACATCGACAGCGCGCCACAGCCCTGAACTTGTTTTGCAACACAGAAATAGAGGAAATATTGTGTCAATCGTTAGGTACCGTGGAGGGGAAGGAAGCCAGCTAGCCGGACCCGGGAATCAATCAGGGCGAGACCGAGAGGAATCATCTAGATTCAAGTTACAATGCTTGGATGACCAATTTAGACATTGATTAGTACGGAGTGCCTCCCCCCACCATGGCTTCTGCTAGGTCACAGTTACAATGGACAATAAGTGTAGAATGGGTGTAGTATGGGTGCAGCATGGGGGTATGGGTTAGGTATATATGGAATGTTAGATAGGTGGGCGGATAACAGACGTTCCCCTGAGTAATGACTCAGTGGTAAAGTAGTCGGCAGGAATAACTAACAGTAGTTTTCCGGTTCAAGGATGATGAACCAGGAATTGGTGAACTTCTTCAGCCTCGAATTCTTTTTGTTTTATTTGCCGGTGCGCTGTTTGAGTCCAACTTTTGTAATTTCCGACCTTATCATGTTTTCTTTCTTGTTCCTCTGTCTAATCACTGTAGGTTTAGGATTAGCTTAGTTGGCTTGTACAACGGGAACATCTTTTCTATTCGTAATCCTGGTTCTTCCATCTGTAGATTCTATGTTACAGATTGAGGTCTTCTTCTAACGTCATCCAACATCTGAGGAGCCTCTTGTGAATGTGTAGGTGTAAGCGGCTATCACCTGTACCCTGTTGTGACACTCTAATAGCAATGCGACCTCGTATACACGACCATAATAAAGTTGCTGCCTTGTCAAGGGGTAAACAATTCCCGAGATCTCGCGAGGAGGTTGTGTTTTCTTCATATATGAACACTGTCACTGCATTGACATACTCGAGAGCATGGTACTGGATAACACAATGTCCTGAATCTGTTAGACATCTTTTACTGTTAAGCAGAACACTTATACTGAGATATTGGGGATACGTGTGCTATGTGTGTGCCCAAATTGCGTTACGCCAACTCCCCTTAGTAACACCCGTTAGACTGGGACACCGATATTGTAATGTTAAAGTGTAATTCGGTAGCGTTTTAAATCCAAGGTTCTTTTCGATTTTTTCTACTTGTCTCTTATGCTACGTATGATTGATATAGCTTCATATATCTGTCTGTAGTAACTAGGGTATGAGGCATATGCGCGACTCCGTTGTATACAAAGGGCGGTACAACGCTTGACAGCTTAATGAGAGAAGGTCATGGCGATGGTCAGAGCTCCTAACTAGTGGAAGGTGTGGTTGCCGCCCCGCAATGACGATCAAGCTTTATTCCCTTCAGGGGTAGTAAGACAGTAATTGGTGCTTTTGATTGGCCAATGGCTGGAAAGCTGCCCGGGCCCGGCTCGTCCCTTGACCACCCTTCTAAATCTAGCAATTCTACCTAGGTAGATTTGGAATATAAAGATTTGTGACCAAGTTCTAATGCTGTGTTCTCCTGCAATACTTACACTATTTCAAATTCTTTCCTGGGTAAGTTGAGGCTTGGTACTGTTCTACTGAACTGTCAAACGGTGCATAGAAGCTTCTCATGTACCTCTATCGATAAGGGCCCGAATTCTTGACACATGACAACCAGAGCAGGTACTTGTTCTTTGACAGCTGTGGGCTCCCATCCCAGACAGGACCCAGACATGCATCTTACTATTAACTCTTAAGACTACATAGCTTGCATTTATTGATTTGAAATTCATCGTATCCTTGATTTCTGCATTATGGGATGGCCTATATAGCTTCTTTACCCCGGGTTTTGACCATCATCAGACCGAGGTAAGTACCTACCCATTGCTCGGACTGCATGTAGGTACCTATAATTAGTCCTAAGTGTCACTGGCGAGCTGAAAATACCCCTGTGAATGCCATAAGGGAAACACCATTTCCAGACTGTTGGCGCCGGCTCGCGGGGATAGCTGCCTCGAGGTGCATGGCGCTATGCTGTAATGGGACTAGACCTGTTTCGTCACTGGCCAGCAGCTTGCCAACGCATCTTTTCCTTTTTATTTTTTCCGTTTAGGAGAGACCAGCCACCCCACGATGATGTTTCTTGCGCAATTTCATGCACCTCATCTTGCTTCTCTTCGATAGACCCTCAGTTCGTTGCGAAAGTGGGTGATATCTTGGTTTCGAGGCCGATGGTGTCATTCAGCCTCCACGTCCAATTTCCAGAAAACAGATGCTTTCAACGGACCTAAGGTGAGGTCATCGAATAGGACAAATAAGTATGCTACGTGGATTATCACCACGTTGAGGTAGAGCCCTCCAGACACGTCAAGACGGCGCAAATCTTCTAGCCAGCATCGGCACATTGTCTGGCGCCTTTATCCATCATCAAAGGCTGTGGATATTACCTAGGTGCTTTGCGATGATGTAGCTCATATCATTGAAGCAAGAAGGCTGTCGGTATGTCCGCTTACCCACCCCACGTGCATACAAAGAGACTGAAGTATACTACACATGACAACCGCTCAGGCTCTCACATATTACCTACAGTTCCCTTGCTATTATCCATGGTAGCAAGGAGGGCATACGGCCCAACCTGCAACAATACAGGTATTTGTGGAAAACATCAAATAAATGTGAGATAGCATATGTATCAGTCTGCCTGCGGCAGATACTACATAGTACATAAGTGCCCTTAATCGCACGTCTCCCTACGTCAGCGGTAGGTAGACAAACGTCTGTCAACATTGGAACTGAGTATGTCCACATAAAGGGCCAAACATACAGTTGTAATACCTCCCGGTTCAAAGAAGTGAAGCAAGATCCATGAAACAAATACAGTAAATATTTGTCTATTACGTATTTGCTGTATTTAGCCCGTACCTAGCTCGTAGCTACATATGTACCTCATATATTCCTCCAAGTCCCCTACGCTGGTAACATGGCCATTGATAGTGGGTCTTGTCACTGGGGGCAGGTACTGTAATAAATCATCGGTGCTTGTAGTAGAACTTGGAAGGCAGGTATGGTGCATGATGCATCTATAGTATGGAGGCAGGCAGTGTAGTGTAGGTTGACGATAGGCAGGTCTAGGTGATTCTATCGGCGGCAAGTTTGCATCCTCCAAGTTCGTACCTACCTCATCCAATTTTCGCTTTCCGTTGAGATTCTTTTGTCCCTTTTGCAAACTAGTAAATACGGACGTGACCAACGTTGAATGAATTGAGCAAATATTTTACAGCAACCTCCTCTCTCATCCCTTACTGCATTCGATGCGCTTTGGATTGATGGTTGAGTGATAGGGAGCTTCGAGTTCTTACGGTCCGCCTTTGCGAATAAATGAGCTCCGGTCCCATGATATCCGTCTTTTGTTGGCAAGAATTGTCAGGTACCGGCCACTGGGCAGCAGGACAGCAGGACACCAGTTGTTCGTATCCAGTAATAACAAGAGCATAAACCCAACCTACCTGGCGAGGTACTTATTGGAAGAAAAAGGCGGTGGTGCCTTGGGCACCATACACACAATTGTCAATAGGCACCGTACCTGCCTCTAGGTACCTGCCTCCTACCTCATGAATGGGTGCATTGTTGGGGGTTGAGGGAATGAGCGGTAACCAGCAAACCAACCACTACACCGACAACAAAAATAATCAGGTGCAATACAAGAGCAACAATAACAGCGTGGCGCAAGTGAACGAATTTTGCAATTTTTATACACGCTCTTCTAAATATTTTCCACGTCTGTTTCGAGACGCGATACGGTACAATTTGCAACGCTCTTTTGGCGGTTGTAAATGCGAACCGCGTGCAATTGCCCAAACTGCGCCACCGAATATTCACAACCCATCGCATTTCCCAACCTCCTCCCAACCAGCCTGCACCCACTTTCCCCGATACCACTGGGAAGCCCGGTCGCTTACTGCATACTTTTGGTTGCAAATTCAAGCAGACTGGAATAAGACTTTTTGCTCTTCTCTCAACCTAATAGTAACTCTCACCGTCGTGCATCTCCTCACCCAAGCTGCAGCCAGCTCTTGCAGCTATCCCAATATACTCGGTGTAGTTGTCGCTTGTTGCCCACCTTGTCTTCTCCGGCTTCCACCCAAGCTAGACCTGGGAGCGCAACCGCCAAGTTGACGACGTATACTCCTACCAAGCCTTTTTATGACCGTTACGACATTGACGAATCCCCTCCCATAGTTACACCAGATCAGCGCCAGCAGCGAAACTTCCTACCTAAGTCCCCTGCGTTGTCATCCTCTCCATCCGCTGCAGGATCCACGCCAGCTTCCCAACGCCAGCTCCGTCGTCCTCCCAATTTCTCAGCTACACCTAGCCCTCGTCTAGAAGAGCAGCAAAATTCGTTGCCTCCAGGTCGAGTGACTGTCACCGTTGGACCTACAGGTCGCTTCGTTCTCGCTGAAGACGGTAGGCGCCCACAACGCTCCGGTAGTCCGAAACTTCCTCGACAGCTCTCGCAAGGCAATCTCAGTGCTAGCTCGGCAACGACTTCGGCCTCTTTTCGACGCCCGATCGCAGACTCGACCCTCAAGCCGGAACAACACGAGCCTCACCCCGTTCTCCGCATCTCCAAGAACACCCACAACGCCATATTATATTCGTTAGAGGCGACGTTGCGAGGTCCCAACTCTATCTCGTTTGATCCGGTTGAGTACTACTCCCAGATGGCCGATCTAATGGGCGGACGAGGCCCTGCCACCTCCAATGGCAATGGCACATCATCCCTTCGTGCTCCCTCCAACGGGCCTGCCGCTGTTGGTTCTACCTCTGGGATTAGAAGTCCCACGGTGATTATGAAAGAGCGTGCAGAGCGCGAGGCGAAGAAGAGAGAGATGCGCGAGCGCGAACGACTTCAGCGTGAACACCTAGAGAAAGAAGCCCGCCTTCAAGAGGAGGCAGAGCGAAGAGAGGCGGAGCGCAGAGCTGCAGAGAAGGCAACGGAGATGCGAAGATCTACCGCTGCTGGCGCTGACTCATCTATTACGGCTGCAGATCCCAACAACTCACGTCGGCCGGTGCAACCCACGTCCAGCCGCGCACCTGCTGATATTAGTGGTCGAATTCCGGGACCGTCCCATTTGCCCACTGGTTTCCCAGCACAAGCACCTCAACCGACCCGTAGCGATCAAACTACATCGAGGCCGCCTCAAGGAGCTTCCGGCCCCTCAGCTACTGGTGCTACGGTAGGTGCACAGGCTGGCACACAGTCGCAACCCGCGGATTATTCATCGGCAATCGGAAGAGGTAGAAACTCTTTCCCGCATGCATTCGAGCGCTGGGAGACTTTGTCTGCTCACTGGGAAGGCCTGACTAGCTTTTGGATCCGTAGACTGGAGCAGAATGCCCAAGAGATAAAAGACGATCCGATTGCGCAGCAGCTCTCGCGACAGGTGACCGATCTCTCGTCTGCGGGCGCTAATTTGTTTCACGCCGTAGTAGAGCTTCAACGACTGCGAGCGTCATCCGAGCGCAAGTTCCAGCGCTGGTTTTTGGAGACGCGCACCGAGCTTGAACGTAGCCAGGAGGTGACGGCCATGCTCGAGGCTGCGCTCGAAGAAGAGAGAAGAAGTAGAGCTGATGCCATTCGAAAAGGCGTTGAGCAGGAGCAAGGCTCCTCTAAGCTACATAAGCAGTTGGCGGAAATGCGTAAGGAGCTTACTATCTCAAAGGAGGAAGCCCGCCGTGCTTGGGAAGAGCTTGGTCGACGGGAGCAAGAGGAGAGGGACCGGACCACCTCGCTTCAACTTGGCCATCCAACGATCGTTGGAGGTGTGCAAGTTGTCCCGATGACCCAAGGTGTCAGCCGAGGAAACGCGCAACGTGAGCCTCGATATACACAGCCCGAGATGCCCGAGTATACACAGTCGCCTACTCCGCGCAATGCTCGCCCCGAATACGCGCATGCGCCTGCTGTTCAGTCTGCTCCAAGTCAGAGTGGTACCAACCCCGCCTTCCAGACTCCTTCGTCCGTTCATCACCAGCAAAGCTACGGCTCGGAGGGAACGATGAGCGAAGGTGAGTACATCCGCGATGCATCCGGAAATTTCGTCCGAGATGACAGGGGCCAGAAGATCCCCTATCATCTCCGCACTTCGGAAGGGTCTGACCTTTGACTAGAAGAGTTCGAGACACCAGCGACTCAGCCCAGCACCTATCATGCGCCTGGGCCCGCCCCTCAGCAGCCCCAGTACTCTTCGGCGCCAGACTATAGCGGTGCTGGCTACTCTGTGTCCGGCTGGGAGGAGATGCAGCCGCGTCATCATCACCCCACGCGGCTGAGTGACGTTTTGGAGGAAGAAGAGGAACGAAGCCGAACCAGTGCAAGCCAACTGAGCCGTCACTAATACCCAAGGCTCAAAAAAAAAAAAAAAAAAAAAAATCAATACGTTGAAAGCTGCTTGCAGGACGGCTGGGAATGCTGCATTGTACACGAAATGAAAGTGTCTTCGAGCCTGTGCTACCAATTAAACGTTGCTAGTGGCTTGCTGTTCCTGGCCGTTTGGTGTGAGGATCGGTGGGGCTCTTTTATCATCGCCGCCTTGTCGGTGGTCCGAACATGTTTTAATCTTTGTCGGGAAAGTTTTTCTGTCTAGACTCTAAACCATTCTACTCAAATGGGACGGTGTAAACGGCGTATGGAGAGCATGGCGAGCGATAGACCCAAAAGCATTTGCGTTTGTTTTGAGTCGTTACTGTGTCGGCCAAGTTGTCAATTTCGACGCGGACGTCAGCTGGCGACATAACAACCCGGACGAGCTTAATGGCGAAGCATTCGGTTGCATTCGGTTGCATTCGCAAAGGACTGTGTTGCATCGGCATGTGTTGTCTTCTCTTATTATCCCTTTTCAATTTAATTTCTACGTCGAGGAAAAGATCGAACAGAAGGCATGGAATCGCGCCCTGGAAGCATGTTGATGTTGATACCTGGATGGTTTTTGATCTGATAATTCGCGAACAAGGAGGATCTTGATTGCGGGAAAGGGATATCGCCGGCGAGCGAATGTTAGGTTCGGCGATCGACGTGTATTTGTAGGTGGTGATAATAAATCCGTCAGGAACCACAGAACCAACCACAATGAAATAAATGAGCAAATACCCGTCTTCATTCCTGCCCGTGGCTACAGTGACGCCTTGCCGACTCGGCGCCGAAGCTGTCTAACCTAGGTTTACCCAACTGTATAGACTTTTGAAATGTGCGATCATATGTTTTAGCCTGCCACCCTCTTTTGCTATACCTTATTACTGCTACATATCTGTATTGCAAATGACGTACAGCGGTGCTCAGAGTGGTACTCGGGCGAAGTAGACTTGCAGTTTCACGGTACAGTGATGACGGACGAGTTAGAATCTTTTTGCACTGTATTATCTAATCCATATCCTGTATCAATTCTTATCCATGCATTTGGTCGGATCTTGGCGCTGGGGAAAATCACGGAGCTCTCAGTAGCTCGTCCCGACCAAGCTATCACCAAAGCGAATACTTCATTAACACGCTGAATCCCTGATATCAGTCAATTGAGGCGGATAAGATGTCTCGATCACTCTCAAGTTCAAGGTCGCTCCTGCGATTGCTGTCACAGGCCCAGCCTCAGCAGCGACAAGGGTACCGGCGTCTAACTCTCTCAGCACGACAAGCCTCTTCCTCCTCTTGTTCCGCCGCGATGCCTGTGAGAACTGACATGCCCACCCTCCTAACATCCACGACCCGAAGCGCACGGTGTATGGCCTCTTCCTCTCCCGCTCCCGTTTCCGGCCGATACCAGCAACGCCGCTTCAAATCGAAGACTGTCGAGGAGGCGCGTAGTCGGTACCGTACGGGCCCCTTCTCGTGGAAGGCGGGCGTGCTGTTCGTGCTCGCCGGTGCTGGGCTTGTGTGGTACTTCGAGTCGGAGAAGAAGCGCATGCAGAGGAAGCGTATTGCGGATGCTACTAAGGGCGTTGGCAAGCCGAAGGTTGGCGGCGACTTCAGGCTCGTGGATCACAATGGTAAACCATTTTCAAGCGCGGATATGAAGGGGCGCTATGCCTTGGTGAGCTTGCCCGACTTCCTTACCGTTTTTTTTTTCTAGTATCATAGCTCTGCCTTTGATTTATAAGATCACAGAGGTGGGGAAAACATCAGCAAGATTTTATGCGATTGTCAGCAAAGAAGCATAGACTGACAGACGTACTTATGACCACAGGTTTACTTCGGCTTCACGCATTGTCCCGATATCTGCCCGGAAGAACTCGACAAGATGGCAAGAATGTTTGATCTAGTTGAGGCCCAGGCACCAGGGGCTGTGGCACCCATCTTCATTACTTGCGACCCGGCGCGCGATGACCCCAAAGTTTTGAAATCGTACCTCGCCGAGTTCCACCCCAAGTTCATCGGTCTAACCGGTACCTACGACGACATCAAGGATGTTTGCAAGGCGTACCGCGTCTACTTTAGCACACCGAAGGACGTTAAGCCGGGTGAGGATTACCTCGTCGATCACAGCATATACTTCTACCTGATGGATCCCGAGGGCGACTTTGTTGAGGCACTAGGAAGGCAGCATAGTCCCGATCAGGCTGCCAAGGTCATATTGGATCATGTGAAGGACTGGAAGCAGTAGATTGAGTGAGTCTGGTAAGAGCATGATGAAGAGCATAGTATATAGGAGACCTGTATCATCAGAGTGTACATCTTGCACTCCCATCAGCTGTGATATTATTGTATATAAGAGGCTTGTAATATATATATATATATATATATCTCAGGCATAGGCATAGGCACAGGCATACACCTCCGTTGGCTCTAATTATGTCCCTGTACTACCGGGGATATCGGATGTGCCTAATTTGACTTGCTGTAAGACCACTGCGTTAGCATGTAAATTCACCATTCAAGACGCCATTTGTCAATCCTGTGTATCCAATGGCTGGTGCTTTCTGGAGTTCGTTTTCATAAGGCAACAACTGGAAACGCAAGATACAACGTTTTGCGGTGGTATTACAGGTATTGAATACTTCCAAGGGAAGAGACCTAAACGAGACGCGTCAATACGTCAGGCAATTAGGCGGGTTGATATCGAAGCTTTCCCCACCTGAGCGACTTGATGTTTCTGTCAACTATTTTGCCAAGCTCCAATTCCCTCACTCTTACCTTCAAACCTTCTATGTATAGTGTCAGTAATCCCCGGGGGCCCTTACAACTGACTGACTAATGACATGATATCACGGTGAAAGCCAATCCGATCCTTTTTGTTTCCTTCCATCTTTCTTTTTCAGTTTAGGAATGAGTCTATTCAGGAGCGCGCCGCGTTTAGGCGGCGTCATCCGGCCCCACCCACACGTCCGTTCCTTTTCAGCGCTATTCTCTGGGGACAAGAGTGCAGGTGTTAAGGCGGCGACGAGTAGGAGCCAGACAATACTACACTATAATAAATCCCACAATACTCATGGTGTGGTATTTGTCCCGGCTCGTACGTTTATTCGAGATAGAAAGAGGCCAATAGACTCCTCCACGACATCACCGCCTTTTGCATTTGCATTCGAGTAAGTTGGCATCATCATCTTCTTCTCGCCCCCACGCCTTCAATTCGCTATAGTCTTGTCACTCATGTATTTCTCGGTATACTGAACAAGGGACTGATGTGTTTCATCCAGTATTGATGGTGTCCTGCTACACGTTGCAAAACCAATACCTGGGGCAACAGAGACGCTTAAATTTCTGCAGGATAATGGTATCCCCTTCATCCTCCTGACTAATGGCGGGGGCAAGCATGAGCGTGATCGGGTCGAGGACCTAAGCAAGCGGCTCGGCGTCCATTTATCAGTGGACAACTTTGTACAGTCTCATACGCCGTTCCAAGAGCTTGTTAACACAAGCTGGACTGAAAGTTACGTCTACGGTCATAAGCAGACCGAGCTGCGGGATGGGGACACAGCATCAGGTCTGGCAAATAAGAACATCCTTGTTACGGGGTCGGATGCCTCCAAGTCACGCGGCATAGCCGAGGCGTACGGGTTCCGCTCCGTTATCACGCCAGCAGATATACTAGCCGCCCATCCAACCATATTTCCGTTCGAACCGCTGCTGGAGTCACACTACGCGGCAACAGCGCGCCCGTTACCCTCACCGGCCCCCAAGATTGACGCTATCTTCGTGTACAACGATCCGCGTGACTGGGCGCTTGACACACAGATTATCTTCGACCTGCTGCTCTCTGAAAACGGGGTGCTGGGAACATACTCGACCAAGAACGGGCGCGCCAAGTACCCGAACCACGGCTGGCAGCAGGATGGGCAGCCGGACCTGTACTTCAGCAACCACGACCTCTTCTGGAGCGCGTCGTACCACCTCCCGCGCTTCGGGCAGGGCGCGTTCCAGGCCGCGCTCGCGGGCATCTGGAGGGAGGTGACGAGTGGGCAGGCCGAGCTCAAGCGCACGACCATCGGGAAGCCGTACGCGAGGACCTACTCGTATGCGGAGAAGGTTCTGGGCCAGTGGAGAGCCCGCCTGCTGAAGGGTGACCTTAGCAAGGACGCCGGTGTGGAAGAAGGCACTCCGGAGACGGAACCCGCGCCCCTCGCTCGAGTCTACATGGTCGGCGATAACCCCGAGAGCGATATCCGCGGCGCCAACGATTACGTTAGCCCGCGGGGCACCGAGTGGACTTCAGTCCTCGTCCGCACGGGCGTCTGGAGCGAGGAGCGCGATGGCGAACCAAGGCACAAACCTCGTGCTATCGTAGACGACGTTGTGGGTGCGGTCGAGTGGGCGTTGAAGCGTGAAGGTTGGCGGTAGGTAGCATGTATTTACAAGGTTATATCAGAGGAGCACCGGGGTTTTCTAATCCAGTCCAGATAATATGATTAACAGGGGCAAATGTTTGCTACCTGCAGAGAACTGGGATAATCCCACGATAGAAAAGATATCTTCAGTGCTCGTCGTATTTACTTACCGTCTATCTTCCAACTACAAACATTACATGTGCAAGTCACCGTGAAAGCTAGTTGGTCTGCTTATATTATGGGGTTTTTTGATGCCGCCTTTTGTGCTTATCTTATTAAGCGAAACATTTTATTAGGTTTTCATTCTCGACATTATATATTGAGATCTTGATTTGGATATTCACTTAGTTATCTTATCTCTTTCGATGCAATGAAATATATATTTGCATATGCATGTATCAAAGATCGGCCAAGGCACACCCAGAGTCTTAGAATCTTATTAAGCAATCCCTGTCTTTTGTCACCACAGCAGCCGATCAACCAAGCGCAAGTGGTATTATCCCTACTGCAAACTACGTCATTAGCGGCTAGAATGTTGATTAAATGCAGCAAAAGCACGTGCAATTACTTAGACATATGAAAGGCTGGTCGATCGCACGGCAGCCTGCACTGCCCCCGCGCCACAACATCATCTTTACATATATTTAAAAGAAAGTTATGCCCGAGTTATGACTCTACTTCGAGCTGGTACATCTGTTTGAGACTTTGCTATCTTGCAATCGGATTACGACATCAGTTTACTACGTTTCTCTATCAACTGAAGGCCTACTTGAGCTTGGCGAGTTCCAATTGAACCAAGCCTTCGATCCTTCCTGCCCTGCACACACGGTCTGGAACGCTGCAGGGTCCTCGCAGTTACATCGAGATAGAGCCACTAAACTAAGTTACGTAATTACGGTACCCCTTTGGCTATGCCGTCTTTGGCTTAGGACTCGCAGTCACAACCCATCCGTCCTCTTAGAGCTCCCATACCATCTTCTGGCTTATCTGGGTGGCCTGGTATGCCACCACCATTGTAGAGATAGTGCAGCAAGGGGACCACATCACAGGCTACGACCAAAAATTAGCACCTACACCGAAGGATTCCTTATCTTCCGTCACATTCGATCACTCGTTACACAGCAGAACTTCTGACAGATTGCCAGTGCAGGCTTGACCGCCTGTGCAAACCTGACCCCGCCTCATCATAGCATTGTATAACAGATCTTACGGTAACTAATAATATTGTCCGTCCCTGTCCCAGCTGCTTGGCTCTGTAAAAATGTCCGCCTCTACACCGAACCTTAGCTCGGCTGAGCTGTTACCCCTCCGGTCCGCCTTGAAACACGATGACGATGGAGAGAGGGGCCTCGATTCCAGTACCTCAAGCATGAAAGGTTTGTGCGCCCTGTTTTGTTTGCCAGTTGTTTGGTTTTAGGTCGGCAGCCTGCTTCAACCGCTCTTCAGCTCCTACCTATAAGCATGAGATCTTATTTAGGCCACCCCTACCATTATTACTTTGTATGACCTTGGGTGATTGTATCGGAAAGGTTGGGGGGCGATCTCGAGTTTGTCATGCCATTAGAAGGTCACCTTGTGAATAAGAGCATTTCGGATAGGAACAGACGAACTGGATTGATAGTCACTCGCACACGAATTAATTATACAGCCTTCGTTTTACTTCTCTCTCCTTCCATGTCATTTTAAGACTCAAATGCTCACCAGTTGCTAGCTGTGCAAATCGCCGAACCTGAGCCCGACTCGAGCACGCTGGAAGAAAACGGGCCTAAGAGGCAGTTTTCTGCTGGTCTCGCTAAGCGACTCAGTGGCCGTCCGCACTTGCCCGGAAATAGCTCCTCCAGGTCCTCCTTACTCAGTCAGACCAGCCTAGAGGCCATTAGCGATCTGGCAAGGACAATGTCCCCCCAGCAAGTCCAAGAGGAGCCCGCGCAGCAACACTCTCATCATCGTCATCGCATAGATGTTGTAGGTGAAAAAATTGTTGCGCAAGTTGCTGAATGGCTGGAGCATGAACGGATCAAGAGGCGAAATAGGAAGTCGCGGAGAGCAAATGCTAGCCGGAGAAAGCATCAGAAAGATGATATCGAAGAGTCCGGGGCCCAAATAATGGGCCGAGAGAGGTCCTTCTCGATTGATTCCCAGTCTAGCGACGTCTCCTTTGATAGGCTCCAGAAGATTATCGACGACAGCATGACCTCGTTAGGATTAAATACCATTCCTCACCACAGTCCTAGACCAGGTAGGAAATCCTATCACCAACGACGACGGTCCACAGGGTTGTATAGAACCGCTTCCTCCGACACCGAGTTCTTTGAAGGCGACGTTCTGGTGCCAAGCTGCGACGGGGTATTAGACAATTCAAAGACACTGAGCTATTCTGGGGGGAATGCGACGACGAGTGAGGAAACTCTGTCTACGTCGAAGCGAAAGGAAGAAAAGGAGCGCAAAGCCTGGCTTACATTCAAGAACGAAATCATTCGTCTAGCTCATACGCTCAGGCTTAAAGGCTGGAGACGCGTCCCCTTAGATAAGGGCGAAACCATATCTGTCGAGCGTCTAAGTGGCGCGCTAACAAATGCAGTCTATGTTGTAAACCCCCCAGAAGATATAGTAGGCAAGACGGGAAGCGGGAAGAGGAATCCGGCCAAACTACTTCTGCGAGTTTACGGCCCCCAGGTTGAACATATCATTGACAGAGAGAACGAGCTCAGTGTCTTACGACGACTCGCCAGAAAAAAGATTGGACCACGTCTACTAGGCACTTTTGCCAATGGCCGCTTTGAGCAATATCTTAACGCCGTCACGCTCACTGCGGTAGATTTGAGGGATCCCGAGACCTCGAAGAGAATCGCTAAGAGGATGAGAGAGCTGCACGATGGCATGGAGTTACTTGAAGAAGAAAAAGACGGCGGTCCCGCGGTGCTAAAGAACTGGAATCAGTGGCTTCCTAGAGTTTCGCAAGCCATCAGCTTTCTGGATGCCAAGGTAGCAGCAGGAAGTCTTGGACCGGTCAAAAAGGCGGCGGACGCTTGGAAGGAATGCGGCTTTATCTGCGGTACCGATTGGCCCACATTCAAGGCCATGTTTGACAAGTACAGACAACATCTTTTCGATCGATACGGGGGTCCCAAAATAGTGCGAGAGCACCTTGTATTCTGCCATAACGATGTGAGCCTAAGTTGAGTAAGTTCCTAATTCCTAAGACGCCGTTATTGACCGCTTGTAGACTCAATATGGTAACATCCTTCGAGTTCAACCTGACGATAAGAAATCGCCCTTGCTTCAGCCCAACTATGAGCACAAGCAATTGGTGGTCATCGACTTCGAGTACGCTGCAGCAAATGTGAGAGGCTTCGAATTTGCGAATCATTTCTCGGAGTGGTGCTATGATTACCACGACGAGGTGGCCTCTTATGCCTGTAACGTACACAAGTACCCGACGCCGGAAGAACAAGCTCGATTCATCAAATCGTACGTCAACCATCGGCCAGAGCACCCACACCCCGGTGCGTCAACCCCGGTCTTGACGCCGCTAGCAACGCCTACGACGGGCCCTACGACACCATCGCTTGGACCAAGTGCCGCTGCGCCGTCCAGCTCCATTGTTGAATTTATGTTGGACGCCCGCGTCCCGCCAGGTGGATGGAAGGAGGAAGAGAAACGCCGGGGAGAACTACTTGATGAACAGGTAAAAGTACTTATAGAAGAAACGAGACTATGGCGACCTATCTGCAGTGCGATGTGGATCGCCTGGGGTATCATGCAAGCCAAAATTCCTGGTTTTGATTTGGGAGGTACAGAGGACTCAGGCGTCCAGCCAGACACGGCTGCTCCTCAGGAAGAAGAGGAAGACGACCCGCCTGCTTTTGACTACCTTCAATACGCGCAGGAGAGAGCGATGTTCTTCTGGGGCGACTGCGTTGCGTTGGGGCTCGTGAAATTAGAAGATCTGCCAGAGAATCTAAGAGCCAATAGTAAGTCGAACCCGTCTCCTCAAAAAGAACAAATTCCTCGCGTCGGAATTCCGCCGTAACATACTGAGTCTTACTATGTCTTTTATTTTCGATTTTGGCGTTTAGAAAAGAAAAGGCTAACAGGATGTGACAGTCAAATTAGTGCAGTACTAGGCAGCGTCACAATAACCAACCCCGTAGTAACTTAAGCACAGAACCCAAAAGAAGATAACTTTGAAATCAGGAGCTTAGATAATAATGGGCGACCATTATCCGTATAGGGAAAAACCGAGAGTCATAGGAAAGGCGTGACTTGCCCGCCAAAATAGCAACGAATGAACTACTTATGCATTGAGTGAGACTTGATGACGCGAGACAAAAGCGTGATGTGTTTATACAATAAGTACAGATTAGTAAAAATGATAACCCGTGATAAGTAATAGGAAAAATGGAGAAATCTCGGGGTTGCGAAAAGCTATGCTAGGTGATGACTAAGACCGGTCGAATTTATAATGAATGCTCCCGATGATGCCACTCCGACAAGCCGGGAGCTGTCGGTGGGGATTGCGTCGGCTAGCTGTGTTTGTTTGCCACTACGCACGCCCTACGCCTTACAAGTAGATCTACGCTCAATTAACATTCAATGTCATTTATAATCTTTATATAAAGACTGGCTCCTGCTTCCGAATATAACTTATATCTGAGTTAGAAGATCATCATTAACATCAACAATAGCACTAGCACTAGCACTAGCACTAGCCCCGTTGCTTATTACACAGATCGACCTCTTTGTTTCATCCGCTTAGACATCCGTTTCACTACATTTATATATATACATATCGTGCCCCTCATCTCCAATACCCAACGAAGACCCCGCTGCTGCCACAATTTCAAATTCTTTAGATACGAGTACAGTACACGAAAGCTTGTTTTTATTAGTCCGAGTACCTACTCATAGACTCATACTTGTTTCTCATTAATAACCCGAGATAAAAAAACGTCGAGATGACAACGGCACTATTCAACCACATCGACATCTCGTCTCAGCCCAACGGCACCACAAAGCCGTGGTCCAAAGTCGACGGTGGCGGCGTGTCGTACAAACATAAGCAGGTGTCGCGGCCCGTGCACGACCTGCGCGCCGCTGAATCAAACGGAGAAGGGACATTCAACACGGATACGTCTGGTTTCGGGACTTTCCGCTGGCCATCGGCAGAGAAGGATTTCGTGGAAGATTCCGCGGTACGCGGGCCTTATTACGATGACGTGGAGGCGCTTTTGCGGGCGGATTGCGAGGCTCTCCCCAGCAATGGGGGCAAGAACAAAGTTAAGAAGGTAGTCATCTTCGACCACACGATCCGACGCCGCGACCCCGAGGCACCCAGGGGTCCGGTCCAGCAGGTCCACGTAGACCAGACGGCCGCTGCAGCCGTGGCGCGCGTGCGACGACACCTACCACCCAACGAGGCGGAGGAGCTGCTTAAGCATCGCTTCCAGCTCATCAATGTGTGGCGACCCATCTCGCACCCCGCCTCAGACCACCCTCTCGCCGTGATCGACTGGCGGAGCACCTCTCCCTCTGACTTCCTGCCCGTGAACCTGCTCTATCCCAAACGGCCAGACTCAGTCATGGACGACGACGACCGAGGAAAGGAGTCGAAGGCGGAGAAGGTGGATTCGTTCTCGACGGAAGGCTACGAGGTCAGGGGCGAGACTATGGGTGTCCTTGCCAATGAGAAACAGCGCTTTTACTATGTCAAGGATATGACCCCCGATGAGGTCCTGTTGTTGAAGTGTTATGATTCCTGGGGTGAGGGCGAACCGGAGGGAAAGAAGGGGTTGGCGGTCCGCACGCCCCATACGGCGTTTGTGGACCCGGATACGCCTGCTGATGCGAAGCCCAGACAGAGCATCGAAGTGAGGGCTTTGGTGTTTTATGAGCAGTGAACAGTGAGCAGTGAGCGAGCGAGTGTGGTGTGAAAGAGTGGATGGGCTAGGTTAGGGGAACTTGCTGGGGAGGTTGACCGATGGATGTCAGTTGCTGCTTTATTTGACGCTTGAGCGTACTGATATCTAGCTAAGGAAGCATGGTGTATCTGGGATGGTAGTAATGCGTGATTAGATACAAGAAGCTTTTAAGTAATGATATTAGTGTGCATATAGTCTTTTCAACATCTCTGCAAGTATCAAGTCGCATTGCCTCATAAACATGGCCTCCTGCACTTTCGTAGTATGACCAACGTAGCATTACTAAGATGCGCCTCGCGTATTTCCGACTCTTTACGAAGAGGACTTACATACCGAAGTGTGTATCCTCCGTCTAGAAGAGCTCGTCAGTACTAATTTTAATTTGAATAGACATAATGCTGTTCAGTTAGGCTTTTCTACCTCATCGCCGAAATACGGTTCAGTAGCAAGGCACCTGCCTAAGGATACAAATGTGCTATGCAATAGGGGGCTGTGTAGCCGGCCCGATATGCTCTATACAGCAACGATAAGTGCAGAGTGACAATGGGGTCGGAGAGCAACTGAACAAGACGCCCAGAGCCTCGCCCAGCCAGGTGTATGAAGCGCCATTAAGGCCAAAACCGCCAGCTTACACTCGGTATGACACCTGTTGTTTCCACTCTGCTACGCGCTTAGCTTCACATCCTTCGTCGGAAACCCATAAGTGGGTTGCATCTACCACTCTGCAAAGATGTCGCAGGGCGTCTTCTCCGTCTATTGTTTACGTTGTAAGCAAAGTGATAGGTATAATTACAACCAGAAATAGTACACAGCCTTCCTATACGCCACCTTTCATCTGAAAATACGATCGCTGTTTAGGACCTTGATGTAAGTGCGAATGTGGCTGTGCGCAATCCAACCTGGAGATATATACTCATGCGGCCTACGTCTTGCAGTTACACACTGATGCTAAATAATTGTCAAAATCATGGTCCGCTAGCCTAATACTCTCAAAGATTCTAATAGCTCTTGAATTAGTATAACCTAATCTTCTTCTTCCCCTATGGCCTTACACTCTAATGTTACGTCGATTCATTGGGAGACAAATGCAAGTCACTTTATAACATTTCCCCCTGGTCCTAGTAATTCTCGAGAGTAAGACGAGGATTTGCTTTACGACCGCAAATATATCTCCAAAAATAATCTCATCATTTGCTCGACAAGGACAACTACTGATTCTTGGTGTCTTAGTGGCAACCCGCCTCCCATGTCAGCCCTCAATCTCAGCAGAGATGATGAGGAATATTGTAACGTATTAGGCGCTTTCATCGCTGACGTTTACAAGCCTGGTGTCACGTTTACATATCACGGTTCCCAATATATTCAAGCCAACAACACTCGTGTCGAGTACCTCGCCGCAATACTCCCTTCAAATATTACTCGACCCGATAACTACACTTTGTCGTTGTGGTGGGATGCACTTTACGACGAGTGCAAGTTCAATGAGTTAACGGCTGGGGGTTCTTACAAACCCAATCTTATTGATGAGATAATTCAGCAGATCTCGGCTAGTACGAAGTGCGAAGTAAACATCTGCAAGCATCTTGAATGGAATGGAGATCAGGATGTCTCCGGAAACGGGGTATAAAATGTCCCTTTTGCCTACACACCTTACAACTAACCGAGACGCTAACAATTTTGGTAGATTCTGGTTTCATATTACGTCGCTGCTATCTTATCGTCAATTTACCTAATTGTACTCTCTCTACGTCGGGAGGGAATCTTGAAAGACCCTGGAGCTAGCGGAGGACCCCTATCTGTATCGGCCCGTTTGATACAAAGTTTTGAAGAATCTGTCAACTGCTTCCTTGATGCATCCTTACTTTTCGAGATATCTATGTTCATCGCTTCCATTGTTCGATTCGTAGAGACATATTTCTAATATATTGGTGCTCGTCAAGGGCAATGGCAGACGTACGCACTACTGTTTTCCATTTATATGTCCACATTCTCCGCATTCCCAGCCCTCATGCTGCAGTCAACTGCCCGCCATTTACGCCATCACTGGTTTAAAGTTTCTGTATGGGTTCTAACCGCCCTAACGGCTCTCATCAATTTGGTATTGTTCCAGGTATTATCTCTCCCCGACGCCCCCTGGGGGCCCTATCCCGACGCTACCCAGTCACTCTGGTTCGCCAAATGCAGTCCAATTTCTCTATATGAGACAGGTTATGTCCGAACAATTTACCTAGGACTATCTCTGCTTACGGTGAACGCGTTGGGTTGGACGATATATCACAGCCTAAAGCTCAAGAATAACATCACGAAAAAATGGCAACGGACCGCAAAGTTCCTTCGCAAGCACGAGAGCCGTCTTCGGATAATCAACGCTCTAGCATGCGCCTTGGTCATGTGGCTGATGCTCGGTATCTTCACCGCGTATCGGTCCAGTGTGGACGAGTTTGGGCCTAAAGAAGGGAATGAGAACACTCAATGGACGTTTGGCCAGGTTGTCGCCCTGGCGACCTGGGCTCCAACCATTTTGGAGTTCCTTACCATCTTCTTCCGTAAGTCCTTAGCCGATAACTACTTGACTGACCCGCCACTGACCCAACCGCCAGATGGCGCAGAGGATGGGCTTAGCAGAAAGGTGTCGGCACGGTACAAGGTGGTCTCTGCTACGCCGCAGGAGAAAATACATACAGCAGACCACGATATTTCCCTGGATACTCGAAATAGCACGTCAGTTTGAACAAATGCCATTGAAGGACGGGTGGGAAACGTATAGGAGACTGTAAGCGGATATATCGTCTTCGGAATTTCCAATATGTCATCTGTATCTTATGCTCATGTACCCCAGAGGATTTTCGTGATCTCTAAGCTTAATTGTACAAGCCTACAGACGTACTTAATTACTCTCTATAATAATATAGGCCCGTGCGCTAGGAATTGAAGATAAGTTTTATTCCTCTTGGCAGCCCAATTCCTAGGTCTCCACTTCTCGAATAACGCTTTACATATCAATACAGTACCCCAGAGTTCACCTATCACTTAGTATTTTGACTCTAACGGCTACGGCTACGCTCCAGTGCGTAACATGTTCCGTAGTATGTATGCTGTCTCCCTGTTCTCTTCAGTTCTGTTCCGAAATCGAGTGCCTGCAGCTCAGCTAATGACCCGCTTTTTAATAATATGAACTAATCCAAATTGGGTATCTGACACTTTTAGTGGAGAAATGAAACAGGCAAAATATCCAGGTCTCGTAACTAGCGGAGGCTCATTCTTTTACGGCGAGCGAAATAGATTGGCGTCGCTGAGCGGTTGTGCTGCCATCTCAGGAGCTCAAATTGACATGTATAAGCCCCCGCGCCAGCATCATCAACTGGACCACTCACTAGATCCTACGCTGGGTGCTGCTCCCTGTAGGCTGCCAGCTTAAAAATCGTCTAGCCAAATACTCCATTTCTAGATCGCTCACTGCTTTCTAGCCTCACAGCTTAGCCGTGCCCTTCTAGTAATCAAACAATCAGCTTCAAAACATACCACACAATTTCCATTATGCGTCTTTTAAAACTCCGCGACGACGGAACTCTTAGCTTGACTAACGACCTTTCGGATGATATTCCGCAATATGCTATCCTCTCCCATACCTGGGGTTCTGATGAAGAAGAAGTTACCTTCAATGACATTATGAAAGTTACCGGACAACACAAAAAGGGCTACCGAAAGATCCAGTTTTGCAGCAAACAGGCCGCACTTGATAAACTTCAATATCTTTGGATTGATACTTGCTGTATTGACAAATCGAACAATGCAGAGCTCTCCGAGGCCATTAACTCCATGTTTCGTTGGTATCAGAATGCGGCAAAGTGCTACGTCTTTTTGTCAGATGTATCCAAAAGTAGTACTGCTCAAATCGAAGGACCGCTCCGGTCAACGTGGAAGAAAGAACTCCGCGAGAGCAGGTGGTTCACCCGTGGATGGACGCTTCAAGAGCTTATTGCTCCATCATCAGTCGAATTTTTCGCGTCAGACGGCCAGCGACTAGGTGATAAGAGGTCCCTAGAACCACTACTCCATGATATAACAGGGATTCCGGTATGTGGTCTCCAAGGAAGTCCGCTGTCTGATTTCAGCATTGACGAACGAATGTCTTGGTCGAAACATCGCGGAACCAAAAAGAAGGAAGACAAAGCTTACTCACTTCTGGGCATCTTTGATGTTCATATGCCCCTTATATACGGCGAGGGTGAAGAAAAGGCATTCAGCCGCTTACGAAGAGAGATTGATTTGCAATCAGGTGTAAGTGGAAAAGAACCTCTTGTGTCTAGGCAAATCTGATACTTTAACCTAGCTAATTAGTAGATCGCCCTTAGAAACCGGTGCTTGCCAAACTTCCTATCGTCACTGGAGCTGCCTTCGATTCCCACGCCGAAGAACACAATCCAACATGCCTCCCTAATACTCGGGTCGACCTTTTACGTGACATATCCGGTTGGGTAGACGATTCTGAAGCCGAAGCCGTCTTCTGGCTAAACGGTATGGCCGGCACGGGAAAGTCGACGATATCGCGCACCTTAGCACGTTTCTATTCCGAACGCGGTCGGCTTGGTGCCAGCTTCTTCTTCAAAAGAGGAGAGGGCGATCGAGGAGGAGCATCAAAAATCTTTCCCACGATCACTGCTCAACTGATTGAGCGCCTACCAGCCCTTGCGATACACGTCAAGGATGTCATCGACGGCGACCCTAGAATCTTTGAAAAAAACCTCCAAGAGCAGTTCAAAAAGCTGGTCCTCGAACCTTTGTCAAAAGCATTTCCCCATATTCGAGACGTCCTTGTAGTTGTTATTGATGCCCTGGACGAATGTAACGGAGATGAAGACGTCAGACTTATTATAAGTCTATTATCTCGTACTAATAGCTCAATGGCACCGCGATTACGTATATTTATTACCAGTCGACCTGAATTGCCTATTCGTCTTGGTTTCCATGCTCTTAAAGGCACATGCCGAGAGCTAATCCTTCATGAAATAGAAGAGCCTGTTATTAAACATGATCTATTCGTTTATTTCAGGCACAACCTTACAAAGATTAGAAATGAGTACAATAACTCGGTGCCTCAACACCGACAGTTGCAACCAACATGGCCTAGGCGGTTGGAAATACAGAACCTCGTCGACATGGCCAGTCCCCTCTTTATCTTCGCTGCTACCGTATGCCGTTTCCTCGCCGACCGAAGAAACGGGACACCTGATACAAAGCTTCGACAGATTCTAGAGCAACAGACTAAAAGTCAACGGTCAAAGCTTGATACTACATATTTGCCAGTCCTTGACCAACTACTTGCTAATCTGTCCAACGACGAAAAGACCGTAGTTTTACAAAACTTTAAAAACTTTATCGGCTCAGTCGTCCTTTTAGCAAATCCACTCCCGACATCTGCTTTGACGCATTTGCTCAATATACCTCTAGAGGTAATTGATAGCCAGCTTGATTCTCTTCATTCTATCCTAAGCATCCCTTTGTTACCGAGCTCTCCTTTGCGGTTGTTGCACCTCTCATTTCGAGACTTCTTAGTAGACCCATCAAAACGCGACAAATACCCGTACTGGGTAAACGAGACGACAACTCACAAACAACTAGTTACAAACTGCCTACGAGTTATGAAAAAAGGGCTTCGGACAGATATCTGTGAAGTAAAGGGGCCAGGAACTCCTCGCGCATCTATTAACGAACGTACATTAAGCGACAAATTAGCACCAGAAGTTCGATACGCATGTCAATATTGGGTCTACCACGTCCAAAAAGCGGAAGATAATCTGGTTGACCATGATCAAGTTCACCGCTTTCTTCAGCACCATTTTCTTCACTGGTTAGAAGCGTTAAGTCTTATAGAAAGGGCTTCAGAAAGTCTCCAAAACATCAGGATATTGCAATCATTATGTCAAGTATGTTTCCAACTAGGTTTGCCCAACGATTTATTAACTTGATCTAGTCCCAACGCTGCGTTCAGTTGTCACAATTCGTCAATGATGCTCTGCGTTTCGTCCTTGAGAACGTCTCAATAATACAAGCAGCGCCTCTCCAGGCATATTGCTCAGCCGTCGTCTTTGCGCCAGAGACAAGTATTATTCGTCAGACGTTCCAAAATAATATCCCTGATTGGATATCTCTTAGACCAAGAGTTAATACGCACTGGAGTAATTGTTTACAGACGCTCGAGGGTCATGGCGGCGAGGTTACTTCGGTCACGTTTTCGCCTGACGGCAAGGTCGTAGCATCGTGCTCGGACGATAAGACAGTGCGGCTCTGGTCAGCTGACACGGGCGCACCACTATACACTTTAGAGGGTCACGACGGCGAGGACTTGTTGGCCGTGTTCTCGCCTGACAGCAAGGTCGTAGCGTCGTGCTCAGACGATAAAACGGTACGGCTTTGGTCGGTTGACACGGGCGCACTACTATATAATTTAGAGGGCTACGGCGGCCGGGGCCCGGTTCCGCGAGTCAAGTCCTGGCCCAACGGCCCCGTTTGGTTAGTCGCATTCTCGCCTCACGGCGAGGTCGTAGCATCAAGCCTAGACGAGAAGACTGTGCAACTTTGGTCGGCTGATACGGGCGCCCCGCTGCATACGCTCGGGAGCCATAATGAACCAGTAAAATCAGTTGCGTTCTCACCTGACAGCAAAGTCGTAGCGTCCGGCTCGTGCGACAAGACGGTGGAGCTTTGGTCGGTGGATACGGGTATGCCTCTGCATACGCTCGAGGGCCACGTTGGCACAGTCTGGTCAGTTGCATTCTCGCCGGACGGCAAGGTCGTCGCGTCATGCTCAGACGATGAGACGGTACAGCTTTGGTCAGCCGACACGGGCGCGCTTTTGCACAGACTCGAGGTCCACAACCGCTCGGTCGGCTCAGCCGCGCACTTCCACGTACTTTGCGGCCCCCGCGGCAGGGTCTGGTCGGTCGCGTTCTCGCCTAACGGTAGGGTAGTAGCATCGTGCTCAAACGAGGAGACAGTGCGTCTTTGGTCAGCCGACACAGGCGCACCGCTGCACACGCTTAAGGGCCATGGTCTCGCGGTTACCTCGGTCACGTTCTCGCCTGATAGCAAGGTCATAGCATCAGGCTCACACGACGGGACGATGCGGCTCTGGTCGGTCGACATGGGGGCGCTACTATACACATCGGAAGACCACGGTGGAATTGTCTGGTCGGTCAGGTTCTCGCCTAATGGCAAGATTGTGGCATCATGCTCAGAGAAGACAGTCCGGATCTGGTTGGCCGATACAAGCGCGCCGCTAGGCACGCTCGCGGGCCACGACAGCTCAGTTTACTCGATCGTGTTCTCGCCTGATGGCAAGGTTGTAGCATCAGGCTCAGACGACGGAATGGTACGACTATGGTTAGCTGACACCAGCGCGCCGCTGTGTACACTCGAGGGCCACGATAGCGCCGTATACTCCATTTCATTCTCGCCTGACAGCAAAGTCGTAGCGTCAGGCTCATTCGCGATGGTGCGGCTTTGGTCAGTTGACACGGGTGCACCACTGTACACTTTAGTGGGTCACGATTCCTCGGTCTGGTCCATTGCTTTCTCACCTGATGGTAAGGTCATGGCGTTCTGCTCAAACGACAGGAAGCTGGTGCTTTGGTCGACTGACACGGGCGCGACGTTGCGCACCCTCGTGGGCCACGGCTCCCCAATGACGTCAGTCGCATTCTCGCCCGATGGCAGGGTCGTGGCGTCGGGCGAATCCGAAACGGTGCGGCTCTGGTCGGTCGACACAGGTGCGCCGCTACGTACACTTGAGGGCCACTATCTTGCGATCAGTTCAATCGCATTCTCCCCTGACGGCAAGGTCGTAGCGTCGTGCGCAGTCGATAAAATGCTCCGGCTCTCGTCAGCTGAAACCGGTGTCTGCTTTCGATTAGTTAATCTCGGCGTTATTTCTAATCATATATCTTTCGACCGGGATGGTCGATTTCTCTTTACTAATGCCGGTACTATATCCCTACTAGATCTACTCCAGCTAACAGTAACTACAGAAACTACAAGTTTTAGGCCTTCAGCTTTCTCTTTCGTCCAGGTCTTGCCGAAGCATGATCAGTTTTCTATCTCAGGATACGGTATTAACAAGGATGATTCTTGGGTAACTTTAAACGGGAAGAACCTGCTCTGGTTGCCAGCGAGCTGTCGGCCAGGGAATAAAGCAGTCTTCGGGTCTACTATAGCGATTGGTGCTACATCAGGAAGGGTTGTTATTATGCGACTTTTATAGACGTGCTACAACACACTTTGATACGGATAGGTATGTGTCATCAGAAATAAGTGAGCCAACGTGATTTGGAGGTATAATTCTGCGTGTCCTATTGATGTGTGTTGTTGTTGCGTCCTCTGCGCACAAGTTTGAGTTCTCAGTACAAGTTTGTATGTGGTAGGGCCGGTAGATCGGAGCAGTGCTCACCGATCCACCACCTGAATTCATGACCCAATTGAGCTTGTCTGTCCTGGCCACATACTCTTAATTACACCTAGTATCCCTCATCTTGAGGAAGTGGTCTAAGTAGAGTGGAATGAGTAGAATGGAGTGAGATGTGTTGGGATTTTCAGTATCGATCTTACCGCAATGTGTTGAAAGGTCTGTCTTTCCCAGTTCGTATCATGATCAAACAAGAATGGCCTTCTATTTTTACCGCTTTGTGGTTGAACGCATTCAACGTGTTTCCGCGCGTGATATTAGCACCAATAGAAAAATAGATCATGTTTTTATAAAAAGACTAAATGCTTGGAACGACCACTTGTAGCGAAAGGATATTCCCCAGATAGTGGTGTTAGAATAGAATTAATCTAAAAAGTTGTGGACCAGAATGACTACTGCACACTTCAGTTAGTCTTTTCTAGCCGCGATATAATTTATATGTGTTTCCTGAATTCGCTACCCGGGCCGCGAACCGCACCTCCGTGACTAGGTGTTGCATTAGCTTTGCTATAATGCAACCTTGTTGTATTGCTATAATATTCAAAAGTTATTAGATAGTTATAAAGAAGCAGACTATAAAGCTTATTACTATACGGCCTAATCTAATAAAACTATAAGAAAAAAATGATTAAGATATTACTTAAAGTTATTATTATGCTACAACCTTACAGTATATATATAGCAGCTCTATAAACCTTTAAAAAGGCTTATTACACAAAACCCTAAAGAAAGACTGTGCCACTCTACCAGGTCTCACAAGAGTTGAAACACATGTTACAATACCTTTAAGATATATAAATAATATCATCTAAACCTCTTATCCGTTCTCAAAATAGCTACGACACAGAACGATACACGGGACGATAAATACTCAGTAACGAAACGGTCGCGCTTGAGGTAGCGTATATTCATGCGTATGAGAGGGAGTCGATATGTCGTTAACATGCGGCTCCTTAATCCTTGATGACACTAAATTGCATCCATGCACGCACCCAAATGATACGACCCTTCTCGGCCGGCCTTACAAGCAAGATCCCTACATAGATTAGTTGTCCTGACTAGTCTACTATAGATCATTTTTGTTTCCGGAAGCTCACTGATCCGCGGGATTCTGCGACGTTAATCGCCGCGAAGAGAAGTAAGGATCCTTCCTTGTAGGTTCTAATCAGATCTGCGACTAGGTAGGTAGAGAGATATATGCATACATATATATGTATAAGGGGAAGGGGGGGGAGATTGTATGTTGTTGTTCAGGGTCTTTTCGGATGAAACGCCGAAAGGGGGTGTTTAAGGGGGGGAGAAGAGAGGGGGGGGGGAAATAAATTTGTGGGTCGATGTGTAGGTAAGCAAGGATGTACGTGTAAACACAATCGAAACATCCCATGTGATGCGGTGTGGTGTGATGCGATGCGACATGAGGTCAAAAGTCTAGACAAGACAAATCCCAGGCAATAACTATCGCATTATTAAAACACTTGGGAGATTTTTTGAATCTTCAATTGTACCTGCAGGAGCGGCCTGGGTTCAATAGGTTCAGACATGGGACTTAGGGTTTTAGGGGTTGAGTTGACATGTGTGTTTCACAGGGCTGAAACCGTTCCCGTCTGAAGCACGCCGGGGTCTTTGAACATCCGGAATCATTCATGGGTTGATGGATGGAGCTCTGGCAGATCAAGAGAGGGAAATCGTCTGATCTTATTAGATACTTAATATAGCCCGCCAGAATACGTAGTAGAGTGCAGGCGGGCATACGTAACCAGAGATATCTACTGTAATTATAGGTACGTAGGTAGTATAAAACAGCAGGGTGATTCGTTTTAGCCCCTTAAAGGTCCTGTTTCGTGATATATAGGTACCTACCCATGTGCTCGGTTGGTCGTTCTTACGCATTGATGTTTTTGCACGTGGTAATGACGACGGCAACATCGTGGATTTTTTTCTGACTGCATGTTATGATTTCATGGTTAAATTCACTATTGTTTGTCTTCAGGAGTATATCTCCGAGTGCGGTGTTAGCCCCTGATTCAGCGCACGGCAGTTTGGGCGCATACGTCAGGAACCTTTCGATGATATGTCAAATCATGTGTGTCGTCTGAGATTTCCTGTTGTATCTTGATATATCAGTCCTGATGAATAGATATCTAATATTAGAAAAATAACTGGTCTTAGCCTACGGAGAGTCATCCCTATAATCGAGATGAACTGTCCTAGGAGACGCCACGTAACACAACTGGAAGCCCTTCTCAAACCGGACATGGGTAACAACTTCAGATAGTATTCTGCTCAGGAAAGCCGCCTGTCTCATCTATCGGACGGCTGTCTTCGTCATGACGGTATGGTGGCTGGGAATCTTGTGTATGATCTTGTAACCCTGACATAACACTTTGTAGCCCCGCCGTGATCCCAAACATTGTAGGTTACACCTGTATCACATGCCAGGACGATTGTTCACCAAATTAGTTCCAGTAAGTCATCAACCCGTAGATACACTTTGCAACCTTATGCTATAACTATTCAAATATTGACCTAAGTACCGCTGTCCCTTGAGTATTATAGATACGCCATAGGTTTATTATCAAAGATAAAGTTTAGACTTAGCCTCAAGTGAGCACCAGGCGGTACTCAATATGACTGAGTCACATGAAGCTAAAAATCTATATTGCTTTAAGCGAGTTTCATGTGAATGAGTGGATTGTGGCGTAAACGGGTAACTATGGTTATGGCAACCTACTTCATCATGAGTACCTGCTCATGTAAGGCTCACTCTAGCTAGTGACGCAGAAGGCGCAAGCATTCATAAATACAATCATTATCAACGTCGCATCAGACTGAGTCAAAGCTAAGAGAAACGAGCAAATGAAATCACACACTTGTTTGTGCTAGATCACAGCTTTTCAGTGTGCCTGTGTGTGAGAGAGGAACCAAGGGCCTGGGGCAAATACAAATAAATAAACCCCATGTAAAAATGTCTCTCTACCAAGTCATTGCAATGAAAAACCTACCTACATATCTACTTAATCTCAAGACATGCATGATCAATCACTTACTTTCTATCTTACTTATCTAAAAATAACCTCCTTACATCTTCTAAGTAAGACATCGATTTGCAAGATCCCTAATCTGGGACGCCATCCCTCAACTTCTCACTCCTTGCTCGATTCATCTCATAGTTTTCATCGTCCGGGTCTTACTTGTATAACCGCACGTGCAACGGGAGTGAGTGAGTTAGTGAGTGAGTTAGTGAGTGAGTCGTGAATAAGCAAGTGATGGTGTATACCGAGGGAACGGGCAGATGAATCGATTCACTCACTGTCCGGTAATGACTATTGTAATATATCATATTATTATGTAGAGGGATGACATAAAGCTTAAACTAGTGTGCATCGAGACCATCGGCGGCTCATTTTCATCGCATATAAATGCTTAGATATCTCAGACATGTCTTATCTGTGCTTGCAATATTACCTCTTAGCGCTTGCTGGTCGCTGATGAAACAAACGGAACGCGCCTTGCCTTAGTTAATAGCCGCCTTGTCTGTTTTACCGCATATATACATGAAACTTGGAACAAAACGAAAGGAGGAGGAGGCGTTCATTCAATCGGGAACCGCCATGGCGCGTATGCGGAAAAAATGAAAAGTCCGCGCAATGCACGCGCGCAAACGTGTACTCCCTCAATCGAAATCGGCCGGGGAAGTATTATGTGAATGAGATTAAGCAAGGAACGCTTTTCTATGCTACGCTATTGCTACCTTGCCTTGCCTTGCCTTACCTCGCCTTGCATGAATAGGATTCGATGGTCTCGGATGCATGTGCTGCTGCGAAATCCATGTCCGAGTCGTGGCTACTATGTACTTCACCTAACCTTATTTTATTTTATTTTATTCTATTTTATTTATTCCAAGGATCTTCTTCTTATCTACCTATTCCCCATATCGGAAGTTAGTTTACGGGCTTTCTTGTATGGCCGGCGAGAAAAGAAATAAAAAATAAGATGATGAGTTCGATTTTCATCTGATCGACACTCGATCAACTCGCATACAGTTAGCATACAAACCTAACTTACTTCGCTTTCGCGCTATCGGATCGGTTAGAAGCGGCTTGTTAGCACCTACAGCATAGTCAAGCCACAAAAAACAACACAAATTGTGCCGGCCAAGACGCAAGCAACGAAGCTACGTTTTTCAACGCGTGACTCGATGTCAGCTGGTCTTGTTGTGATACTTACTTACCTATCATATGTGTAAGTAGCCATGTGTTTATACCGTCGGTAAGTAAGTAAGTAGAGCTGGTTACTTGCAATATGCATACATACGTACTTCTATATAGTAGTAAACATATTTGTGTTGGATGTTCAGGGCAGTTTTTACACGTAGGTGAAGTAGGTTAGGTACATATGCACTTTGTGGCTCGACTCAACGAAAGTCAGATGACGGCCGATGCGCAGCTCACTCACTTCACCTCATTTCACTTCACTTCACTTACACACTCACATACCTGTCGCTCATCAGTATGTAAAAAGTACCTACATACAGTAGAGAAGGTACAGTATGTGGATAGGTTGATAAACGTGCGTGTGTGTGTGGCGTCAATCATGAGCGGGAAACGCGCACGCCCCGTTGGGCTCGCTTATTTTAGCGGTGTGTAAAGTTAAGTCCGTCCCTTTTGAAACAACGGCATTCTGGTTGTGGTTGGCGTCTGGTTCGGCCCCCCCCTTTCATATCCCCAGAAAATTATTCCATGATCTACCCACACGTATGTACCGATGTATGTACTTACCCTCATTACATACATGCATATACTTAAGTAGCAGGTTCGTTCCATACAATACTTTATGCTTATAATAGGAGAAGCAAGAAAAAAAGGAAGAAAAAAAGGGCTTGAGGTACAGATGTATAAAAGTAGTTAAATACATAACCTTGCTTGCTCGGTACTGTTACCCTTTCCCCACTGTGAAACGAGCTTGAACGAGCCCTGCACAAAGAGAACGCATCCAATCCAGTCTTTCGGGTTTAGCGCAAAGCTAGGCATTCACGTACTCATAGTAGATTAGGTACTCTTGGAGCAATTGATCTGCGTTTAGGACGGGGATGTGTCGCAAGGATCTGGTTCCCTTGTCACTCGATGGCTGGTTATACAAAGGGTACGTACAGAAGTTCCCCGGCTTACCTACCAGTAGCCTGTACTGCTGTAAGTATGTAGGTAGGTACTGTAACAGCCTCCCCCCTTAAGGGCGTTCTAATCTGTTCTACCACCTGATTTTGAGATGACGTTGTAGTCGGGTAACAAGGTGGTATTTGCCTGGGACCTGATCAAAGGCGATGCGATGGAGCCCTCCCGGAAATCATCCAAGTCCCTACCTAGGTATGCAGGTTTGAAAGGTGGAGGAGATTGTTGATGTATGTACTTAGGGACATTATAGTATATATAAGTCGATTCTGTATTTAGTACTATTTTACACAGGTAGGTATGTACATAGTAAAATAATATGTACGTACCTATGTACCTAGGTATGCATGTACAGTATCGCTCGTGACTGTTCGTCGATCATAGGTAAGATTAAGCTCAGCCTGCCTATGTCAGTCAGATTATGAGAGTTCACCACGGGAAGACCCGTTGGCCTAACTACGAGGGACACGTTTTCTCGCTCTCTCCCTCTCTATCGATACGCGAGCTTTCTGAAGCCTCTTACCTATTGTAGAACGGAAAAGCCCCGCGTAGAAATAGACAGGACCAGCGATAGGACAGGCGAGAGATGACAATGTAAAGTTGTGGTTGGGTAGGTAGGTATGTAGTATTGATGGAGGTAAAGAAAGAAAGAGATATGATAGTTGCAGCGAAATCTTGCGGAAATCTTGCGATCCCAACCGCAGAGATCTCTGGTTTGGAACGCTCTATGTATGGTCCATACATGGGATGTAGGAGAGGAGCGTGTGGAATTCAAATCTGAGTGGGTGAAAGTTTGGTACTGTTACCTAGGTTAGCTAGGTAGGATACTGCTGTAGGTTTAGGTCGGTTTCTCTTGCGGAGCTGGATGGGTTACAGTGCAGCCAAGGAAAAGAGATCCCATCCATGGGACCCCGTACCGCGTACAAGCATGTCAGGCGGAATTCCCACCGCAACGGGCGAAGTCTCCGACGCAGGGCCATCCATTGCAACGACACACGCACACAGTAGCATCCCACACCCACCACGACCCGTGCTGCGTACCATGTACTGCTGTTATTGCCGATGGGCCAAGGTCAAGTTCCAACGATGACCACAAAATGTGCCCTTCTTACAGGTTACCGTCAGTGAGTATCGAGAGGTCCGTGGCAGCCGGATCTGTGCGCCAAGATCGCTTATGGTGCATGACTTGGGAAGAGTGTCGAAAACGACGAAATCAAGCGAGAGTTGACCGAATGAGGGCGGTTGAACCAAACAGACAGATAGCTAGGTACCTTGGTGGGCGTGGTAATCTGCGGCCGCACCGTCATGATTATACCTACATTTAGGCATATAACAGTAGGCAGGTAGGTAGGTAGGTAGGTAATGCCGTGGATCTTCAGCATTCATACCTAGCTGTCAGAATATGTATTACCATCTCCTAGCACATGGGAAATAGGTAGTACGAGGCTGGAGCTACAGCCGGAGCTAGAAGAGGGTTGAGTCTGAGAGGGTGGTGAGAGCTGCCGTTCGGGGCACATGCTTTGAAGTGTAGACATATCAAGAAACATCGTCTATGACCGAGTCTGACAGCAGTACGTGTACAGCATAAGTACCTAACTAGACTAGTTACTGTTGGTAAAAGGAACCATTGGAGAGCCGAGGAGAGGATCTGCATAAATGCGCAAGCGAAGCTTCGAAAAACGGAGAGCATGTCGATCCTGAGGAGCGGAAAACTCTGGAAAGGCATCCGGTGACAGCGGGTGTTTTAACCGAACCAATGAATTGGGTTCTCAAGGGTGGTCGAGGAGGTCGAAATGAGGGAATCGCTGAGTGACGCCATGGGTCGATCCAGAAGGGCGGGAACTTGGGGGGGGGGG
>Ga0247782_1000204_pt1 | contig 68868 bp, 56 predicted proteins | sample UWRJL019104C5_FD_179928 | JGI IMG/M metagenome (GOLD analysis project Ga0247782, IMG submission 179928) | Plant litter microbial communities from Arlington Agricultural Research Station in Wisconsin, United States - UWRJ-L019-104C-5 | ecosystem: Environmental > Terrestrial > Plant litter >... | reverse complement strand
ATAATTAAATATAGTTATAACTATTTTAAATAAAATTTTGCTTATAATAAATTTAGTTTTATTAAAGTTATATATATATTTTTTTTTAAACTTTATATTTTGCTATTATATTTTATATAAAAATAAAATATTTATAGTATTTAAATAAATTTTTATATAAAATGCGCTAGTAATTAATTTAGTAATTAAAACGTATTATAAAGGCTAGTTGTTATTATATAAAAGTAAAAATCTAGTTTTTGCTAACATGTTTTTTATTATATAACTTTAGTAATTAGTTAGCTATATTTTTAATATTACTATGCTTAAATAAAAACAATTATATAATAAAGTTAAGTATATATTATATAATAGCTTGCTTTTTAAATTTAGTAAGTTTTTAATTATTAGTAGACCTATTAAATATTATTATATAACTACATTTTTAGTTAAAAAGGGTTATATATAGTACATTATAAATTTTAGCTGCGCGTTAAATATTTAGTTTTAAGTTTGTACAAATTGCTTAAAGCGCAAAAATAATATTAAACTTTTTTTAAAGGCCTACTATAGTAGGTAGTAAAGATATAGCAGATTAAAAGTTATGCGTACAAAGGTGAGGAAAAGTGGCAAATATGGCCAGGTAGCAAATATGGCCGTGGGATATGTTAAACTAAAAAACTTAAAATTTTTAAATAAATAAGTATAAATAACTATATAAACTTAATAAACTAATAATAAAAGCTAAGCTTAAAGCATATTTATTAACAAGCTTATATAAAAAACTTTTATATTATAAATAAATAATATTAATATAATATATAGCTTAAAGCTTATAAAAGTTATACTTATTATACTTTTTTAAAAGTAAATATAGCTATTAAAAAATTAAAATAATAATAATATTTTATAAAAATATAATAAAAAAAATAATAATTTAAAAAATATATATATATATATAAATAAGTTATACTAAAAAAAATAATAAAACTTAAGCACTTTTATAAAAATATAAAAATAATAAGTAAAAAAGCTAAAGTATACTATAAAATTATAGTATTTATAATAGCTTAATATTTTATAACAAGTTAAAAAAAATAATAAAAAAATAAAAAAACTAAAAAGATTTAATAATAAATAAAAATATTATAAAAAAAATAAAAAAAATAAATAAAAATAAAAATAAAAAAACTAAAAATATATAAACTAATATAATAAGCATAAAAGTTAAAATATTAAATAGCATATAAAACTAATAAAAAAAAAATAAGTAAATATAAATATTATAAAAATAACAAATATTATATACTTTTAAATAGGACCTTTTAAAAACTTTTACAACTTTTTATAAAGTAAGCACTATAAAAGGCTTCTATAACTAAATCTAAATAACTACTAGCTATAGGCATAAGTTTGATCCTTATCCTATTCTTAAGCAGGTGGTCCTGGCCTATAGCAATGGTTACATGTTGGTTTTGGCCGGCTAGAAGTAGGCATCCAGACCATAACTAAATAAACTACAAGTACGCGAGAATGAGTGAAACGAAGGTTTTTTTGTCCAGGGAAAAGGGTCGCACTATGCCCTAATTCGGCCATGAAATGACCTAATTTGGAAAGGTAGCTAAAAAGCGCAACGCTAGTTCGACGTAAAGCTTAGCGCGTGGCATTGAGCTATACTGGCATACCTAAGGTAGGTAGGGTAGGTAGGTACGAAGGTATTGTAGCCAGCTAAAAACGAAGACCACCTTTCGGGTCGACGTGTCGGGCCTGGCGGAAAGGTAGGTCTTCGTTTCTAGGGTAGGTAGGGATAACAAGCCTGTCCCTAAAAACGAAGGCTTTCATCTAGTACGGAACGCACCAGATGTCGGTGTCGTGCTAGTCCGAGGCCCGTACTAGTACGATATCTGGACCTGGGCCAGTACGGCCTGGACCGGTACGGGTTTGGTCAACAGACTGGTACGATATACGTTCCAGCACGCGTTTAGACCACGGACCAGTACGACATTCGAACCAGTACAGCTGTGTGCGCCGTACCAGTACGATCTCGGACTGGCACGAGCTTGGAACAGCATGGATGGGACAGATTAGGACCACGTACTGGTACGAACCCAGACCAAGTACGACGCCATACTACATAAGTACAGCCTTGGATAGCGGACCAGTACGATGTCGAATACACCATCTTATCGCAATGCCGTGATGAACTAACACCAACTGGATATTGTTCAAGCCCACCCTCTTGGTGCACACCTCGACCCGAGCTGTATATCGCTAAACATAATTGTTTAAATCCTATTAAACTAAATACAGTTAACCGTAAAAGTGAGTGCAAACTACTACTCTCTATGGACTTGTTTTAACCAACCATCTAGATCTCTAGCCTATTGTGCTAATGCTTTTTTCTACATCTTTAACCACTTAGCCTTCCGCCTCCTATCTTTTCCCACGGGTCAAAGCAATCTTAGCAGCAATATCTTAAGAGCTACATCCGCAATCGCGTTTAATACCGTCCACTTCGACCAAATCAAACCTTTTCTACACGCTGTCCTGGACTACCAACTCGATGTCGAAATTCAGAAACAAGTCCACAAGAAACAATGGCTGTATTTCTTGGGTATACTTATAGAAAATGTTTTGGGATGCCGTCTCAAGTTCCAGTACGTTGCCGGGAAAACCCCCGTAGAAAACCGGAATATCGATATAGGTGGGATGTTCGGGTTCCTAGGCGTTGGACTGGCAGAACTTGCTTGGATTTTGAACTTCAACTCCAACTCTAGTCGCGTATAGACATGGGGTCGGTATCATACTGCAGGGCCTCCTTAGTAGGTACCTATCGACCCGCCACTCTGGGACGCCTTACGCTAAAATTCGCCGGAATCCAGAAAGCAGGGGAGGGGCGCCAATCACCTCATAAACCGCATGCACGCCCACCTGTTTCGGATGATTCGCGTGGGCAGCTCTGGGTCGGAAGAATATGTCAGCTCTTGCGTTGGGGCTGGCGGACAAGTGGAATGGAAAAGCTGGCGGGTGTCTCCTAGACTGGCGATTGGCTACGATACCACGTTTTACCGATCTCATGCCGTGAACTCGGTCACTCAGATCCTCAGACCCTCAGACCCTCAGAGAAACGCAAGAGTCATCAACATCAGCCTAAGCTAAAGCGAGATAGATGGCACGACCTAAGTACCTCCTTACTATGTAGGTACGTGGTAAGATATTAGACAGGAAAAAGGCACCCTGCTAGGTCTGGAGGGAAGTTCGAGTCCTACGGCACACTGTTGTGCCGATTCGTGCTTCGTTCACTTTGCCTCCTCCGTGCCGACGGCTGATAATGCAACACCCTAGTAGTAAGAATCATCATGACTGCATATCTGAGTTGTGTGGTTAACAACTGGCAATGTACATAGTATAGCCCATTGTAGTAGGTGCTACCTATCGAAAAATAGTGATGCTAATGTCGAAGATAAATACTACTTGAGGTAAGTGTTACATACCTACGGCGTACCAGGAATAGCTGAGTATGCGGCCCAGGGACTTGGCTTTAAGTACATGCAACTTGTCATGCAGACTCGCATGCAGCACCACTGGAACCAACGAAAAGTGCGCGCGTCAAGTCGCCCAAAAGAAAGAATACGAGACCAGGATTGTGCATGACAGCGCTGCATTGTAGGTGGTAGAGACGCTCTCCTATCTGACCCTCTCATCCATATGGCCTCACACTTCTATTCCCTAGCCTATAGATAGCCCGTGGAAGGTACCGCGACCTACCTAGTCGAGCACTAGGTTAGGCTCCTGTGTGGGCCACAGCCCAGCATTTCCCGGCCTTAGCAAAGCCGTGATTTGCACTGCTAGACAGGCACAGTGACACTGCCCATGACGGGAGGGTCTTTAGCCTTGGTGGCACCGACTTTATTCATCCACTCCCCGTTTGCCGCCATCATCACTGCCTCCACAACCTTCCTCCTCGCTATGCGGATTGAGATGTGAGTCGTTCGGGGCCGCTCCTCCCTCCTTGCATTGCCTGCTGCAGCAATCGAAATTTCTGTGCCTTGAACCCGATTCTTCCTATGTAGATAGTCTCTATCTAAGATAGGTAAGGTTCCTTGTATTAGCACTTTACTAGCTTGATCCAATCGCTTCTCTGAACAGGTGTTTACCAAATATTTTGGTCCAGTCTTATCCCTCACTGAGTCGTCTCTCATTCTAACTTCCTTCTTCTCTTCACATTTTATCGCCGTTCCTGATTACCTACCTACAGCTACCTGCCTGCCTGCCTGCCTACTTGCGAGATCTCGTCCAGCCGCACTGTTTGCCTAGATAAATCGATCAATCAGCTGGTTATTCCTAATCGAGGAAATAGTAGCGGTTGCCGGCCAGCACATGCACTAGTGGATGCCTCCGTTGCGCCAGCTTGCCAGCTCCATGATCTAGCCTCAGGGCATGCTGTCAGCAAATACTTACAAAGTACACTACATAAGAATCAGCGTATCCTCCCCCAAATCCCCTTCCCTTCACCTGTCTAGACATCTTTACAATCCTCACGAGCAAACACCAGTAGAGTTTGTGCTATACATCACTAACGAACAATCCCTCGCTACATTTTGCAAGAACCACACCCACCGGCATCCCGTGCAGGGACCACACCATTTGTTTCGCCGACTTCAAAGCCACAGTCCTTTTTTTTTCTTGAGAGTCCTTGTTTGTCCTCCTGCCTACTACTATTTCGTCGTACCACTGCCATAAGCTTCCACGCTGCGTTATCTCTCCCCTATTGGCTGAGCAGCCACTTTTGCAGCGACTTCCACGGCCCTACTTCTCTCTGGTCTGAACTACCTTGACACTACTCGCGGTCTTCTTCACCGTTGCCAAGCTGCTGTGCTTGCAGGTGGAGCTGACGCCGCAACGACCAGGGTGACTTCCACAACGCTCTACAGAGTCATCAATCAATCGCATCATGTCGGTCTTCTCGATCATCAAGCGTGGGCGGGAGCAGGCCAAAGAGCACAGTGCCAAGCAAGCCGAGAGAGTAAAAGAGGAGTCTGTCAAGCTTCCATATAGGCACGTGCCGACGCATGCCGCAACCGATGCCTTAGCCACCGCGCCTGCGTCCTGGAAGCACGATGACAGGTCCAAGATTAGAGAGCAGAATCGACGGCGGAGCGCCATGGCAACTAGTGCTCACGGTAACGGCGGACTCCCGCGGGTGGGGAGTTCTTCTTTAGCATATGTGTCATACCCGTCTGTTTACGCAAATCCGGTTGTTCCCTTGCCCAAAAACTACAGTTATAATAGTATACCGAGTTCGTGGCGTGAAAGAATGGCATCTACGCCGGAGGCGGCGGAGGGGACGGAGGGGACGGACTACTTCATTCATCCGGGTAATTATAAGGGTAAGGGTAAGGAAGTAGCGCTGCCCTTCATCATTGGGACAGGCGGGACAGCAAGCCCAGCATTTTCTTCTGGTCGGACAAGTCCATTGTCAAGTAGAGGTAATTAGAACATGTCCAGGAAGCCTCCTTCGTGTGGCTAATAGCGGAGCAGAAGTGCCTGCGGTCGTCAATGGCGGTGTTAGGGTCGGTGTCGGTGTCGGTATCGATACGATAAGGAACCAACAGAACCCGGGTTTTTCTGAAGGCGTAAAGGAAGGGAGGAATCAGGTTTCGAGGGATATTTCCTACAATGCTGAGGCTACACCATCATCTTCGCGTAATAGTTCTTCCACTCGTCAAGGTGTGCATCGTCTTCACCCATCTCGTGCGCGGCGGATGTCGGAAACGTCAACTACCACTACTGTGGACGGCGACGTCGGTGTTAGCGTTGATGTTGGTGATACCGTTGGTGTCGCTATTGCCAGAGGCTTGGAAAATTCAAGCAGCTCAGAGGACGAGAGCAGGTTAAGGAACCGGGTCATAAGGGATGTCTCTCATCACCCTGAGAGGCAGTATCCATCTTCGCGCAGCAGTTCCGCCACTCGTGAAGGCCCACATCGGCTTCATCCTGCTGCTCATTCACGAAGGGCATCCGACACTAATGACAATTCGCACAATAATACGGTTAAAATTTCGAACACTAATGACCGGCATTACCCCCCTCCGGCAAAAAGCACCTACTTCGCAGTACCCCGGCCTACTACAAGCCGTCGCGTTCATAACACCGACATGCCTGCCTCATCTAATCAGAAGCCTGCCGGACAATTCTACTTCAATCCCGCTCCGTCGTCGTCAGCGTCGTCGATCGCATCAATTGGCATGGCCATTTCCACAGCTCCCACATCCGCCGAGTCGACGCCGCCGCCCTCAACCGCAGGTGATACCACACCTACGGACTCACGCCGTTTTCATGGCATACTGATCGACATAAATGCAGCTTTCCCACGTCCGCGCAGGTTTTCATTGAGTGACAGGGGAAGGAGATCCGTCGACACTCTTAGCCCCTCTACGGATGAGCCTTACGTGCAAGCCCACCAGCAGGGGGGCCCATCCAGGGGGCGGCGGCTTTCAAAATCGAGACCCCAACAATCTACTGAAGCCGAACAACCCGCAAGCGTCAACAGGGCGAAATTGCCGGTGCCACCGGTGCACTTTTCTCGTCCAACTCAGGCAGCGACAGAAAGCATAGTTCGTGAGCTTAATCAGATGGAAGCCAAGACACCCCACAGTTTCATTAGTGCAAGTGCTTCCACGACGAAACGAGGGAGCTCTAGACAGAGGTTGAGCAAAGATTGGACAGGGAATCCGCAAGGCGACTCGGCACCCCGTTGGTCTCTTTTCGGCCGCAGGAACTCCGTCACAACAAAATAAGACAAATAGTATGTTGCTATGCGATCACCGATTCAAACGAACCCCGTTTCACCCGAATTGGACCAGCTCTGGCATGATGACGCTTCGCATCTCGGTTGGCCATTCCATTTTACTATATGTTCCTGCCATTCTGAGGCTACGTACGACTCCTAATGCTTCATGACCAGTTCCTTCGATTCTAGTTTCCAACCATTTGTTTCCAGCATCAACCATTCTATTGGGGTAATCGCATCTTAGCATATGCATAGCGAGGAGTTTGGGTATGACAAGTCTTTTTGGCTACATGAGATTCACAGGCCAAATCATCTTTCACTTGTTCAAAACTGAGGAATAATGAGGTTAGACAGTTCACCCGGTCAATCTAATTTCTAACTTCGACAAACACCATTGCACGCAATTATTTCGTGAGCAGCGTGATAACTCTTGGAAATACTTCTATCAAGGTAATTAGCTACCTAGTTGACATGCGCTCGGCCCAGAAACTTTTTGTATAATTTTTTGGGAGGTACATCTGTAGTCCACGCACCAACGGAGACTAGCCTTTCCAGGACAGTGAGTAGTGTTCTAGGTTAGATCGAAGATTTGAACACGCTAACCTTAACCATTTTCTCCTCCAGACTGATTTCCCTATGGGGTTTTTTATTGCATGGTGTTTGTATTGTAGGTACCATATCGAAGCTACAAGTGACTTCCCTCCCAAGGGGCATCTCGTGGCACGTGGGTTGATGAGCTAACTCGTCACACCTGTTTCTTTAAGTTTAAGGCCGCCCGTGAGCGGCAAGCAAGTGCCTGCGTAGCGTCGGGCGTGCTATAAACGAGATTACCACGAGGCTATCTCGTAATATCCTTGTCGATTCCGGATCTAACGGGACGGATGCTGCCGAACCCGTAAGAACATACACACATACACACCACGACATTCTCACCTAATTTGAAGGAAATTGCGCCTTGTGGATGAGTAACCAGAGTATGCAGCCCGGGATGACGGAGATATTGTTTGCAAACAACAAAATAGGTACACGGCTGCAGCTCAGAACCTGTAGTTGTTGGTTGAGTGCCTGAGGAGTACCTACAGTATACCGGAGGGCGGCTAACGACAGCACACTGGAAGGTCTGGATCCGACCGGGCCCAGGAATCCCCAGATTGTCAACAAAACACCTCAGCCCTAGCCATTTTGGGACTATAAAATGAGGCAAACCAATATCACAGACCCCAACCAGACCTTACAGATGTACGTCTGTTGATTCCAATCCAGGCATTGGGAAGAGGGGCTGAGCTCCTCGCTTAAACTTGACTGTACGACCCTACTATTTAGGCACCCTTTCTTCGTATCAGCACGTACAGCTATAGAGGTATTCATTACGGTCTAAAAATGGCGACATATCCATTTTTATTACTGACAGCATACTGCATTACGAACGGCACCGAGGGCGAGAAGTAGTAGGTGTAATATAGTCCATGCATATTGCACGCGTCACCGAGTACAGCTATAGGCTAGGTAGGTGCTTTGGCTACTGACCTACAGGCAGGTATCAGCCAATATGCGAGGTCATAATTAACCCCTGTGTAAATCCACTGGGGCCTGGATTTGGACCCCTAAAGAGGGTCGCCTAATTACAGGGAACCCTGGTATTCTAGAGCCAGCTGAAGCTATTTTCAGAACCTTTCTAGCCACGCTACGCTACTTTGACACAAGGGTCACAATCATTATTGAATACCTTAACGCACAGCACTTTTTGTTGCTGGTGTTTGAATCACCAGACCTCAATAAACGATCGCGCCGGGACTGTGACTCCGTCATAATCACACCCAACCTATTCCTAGTCAAGCATGCAATGGAACTATGGAATCACCACGTGGTTCAAGAAAAGGGGGAAAGTCGTCTTATACTCCGTTTTGTTTGCCAGCAGCGACGCTGATAAGAAGAGCGTTGAGATGAGAGAGTACATTGGTATGTGCCATAAGCGCGACATTCTATCGGCAAGTGATCTATCCATCTGCATGATCTGCTCAACGCTAGGTGTACCCCATTTCGCGATTTATGGTGCCTGACGGCCGCCCGGAGACGTGTCCCTCCTATCTTTCGGACATAAGAGACAAACCGACCCTGGTGAAACTGTGGCGCACAATGGGCGTTTCTTATCATGAACCCCCACGCGATGGCATGGTTTGCTTATTGCGGCGTACTGTATGGATTTTTTTTGAAGTACCATGAAGGAATGATAACGGGCGCATATACTTCCAATACGTCCGTATATAAGGTAGGTATGTATGAGTATACATATATGCGCGTCTGTCTACACGGAGATTGGTGTACCGGTTTTTGATCGCAAACGGCGAACAACCGTTGGCCACGCCAGATCTAACCAGTCTTCTCCCTCCGGGCGAGCGAACGGAAAACAGATGAAATAAACGCTAACGACGCGGCTCTGCTTTCTTTTTCTTTGCCGCCCGCAACGCCCTCTAGACCGCTAAATGATATGTTGTATAACATTGTGGCGTCGATGTACCGGTAGCAGCTCTTTAATAGGCAATAGCCAGAAAAGCGCAATGCATCCCTGCACAGTGAGCTTCAATATATGATCTTCTCCAAACCTTGGTCTGATTGCCTCAAAATATGCTATGCTGTGTCGAGTTTTAGCTTGACGTGACGAATCGGCGCATATCCCTTTAAACTGCCTTGCAGTCGTGTCACATCCCGAGCAAACTGCTGCACAACGATCGGGATGTAACGAGGAATGGGCTGGGTATGATATCACCGCGCAAAAACTGCTTTGTATATTAAGTACCGTCCGTTCTTGTTTCATGGTTCTTGCCCTATCGTATCGAGATTGTACCTATCCTACCTACATACTTCTGACTCTTTGAATTCATGTTCGGCGGTCACATGTACAGCATAGGCGTCCACATTAAATGCCTAGTGCAAGCAAATACATACCTGCATCAAGCTGTTGAGAAAAAGCCCGATGCGATAGGTAATAGATCCCGGTCTACACCCTTATTTCTCTTAGAATTTTCCTGTTTTCTTCGTCATTATCCCGATAGGATGCTTTGGTATAAGATATTATGCATAATGACGAGCTTCGGTGATGGATCGTTACATTTAAGGGTATCGTGATACAGCTACACTGGAGTTATGCACACACTATACCACCTTTCACAGCAGTTTGAACGTTACAATAGCCGTCGCACAACTTTATCACTTTGCATCTAGAATCTTATATTTGAACACCATTACAGCTGAAATCATCAAGGGCAGATGATTGAGAATGCTGCCTGCGGTCCAAGTCGTTCTCCCTATCGGATGTGAAGATTCTACACACCACCGATGAACGAGCCACACACAGCGAGTCGGGTGGAGTATCTTAGGTTAGGCGGGCATTTGCGGGCAGCAAAACCAACAGAAACAACATCTTGGCTCTAACCGTAGAACATTCCACCCGTCGTTGCGTGCTCTTTGCTCACGCTGTTGCAGCTCTTTTCTGGTACTACCTGAGGTATACCTACATCAATCAACTCGCCTATCCTATCACGGGGTCACCTACTTGATGCCGGACCAGGACAGCCGGAACATTTTTAGATCGACAGGAGGCGGCGCCTGCGGGTATTGAGAACTTGGGCAAAGATCGACACGGAAGGGGCAGCTGAAAGCACGAAAATAACAACCATCTAGGTTACCTAATCGCCGGCATCGGCTTTTATTGTAATCACGCCCTTCGGTCTCGTTATCCAACTACCTATCCATCACCTGTGGCCTCTACCCAGACTTTAGAGCCTCACGCGTTACGGACAGGGCCCGCAAGCAAGCAACCAAGGGGGTTGGGAAAGCCCAAAACAAAAAATGAAGTTCCTCATCCAGATGTCAGGACCGCCAGGATCGGGCAAGAGCACAATAGCGCGTCTCCTGGCTCGCTCCATCGACGGCGTAGTGATCAACCACGACCTTATCAAGGCCTTCTTCCTCGACTCCTCTAGCTCCCCTTTGTCCTTTTCGTTCTCCTTCGAGGACTCGGCCAAGCTGACATACTCACTGGACTGGGTGCTAGCCGAGGACATGATCCAGCAAGGACGCAGCGTCATCATCGACAGCGTGTGCAATTATGACGAAGTCCTAGCCCGCGGCACGGCTCTTGCAGAGAAGCACGGGTACGTGTACCGCTATGTCGAGTGCAGGGTCGAGGATCTGAATGTCCTGGATGGGCGCATGCGTGCTAGGACGCCGTTGAGGAGTCAGCGCGCCGGTGTTAGTGTGCCGCCGCGAGATTCTGTTAGGGCTGCAACCGAGACGCCGGAGGAGAGTGCTGGGCTGTTTAGGAAGTGGATGAATCCGCGTCGGCCTGCTGATGGCGATGCGCTCATCGCTGTGGATTCTACACGTGCTCCTGAGGATTGTTTGGAGTTTATATTGGAACAGCTTCGTTCCATCCCCGGCGAGTAATCCAGTGCTCATGCTGTGAAGCTCGAAGCTTTCAGCCTATCACGATCGGATGCCAATATGTTAGTATCTCTCACTGTCATGATCTACGTAGTGGTTAGACATAGATACACAGATAGATATAGACCGTCATAGACCAGATAATGACAAAAGCCTCTGCGACCGACGACACATTCCAGCTAAGGCCACTATCTCCTCGGGGAAGGGGGCACTGCGTAGTGCCACATATAACAAATTTTACTCGACAGCACAGTTTAGCCTGCAAAGTCCAACGACGTCGTTAAACATGGTCTTTGGACAGAGATCACAGTAATGACATGACTATTCCAATATGTATAAACATAACCGCAATTAATAATGTAAAGATTTAATGAAGTAGCCATAACGGTAACACGTTGCCTCATTCCCAAAGGAATCCACTCAAGCCAACAAAACCTTTATCGTCGTCGCGACACTCGGAACACCCACCGAGTTAATCGCAAACAGCATCCAATAACCCGGAACTAAGACCCCAGGGTCCGTCGGGAGGTTAAGAGTATACGTCAACCCGCTCACGCTCGCAGGCGAAAGGGGAACACGTCTCTGATCCGTATTAACCGTATGCGTAGTCGAGCCAAACCTTATCAGCGAAAAGGACGTCACAGCCTGCGCAGTGGTAACCTTGAGCGCGGCACCGGGAGCCACCTGCGTGGCGGAGACAGACGCGATAGCCGGTCTGGCAGCGCGCGTCCCGTCCGAATTAAACAAGTAAGGCGGGGAGAAGACCTGCAAATCGAAATGATTCTGCGCACACCCCGTGCCGCACAAGCCGCCGCCGCCCGCGACGACAGTGGCGTCGGGCAAGAGCAGCGCTATGCTGTGATACGTCCTCGGCACAGCGATCGAGGCCAGAACACGCCAGGTGTTGGTCTTGGGGTCGAACAGTTCGGCGGGAAACACGGGCGTGGTATCCGTGAACGGGACGGGGTACGACTGGCCGCCTACCACCAGGACCGTTCCGTCGGGCAGAACCACGGCGTTCGCGAACGCGCGCGCGTACGACATGTTCGGCAGCTTGGTGACCGAGACCGCGAGGTTACTGCCAATCTTGATCAGGTGCGCGTTGGACGTCGCGCTGACGTCCTGATAAGAAGGCGATCCGCCGGCCGCGAGGATTGCTCCGTTCACGGCGTCGTACATGACGGCGTTCCCGCACATGGCGTCGCTGTCGGACGCGCGTAACCCGGCGCTGGAATACGACCCCGACCCGCTGACGTTGTACCAGTTCATCGCTTTGCTGGGACCGGCTTGCAAGACGGTGTTGGACTTGTAGGCGAAGAGCCAGGCGTGGTTGTCCGCGCGGTACACGCCTTGGGCGTCTGCTGTGAGCACTAGAACGGAGGTTTTGAGTCAGTGGTTGTTCACTTCGTTCCCGCGTATTACGATACAGTTGGCCAGGCGCGTTTCTGCGTATGTGACTAGAGAGGGCCGTTTTCTTCTACTCTTAACTGTAATGGAGCAGGAAGGGAAGCACCCGTATAGCCATAGATATCATACTTAGGCAGGAGGTAAAGAGATTAAGTTAGGTTAGGTAACTTACTAGGCGCCACCGCGCACCCCGGGAGCGAAGTCCACTTATCCGTCGGTGGGGAGTATATCTCGCCGTTCTTACCGCCCGTGCCGCCGCTCCAAGAGCCGCCGATGGTGAAGATGCGGCCGTCGCCCAGCGTCACACTCGACTGGTAGCCGCGCGCTATCACCATCTGCGCCGCGGGCGCCCAGACGGAGGTAGCGGGGTTATAGATGCTCGTGTTCTTGCTGTCGTTCCCGCCGGTCACGGTTACCCGGCCGTTGGCGTCGATGGAGATGCCCGGGCAGAACATGTCGTCTTGGGGCGGTCCAGAGGGGTTAGCTTGTCTTGATTCTCGTTTTGATGTTGAACTTGAGAGGCTCAGGTGAAGGACGGGGAAAGAAAAGAAGGGCCATGTGTCTCGTATAGGGAGGAACAAACGAAGACATATATCTTCTCTGGATTAGATAGAATGAGAGAGGCTCACTTACGATGAGTTTCTGTGACAGTTCGCTGTGTCACGGCCTGAGACGAAGGCGTCCATGATGCCGTCAATGTCTGTCCTGTGCCGCCGCCAAATAGGTCTGGCCGATATGCGCTCCACTGCAAGTCGATGTCAGTACGGTTCAAGACAAATGTGATACCCATTATTTTGAATCGTCTGATAGACCCTCAGATTTCGATAAATATGTGGAAGATCATGCGCTGTTTTATAAAAGTGGCAACATAGGAATACTAACAAAGATGACATTCCCCTGTGCAGACAACGCCCCAGCTGCAGCAACAATCGGCAGGACAAGCGTTGTGTCCCACCGCCCCTGACTCGTAGGCGGGGGCGTAAAGGTAGAACCATTAAGAGTGACATCAGGGCTATAGATATTCAGCTCCGCCAGGCTCGACCACTGATTATTAGCACCCTGCGCTTCAGTCTGCGCGGTAATGCGGACATATCTGGCGGCCACGTTCGAGAAGAACGTCGACTTGGTCGTCTTGTCGTTGAGCCAGGCACCGTATTGCACGGGGCTGCTCCACGTGGCACCGTCGTTGCTGACCGTGACCGTGTGCTGGCCGATGTTACCGTTCGAGCTGCCGTCCTGGCGCGGCTGGTAGGAGACGCCGTTGATGACGTAGCTCTTCTTCATGTCTACTTGGATGTAATGCGGTAACGGCGCAACGGTCGGGCTGTATGCTGTGTGCCAGAACGTGCTGCTGTTCCCGTCGATGGCTTTGGCCGCTTCGTTCCCAGACTGCGAGCTATCTGCCGTGACGCTCCATCCTGTGCGAGAGATGGCGGTTGCCCATGGGAACTGGGCTGCCACGAGAGATACGAATAGGTGTGTAGAGAATAGGCAGAGAAGCCAGCGGCTGGGGTAGGTAGTAAAAAGCTTCATTGTTTTCGAGTTCGTAAACCAAGACAGAAGACACTATCTATACAGACGAGTCTTTCCTAAACCCAGAGCTGTCCGTAACTCAGCAGACATTTCGCCCAGCTTTATAGATTTCTCTCGTAGGACTTCCTTCCTCCCCCTCGCCGCAATGCCAATGCCAATGCCAACCCCTCGTAATTATCGGGATCACACAAGCATCTTCGGAATCGCAACGACCCATATCATCACGAGAGGAAAGCAAGGCACCACCAAAGAAAGGGCAGCGGCCGCGACAATCTTCCCCAGATTCAACGTAGCCACGATCTTGGCATATCAAAAACCGAACCGAGGAGCGCCTCATTGTTCAGCTATAGAGATCCAGCAAATCACGACCCTAGACTCCTCGCGCCACCTAACGGCTTTCGTACCTGCTAAGGCTTACACACCCCTGCGTCTAGTTGATCATCGATTCAATACAATGCAAGTTCAGCCGTGCGTGCAAATTCCTACCTCGGTCTGCAACCGTGCTGCGCTTGGTATTTTCGATTTGGGTGTTATGTGCGGGAAGCGGTACAACAACCCCTCTTTCTTTTAAATCCCCGGCTTCGATTTCAATGATACGACACGGTACCGGTGGCCAGGAAAAGTCTAAATCGAGGCGGGGAATTTGTGTGGCTTTTGGGTTTTTTTTATCGGGATTGAGGATGAGTAGGTAACTATCTCCAGGACGAGAAAGTATGGATCGAATCACAGCCTTAACTCTTAACTATTACATCCCAGTGACAGTGGCCCCCGGCCGCTGGTTAGACCTTCAGCAAGGTTTGTTGTCAGACGCGGAATTAGTTCGCATCTTAAAAGGAAATGCACGTAAGCCTGGGCAGTAACCCATCGGGTTTTGAAAGAGGGGGTGGCAGACACGGGTCATCTCCGACCTTTTCGTATTTTCAGAATGGAACACTGCCTGGATACCTAAATCTCGAGCAAGCTTACTCGCAGGCAATGCTACGCTCCTATCACGGCCGCTGTGACGTTCCCACAGTCTGCGTACGATAACACAGTTCTACTATCTGGTATCGGGCTCGTTGACATGTACTCATTTTGGCACAAACGCGCGACAAGGTTAATCGACTAAATTAATAATAGAGACAAGGAAGTAGGTTCTTGTCCAGAGCTTGCTGTAGTGTCAAATCAATGCTTAAAAACTATAGAGAAAAAGATTTTTTTAAGAAAAGTGCCTGTTGACTTTAAGGCCGTAGTAAAGGTGCTGCTGACACTTGAAACTATAACAGTTCTCTCCAGTGATGCGTCGTATATGATGTATTAATTCCCCCGAGATATAACATGCCGGCCTCAATAGTAAATGTATTCATTCTATATTGTTGTCGCATCACTTGGCCCTGTTGTAGTGAGAAGGACTCATATTATGCCCAACCTCTTATGTAGCCACGCAGTGTCCAAAACGATCACCGAGGCAGTGAGGGCAAATTCCCAACTCGTGAGGCGGCAGTCACTTAACGGTTTTTGGCTTTCTGCTGCGATTGGCGGTAGGGGTAGCCGGAGTTTGCACTGCATGCCTCGTTCAGTGCCCAGATTGACGAGGCTTGTGTCGATGAGGTGAGAAACAGACTTTTGCGGATGAGGGGGCCAGAAATGATTTACTGGATTTCCTCCCAAGGCGGAGCTATTGTCGCTTCTAAAAACCAGGTAACTCTTCCTCTATACTCAAGGTCAAAATAACAATCTTGGGCCCATTCGTTCCATTGTTCTTCCAAGACCTCCATGTCGTCCCCATACTGCGCGGTGAATGGGGAGGGCGGCCGAGTATCGCCTTCAACTTGTCCAATGATATGCCGCCTGGGGACAGCAATGGAACGGATTGCCTCTTCCATGGCAGCAGTCCACGCTTGCTTCTCTTTCTCTTTCAGGTATATGTTCCAGTGGCGTTGTCTCGTTTCATAGACCTCATTAAGCATCCGTGAGTTGCCGATGTATACGATACTGACTTTAGGGATACGCCAAGGATGGAGCGACTGGTGCTCCAATTTTCTGTCTCTCCGCTCCGCCAATTTCTGCTCTAGTGTGAGGGCTGCATCCACGAAGAATCTGCTGCCGTCGCCCATGTTTCCAATCTTGTAACTTTTGAGAAACCAGCAGTTTTCTCCGGCACAGTATACAGTGTACCTTGATCCGCTTAGGCCAGAGAGTGCATCGATCTCTAAGAGAGGAGTATAATACCACAAGGGATCGTCTCCCGTCCGACTTGGCTTCAAGTGAGGATCGTGTTGCAACACGCACAGGCCGCCGTCCTCTAAGAACAGTTCCTCCACGCCGGTAAGGAGCTCCAACACGTCGGAAATCTCGTGAGGATAGCCGTCGTACGGGTGTTGTAGATAGTTCGCTCCAGACTCGAGAGCCAGCCGCTTGATCCTCTTCAAATCCTCAGGCGCGTATTGGCCAACATCCCAGGCCGAATGTCCGGTAAGAAAGTGGTACTCCCGGCATTCGTAGTGACTAGCGTAGAGTATGTCTTTCTTGAAGTTGAACCATGTACAGGGACCGTGCGTTCGTGTCCGGAACGCCAGCTCATATCCCGAGTCCATGAGAACTTGGCGGGACTCGCTGGTCACGTGCAGAAACTTCGGTATCGGCGCAGCGCTGTACAGATATCCTTTACGGACGACTTCCCATGCCCAGTCTGAGCGGTCTGCAATGGCATGATGAGGAATGTTCGGAAGCCATGGGGTGGGCTCCCATGGTTGATGTTTCGCCGGCGGGCCGGTAAACCCGTATTTCTCAAGGTAGGTTTGTTTATCCCCTTCTTGCCAGCCAGCTATTCGGCCCCGCCAAAAAGATGAAAAATGTACAAGCGAGGGGTGTAGCTTTAATTGAACGGGTTGTGTTGCAAACCTCTCTACGAATTCATCAAAGTCCTCGTGGTTTTCCTTGACATGGACAATGCGAGGCGGTGAGGCCATCAGATATATCATCCGGCGGATCTCGAATGGGAGGAAAGGGAACTGGTGAAAGGAATCAGGCGCCATTATCAGGGTCGAAGGCGTTCAGAACTTGTCCAGAGCTTACACTCTGCATGTGGTTCCAAGCAATGAGTCGTTATTGACCTTTTTCTTTCTTTCCAAATCTGACGTGAGTGTAATTAACCAGTTGAAAATACCAAAATACAAAACGGGAAAAGACGTGAACCTCGGAAGTGTCCGTGCTCAATTGCAGCTGAAGCCCCATGTCGCAGCTGGAAGGGAACCATTGCTGGCAGGATAGACATGGTATGCCGCACCAATGATAGGGGAAGCCGTGCTGCGAATCAGATAAATATAGACAACACTTGGGCATCTAAACACATGGTTTCCTCTCCATTTCTGGCAAGAATTGTCTAACTTTCCGCCGAGATAGGACATAAAGGCTCGGTACTTTGATCTCCCAGGGTAGGTATAAGCAGCTGGTAGGTAATTTGAGGTATTTATCATTTTTATTGCTCTTGCAACACCGCGCCAAACCTCTGTCGGTTGACACGATCATTTGACTAGTATTATATTAGCTTCTATCTCAGAAAATAGGTACCTAAATAAACTCTCTGGACAAGATAATACCTACGAAAAAAAATAAAGATCTAATTAGGCACATGCATGCCTACGTATTTGTGTAATTAATCACGTGAAGACCTTATGGCGTTGCTATGGTTGATGCTGCACGGTGTGTACTGTACTGCCGTGCCTTGACCTTAGCAACGATCAAGGTACCCCAGATGAACCCTTCGCAGAGACCGCCGAACTTAGAAAATCCTAGCAAGCCCTAATTCCAACCCACTCCTGATAGCTCAGTTGGTAGAGCGATGGACTGTAATTGAAATTTCCTTGGAGATCCACAGGTCGCGTGTTCGACTCACGCTCGGGAGACAACTAGATTTTTGGACTTTTATAATCCCAGCTTGTTATCTATGAAAGTCGGGTTGGAGTAGATAATTCCTTTTTTTTTTTGTTTTATATTGCCAGTGGATTCGTGACCGATGTCTCATTTTTAGTCGACCGAAAAGCTTTGATAACAGTGTTTCATCGCCGCTGAAGGCTGCATTGTTTTAAAGTTTAGGGCAATAATGGTACGTACTACTACTATAGTTACCATGCGGCCAATTAGAAACCTCAGCGTAGATAAGAGTATGTAACCTTAGTAAGTATGCTGTAGGAAGACGCAGTGCAAGCAAGCCTGGCTGTGAGAGGTTAGAGAAGAGAAGCGCCGCCAATTTGGAATACCGACATCTTGGTAGGTGTATTATATACGTGCATCTAGGCCGTCCCACGACCAGATCCAGCAGTCCACCCAACTACGGCATAATCGAGGCAATCACGTTCTACGGACACCATCATTGCCGTTAAGGATAAAGCGGGTGGTATCATGATGTTTAAGAGACAACCTACTTGTGTTAACTAGTGTTGGCCATGTGAGATGGATATGTAGATAGACAGAGCTTTGCTTGCTATGTGCAGAATTGAGCTCCTTCGTTCACGAAGATCTCAAACTGGGCTTTGATCACATTGTCTTGTCTGGTCAAACTAAATTTACTAACAACTTTGCCTTCTTCTTTAGGTAAGCCGTTTTTTAATATTATGGTGTTAGCAAATATTGGCCATCATGACGTGCTTCCTTGGCTCCCTCCCCATGCTGGTAATACACCATATCATAATGGAGATTGTGAACCTCAAATGCCCTCTTGGTTGGACATCGAGCAGGGATTGTTCCAAGGGACGGATAGGACATTTGATGTTTATCATTTGTCTGGACAGCCCAGGCCTTATTAGCGAAATAGCTCGTGATCCCGGGGTATGTATGTACATACATATACATATATATCTGGCAAATATATAAGATGTCGGTCATGCGCGCCCCTCGTCTCATTGCATGCTTCTGGAACTTTTCGCTGTGTAACATAATAGGATCGTCGTCTTCACCTCTTGACACACATTTTGTCTATCCATCCAGATACTCTCCCAAAATGGGTATCCCAAAATTCTGGGACAGGTCCGCGACGACACGGGAGGTGGGCGAGTCTTCGGCCCCGGAAACCATATCTTCATCATCATCTGCCAGCCTCGAGGTTATCCATGATGGCGACCTCACGTACACGGTGGCCAAAGCCCAGAATGGCTCCGGTCTGACCTACCAAGAAGCCGTCGGCGCTCCCGTAGAGTCCAAGTCGCCGCTTGGATACCATGTTGGTTGGGTGACCGTGATCTTCCTCAACGTCAACCAAATGATCGGCACCGGTATCTTCTCCACTCGTAAGTATACCTGCGCATACCTCGGACTCACAGAATATCTATCACTATATAGATAGGTACAACATATTATCTACTGTCTTCGTAACTACGATTTTGACGATGAGTTTATGCACAATATAGCCGGCACTATTCTGAAGAGAACCGGCTCCATCGGTCTTGCCCTCATCTACTGGGTCATCGGTATCTTCCTCGCTATCGCGGGCTTCGCCGTCTACCTCGAGCTCGCGAGCTACTTCCCTAGTCGATCTGGATCGGAGGTCGTCTATCTCGAACAGGCGTACCCGCGGCCGAGGCACTTCTTCCCTATCGCCTTTGCGTTTTACTCTGTTGTCCTCTCGTTTAGTAGTAGTAATGCGATAGGTACGTGATCATACCTGCGTTTGTTTATTTGTATAGGATATATTTTAACTTACACGAAATTCTCGTACTCTTAGTGCTGTCCAACTATCTTTGGGCGCTAGCTCAGTAAGGACCTCACTTGAGAGCTTTCTTCATTCTTTCGTCCGAGTAGACCCCAGGGGTTTCTACTTCCACAATCCTATCATGATCGTACCAGGGTCTTACTTATCTACGGAAACACCTGGCTAACTGTTCTTGGTGTCTAATAGTAAGACGCCGACAGATTGGCAAGTAAAAGGTGTTGCTATAGCGGCCTATACTCTGGCGGTTATCTGTGAGTGAAAACTAAGTACAATTAACTAAAGGCAGAGTCTCATAGTATCTTCTACTTCAGGCGTAATAGCACATAACGAATACTCGCTCTGGGCCACAAACTTCTTCGGGATTATCAAGATTCTCACCCTCATATTGTACGTTTTCATCAGAGGATCATATTAGCATCCTAGCACTAACCCCATGAATACAGCATTAGCATCACGGGATTCGTCGTCTTAGGAGGTAACGTCCACCGCATTCCGGACCCAAAGGCGAACTTCCGCAACGCTTTCGAGGGTACCACGGACAACGGTAACGACCTCTCCGTCGCGATCGTCAACATCATCTTCGCGTACACGGGATATGCCAACGCCTTCTCCCTCGTTAACGAGATCAAGAACCCCATCCCGACGCTGAAGCGGAACGGCGCCGTCTCCGTTGCCATCGTCTCTACGCTCTACCTTCTTTGTAATATCGCGTATTTCGCTGCCGGTATGCTATGACTGTGTTCTATTTCTATTTCTATTTCTATTTCTATTTCTATTTATCTTTGGCTTCCTTGGTTCTCTATATCAGTGTTCTTGGCAGTTCACGCAGCGCTTACGAGAATTTGCTGTGTAATAATAGTGCCCAAGGAGACATTTGCCGAGTCAAAGGCTATCGCGGCGTCCGTCTTCTTCGCTGCCGTGTTTGGCGAGGGTGGTGCCCAGGATGCCCTGAATGCGCTGGTGCTGATAAGCGCCTTTGGTAATCTCCTTGCTGTCCTCATCGGCCAGTCCCGTCTCATCCGCGAAATTGGAAGGTAGGTCAATAATAATGCTCGACTTCTGTGTATTTGAAAGATATAAACTAACGAGAGATCTATGGGACTGTAGACAAGGCGTGCTCCCATATACCGAGTTTTGGGTATCTACAAAGCCCTTCGGAACACCATTGGGACCGTATCTGATTAAGTGGTTTGTCACAATCATCTTCATTATCGCCCCTCCAGCCGGCGACGCGTTCCAATTTGGTGAGTCTTCTGTCTCTAAGTCTTCCCCATTCTAAGTTTTCTATCCAACTGGCTATGGGGCATCGAAAACCGCTGATACGATTACCGCTATCACGCAGTCGTCAGCCTGAAGAGCTACCCAGATGGGATATTCTTCACCGCTATGGCAATAGGCGTCTATATTATCCGCCATAGACACAAGCGTCTAAACCGTGAGAGACCCGCCTTCAAAGCATGGGATATCTGTCTGGTCTTCTTCTTCCTGATACAGCTGTACACCATCGCGACGCCATGGATTCCGCCAAAAGGGGGGCCCTACGCTGGCGAAGTCAGTTTCTGGTACGCTACCTACGCTGCAGTTGGTATTAGCGCGTAAGTCTTATCCTTTCTTTACCTCCTATTTACCCACACCAGGAACGTGGAGCTTTCGATTTGACTTCTATTCTTTTCGCTAGGGTCGTTCTTTGTGGTATATACTACGTTATTTGGATGTATCTCCTACCGAAATGGGGAGGCTACGAACTGCGCCCAGAAGTCCTGACGGTTGACGACGAGGGCGCTAATACGCATCGTCTGACTAAAGTCCCCGTGGAAGAGCTGGCTGAGTGGGATAGGGAACATGATGAGGCTGGACGTCTGCGCCGAAGACCTGATTCAACAGCGTCTGATATCCAGTCTAGCCCTGTCGAGAAGGTATAATAGCAAACTGAGGCGAGGCTGAACGCACCCACATTAGAAACTGTTCTGATTGATATAGCCTGGAACAATCGATATTAGACACTGTGTCTGTCCTAACCCGTTTTGTTTGTTGTTTACTTATAAGATGTACGAGTCAATATTGCCATCATGGGCACACATCTTCTTCCTAGCGCGATATCAACCATAAACTATAGAAGTCTTAGAGAATGTTGTTTCAAGTCTTCATTTACTGTAATTGATTCCAATAAGTTGAAAGCGGCTGTAAGACGTACCTGGTTTATGAACCTGACACACCTCCCCGTTTGGCTGGGTAGAGTATATAGAGTTGAGTGAATATTGTAGCTCCATTTGAAATACTGAAGACGTATGTACCGTTGCCCGGAAAAGTAAAATAGGTGTAGTATGTATTGTCTCCCTCTTCTGTCTATAGAGAGTATCGTGTAGTCAGTATCGTATAGTCATAGGCTAAAGCTGTCTAGAAGTGGTATATGCCTGGCAACGCTGTCGTCAATGTGTGAAATGTGTGATATGCAACAAGGGTGGAACGCTTGAACAAATGTATGCTCGCTAGCCGCTCACATGCTGTCCTCCATCTGCCGACTCCGAACCTTGGCCCACTCGTCCTTCTCCTTTTTACCACCATGACTCTCTAACCCCATGCCGCGTTCAACCCACTCCTTGCTCGCCATTTCGGTCAACCGGGAAAGTGCGCGGGCAAATGCGAAACGCTCTTCATCGCCGGAGAAGAGGCTTGAGTTTTTCAGCTGGTCGATGTTGCTATCCATATCTTCCATCATATGCTGCATGGCGTGGCTAACAGACTCCTCACCATCGCTCTCTTGGTTTGATATGCCATCTTTCTTGAGCGAGTCGCGAAGCTCCTCTGGCGATACGAACAGCTGGGTCAGCGGCACAGCCGTAGTGAGCACTAGTTTAGCATGCGATTCATACACAGCGTCTATGAAGGTGATGAATCGTCTCGCAAGATCACGCTCACGGTACGTCATACCTGGTACGTCAGATATAATGAAGGCATCGTAACTACGCATCAGCTCGATGTAGTCAGCCGCCCCAGTTGCACGGCCGATCAGTTCTTGAAATGTGAACCAGGCACAACGCCCACTGACACGCGGCACGTGTATCTCGCGCCCCCAGACCTTTTGTGTTTCGGGGTGGGGTTCTGGGTTCTCGGGATCGCCTAAGAAACGTAGCCACTTCTCGATGTGCGAGGCAGCATGACTGTCAAGAGGCGTATGATAGACACCTGAGGGGGGTCTGGGGATCTTGCGGTAATCTGTAGGCGAGTCGAGGTTGATGACATGGAGGCGCGACTTTAGGAGGTTGATAGCGGGGATAAATGATTCTCGTTGTATTCCGTTTTTGTACAATTCATCGGGGTGCCGATTTGAAGTCGTGACGAGAACGACACCGTGAGACATCAGCGACTCAAGGAGTCTCCGCAGGATCATAGCATCAGCGACATCTGTGCATTGGAACTCGTCAAAGCACAGAACGTTGGCCTGTTCCGCAATGTCGGCGGCAACAAAGGGCACGGCATCGATATCGTTGCCATGTTCCATCTTCATACGATGTAGCCGCTTGTGCACGTCCTGCATGAAATTGTGAAAGTGTATCCTTGTTTTCGACTTGACAGTACTCGGCAATGTGTCATAAAAGAGGTCCATCAGCATTGTCTTGCCGCTACCTACATCGCCGTATAGATATAAACCGCGGGGCAGGTCGTTGGGGATCTCTTGTATGACACTGGCCCCAGGCTTGGAACCAAACCACCCAAACAAGGACTTCGTCGGCTTGAGTGACTCGAGCGTGGGGTGTACAACAGGGCGAGCGCGGTACTGTACAAGTTCATCGTGCAGGTGCTGCAGACTCTGGATGATGCCGCGTTGGTGTTCGTCCTCGCGCAGACGTCCCGCGGCTACTCGTCTGTCGTACTCTTGTATGGGGCCTACATTATCCGGCGATTGTGATTGTGCTACTTTCGCCAATTAGCAAGTAGGCGTGTAGGTGACTGATGCTTGGTTGGCGACTTACAATTCTTTGGGTTTGACACTGCCGTGGCAAGCTGCCGTCTCACGAGACTAAGATGTCCGGGTTGACGTCTTGCTGCAGCGTTTATACTAATTACAGGGCCGTGTTGACGTATCGTGTGCAGCCCCGTCACATATTGCCTCTTCCCGCCAACCCGTAAACACTGAAATCTAGCGCGTGAGCCCGTTCGTAACCTTGCAGTCGATCGCACGGCCGTAAGGACTTGGGAGGGGGTCGGGCGGGCGGAGGGGAGCCGCATCCTCGAGGTGAGTAATTGTTTCACCCAAAGCGAACGAAATGAATGGATGTAAAGGGTCGGTGAGTATTACTATTATTCAAAAGTGTTCGCAAAACATTCTAGGGTAGACGGATTCAATCTAGAAAAAGTAGTTGGCGCATAGGATAAAGGCAACCAAAAATAAGTGCTGGCCTAGTTGAACAATCTATATGATGGTGCAGGAATAAGTTCGTGAAAGCGCATTCAATGCCTCAATTGCGAAATAAAACCGCACTGGACCAAATGGCGTCAGTGTCCCATCCTACAGCCGCTAATGGCCGAGACACGACCCTGGCATCGCTGCTAACTGGAGCTCACCCGCTAAACGTAGGGGTTGGGCCGAGGCCTACCTAAGCCGCCTAGCTGAGCGTCTTACCTAGCAAGTGCAAATCTAGTCTAGGATTTAAGCCAGTACAGCAGAGGTATACTTTAATATCGTATAGAATCACACGCGTTGGAGTTATGTACTCGCCTACAGACGCATATAGATAGGTGTTGAAGATGCTGTAGGTCTGGTGATAGCCTCTTAGCATATTAGGATAATTATAATATGTAGTTCATGTAGTTCATGTAGTTCATCGCCAAGTTGCAGAATGATGGGCTGGTAACATACCTGCGTCTCATAGGCAATAGCCGGTCATTCGGTCTTTCTGGCACTATTTAAACCTTGTTAAAAGGCAACGTTCAGCTCACCATAACACAAGATATCTTAGGCTAGGTAAATAGATTTAAGACGTGGGCTGTACTTATTTCAACTCCTGTCCTGCATAGTTAGCACTTAATATCGATACCCACTTGGGTTGAATCAAGGTACACAAGGTACGAAATGGGGAGAAATATGACGAAACAAAGGTTATGACTTAGCAAAAGCGCACTTGCTATAAGGGTATTCTGTTCCGCTCAAGTAACAACTAAACACACGTGAGTAACTTGATCAAGACGAAAGGAAGCTCTATTCCGGATGCTATGTAGACATGCAGTTGATGTAAGTTTGCCTGGTGGGATCCTAGTTTGACTGGAGCGGTCTATGTGTTTGACCACATTGACACGATATCTTTGTTGGACACCGCAAGGATATGGGTCTTCAGGTCACAAGGTTCGTGCTCGGAAAAAGGAACCAAGCGGCGGGAGGAGTCTTTCCAGAGCCGTCGAATCAGGACCTCGTGTTGGTCGGTGCCTATCTTCTTGTCCTATCTCAGCCACGACCGAAGCTGAATATAGCCCGCTAGGTCGCACCATGCCATCGGAACACACCGAAACGTGGTTCAAGCCCCCGGGATAGTGTAGGCAATCCGAAGCAGGTCGCGTGCGGGGATAGAGAGAGTTAGGTTACAAAGAGCTGGACTTGCACCAAACAATATGGGTTGTCGGGGACGTTTAGGATAAGGAAGCGCCGTACGCGACTGTGAAGGAGGGGGAAAGATTCCGCTGTCCGTCCGTCACCGATCGCAGTTCTTTCCAGACAATTCGACCGGCAATGCTTGAGCGAATCACCCGGTATCTATCCGCTTTCAGATGTATATATTCCAATTATCCCCAGTGTGATAACTCCCGGCGCCAACGCGTTGGATTAGGCCATGAGAAAAGGCATAGTCACTTTAGACATGATGGGGCGCTTCCAGTATACGTTTATATATATACCGCTTCCATGGAGGAAATTAGTGTCACTTTTCTGACGGTGACCGATAGACTGCGCGAAGGGTATTTAACTCCTTACGACGTCAAAGAGCAGATCGAGGTGGAGGGTATCATCGATAAGGCCGTACCGTAGCACAGCTGCTGCATGAGAACGGGATAGCAGATGGTGATTTGCGGATCGCATAATACAGCATCATCCTCATGGAGTGTCTCTGTGCGTGCATGTGCACATACCGGGTATGTAAGCATGCCTGTGTGATGTCGTGCCGGGATGTGCCTAGCAGTTGGCGATCAGCATATTTCTTGATCAGGCCATTTCATGCGCCGGAGACGTTGACACAGATAGGTTACCACGGTTGTTAACAAACACCGTTGTCTAAAGTTGTAACTTTCCCCCACATGTCACTTATGAACCCTGCCTGTCTTTTGCTTTTGTTTTCTTTCCCGGCTCTTCTACATACCTGGCCCAGGTAGGTAGTATTTGACCACGTTGGTTGGTTGGTTGGTTCGTTCCATCTATTGCTGTAGATAGCAGCACTTACGACAGTGAAGATAAGAAAAGAAAAGCTTTCTAATTTCTAATCTAGAGAAAAAGCATGTTTATAGAAAACTATAGCTACTCTTAACCTTCCTAGTGAACCTTCCTTCAGAATAGTGCAACTAGTTATTATTAACTCCAGGTAAGGTGGAGGTAAGCACACTACTGTAGTAGGGGGGAGGGGGGAGTTATAACACAACCCTAGGTGACTGACCCACGCGCAAGTAATAAGTGAGAACTACATATATAGGCTATCTACCTAGGTAGGCATTGGTATTTACTATCGAGCACACATTACTAATTGCCTTGCCTACCTGCGCAATTGAGATACATGTATATTTTGCCCCATGTTTGCCGCGACTGAACTTGATATGCCTTTGTGGGGTTTGTGGTACAACGACGGCAGTAAAGTGCAGCGCTCGCTGTTCGCCACTTCCTGTTACTCTGCTACAAGTACAGCACACAACATCGTCTGCAGCAAATCTCCAGACACACCTGCGACTCTCTCGTTGCATGTTCGTAGCACCCGGCGTAGAGGTAATGTAGCCAGGTAGGAGGTACGTACTTTTATCTTTAATCATCCAGGAGGTATATATACCCGCTTGCTTACTTATTCCAACCCACACGACTTACGTTACCTCCATGCTTAGGTTCAGGTACATGCCGCGATTCAAACTTTCATCTCTCATTCCGCAGACTACACACACAGGTTGTTCACGCTTCTCCTGAGTTGCGCTAGGCAGGTAGTTCGATAAACCCTCCAGAAGAAACCACTCCGCCCCCGGGAATAGTCTATCGGAGCTGTTTCTCACTCTTCCAAGGTTGCCGTTCCACCCATCTCCACCAAGCACCGTAGCTCCATTATATACGTTCTTGCGCGATCGGGGTGAAAGAGAGCGCGTGAGAGAGATTGTGTCTGAGTGAGAGGCCGCTGTCACCGTTATTATTGCCGGTCGGCAGTCATAGTTTTCTTTAGCTAAAGTCTACTTGTTCCGACCATTCGGACTTCCTTAGACGCGGTAGACGGGATATTAGCCTCCTCTTACGCCCTAAATCCCCACCTGAATGAACCCTTCCTATCAACGTCCCAAGTGCCGCATCCCCGAGTTTGCACAGTCGACGCCATGGCCGAGCCGGCCGACACGCCTGCAAAGGCCCCCACTGCTCCTCCGCGAAAGAAGTTTGCTATTCCACCGGTCAAGATAGCCTGCTTGTCCTGGTACGTGCCCTTCCTGTCACCCTGCTTCTATGAACCCTTGATTCCCGGTCACACCTTGAGTCATTCATTCCCCGAGCACCACCTCTCTTGTCTTCGTGCCGTGTCACCTCGTACTGATAGCGAAACATTTAGCCGGGCATCAAGGACGAGATGTAACGGCGAGCGTCCGTGCGCCAGTGTAGGCCTTTTTTTTTTTTTTTTTTTTTTTTTTCGTTCGCTCATTCAAATGCTCCGATTTGCCACTGTCCGTATTCACGTCAAATCCCCATGATGTGTGACGCGGGCTGGATTCCCAAGGACACAGTTTGAATCTGACCATGCCTTCTCTTGTCGCTAGTGTGTAGCGAAGGACCGCGAGTGCACCTACCAACCCAGTCGCAGGGGAGGTCCTCGCATTCGCAAGAAATCGCGTCAACCTTCCGAATCTCAAGAGGTCATCACATCTCTGCCGCCCGTATCGGAAGAGCTTCCACAGCAAGGTCGGTCGGCCCTACCTGCTACCGCGCACCTATAAACTCTAACAAGCCGCAGACCTTCGTATAGAAGAATACATAGGACCGGGCGCTGGCCTCAAGTCGCTTGTTGATATGTGGCAAGACAGTGATTCTCTTTATAACCACTTGTTCCAAAGCCCTATTGAAAATCTTTCTTTCAATACCTATGTGCCTGTCGCTCGCACCTACGGAGATGATGTCCACGCCATGTAAGTGCCCTCCCTACTCTGGCCGACGTTGACGCTGATTGCGTCGAGATTGAATGCATACTATATTTGGATACATCCATATCTTCCCATCTTGCCGCCACCCGAGGATGTACCGGCGCGCGATGAGCCCATTTCTCTACCCGAAAATCAGAGGGAGACTTTCCAAGAGCCGTCTTCTCCAATCGCCCTAGCCATATCGGCGATCCTTGCCCTTATTCCATGCCCTGATGACACTAATGCATCCAGCGATGCCTCCATCCGCTGGAGACGGACTTACTCCCATTTCCTTGCGAAAGCAGCATTGGAAAGTGTCGAAAGTGAGAGCGACCTGCCGGAGTCTTCCGTTGACCCCTCAAAAGCACTCGATGACTCGGACGACGAGGTGTATCGGGAGAGGTTCCACCCGCAGGTTCCGGTAGAGCTAGAAGGTATCATCGCCCTCGATATCCTGAGTGTCTACGAATATGCCCAACGTGGGAACTTGAAAAAAATGCGCGCGAGGGCTGGTGCTGCATTGATGGCTGCCATGTCTCTATATTTGCATAAACATAACGATGTGGAGGACGAGTGTTCAGAGGCCCGCCGCCGTGTGTGGTGGATGACATATATATGTGTCTGTCAAGGCTCAATAGTTAGTAACACGGTATGACATTCGCCGCCGCTTATTTATTTGCCTGTACTCCAGCTAACGAATTACATAGCTTCCAACTTTTGAAGTATTTGGAAGCAGGTATACTGCTAAATTCCCTACGATACAAGCCGACCCAGAGGTATGTATGAAAGCAGAGTCTTGGCCTTTCCTCTTTTTGTTTGTGTTGGCTGACCATGTTCAGGCCTTTCCTGCTTTTGTTCAGGCCCAAAAAAGCATCTTGTCGGCGACGATGTTCGTAATCGAGTTCAATAATGCGAGAAAAGAGGGAAGGGACATGACTCCAATATACCGCCGTATGCAAGAGCTTGAACGGGTACTCGCGCCGTTGATAAACCAATCCGATTCGTGGCCCAGCAACCGCTCTCTATCACAACCAGTTGATCGCAGCGAAGCCGTTTTGGCTAACGCTTTGCGGTGCATGTCGCGCATTAAACTAAACAGGTATTGGGTCCCGCGTTTATGATACACATGGATACGCTGCTGACGCGCATGCCCTTAGCGCCCGCATCAAGGTACATCGTTACTGTGCTTTCTTCGATGTTGCCGTATTCCCTAGCAAACACTGTGACTTAGCCAGCCTTCCAAAACGTGACGTTAGAAGTTCGGAGCCGCACCAGCTTCAAGCGTGCTGTGTGACAACATTGAGTAGCCCGCCATCATTGTATAGTCATTCGACGGGCACTGTGTCACCGGTTGCCTCGGATAGCCCGTCGCCATACACGAACGGCCACCAGCAACTGCTACTGTCTGAGCTTCCATTCTCAAGTCATGAGTCTTCCAGAATTTGTTTGAAATCAGCCTTTACCATAGCTACAAACTTTGATGCACTGCCCTATCCCAATCCTTCAGGCGAAGCATACATGGCAGCGAGCTATTCGAGTTCCAGATCCCCATTCATTACTCCGAGAACCATGCCTTCATTTGCCTGTTGCGCAATGCAATGTAGCTACGCCTTACTCATGGTTAAGGACCGTACCGAGACTTTATTGTCCAAGTCGGACGGCGAGGACGACGCCATGCGTCTTCTACGTGAACGTCTGCAGCAAGGACTATTGTCCATATTAGCCACGCTAGAGAATTACGCTACAGCGTTTGAAGCGTTGGGCGGCATGCGAGGTACGTGGCCATATCATGCACCACCAATTGTTGCTCAGGCATCTAACTCGAAAATAGATCAAATTCGTGACAAGATTGATCTTGCCTCTAACTTAGCCTAATATGCCAGATAGCATGTAACTTTTAACAAGTCATTTAAATCTCCTACTCTACCCTCTTTTAGAGGTGGTTTATTATACCCAGCGGTTCGATATTTTTCTTATACAGGAGACCGGTTTTGATAAGAGGGGATATGTTTGCAACGGGTATTGAACCCTTACCAAGCGAGCCTGGCTTGCTGATAGGCTAACTATCTACCTTAAAACACACACGTGGAAAGGTGTACATATATACCCTGCGCAAAAGTCATGTTCCGGCCGTCTCGGCTCCTACGGAGAGAAAGTACTGGTAAAAGCGGCGGCCTTGAATCAATACTCAACGATTGAGCCGTTGCTTCTTCAAGAACCAAGATATCTCCCGCATGTCAATATGCTGAACATGATATGAAATCAAACTTTGTTTATTTATTAGCTATCAAAACAGCAGTCCTCCAGACCTGAATAACTCTATCCTCGTAGCCCCCATTCTTGGCACACCGTTCCCCGAAGAAGCCAGAACGCCAGAAGCAATACCCCGTGTCACTTAACGCCATCGATTGATCGAATAAACAGTTGGTCAGACGCTCCTAGTATTGGGTTCATATGCAGCATGTGAATTGCCATAAGCTCACCGGCTACGCCTTTTCTCCCATGCGCTCTGCGGATAACCACTCGTCCCAGCAACTTTCCCGTGATCTATGTCCCCTCGAGTGTGGCCTATGAGACCTTCCCGGTCGCTCTCGGGAGAGACGTCGCGCGAATGCTTGTTGCCCTGGATCTGGGTGTAACGTCCTTGCTTCCACGTAGGCACACGCTCCAGTAACCCGATGTTAGCACCAGCAGGCTTGGAGCGGCGGGATTTTGATCCCGCTCCACCAAAGTCCTCGAGGCCTTGCTCTTCGAGGTGATTCTTCCTAGCGTAGCCAGCGACAGCTAGACGGACAAATAGGACAAGTACGAAAGCAGCAAGCGCCAGCACCGACGCGACGACACTCAGCCCAAGCGCACCAGAACTCGTAGCGCTTTTAACGCCAATGCCGTTAAGGGCGGCGTTGAATGCGTCTCGAGTTTTGATGAACGTCACAATGGATGCGATAGTCGCCGCAATCAGCAACAGCGCCGCGAGCAAGGAGCTTGCGCGACTGACGAGACTTGCTTGTCCGAAACGGCGCAAAAGCACGACCGAAACGCACGACAAGACGGTCAACAAAGACGCCAGGATGTAAGATACAGCAACGAATGTAGACACAGCCGCATAGGTCTTGAGTTGGCTGAAAAAATGGCTCGAAAGGGTCTCTTGAGTCGCCAAGCTACCGATCTTGAGGTCTGAAAAGGGGTCGAATGTAAATCCCACGCGGGGCGAAAAGCAAGTCGTCGACCCGTCGTCGTTGTGGCCGCATGCTGTGAGCAGCGACACGCTATAAGTACTGGCCAAGCCAAGGCTCTGTCTAGTCCTCTCATTGCCGACTAAATTGCTTCCAGTTATCTTCGATAGATCCTGGAGGAATTTCGAGCTGCTCAACTTCGCGGGTATAGCGAGGTTCGTCGCATCGACCTATAATTGTTAGGAATACATTCAGGCTAGTGCATTAAATAGCGAAACTGTCAAGGGGTAAATACCGTCATGAATGATGCCGGACTGTGGCCGCCTATCCCGGATAGAAGGACGAGTAGAGTAAGGAGGAGGGATAGGAGAGACACAGAAAAGGGAATGGCCCAGTGAAGGCCTGCTGTTTTTTGCATGCCCATCTTGTAGAAGATAACTTGAGATGAATTCGCCGGACTATACCATAGAGAGAGCAACGAGGGGTGCAAAACAATATATATAGACTGCCTATGACACAAACACCGGTTGTAGATGGATCGAATAACTCTTATAAGGATATAGATTATTTGGGGATTTATCTTTATGTATGGGAAACAACTCGATGGATGAGCCAGTCAAAGAAAGATAAATAGCAGTACGACGGGGCAACAGCCACAAGGAAATCTATATTAAGATCAGGCTCGAGTCCAGTTGTTTGGAACTTTGCCGTTTCAAAATTGCATACGGAATGGAGTATACCCCAGGGTTAGGCTGGCAGCCCAGGTATACCATGCCAAAGCTCCAAGCTATAACATCTATACTATAAATGGCTGCTAAAATGGGGGGGAACACTGGCCTCGAATGTTGTTGAGAAGTAGCTCCATAGCTAACAAGTAGGTAAGCGCCATCCTCTCGCTTCTCATGCCGTAAGCCTCAATTAATGAAGCGCGGTCAAGGCGGTTTCGTTCGTCTGTTGCTCTGACAGTTGGGAAGTTAGGCTCCCTCCCTTGCAGCAGCAGTAGCCAACAACCCACCCCCGGATTACACGTGGAGTTTATGAGCCGATGATACGGTCGGAAATAGAACACATGCAGCGCTTGCACGATATTACAGGGCTGCGTTGATTCGCTGAAGCATTCTCGGATGCCATCGGCTCGAAGTTGCGGAGTAGCATTGCAGACTGTTGATAAGTATGAAAGTATCTGCTGAGGTGCGCGGAAAGAAGTTGGTGGCGCAGCTCGTTCGGAACTCACTCCATCCGCCCAACCCGCCGGCCCCCCGTCCATGAAATGGCATGACGCGCCTCTTTGTTTCGCGCCAATATAGACTGGTTTTTACCATTTTACCATTAAACTAAGCTTTTACGTGTGGCTTATCCGTTCGGAAACAATCTAATCCGAATTCTTCTCTCGCGCGTTAAGAAACTTTTGCCAACATGTCAGACTCATTTTACTTAGTCGAATCCTACACCAACCACCAGCCGACCAACCGACCAACTACCCTTGTATCCAACCGTTATCGACCAACGATACGACATTGAGGTATGCAGACGGCACGGCGAGGTGATACAAGCATTTCCTGTGAAGAGGGAGGTATACCTCGGCGTAAGTATACTACTACCTATACTGCAGTCATTCTGCGCAACGTCGCGAGATAAAAATAGAAACAAACATGTTCTTCGCCAATCATTTTGCGCCGTGGCCCTCAGAAAGATACCGTTGCTATGGCCTCGTCCCTCTTAGTACATATCAAATCCAGAAAGGCTATAATTCGACTTAGGATAATAAATAAAGGAGCAGCCTCCGACGTAGATGTCGTCTTTGTTTTTTTCATGCAGCTACTAAAAAGTTCATCTTAATACCTTTTCTCATTCTCCTTCATCGTCGACTCCTAGATTCCTTAATAGCATCATAGACCAAAATTAGACGTGATGTCCTTATTCCGGTCATCAACCCTTACTGCCGGGTTGGCCTTCTTCGCTTCGCTCGCAGCAGCAGCGAACTTCGAGGTCACCGTCGGCAAAGACAGCAAGCTAGAATTCAACCCGCCAAGTCTGAAAGCGCAGATAGGCGATACCGTAACTTACAAGTTTTTCTCCAAGGTATGATGCCAGATACTACCTCGGAAGAAATCTAACGGGCGAGGCTGACTCGGACGATTCATAGAATCACGCTGTTGCCCAATCCACATTCGCAGACCCATGCCATCTTCAAGATAACGGGATATTCTCCGGTTTCACACCGAACCCTTCATCAGATACTGCGGCACCAACAGACTTCACAATAACCATCAACGACACGAAACCGTTGTGGTTCTACTGGTGAGTGATCGCGTCGAGTAATTTCCTCTATGGTGCCTCAGTCGCTAACTCGTCTAAAGCCCGCAAACAAATGGAAATCATTGCCAAAATGGAATGGTCCACGCCATTAATGCGTATGTATCCCTTGTAGAAGAAGAAGAAAGCAGACACAAGTCAACTGACATCCTTCCAGTCCAGACACAGGCAACACTTTTGACGCTTACCAGGCAAAGGCAAAGCAAGCATCAACCCCTAGTACGCCGCCGGCTGGAACTTTGCCGGTTGGTGGGCTACGAAAGCTGCACATCGATGTCGGGTTCAATGGCCAGTTGATGTTTAACCCCAACAACGTCACCGAGCTCGTCGGCACTGTCGTCGAGTTCAGCTATAATCCAGCCGTACGTCTATCCTTCTTTTCAGTTCTCGGTTATAAATAGGACGTGACTAACACCGTATTAGAACCACTCCATCGTTCAATCATCCTTCGACAAGCCATGCCAGCCTATCGAGAGAGAAGGGGGCGGTTTCGTAGCCCCCTTCGTGCCCACGAAGCAGACACCTTCGGGAGTCACGTTCGAGGTCACCTTGACGAACTCAGACCCAATCTGGTTCTATTGCGCGCAGACCACGAAATCTCACTGCCAGTCGGGAATGGTAGGCTCCATCAACGCGGCCACGGAAGGCGAAAAGACATTCCAGGCCTTCAAGGACCTTGCCGCCAAGGCGGGGACTAGCACTATCACGCCGGACACGCCGCTCGTAGGCGCGCTCAAGGTGAACGGGACATTCATTGTCAACGTCGGCGGAGATGTCTTAGACACGACGGTGCTCGACCCGTCTCTCGGAAGCGACATCCCGGCAGCAGGCACGAACTACCCGCCATACATAGGAAGTATGGCCGGGGGTGAGCAGCCTGCGAACTACAACTGGGGTGACAACATCACCGACAACGCGGTCGCTGTCCTGCAATCTCTGCAATACATCGACAACCTAATCGTGGTGTTGCTTCTCGACGGCTACAACAAGCTAAGCCAGGGACAATGGAGCGACGTGTACCCGGACAGCATCACGCGGACCCTCGGCTCGCTCGTCGCGCAGAGCCTGATCCACCGAAGGACATACACCGACTCCCTGCAACACTACAAGAAAGACGTGGTGCCCGTGTGCGAGAAGTACGACCTAGACGGCGCGCTCAAGGACGTGGACGCCTGGCTCGAGGCCGTGCTGACGACGCTCCAGCTCTCCGTGGGCGCGACCTTGGACGCGGTCTCGGCGCTCGCCGTCAGCGATCCCTGGACCACGCCGGCGCTCGTCACGGCCGTCGGGTCGCAGACGCGCATGAGCGCCCTGCTGAACCTGATGCAGAACCACGTCGTCGCCACCGCGCCGCGCGAGGTGCTGATCCCGAGCGCCCTGGCCACCTCGTACATAGCGTCGACCTGGGCCAAGGACTCCAGCTGTGCTCCGCCCGCTGCCAAGTCCGGCGATAAGAACGATAAGGCTGCTCTGCCGGCGCTCACTATCAAGGGCCAGACCACGCAGGTGGACTCGAGCCGCGTTACGCAGATCACTGTCGATGTCCCCAAGGATGCTGGCAACGGCGGTTTATTCATCGCCTGGTTGGGCCCCTGGGGCAACCTGCAGTTCACCTCCGTAGATGCTAAGACTGGCACGGCTGATGTGCCGTCTTCGCTGTCTGGACACGTCTGGGCTGTTCTTACGAATAAGGCGGATGTCAAGACTGCTGATATCGACAGTGTTGCTGTTGCGGGCCCGGCCGTCCTATGGGTGTCGCAACAGTGGTCGGTTGAGGATTTATGAGAGAGTGACTCATAGGTTTTTTTGTTCCTTTTCCTTTAATTACTTTCGCGGTCGGCTTTGTGTCTCTTTTTCTGCATCTACCCGGCGTTTCGATGGGTTAAGATTTGTTATTATCCATTCTCAGGCAGGTCAGAAGGGCCAGGCTGGGGGCGTTTGGGATCCTGTGTTCAATTTCTAATGTTAAAGAAAAGGGTTATTGGTAGATAAGATACAGCTCTAGGATATCGTCTATGAGATCGATGCATTCTTCATTAGTACCACGTCTCTTTGTCTTACCTGTGAGTCGCTCAACCCAACGCGAAAACTGATCTCCTTCGCCTGTTCATCTTCTCTCGTCGATTCACCTATCACCGGGAATCAACCACTATCGATGTACGTGTATAGCCAGGCTTGCAACATTGTTTCTTGAACTGGTGAGCTTTTGAACCCGTTATTATAAGTCTTGTACTTGGCCTTGTATAGGTAAATTTATCAATTAATTACTTTTAACAATAATATGGAATAACAGTAGTTTGGTCTGGCGCGTTGCTTCCCGAGGCTCTTCGGTAAAGAGTGCCGACTTGATCGGGGTTCTGTCTGCCCGTCTTTTACTGGCAGCTCACTCGCTCACCTTACGGTTTCCACACAGCACAGTACCTAGAGGCCGTCATCCAAGGAAGCGACTACCTACTCGAGGGCCAGACCCCAGGATATTTGCAACGCCACGGACTGTGGTTAGTTAATTGCTTGAAGGTACTTCAAAATGAATTGACGCATAGCGATCTATAAACATACAGTAAAGCTGTGCTTTTGTCGCCTACCCCTGCCAGTTCCCTTATCCACGGTCACATCGCCTGTGCAAGCTTGCTATTGGTCCAAACAACTATTTTGAAATCGACCCTTTTTTCTGCTCCCATGTTTGATAAGGGTCATGAGAACTACTGAAACCTTAGATTGACTTGTCAACTTGATAGGGTAAGTAGATATGATTATCAGATATTCTTCTCTATCTTCCTATTATCGAGACTGAGAGTTATAGGTCGCCTCGATCGTTCTACATCAATTGTGATATGAGAGCGTTAAAACTTGTTTTACGGCAGCGTGCCGGGATACAGTACTAGAGGAAGCAGTTTCCCTCACAGGATATCCGCCAAGAAATTATTATTATAGAATGACGTGAGAAGTGTCGTCAGTACTGGGATGCTGAGGGTAAGTTGCGACGCGATTCCCAACGATCCACCTGCGGCTGACGAATAACTTGTGGTGTCGACAAGTCACTGGATTGCTGCGACGCCGATTCCTAATCAATCGCTTGAAAATCGGGAGAGGCGGCTTAAAGGCAAAGATCAAGAGTTGCTCCTTAGATTTGTACGGAAGATGCCGTGTTGGCTACCAGAAGATAGGTCAACAGCAGTTGAACTTATTGGGCATGAGTTTTTGACCCAACAGGGGCCATATGAGCCACTGTAGTAGTACCTATGCTGCCCTTTCTTGTACCACCATTTACCTTCTTTCGTAATAATTTGGCAGACTAGGCTTGGTTCCAACTTGATTAACGCATATATCATTGACTGTCATAGCCTTTTGAACAACCATAACGTGACGTCTCAGAAAGTGACATCAGTAGTGTACTTTCGGCACGTATCTAAACGAACAACAATTGCGCTAATGCATAAGAAAGTAGGCAAGGCGCCATGACCCTTGTCGCTTTGCCTTTGCGCCAAGATGCACTCTTGCTTTGGTCGTCTCGTCTATATCAATGCCCCGCTCTAGAATCAGAACTCACCATCTTGTCAACAAAACCATACTCGCACTCTCACTTATGAAATAATGGCATCTACAACAGCTTCACAGCACGGAGAGCCTCTCGTTGAGGTCATCAACAACGCTGAGGACTTCGCGGAAGTGTTCCGTTCCATCAGCGAAGCATACGGGAGGCAGACCAACGACACAATCTGGGTAGCCTTTAACCCAAACTGGGATACGCTCGAGGGGCAAGCTGCGGGGACGGAGCGCATGGTGCAGAGATGGAGGTCGACGACCACGGACAACAAGGGGAACCCGAATACCATATTCCTCAAGGTGACACTTCCCGACCCGGACCAGCCCGGGCGCCGTGTCGTTGCCGGGGCAGCCACCTGGCTCCAAGCCTCCGCAGTGGAGGGTTTTGGGGAGGTACCTTTGGACGTGGGCGATGGCATGAACTTAGAGGCACTGCATCCGGGAAATGAGGCCGAGCAGCGGTTCGCCTCGCAGATGCTGAACGCACTGCGCAAGCGTCGCCTTGAGTTCGTCAAGGAGAAGGCGACGGCGAACCCGCCCTCCGTCATGATCCTCGGTTCTTGTACGACGCACCCAGCCTTCCAGCGCAGAGGTGTGGCGTCCAAGTTGGTGCAATGGGGTCTCGACGAGGCACGCCGCCGCGGGGTCCCGCACGCCGTGACGGAAGCATCGAGCATGGGCCGACACGTGTACAAACGCCTAGGTTTCGAGCCTCAGGGGTCGGATATCGTATATGAGATTGATGACGAGTTCTCGAACCGCCGTCTACTGCCAAATGTATTTATGGTCTACTCCAGTAGCTCTTAAACTAGAAAGTTCTTTCATTGTCAACCCAGCCAAGTCGAAGTGCTTCCAGCTCGATGGATCGGTCGACTCTGTTCTAAGTCCCCTCTTTCCCTACAGATGTATTTTCTTTTCTTTAGGTCCTTGTTTTGTGGTACTAGGAATAATAGCCGTTAAGCTAGCGTCTCCGATACTTGCAGGGTTTTTGGGCTGGTCTAGACTCCTGTGGAATTGGGTGCTAGGCTTGGTTAGGGGTGGTTAACTAGATATTCGCTTGGATGAAGCTGTCTGATAAAGTGAGAGATGATAACGATAGGTTTCGGAGGTGTAGCGACATCTAGGCAAGACCATACACGTCGCTTAGGATAATAAACACGTATTAGCTACTGTATCTTCCAGTTATGTTAAGTCATAAGTACTAAGTATGCGTAACAAAACCACTACTTAGGTATGAGGTGGGACAGGGTCACCTGTTTTCCGGGGCACAATACTTACTACCGGGTAGACAGAGAGAACGGTATCTTCAAGATGGACTCTCACCACACTCACTGATGTGGTCTTTGTGGATCCAACTCGTATCATTAACCCTAGTCTTGACAAGTATCTACACAGTTATTGACCTATCTAGGCATACAGTATTGATCAACTTACTAGTCTAAACGTTGACAAGTGCTGATGTAAGCAAAGCTACCAGAAATAGCAGATCGAGGTCCAAGACCCCACTCTCCAGAGGTGTTACAAATTAGAATCACCCAAGCAGACCGTACTTCCGTCATGAGCTCCAGCTGACTACCGAACATCCGATCCCATTTCAGATGCAACAACGCCAGAACCTGAGAAAGACCCTTGACTTCCCCAGATCTTCGGTAGCGAGGGCTGGTAGCGAGGGCTGAGGAGTGGCGCTAGACCGGTAGCATCTCCGGTGCGAGCGAAATGCTCGGACGGCGCTGGGCTGGCTGACGGGTATCTGCATACACGCGTTTTAGATACTAAGAATGCAGGCCGTGATCAGTCTTTTTTAATCCTATGTCCAATGGAAGTAGATGAGTTGGCCACGTACGCTCAAAGTCACTGGAGGGTCGTAGCCGAGCCAATCTTGCTCTGGCTAGATGTTGCGGCTTGGCGTCTTCGGATCATCTTCCGCGAAGCCATGCATCAAGAGACTTGACAGACTAGAAACTACCTAGTTTTCAGGAGGCTTTTATACTAGTACTCTATGGAATTCAGATAGGCATCTGTACGTCTATTCTGGTATGTTCACCGCCTCTATGCTCTGACTATTTGCTATCAACCATGTAGCTGCTCAATAGTTACCAGCCACTGGTGGTCTTGAACCGATACCCAGACTACCCACCCATCGCTCTTCTGTCAAGATATACGCCGGGTTACATCAGCTCGTGTTACCGTTATGCCCATTCCCAAGCTGATAATATGCATGTAGACTCATCACTTGACAGTAGCCTTTACGCAAGAGCATATTGCTTACATGCATTGACTAGCCTATACCCCTTTCTTTGCACAGCAATTGTACCTCTCCCAGGTGCCGAGCTTACGTTCACGTCCATCTCAAGCCAATAGATGTGATTGAGATGTTGCTTTCGGCAGGGTCGGTGCCTCCGTTCCTAGTATCAGGCAAGGGGTCGTTGGAACGAGTTGGCCAGTATCTCTTTGGGCTGTCATAGCCCAACTGGAGCAGTTAAAATGATATGTGACGGGTCTGTAATATAGGACCAATAGCAAGGTGGCTCTAAATCAAACAGTCTTCCAACGATCTATAAGAAGGCCCTCACTTGCTGTTCTTCCCCAGACTAGGCTACTGTTTCATCCATCATCTCGCCTCAACCACTGTAGAAGAACACGACAAGTTTAGAAATGCCTTTCATCCCCAAAACCCCGAGCGGCGATTACATCGTTGAAGGCATTAAAGGAGGTAAGGTGCCAATGCCTAGAGCTGTTGCCTATTGATATGGCTGATAAGTTCCTAAAGACAGTCGTGGGATCCGACTGGAGTTACGCGAGTTCAAGAAGAATGTAGATCTATGGAATCTCTATCAACTTGGCCTCTGGCAGTTTCAGCTAGTTCCTGAAAGCCATCAGCTGTCGTACTTCCAAATTGCTGGTTAGTCCCCTTCGCATCTCGCCAGAGGCATCGAGCTAAATACCTTTAGGCATTCATGGTCTTCCCTACGAAGCATGGCCCGCTAACGACAAGTTATTGAACTCGTTGATGAAGCAAGAAACGGGCTTTTGCACTCATACTTCCATCCTGTTCTTGAGCTGGCACCGCCCATACCTGGTTCTATTCGAGGTACGTGATAGCTTGTACGCGGGGATGCAGCTTCATGCTAACCTTCAGAAGCGTGTTCTCCAGGAAGCCCTGTTATATGTCGCAAGCAAGTTTACCGAGGCAGAAGGACGTGATCGGTACACAAAGGCTGCACAATCATTTCGGTTGCCGTACTGGGGTAAAGCACATCACCTTTTCAACCCCTTAGCGTTGTTCTTATTGCCTTGGTAGCAGCTAACACAATGAATCTTTAGACTGGGCACGAGCCGATTTGCCTGTTTTCCCTGATGAGGCGACCGACTCCGACGTAGTTCAAGTCACCATGCCGGAAAGCTTGAGACAGGAGTACAAGCTCACTCATAACGACGCGGGAACTGTCACTATCCCCAACCCGCTATATGCTTACAAGTTCCAAGGCAATGACACGATGTTCAAGGTCAGTAACTCCAAAGTGAGCCCCTTATTGTGACTTTCCATTAAGAATTTCCGACACAGATTAATGGGCGTCCTACGACGACTCGTTGGGACCAGCCGGGACATGACGGGACCCCAGCGGAACGAAAGGCGCTACTCATTGAAAGAATGACACCTTTCACTCAGCAAGCCAACCCGCAGGTGCAGCCTGAGGTCAATCTCCGGGAAAGACTGTTGTTGTTACTCCAAAGCTATGACAAGTTCAGTCACGTGAGTCATAACCAATGGGATCCGAAACGTGTGCCAAACATGAGGTCATCCCGACCAACGGTCAGTGGCCTGGGTTTTGGTAGTTTCGAAGATATCCATAATACCCTCCATGTCCTCGCAGGAGGCAGTGGTACGTTGAATAACAAATCGAGCGGCCCGAGGTTGAACGGGCATATGACGAATGTCCCCATCTCTGCCTTTGACCCCATATTCTGGCTGCATCATACGTAAGTGTCCTCCATTGAGCAGAACCCAGTAAAACCGTATTACTTATCTTTTCTAGAAACATCGATCGTCTTCTTGCAATCTGGCAAGGCTTGCATGATGACCCCAAGAACCCAGACACTTGGGTCACAGAGAAACCAGCAGATATTTGGGGTGGTACCTGGATCACAAATCCAGGGCAGCCTGAAAATGTAAACACTTCACTCGCACCTTTTTACAAGGAAACCGGTACCTTCTGGAAATCTACCGATGTACGAGAGACAACGGCATTTGGCTATGCATATCCCGAGACCAAATCTTGGACCTTCAAAAATCAGGATGATTACCGCAAAGACATCAGGAAGCAAATCCTTACTCTATACCCTTCGGGGTCTTTAGGAACTATGATTGCGGCTACAAAGGCAGGGGATCAGATGCCGGAGTCCACAATCAGGGCGCGGGCTAAGATGCTCGCGCTTGTCGATAAAGTAGCCTCGCCTCCTACCGCCTTGACCGCGGTATCCCTTGTCCAAGCAACTTCACCAGCAAATGAGACTGTCGCGCCGTCAATTGCCAGTGTTTTGCCTCCTATTGAAGTCCCAAATATCGACGTACCGGATGGACGCTCGCTCACGGACCTGGCCAAGCAGGACGAATATTTAGAGTGGCTCTTCAACATCAAGGCACAGAAACACGCCCTAGGCGGGCAATATCAGGTCCACGTGTTCTTGGGACCTGTGCCAGAGGAAGAAGCCACTGTGAGCTATTCCGTCTCGCCTTACCACGTTGGCACGTTTTCTCCTCTAGGCCAGGCCGAGGGCACCAAATGCGGAAAGTGCAAGAGTGACCAAGCAGCTTACACGGAAGTCAGCGGCCAGATCCCTCTGACTATTGCACTGGCTGAGAGATACTTTTCAGGTGTACTGAGCAGCTTCGATGAGGAACAGGTGATCAAGTACCTCAAGGTGAACCTACACTGGGAGGTTGTTGACCAAGACGGACGCAGACTTCGGGGTCGTAGGGATGCTGTCGATGGTCTGCTTGTCGGTGTCAGCAGTAACAAGGTAACGCTTCCCCAGGGCAAAGACGAGCTTCCTCGTTACTCTCCGGATATCACCCTTTATCCCGAGATCACGACCAAGCTCGATCCTAGTAATGGCGGTCGTGCCGAGGGAACTGGAATTACGGAAGACAACATTTTCAGAATGTAGATTGAAGTTAAGAAGAAGCAGATATAAACATGATCTACTCATTTCGTCATTTATTTGAAATTTCCGCGATTTCAACGAGCCCGATACTTAACCGATGCCCATGACCCTGAAAGAAAACTGTATCAACGCTATGCCGTAGGTACGTACTTACATATTAAAGTATACGGTCTTAGAGAAATAAGCATATGTGAATACCCGATAACTGCATAAATATAGCATCTTGGTGTTAATGGTGGCGTTGGTTAGAGATTTCCTAGCCATAGATAGCGCTTATCAATCAAAACGAGGGGCAACTTTTTTGAATCCCCCACTATCATTCATAACAGCTATACTCCCGCTGTCTACTTTATATAGCCATGTGGTGCTAGTCAAGAACGCTGAGTAACATCAGGACTAGCAATCTTCAACAATCTCCTGCTTGTTGCGCGCAATAAGTTCTTGATCGATCTACAGCCCTGCACATCATGTCGATGGATTTGGATAGCCCGATGCCCATGGCGGCTCGGGAGGAAGTTCGAGGTCCAACTGCAACGTACGTACCTCCCCATAGCCAGCGCTGGATACGATTTTCGATCTGCCCGAAGGTATTGAGGCGATAATTTATGGCCGCCTCATCTTGCGCCTCTCGAAGATTACCATGATATATCCTAATAGAGTACCCGTCTAACATCGTATATAGTATCCTTTGCGCGGACTGCGGAGCGCCTATAGATGGAATGACTGCGATCGATGCGAAATGTTACGACTGTTTCAAACTCACCAAGGATATCTCTCAAGGAATTCAGAGAGAAGCTACACTACACTTTTGCAGGGATTGCGATAGATGGCTTCAACGGTATGCATGGGCTCAGCGCTGTTATCTCCAAATCCTCTCTTGTGCCCAGAGCTAACTTAACTGCTGTATAGTAAGTAGCGATACACTCGGACCTCAGAAGACGATTCTCCGCTAGAGATCTGTTAGACGAAGTAACCCTAGGCTGACAATATACTTTCCATTATGCAGCGCCGTCGAGCTGGGTATCAGCACAGTTGGAGAGCCGAGAGCTCCTTGCCCTATGTCTCAAGAAATTAAGCTTGAATCGAACACGAATAATAGATGCCTCCTTTATCTGGACCGAACCACACAGTCGACGAATTAAGATTAAACTCGTAGTACAGGCCGCTGTGGCGGAAGACAAGGTGATGCAGCAAGCATTGGAGGTCACATATGGTGGGCAACATTCCGATATCACCCCTACTTGAAACCTGCTCCTTTGTTACTGACTTCCATGTAGTGGTTGCGTATCAACAGTGTCCTGAGTGTGCTAAATCATATACCGCAAATGTCTGGAGAGCTAGCGTACAAGTACGACAAAAAGTTCTTCATGTAAGTAGAACCCCGTCTAAGAAAGCCTCTAGTCCGAATGATAAATGAGTTATTGTCGGCGGCCGAAAGTAATAAGTACTGAACTGTGTTTGACAGAAACGAACATTCCTCTACCTTGAACAACTCATATTAAAACATGGGGCTCATAGAGATACCATCAATATCAAAGAAGCCAAGGATGGTATCGACTTCTTCTTCAGTGCAAGGAACCAGGCTGAAAAGGTGGGTTATACTCCATTGTTTTGGGTAACGTGATCACTGACGGACGCTTAGTTCGTCGATTTCCTCACGTCGGTTGTACCAGTGCGGGTTAAGAAATCATCAGAACTTATCTCACAGGACAGCCACACGGCCAAGAAAAGCTTCAAATTCACTTTCTCGGTGGAAATAATGCCGATATGCAAAGATGATTTAGTCGCCCTCCCGATTGCGCTCGCCAAACAAGCTGGGAATATCTCTCCCCTTTCAATCTGTTATAAGATAGGTACCTCAGCCTACTTATTAGACCCCACCACGCTTCAAACAGCGGAAATCAGTTGTCCGGTATACTGGCGCGCCCCATTTGGCGCTCTGGCAGAGACAAAGGAACTGGTCGAGTTCATTGTGATGGACTGCGAGCTAGTCGGGTGCGTGCAATTTCATTCTTACCGACCCCCCCTGCTTAACGTATTCTGCTAACGAGTTCGCAGTCCTACAAAGGGCAAATGGGTTCTGGCCGAGGTCGAGCTAGCAAAGGCTACAGATCTAGGCTCGAATAACAAAACTTACTATACCCGGACACACCTGGGCGGTCTATTGCATGCTGGGGATTCTGTGATGGGCTATATGCTGTCTGGTACGGTTTACAATAACCCTGAGTTCGAGGCTATCGAGCAGTCCAATACGTACTCTTCCAGGATACCGGATGTAATTATAGTCAAGAAACACTTCCCGAACCGGAGAAGGAACAGAAAGCGGGTCTGGAAGGTCAAACGCATGGCGAAAGACGAGGGAGAATTGTTGCCTAAGAAGGCTGACCAAGAGCGCATGGACCGCGAGTTCGAACAGTTCTTGGAGGATATCGAGCAAGATGCGGAGTTCCGGGCCGGTGTGCAGTTGTATAAACAACAGAAGAAGAAGCCAGGGCCGGACGAGATGTCCATTGCTACAACTGATGACGGGAATGACGATGAGCCGGAGATCGATATGGACGAGCTGCTGGATGACTTTGATGAGCTCACAGTGGCTGAGTAGGTCAACTAGCAAGTTAGTCAATGATAACGACCTACTGGCACACTTGCTCGCCGAACTTGATTGTCCATTGCGTAGTTTATACTTCGTAGACTAATGGACGATGACACTATACAACTCCATCGACCCTGATAAAGGCGAGATTCATAAGGCACCCTTTATCACAACTTGACACCTGATATACATGCACCATAATCACTTTCAAACATGGTCTTACTGAGGTTGGCTCGACATTGGGTTTATGGGTATCATTTCTTAAGTATGGCTTGTTAGAATAATTTGCTGAGGACCCTCTTCGCAGCCTCAGCGGCTTTATCTGGTCCTTTCCTGCCCGTGGAAGCTTGTTTAAACTTCCGTACATGTTTGTTGTTGCTCTCATCCGGATCCGCCGCCGCCTCAGTTGCGGTACCAGGCGCAGGTGTAGGTGTAGATGTTGGTGTAAAATCCTCCGAGTTCTCTGCTTCCCTGCTCTTCTTCGCTGCTGCTTTTGATTGCATGCCTTCCAGCTCCTTCGCCTTCTGGATGTTCCGTACGAATTCTTTGTTCTCCCTGCTCGATTTGCTGATTTCGGCGCGCATCCTCGATTGGCGTTCGGCGGTCTCGGTGGCTATTTGCTCGGTGAGATTATCTGGAAAGGGGTAGTCTTGGTCAGTTGGTTGCTCCTTTGATACCGCGAAAGAAAGTAGAGGGATGTACGTACGCCACTTGAATCCCTTCAGATATCGTAGACTGGAAGAGTGATTGTTAGGGTCCATGCTTCGAAACATATCCACAATGTCGTGTGCGTTCAGGAGTCTCACCTCCATATATCATCCCGATAATAGCTTCCTTTCTTTGCCATGCCTACCGCAGCCAGCGTCGTGCCGTTTAGCGTCTCCACGGCCGCCTTCGCGTCGGCTTTTTGTATGAACTCTAGCCACCCCTCGTTGAAGTTCTTCTTCCGGTTCTGGCCCTGCTGGAGTCTCCGAGCTCGTACTTGCGCATCCTCGGGAGACAGGTAGACTCTGTTTATCCTACCGAATCGCTCGAAAATAGATCGTACTGTGCCGGGTTTCACTGTGGGCGCAAGAATTAGACCATCTTGTCAGAGAGCTTCGGGCAATGCTTGCGCGCCAATAGTGACTTACTGAAAGGGGGTATTCGAGAAATGTATACTACACCACTTCTTTTGACAGATTTCTCGGTTGCGACAAGATTCTTTTTAGTCAATGGCTTTGCTATTGCCGTTATATCTGAAGTATCCTTTGGTGTTGACTTGTCTTTACTACTCGACTTTTCCTTGTCACCATCGATCTTTTTCTCGTGTTCTTTATTCTCGGCATCTTTCTGTTCCTCATCGTCGCTCTGAGACTCATCATCAATTTCATCTTCGCCTTCGTCGCTTTCAGGGTCTAGATCGAGTTTGCGACGTTTGGATGATCCTTTTCGTGCTTGTTCGGCCTCGGAGTCATAGCCTTGGCTCTCATCGTCTTCGCTTTCATCGACATCGAGAAAATGGTTTCGTTTTTCGGCAGGCATCGTGCAACGGTAGGAGGCTGAAAAATAAGTGTTGCGCTCGAACGACTTTGGAAGGACTCCCGGAAACACCACCGAAAATAATCGAAAGCTGAAGTTAGAAGAAGCTATCACAAAATGTCGGCGTTGATAAGCTTATCGTGACATTATCTCTTTATCGGGACTTATGGCGGGGTGACGTATTTAGAGTGCTGCACTAGTCGAGGTACCACCGTAAATTGCCCCTCTATCATCCCGGTCGTGAGATGATGGGAAGCGATAATTGCCATCCGTCTCACTAATAAAACACGCTTCGACGAAGAAACAATAGTACTACCTGTATTTACAATCATCAAATTACTGGGAGCAAATTTAAGCCTACTTGGTATATCCTTAGTGACTTGTCCACGTTGTCTGTTCCCTCCCAACCAACATGTCTGTCGAAACCATTACAACGATTTCGCCAACAACCAACGAGCCTGTTCTCTCACGTAATGGAGTGAGCACATCTGACTTAGGAGAGATTCCTAAAGCTGCAGCGGAGGCATTCAAAACATGGCAGCAAACAACCTTAGTAGATCGCACAATAATCATCAAAAAGGCCTTGAAACTTCTCGAAGAGCAAAAAGACCAGCTAGCTGAGGAGCTCACGGTGCAGATGGGACGTCCCATCGCCTACACCGGAGTCGAAAGTAAGGATGCTAATGAAATACCATCGCCACAAAAACGCTCCAAGCTCCAGCTAACCGTCCTTTCTCTTATTAGTTGCAACGGCTATAAAACGTGCCAACTATCTCATTAAGATTAGTGAGGATACTCTGAAGGATACTGAAGGCGAGGCCGAGAAAGGGTTCAAGCGCTTCATCCGCAAAGTTCCTGTGGGACCAGTTTTGATTATCTTTGCATGGAATGTGAGATACTGCCTGCTCCATCTCATGTGACTCATCGTGACTGACCATTCTTAGTACCCTTACTTGATACTAGTCAACTCACTCGTACCAGCACTCCTTGCTGGCAATACGGTGATCTTGAAGCCATCGCCCCAGACACCTACCATCGTGGAACATGTCGCCAAGGCATTCACTGACGCCGGTCTACCGACTGGTGTTCTGCAATATTTCCATTGTGGCTCGCCGTCTATCATGGAATCAATGGTCCGAGACCCTAAGATCTCGCTGATTTGTTTCACCGGTTCTGTTGCCGGAGGCCTAGCTGTTCAAAAGGCTGCCTCCGACCGAATAGTCAATGTCGGGCTTGAGCTTGGCGGTAAAGATCCCGCATATGTCAGGGCAGATGTCGACCTAGATTGGGCGGCGGCCGAGATTGTGGACGGATCCATCTTCAACTCGGGCCAGAGCTGTTGCGCTATCGAGAGGGTGTATGTCGATGGGGAGATTTACGAACATTTTATCGAGGCTGCGCAGGAAGTGTTGAAAGATTACAAGGTCGGCGACCCGCGCGAAAAGGAAACTCAGATCGGCCCAGTCGTTTCGAAGCGGTCTAAGGAAACCATCGAAGCCCACATCAAGGATGCCTTGGACAAAGGCGCCAGAGATGCGACGCCGGAAAACCCGACTTTTAGCAATCTTCCTCCCAAAGGCAACTTCGTGAAGCCCACGCTACTGGTCGATGTAAATCACAGCATGGCAGTCATGACTGAGGAAACGTTCGGGCCAGTAATATCTGTAATGAAGGTCAAGGATGATGCTGAAGCGATCCAATTGATGAATGACAGCGAATTTGGGTTGACTGCTAGCATATGGACAAAGGATACAGAAAAGGGTTACGAGATCGCACAGCAAGTCGAAGCAGGCACCGTCTTTGTCAATCGCGCAGATTTTCCGAGCCCGGATCTTGCTTGGACAGGTTGGAAGAACTCGGGCAAAGGTGTTACACTCAGCAAATATGGATTTGATCAATTTGTGAAGCTCAAAAGCTTTCATTTGAAGGATTATCCGAACTAGGTAGGTCAGAAGAACGCACACGTCGGCTTCTAGACGGTGACAGGGGGTATGAGTTATCTTTGGAATGTGGACCCGTCCTCTTCCGTCGTCGTGGGGAATACAATTATACATACATACCTAGGTTAGGTACATACCGACATACCTACCTCCTAAGTACAAGCGTATCCCAAGGGAATGGAACATCAACAAATTTAACGACATGAATGACCCAATTCGGCGAAGGGAGCCTTACGCAGACGTGTCTCAACGTGTCCGGTTCGGCGTAAGCATGGCCAGGGTTGGTGTCTCAGACTCGGTGCGGGAAAGAAGACTGACAGATTGACACCCCATTCCTCCCTCTCAACGGGCATGAAGTCGTTTTATACACCTCCGACCCTTGAACCCTCCCCTGCAGCCTGCAGCTGGAGCCTGGCAATTCGTCTGAGGGCGGCATAGTACTATCTATGTATTAGCTGACGCAGCTGACATAGCTGGCCATAGCTGGCATAATCCATAGTCCGCATAACATTCCGCTTTGCACAGTGCTTTCTTCGTTTCCGTAGTCAGTTTTTGCTGACATGAGATTGACAATTGCCGTTTTCAACAAGTTTCCTTTCAAGCCTTATTAGCAACATGACGGCCAACACTACTACTAGCTTCACAATTTGCTTCTTTGTGATATGACCATTGTATCAAGCCTGTGGCTCAAGCTCAAATTCGCTGAAGCTCTTGGGCACTAGACTTTCCCTCCGCTCTTTCTCTTGTCCGCTACGGGTGCAACTCCAGCTGTGCCCTCGAGTCTCTACGATCGCCACTCCTTTGTCTGCCTAATCGCAGTTTCACCTGGGGGCAGCTGTATGTGAAGGAGAAGCACTCACCTGCACTTTAGACAGGAATCCTTTTGCCCTTTTGTTTTCCGGCTTCCTGTCTTCGACGTTTTTCAAAAAGAAGCCCCTCCTTCCGCCCCCAACAACAATATCGTAACTTTTGGTTGTTATTCGATCGAGCAGTCAATCTACTTTTCGGTCATTCCCGTCGGTTTAAGTCTCGAAGCAGCAACTACTATCTCCAGGTTACGTTTTCATGCAGAGCGATAACGATATTCCACCTTTGCATTTTCTCCACCCAAACCTCTAGAATTGGAAAGCATTGCTGCGTTGCTGCATTGATTGATCACACACACAATTGCGTTTAAACAATAACGTTTGAACGATTCTGGCCGGTTGACTGCATCCAGCTGAAATCAAGCGTAGACCAAGCCCCAGGAACTTGCCACCCACACTTCATTACACTTTCTCTCTCACTCGGAGTCAACATCCACTTAGACAAAAACACAAGCGACCACGCCCAACGGCCTACTTAACTGTCGCTCTGGTCAGCCAGCAACTGTTGGTTCTTTTCGGCTCCTCCAACCACTCAACCATTTACATTTACACACTGCACAATTCCCATTGCACACGCTGCGAATTACGCCGCACTACGTACCGAATAGATACATACTGCTACATATTTAGGTACGTACTTGGCTACACGTGTTATTATAACTGTACTCGACTGATGTACTGATTACAACGCCCTCAGTATTTTTAGGTACCGTATACCGTACCCAGAGCAAAGGCCGGACCAAGGCAGACCAAGGGCAAACCCGAGGGGTACCTACAATAGCTTTTGTCACTTTGCCCGCCTACACACTCTGGGCTCTCATTCATACCAAACCCGCACCTTTGTTAGCCCAATCTTCTACTTCACCCTCTCTAATCACTTGTCCGTTCTCTTTCAACTCCAACCGCCAGCTATCTACTCTTACATCATATCATTTTCCCTGGCAGAGGATTAGACTCGATCGGGATTCATTTTTTTTCTCTTCGGTTGTTCTCCGTCCCTTGTCAACCTTGTTGCCTTGAGCTGGGTCTACTGGGTACTACATATCCACCCGCTCCGCAACCCATAACCCGCCCCGCTTCCCATTCCACTACCATCCCACCAACACCAACTACCAAACCAAACTACACCAACTACCGCCCACATAACGTCGACGATGTCTTGCATCATGTTCCCGAACTTCAGTGCAAGACTGCAGCGCCTTCTGGGCCTTAAAACCAAGGCTGCCGCCCGTGAGAAACGGGGTTCGCAGATCATGAAGATCGTAAGTTAACCACCAGCGCGACATCACCCACTCACTACCTAAGATCTTGTCCGACCCCGCCAAAGCACGGCAATTATAGAGGCGCTATAAGACATGTCGCTGACATACAGTCATTTGTCTCACAGTCGGCGCCCTTCAACTTCAAGCACGAGACAGTCAGTCTGCCTGGTCTATCCGAGGACGAGTAAGTTTCATCTTCCAATATCACATTCAGCTTTTGTCTCCGTCGCACGTATGCATGTCGCTTTTCGCCCCCAGGCATCGCCGCCGCTTTTGAGATGAGCTTACCCCGTCTTCCCTCATCTTACCCACATGTTACATCGCAACGGCCGCCACCTCGACGCCTCCGGCCCCAGCTTGTCTCGCTTGTCGTCTTTCTTATACGTTCAGCTCCGGACGTGCGCACCCTCTTATGCATAATCTTATGCACATTCTTATGCCCATCGCCCTGCTTCATGCTGACATACCACACGTCCAATTCCTACGACGCAACTGAGCGAACAGAGTGTTTCATGTCCATGCACTAACTTACAATTCTTTTACACATAGAATCACAATCCTGAAAGAAAAGGCCGCCGCTTCCCGCCTTGGCGTCGCCGACGGCAACGATGACGTCTCATCGTCGTTTGGCAGCCCCCGCAAGGCACCCCGGACCCCACACCCGCCGGCACGGACCGTCTCTCCTATCGTGCCTGTAAGTCCTTGTTTATTGCGAATTACTCTATCAGATGCTAATCTCTGCCATTGCATCAGGTCAATTCCGCGTTACCTCTGTCAGTACAGGAAAACATGATTTAGACTATGCCGGCATATGTCTTCTCGGACTCCTGGTCCGCTTTGCATCAGACGTCTTTTACTATGGCGGTTTCCTGCTATAGTGATGCTCGTTGTTGAAATAGCAACACCCCTTGTGTGCACAGACCTCATCTAAGCATTTTATTTGCAACGTTCACAGTTCCCTTCTTCTGTGGAGGGGAATTTTTCAGTGTACACTAGATTTCACATGTCGGCCCTCGGTTCCGGGTCAAAATCTGGCGTCTACTTCCTTTCTGTATACCCCGGGATGCAATCTTGTTGGAGGTTTCTCTTCAGTTCAGTTGCTCGAGCTTGTCACTGGTTGCCATGCCCACCCCCTTTGCCACTTTGATTTTCTTTCCCCTGGCATTTGTACGTCTTCGATACTGGAGTTGCAGGAAGCATGGTAGGGTAGATTTCGGTAGATGAACCATGATGATCACGTGCCCACATGGGCCCCTTTTGCATTCAACATTTTAATCTTATACCACGCATGTATATGGTATGATTCGCGAGGTGAAGGACGTACCCAGTCTCATTCACCAGTCTTGTTCTTTATTATATAGCTTGCCCTCACCTAATTTACCCCTGAGCGTTGTCTCTCGGACCTTCCACCTAATTTCGCTGAGTACTATTCAAGTTCAGCCAAACATCTCCAGCCAGCTATCACCCACTCCTTCTATATTAAGATTCGACACGAAATAAACAACGTGACCTCAATAAATACAAAGGAAATAACGTGACCTCAACACACAATCCCCTCCATAAAATATAAGACCCCACCTTAGAAGTTGATGTAAATAGTGTCTTTAACCATAATGCACTTGTCACGCATTTTATGATTTATTCTTCTGCGCCTCACTTTGCAGAACTATACTGTACGCGAAACTCTCAGTAATTTCACAGCATCCTAAAGAACGCCGCCTATTACATCGCTTCTCCCTAAAGGTAAGAATCTCACGATCCCCAGTGTGACTAGTTCTCACCATTATTCACAGATCGCTTCCACGTTACCCCGCCGTCAACTCCAGGATCGAGTTGAAAAGCAGCTCTCTTCACATACAAAGGTAAGTAATTTATATATGTGTACAAGATCACAGCTCTTTCTTAAAGCTAGTTTAGGATATCAGTCAGTAACTAACCTCGTGTCTCTACTAGACCAGACATCCCCTATCCCATTTGTACACACTTTCATCACCAACCACCACGCAACCATCAAATCGCCGATAATTACACAATGTCCACAATGTCGGTAGTTTGCTCCGAATGCGGGCTTTATTTTGAGATTCGGACCATCGCAGAGAAACACAAAACATTACACTTGGGTAATGTCTGTTTCTGGCCGCATTGCGGCCAGACCGCGGGGGATGACGCGGAGATGCGTGAGCATCTTCGCCAGCATCAGAGGGCTGTGGTGGCACAGGGGAACAATCCCTTGGCCTGCCAGTGGCCAGGATGTGGGAAACTTGTTTCCCGGAGTGATTGTGCCTACCAATGCATTAACAGGCACCAGCGGGCCGCTATGGCCAACGATGAAGATGCCTAGGCCGAAATAGCTGGCCGTGTAAATCAAATCAGACACCCTCTTATAGCTTTTTATACATCAGAACGCGTCTGTCGTCGCTATACAATGTACAATCGTAAATCCCTGTAGTGCAAATTCTAAAGCAGAGATATGAGTCTCTGGCCACAGCAAACATATATATATATTGAGTGAGTCATTGCTTTCAGGGCCAGGAGTCATACCCTGTAAACAGCATCAGGCTATGACTGTTAACTTATCAGATCACAGGAACGCACGAATGATAGCATGAGAGTTTTCTCTTGTGATTGTGTGCACAAATCTCCTATGGTAGCTCCAACAATGACGAGGAAATCCATTCAAGCAATCCAGGGGCAATGCTTTACAGAAAAGGCATGTCACTCTCAAAGCTGAACAGCTTGAGTGGTCTGGTCAGTGGCTCACGCATTCATGCTCTCGACTCTCCAAGGTACCTTTTGAATCAAGGATTTGTGTAGAGCAGTGATGCTTTATGTCGTCCTATTCCCCTGATGGTGGTGTTGCCGTCCCCTAACACATACTGAAGAGGTACAAGAAGAAAAGCTTAGCCCCTCATAGTCTCATCATTCATCTACTGCATCAAGGTAAGGTATTGCAGGTACTATAGCTAGTGATTGAAGTAAATAACGGCTTGGGCACGCCGTTTACTATTGTTACTGACTAGAGAGGTAGATACAATGGACAAGCGAGCTTCATTGTGGCCTAGCAACGTGAGCTTGCATGTATGTACCTTTAGAGATACCTTAAGGTACCATCTTTGTACCTATTCTGGCCATAGCACACACAATCCTGAGTATTTTTTCTCGTCCTGGTGAAAAATTGCAAATATTTGTTCTTGCCGAGCACGCAAACCCTTCCGGTCTCTTCCATCTCCGCAAAAATATCACATCGCGAAACCTCAACAGCCAACCACGCGCTCTCGTAGACCCGTCACACACATCTTCCTTGACGCACCTTTCCAGAGTTTATCCAGGCTTTGCCACGAAGGATCCGCATTTCTCAAGCATAAATACCCGCTTCCATCCCCCCAAGTAAGTTCCTCCTTCTCTTCTTCTCTTCTTCCCTTCTCTACACAACTTCACCCATTCCCGCATCCCCCGGAACCATGGGATACTGCTACGCAGTACGCACCCATGGCGATATACACATCTGCGCACCCTACGCATTAGCAGACTGACTCCTGCTAATACAAGCGCAGATATCAAGTAAGAAAAGCCCGGCCTTACCATGCGCATCTCCCTTCCTTATAGTTCTACTAACAGTTCTACAAAAGGATGTCATCAAACACGCGCAGAGTCATGCCACACCGCGTGGCGCGCGCTGTCCGTCATACCGGGGCGGCCGCGGCCAACGAATCGCGGCATGTGGCTGGCTCTAGCGACGAAGAGTCAGTCAGCGTCGACGTCGACGCCACGCGCACCACCGGGGTCGCGGAGGTCGAAGAGGACCCGTCAGACAACCAAGACGAGGCCAGCCAAGAAGACGGCGACGACAGCTCCGACCACGACTCGGACCAGGACCAGGGCCAGGGACGACAAGACAACAACACGGACGGCGAGATGGGCCCGGCTGGCGAGACCAATTCCGAGGAGGAGCCGCCGGTCAGTCCACCAGTAGCACAGCGGCGTCGGCAAGAACAATCCACGCCGACGTGCCGCCGCTGCGGGAAGACCTTCTTACAGGAGTCCGCCTGCCGCACCCACATGAATGACACGCATGTGGGCCGCATGTGCTACTGGCCCGCGTGTTACGGTGGCGTCTTCGACAACGAGGAGCAGCTCCGGCTGCACTTCCGAGTCCACCAGCAGGTGGCTGTCGAACAACATGGGCAGGACCCCACCGTCTGTCCTTGGCCAGGCTGCGGCAAGCAGTTCAGCCGCGCCCATACGGTCCAAAGATGCATCAAGGCACACAATCGTGCAGCGCCACGGGGTGTCTGATGGCAAGAGCCGGGTGAGACGGAAACAGCGGGAATGGGAAGAGGAGGACGGGAAAGTTGGGGACGGGAGAGTCGAAGTGACGAGAACGTCGGGGGAGTTTGGGCGTTTGGGAAGGATGGGTTTAATAATATCACATTAACGTTAATATATAGCAACAACAACAAACAAAGCTATGATTAATGTTTAGTCTGATTGGGCAACCATCCTCACAACTAATTATCTTTCTGTCTACACGTGCTCAATTCTCAATTCTTTGGTTTATTACTCTCTTTGGTCATTAGAAGACCTGAATGCTACCTCTTATTATATCTCACTCAAATTCCCAAGTGTGAGGTTTGATACACCAACCAACCTACTATACGAGAACGTGCTTAGAATAAAGGACTTTCCTATGCTTCCTGTCTAGCAGGGTCGAATTGTCATGCAGAGAGAAGGGAATGATGCCCAGATCAGCCAGATGTCTGAGTAGAAGCATCTTGACGACTGTGCGTCTGGGTAGACGCATCCCGAACGGACGATCCAACCGTCGTCCCAGTCATCTGACGATGAGCGACCGAATGGAATGCCTCCGAATCGGTATAGTGGCTTCTGTCGATGTCATCTTCGTCGCTATCGCCAGTGCCAATGCCAAACTCATCATAGAATTCCTCCTCCTCCTCCTCCTCGTCGGAGCTATCATCGCGGTTATTGTCACCGCATGTTCGACAAGGATGGAAATCCGACCGCCTTGCGATATCGTAGCACCGTTCATGGTGCAGTTTCTTCCGATACTCCATCCCCTGGTCGCGATCACTTTGAAACCAGAACCCGGGGAGGAAGTTGATTTCGTCCAGGCGCGAGCGATCCCACATGACGTAGCCCCACTGGCGGAGAGAGAGCCGAAGGTTTGAATCAGCCACAGTGAGACGGCGGGATTCGATGTGCGCCTGTTTCCAGACCTCCATGGGGCCCTGATCGGGGTCGGCGAAGAACACTCGATGAGGGCCGGATTCCCAGTCGCCCGGTGGCGTGTCGGCCATCTCCAGCTTGGACGGCCAAACAAGTCTGTAATCAGAATCTTGTTGGTCCGGGCCATACTCCTCGTCGTCTAGGATATAGTATCTGTCTTGGAAGTACTCCGCGTTGGACAACTGGTAGAGCTTTTCGACGCCGATTGTGGTGAAATACCGCTCGAACACGGCCGCGTCGGGAACTTCCCACTCGCCCCACTGCCGCGCTCGAATACCAGCGACGGGTATCCGATGCTCTCTTCGAACATCAGTGAAAACTGTTCCCGTTTTTCCCCCTGCGTTAGCGGTCATAACTTATACGTGCCCGAAAACACGGGCAACGCTGTGTGGATGGATGGATGAATGGATGACTTACCTGGACTGGCGATGCGGTACAAGAAGTCGTGTATGCACCCGATCTGCTCGATCTCCCAAGGAGCAAAACAATTATGTAGAAACATCTTTTGTCTAGCCATTTCTTGTGTTTCGGGATCTACCGGACGTAGTCTATGCCAATAAAGCGCTTTGGTCCGCAAATCTTTGAACAGATTGCAGTAGACCTCGAAATGGTAGATGGACCGACGGATCCGGTTCATCTCTTGTATCGTCACCGGGAGCTCGGACCTGTCGAGAGGAAAGCTGGCGAGAGCCTCGTTGACGAATCTCTGAGCGAGTTCATCGACAATGTTGTAGAACTTCTCGATGCGGACTCCATCGCCCCACGAGAATGTGACGCTTGGCGAGGTACGCAAGAGTGGCACTTCTCGGCTACTGTAGCGTAGCTGTACGAATGAGTAGACCATGTTAGTGCGTAACGGCTCAGTTCTCATTCCGATCTTCAAAACCGAAGACTCGTAGGCTGCGACGGCTTCCGGAAACACGTCGCCGAGCTGGTTGATCAGGGCCTTCCGGTTGATCTCGAGCTGCACATTGATGTAAGAGTTGTAAAAGACTGGGAAAGATAGGACGGCCTTTCGCAGGGATGTGAAATCCGGGATCGCCGAGAGGATTTCTCGGACAATCTCAATCGGCAGGCTCTCAATGAGAGATAGCTGAGGCGCACGAGCTTCTTCCATGATGAAGGATTGCTTTTGTGTCAGTGGACGGTCGGCGATGGCGGTTGATGAAGGCAGTCGGCAATAACAGACAGGGCAACTATTATGGTATGGAGAGAAGTATGAGTCGCTATGTAGGACGTAGTGTCTGCAGGAAAGAAGGAATTGAAGGCTGGTTAGATCTTGTGTGCTAAAATCCAAGGAGATACCTGGGTATGGTGATTTAAGCACCGGAGGAACCAAATGGGTGAATTGTAGCAATGGTAGGTACACGATTGACTGTTTCAATGTAAAATATTTTTATTGACTGTAACTGTGTGCTTGACTTAGGTATAATATGAGCACAATGGGGTCTAGCTTGGGTAGCTACGGTCTCACAATGAGCCATTGACTTGAATGACCTATCGAATTACTCTATATGGTGTAGTTGATATTCATAATGATTAGGTGCTAGCTAAGACACTTAGGTAAGAGCAGCAATGGGATTTGACCTCGGTTCTATTATCTACACGATGTATTGGATGAACCGATTGGGGTTTAGGGATGAAGGTACACACGCATAACATAACACTACAGCCCAGTCCACGAGTGTGTCCTGATGCTGAAGATATATATGTATGTGTTTGACAACATAGGCAAAATTAAGGCCATGGAAAGAGGCTGAAAGGTTATCTAGTCGTACTGCGTATATGATAAGTCTTAGAAAGCATCACGAGAACATACTCTAGAGAGACGGCGTTGTTAAAGGATCATAGTGGCGATTGATACGGTCTACAGAAATGTTCATAGTTGATACATCCATCAGTACCCAATTTCAGGCCCGATATATTCGGCTAGGCGAAATGAAATCCTTTTGTATCGTGTTCAGAATAGCCATTGTCTAAAGTTAATCGGCGTCAAGAAGATGACGCTCTCTAACCATTCTTTGTATAAGTGAGAAGCCAAAAGTCTTTTGATCAATCTTAATAGGACAAGCAAGTATTTCTTCAAGTATTGCTTGAAGGTAATCGTAGTGTTAGTCAGGTTCACTGTTTGAAGAGTATTGTTGACTGGCTACCTAGATATCTGCCCTACGTCGTCACATTATGAACTGCTTTTTCATTGCTCGCAATATTATCAATCAATCTCCTTATGGCCATGATAATACTCGAGACATCAAGGTTGTCCGATTGAAACAGGGATTTGGCCTTTGCAAATGGTGCTTATTTAGCACTGATGTTATCACCATCGTCAGCAACAAAGGGGACCTCCTCGCCTTTCGTGGCTACGTCAAGCCTTGTTCATATTTGCTTTTAAGCATGCTCACTACGGCCATGATAGCAAGATGGGTATTTCTATAAGGTGCTATTTGGCGCCGCCAGTCAAGGACTAATTTCGTCCCTATCCTACCAAATTATCCTGTAGATCTTGTTGCAGACAGAATGCAAAAGTCGCCAATTTACTACCTCACCTACTTGAAACCACATGTGTCTGAACGCATAGCAATGATTTGCTGCGGTATATAGCAATACTGGAAGAGATAGGTCTGAAGGATCAACTTTCAAGATTAACCGACTTCGATTTGACTTTTGTTACTAAGTAGCGGCCGTAATGATCAACCTCCATTTTGATGGATCTATCCTCCAACGCCGTGAGATTATGAAAAAGGGGCTATATGCATTTAAACCAAGTCCCAGGTATTGCATTAAGATGTTATGTCAGCACGCTTAAATGAATGAATTAATTAAACGCGTTCCATCTTCAGACGCGTCTTCATTTACTTGGTGTCTGCTAACGCTATCACAAATCTTTTCATAGTAAAAATGCCACCACCATTATTTACAGTAGAAAGCGAAAGCTGCGGGCAGAAGAAGTCTACAGTGAACTTGCTTCCCTGTCGAATCCATCATGACGGAGATGTCACCCCTTCCGACATATTTTGGAATCCTACCAAGACCTCAGGTAAGCAGCCCGACCGCTATGCCAAGCTAAGGAGAAGTTCTAACATGAATATTTGCAACCTAGATAATACCCAGACAGCTTATTTCAGAGGAAGAAAGCTGAAGGGGAAGGCTATGAAACTACCAGAGGGATACTATGGCACCGTTGTGAAGAAAACTGAGATAAAGCCTGAGACATCAACGAGGCTAGAGGCCACAGAAGAGGTTGAGGTGGTAGAGAACCCAGAAGATGAGGTTCAAATTGGCGCAATGAAAGGCAAAGCCACTTTTGATGAATTGATGGTTTGGGGCCACGAGTCCACAACCGATTCCACCGTGGACCCGTATGTACGAGGAATGGAAGAATGGATTGCATTTGCTGAACAGGTGCGTACTGGCTACGTTATCCTTTATTACCCCTTGTTAGTACTGACCTCAGTCTTACATGTCTACAGATCCACTCAAATTAACTAGATGGTGCTGGGACTCTACAATAATACAACGGAGGGCAATGCACTCTATCCTGATGAACTGGGAACTGCCACTCAAGTATTGATTTTGGCTTGGGAATATTCAGTGCTGGGAGTTCGGAGTATAAGCGCAAGGTGGTATCTAGTATCAAGCTTGAGAAACACCGGATATGATTATAGACTATTATATCATCTGGCCTCATTGCTGGTCCTTTGTTTCAATCTTGATATCTTCAACAGTATCAGTTCAAATTTCAAGAAGGTACTGCAGTATGCTGTAGGTGGGATGACAGTGCACAGCACCGTACAAACATGCGATACGCCAAGTTTACACTGTATTTATTATATTTTTAGCGTCTGTTGCTAGACTAATGGAGCAAGCTTACATCTGTAAGTAAGTCTCTATGCAGAACTGTAAATTTGCCCCTCCAAAACTCAATTGCTGAAATCTTCCATTGCCACACCACCCTGTGCACCGCTGAATGCACGTTTTCCATCACCATTTCATCGATTTGACCACGTTACTATCGACTCGCCATCATGAGTCCTAGTGGCGCGGCTGCAGATGCCACGGTCGGGCCTGATGTGCCGCGACAAAAGGGTAAGGCGACCGTCGACACGCTCAGAGTCGGTTGCATTGCTATGGTCGAAAAGGACGGACAAGCGCGTCGAGCCGAAATCCTCAGCATCAAAGACACCAAGAGCGGTCGCCAATTCTACTGCAACTTTGACAACTACAACAAACGTCTCGATGAATGGGTGCCCGCCAAGCGCATAGACTTCGACCAGGACGTGGAGTGGCCAAGTCCAGATAAAGACAAGCAGAAAGATGGCAAGGGAAAGAACACACAGGTACCAAAGAAGAAAGTTCCGCCAAGCAAGGCGCAAAAACGTCCCGGGAAGAGAGAGCAGTCCGTCGCGTCCGAAACCGTCACCCCTCTTCCAGTTCCCGAGCTGCCCGATACGCGACCGCCCTCCAAGGCGCCTTCGACACCGAGGGATCTCGAGCAGAAGTCGGGGGAGACACCTGCTGCCAATGGCGATGAGATGGATATAGACGAAGACGAGCAGGTCCCAGAAGTTAAGAAAGTGGCTCAACCATTCAGCAGAGAAGCAGAGATAGAAAAGCTGCGGACCGGTGGTTCGATGACGCAAAACCCTACTGAACTTGCTCGCATTCGAAACATATCCAAGGTACAATTTGGGCCATATGATCTCTTCCCTTGGTATTTCTCGCCGTATCCTGAATCATTCACCCAAGAGGACGTTATTTTCATATGTGAGTTCTGCCTAAGCTATTACGGGGACAAGAAATCCTTTTCAAGGCATCGGCAAAAGTGCACTATGCAGCACCCACCTGGCAACGAGATATACCGGGATGATTATGTGTCATTCTTCGAGATCGATGGTCGCAGGCAGCGAACGTGGTGCCGGAACTTGTGTCTTCTCTGCAAAATGTTTCTTGATCATAAAACGCTGTACTACGACGTAGACCCGTTTCTGTTCTACGTAATGACTCAGAAGAGTGAGAAAGGCCATCATCTCGTCGGCTTCTTCTCCAAGGAGAAAGAGAGCGCGGATGGATACAACGTCGCCTGTATTCTCACCCTCCCTCAATATCAGAGAAAGGGATTTGGTCGGTTGCTGATCCAGTTCTCATACGAACTCTCAAAAATCGAGGGCAAGCTTGGATCTCCGGAGAAGCCTCTGTCAGATCTGGGTCTTCTCAGCTACCGGCAGTACTGGGCGGAGAATATCATAGACCTCTTGCTGGAGTATAACGAGCGCGACGAGAAGTCGAGCATCGAAGCAATCTCGTCCGCACTTGCAATGACCACCCAAGACGTCGAACACACCCTACAAGCGCTCAAGATGCAGGCATACCATAAGGGAGAGCACAAACTTGTCATACCGGAGGCTATGATCCAAATGCGTGAGAAGGCTAAGTCAAAGAAGAAACGGTACATCTCGCCGGAAAATATTCAGTGGAAACCGCCTGTCTTTACGGCATCGACGCGGACATGGGGTTGGTAATTCATCAGATACGCTACGTATCGTATCACATCTGGAATTGGGGTCCATAGATATTGCATCTGTCTGTTTGGAAGCGAGCGAAGGAGTTTGTGTTTTATATAGATACCCAAATGTAATGTCAATAGTAATGCCACATCTTGCGGCAGTAAGAGCTTGTTGACATGCATAATCAAATGCTTGTTTTTGCTATTGTTAGCATGCTATGTATGTATGAGATCCAAAATTGACTTTTCTCTCATTTGCTACATCTTCCGTGCGTCGCTCAACGCGTAATTTTGTTTCATTTCGCTTGGTCCATATCCCCCGTATCCATTTTCTCGGCTCGTCGTCGCCACCTTTCCGGTCCTTCATCCAACATCTTCCTTATCACGCGACCCAGCCTCTGGACACCATCCACGAGGTCCTCCTCGTTCTCCCACGCGAAACAGAGCCTGATCGCGTCATCGAACCGCACCGCTTCCTCGTCCCCGTGCACGGCGAACATCTCCCCGTTGCCGATCATCAGGTCCTCGTCGGAGCGACAGCGGTCGGCTATCTCTTTTGCGGTGGGCCATGATGATGATGATGATGCGGTGGAGATGGAAGGGGGAGTGGAAGAGGGTAGTTTCATCCAGATAAAGTAACCCCCATATACATCGCCTTGACCGCAAAGACTGCCCTCGCGCACGCGCACGCCGAGCGGCACGAGCTCGGTCGTGATCGTGCGCAGAAGTAGGCTGTGACGTCGCGTGTACGCGGGACGGAGGACGTTGTTGACGTGTTTTGTTAACTGACATTCTCCCGAGCTTGTATTAGGATCAGTAGTAGTGGTGGTGGTGGTGGTGGTGATAGTGGGAATTGTTCTCAACAACTCGCACACGATCGTCGCAGTGAGTTGCGATGGTGCGCCGCCAGACCTCGTCGATCCCGTCTGCGACGTGCCGAACGCGAAGTCCGCCGTCGAGTACGTCCACCCCGTGCGCACGCCCGGCGCCACGAGCTTGCTGAACGAGCCGTTCGACACCACGTGGCCGAAATGTTTCCCTGGCGGGTCGAAGGATGATGGACCTTTGGCTATGTCGATGTCTGCTAGACGTGGCAGTATTGCCTTGTCCAGATTTAGATTTGGGTTTAGATTTGGATTAAGATTCTGCGGTGCGGGTGATGTTGGTTGCTGTGAAGAGGACTCTGAAGGTAGTTTGCCTGCGTCGACGACTTGCCACTGCAGCATATCATACACATCGTCGCATATAACGAGGGCATCGTATCTCCTAGCGAGATCTACCAAACCCCTCCGTCTCTCAAGCGTCATTGTGCGACCGCTCGGGTTCGAGAACGAAGGAACGCAGTAGATGACATGCCTATAGATCTTTCTGTGAGGTCCGGGATCTTTATACTGCAGCACTTTGCTACCATCACAGCTGCCATCATTTCCGTCGCCGCGCTTTCTCTCTCTGTCAGCGTCGGCGTCTTCTTCCAAGGCGCAAATCTCGCGCTCTAGCACACCCAGATCAGCACCTTCGTCATCTTCGGGCACGGCGCGCAGACGACCCGCGAAACCTGCGTCAGAGAAGATAGGGCACGCGATGAAGTAGCACGGCGCCACGATCCAGACGGCTAGGGTGCGAGTGGGGTCCGTGAAGGATTGCAGTAGACATGCGAGACTTTGTGAGGCGCCGCCTGTTATGGTGATACGGTCTGCGTCGGCTTTCGCGCTGTCCTTTTCCGGAGTAAGATCATCTTCTCCCTTCTCTCCCCTGCTGATTTGTTGTTTTCGTTGCGCTTCTTCCGTAGCAATGACCTCGCCGTAAAACTCACCAAGCCATTGCGCCAATTTCTCTCTGAGCGGCTGATACCCCGGATCCGGCCCGTACTCTAGGCCCGGAGCCCAGATACTCTGGTTGGTGAGGGCAGTCTGCGAGGCGGCGCGCAGTGTCTCTGCCGGTAACAATGAAATTGAAGGCCACCCGCGAAGCAAATTGATACTTTTCTTCTTCTTCTGGCCATTGCTAGTCGTCCTTCCCCTTGCATACATATTGGCTCCTGTGGTACTTTCTTCTACACTGCTCGACATCTCCTCGTTCGTGTCTCTCTTGCTTCTTAGGGTGAACTGTCCGGATACATTCGCAGCTATTGACCGTGTAGTCGGAGCGGAAGCGGCGCTGGCACTAGTGACAGTAGACGCCGTTTGGTGGAGCTCCCCGACTCCAAGACGGTTAATGACGATTTGCTGACCCCTCAGTGTCCTAGTAACCTGGAGTCTAATATGAGATCTGAGGTGGAAACAAGACATCGATAGTATTTTACTAACATTGCATATTTATATTTTGCGTAACTTTATAGGTCTGTGATTCCTTTCTTGGTTGTTGGTGAAAGACGGGTGGTCTATGTGGAGTCCTGGATAAACAGAATCCAGATGAGAAATGCAAAGCCAAAGTCAACCCAGGTTTGAAGTATCATCGCTGTTATGGCGCCCAATAAAACGAGCAGGTCAGGTCAGTCCTCAAAGCTCCATGAGAAGGTTTTTTTTTTTTTTATTAAAAAAAATTAATAAATTCATTCGCTCTAGTGACTACGTAAATCATACTATCTAATCTTGCCACATCGTCAGTCTCGCTCCCATGGGTATAATGCAAGATCGACTTTTCCCACCCCAGTTTCAACACTTAGCAGATCATCATCCACCTACCAAACAGCTTTGCTAGCGCCTTTCCATCATAGGCTCGAAATGTCATATGGCTTGGGATCGGAAAATATCAAATGGGGTTTACGCTTTGCGAGATCGAGAATGGTCGAAGCGAAGACTCCGTTAGCCCCTGTGTCGAGTGTTAGAAGCACTTTCATCTGGTTTAGGTCAGTTCTAATGCGTTTGCAACTCACAAGCAAACCAACTTCCTAAATCAGTGTCAGTTACGCTTTTTGCCTGGTCTGCTCGAGAACAGGTTACTTACTCGTATAAGAATGTATTACGTCAACATTAACGCTTTCATGAATTAACCCGAGCTTGCTGGAACGCAGTACAAGATCAAGGCACCCAGTGATCTCCTCGTCGTCATCCGAAGTTCGTGCCTGAACGAGCAAACTCATAGGCCATGCATTCGATAGCCCAATATGAGGTCCTGTATTTATCAGCCTGGCAGCTTATAAACCGGTCAATAATGGGGTAGTCGACTCACCTCCAATGCCGTGAAAGTCTCTTCCCGTAAGATAATAAGGATTGGATGATTTTGATAATAGCATTTGTCTGGTATTCTGGTACGTCTCGTCGTCTACACCTACAAAGCCCATGAGCGGCAGTGCAAGCAGAGACGGGTAGTTGGCGTCATCCATTAGAATGGATGACCCGTAGCCGTCCACTTCGTAAGCAAATACCCTCCCAAATTGACGATGCTCAACAACGCCGTGCTCCCAAATGCCTTTCGTTATGGTCTGGCTCCACTGCTCGACAGTTTGCGCTAGCTTCTCCTTACCGGCATCCTGGAGAATCTTGGCCGTCCGTTTCAACTCCATAGCCATTTGGGCATTTGCGGGGATGAAAAATCCCAAGATAGTGGCATCGTCGCTCGGTCGGAACGCAGATCGTACCAAGCCCGTACCATTGTTTAAGGGATTGCCAACGCCATTGAGATTAAGCGTCTCCGTGCCGGTATTGGTAGTCCGACTGAAAGTATAGTAGCTCCTAATGAATTGGCCAGTTTCGGGGTCGAAAGTTGGCTTAGATTGCGCCTCTAACACGTTCAATAACGTCTTCAACGCCTTATACCAACGAGGTGTCAAGAACTCCTTGGATCCAGTGTGCTCATGGAATTCGTTGCCCAAGGCAAGAAAATGAGCTAGAGAATCCAACTCATATTTGCATTCAAAAACAAAGGATGCCTCATAAACGGGATGAACAATATCGTCCTGGCCGTTCTGCGAGATAGGAAGGTTGCTAATGGGCGGCGGTTGAAAGGCATTGCAATAGGGCGATTCGATGACGAACTCGGACTGGGTGTTGATTGCACCGAGAATCAACTGGTATATCTTTGGGTCTTTCTTCGCGAGCGGCTGGTAAGGGGACAATTGGTTTGTCGAGTCTCGCAGCCATTCAGCGATTATATCGCCGGTAATGATGAATGAGTGTGGCCCTTCCCACTTGCCCTCATCCCAGGTGTCTGTATATAAAATGTTTGCTTTCAAATCTTCCGATCCGCTTGTATGAAACTTGACGGTCGTATCGGTCGTAGACTATGCGCGCAACACAATTTCAGTTGTTAGCTGAGTTGCGAAGTATCCCTGAAATTTGGACGAGGATGGGACATGGTGGGTAGACGAACGGGGAATGCATTCTCGAACAGTCGGCCAAGGTCAGGATCCTTCATGCGAGAAACGACATCTTCGATCACTTTCTCTATGGCGTCTGAGCGGAACGTGCGACACATCGCATGTGGTCTTTGGTAGGGTAGCTCGAGGGGCCCTTCGCTCAAAGGCGGACTGGAATAGATAACCAGGTTAGCGACACAACGCCACGATCAACCACGCACAATAGGATGACAATGACTCACTGTGGATATGAAGAATAGTGTGCATAATCAGGGCAGGCTTCTTTATAGAAAGCACGGTCAACATTGCTATCGTCGAACAATCGTTCCTGTCCATATTGATGCAGGTCTGCCGCGCAAGTATATATCAAGAAATATGCTACAAAAAGCAGCGATTGACAAAGTGAAGTTCTCCCCATCATCACGGGTGTCCGTGTTGCCGCGTGCTTGGCAGCCTCTATTCGTTTTGGTCGTTCTAACAATCACGGCAGTGGGATTGGCATCGAAAGCTATCGTTGTCCATCTGGATCGAATTGATGCTCGCGGCCGCGACGAAACTTGAGCCCATCCAAACCGACAAAGTAATCAAAGGCCACGATGTACCACCTGTCTTAATTCTGGGCGCAGCCGAAATAAATACCAGAGCAATGAGGAGGTATGTATGCTGGAAGTTAATTTACGACCTGAGCGCCTGATTCTCTTCCGGACCTTCAAGCTCCCTACGTACATAGTACATAGTAAACCTAGTGTAAATAGACATGTTGGATCTTGATGTTCCGTGTGAGAACTGGATAGGTATTATCTACTTATCACTAACGTCCTTTCCTAGCTGGCCCTCAGTACCGGCTACCGGGTATGTACCTGGTGGAAGGGCGCTCCATCAATCCCCCAGCTCTGGCTAGGGTAGGTACTAGTGGAGTTACCTACCTAGGTAGTGCACGCCAGGTGCGACGGTGGAAGAACACAACATCTCATCGGATATGGCATGTACAAATACACGGGCGAGACTCGTCAAAGAACCGAGCATGAGTCTATAGCAAGCTAGGATATTCTATGAGACCTATACCAGTGTATATTAAGGCTTAGTCGGCATGAACATCACAGCTCCTGAAAACACCATAGTGTTAGGGATGAGGTACCTCACCTAGGCGCTTGAGGTAGGAAGAAACTGTTGGAATAACGCCAAGGGGTGCAGCCACTAAGAGTGGTGAGGACAGAGCACTGGGGCCACCCAAGGGGTAGGCCTTCTTAGCTTCTAAGCCCCACATAGTAAATTGTATAAAAACTCAAAAAATAAAAAATAAGCGGTCAATAAGAACATATATTACAACATTATAATTAATTAATCTTATGTTATTTATATAATAATTATAGTAATATCTTGCTTAATTAATTTTAATAATTAAAAGTTTTAATTATATAATTAACTAATTTTTAATAAGTTAAATTAAGTAACTTTATTACTAAAATTAATATATATTACTATTAATTTATTTAACTATTACTTAACTAAAGCAAGTAACTAAAAAAATAGGTAAGCAAAGTATTAACTACTTATTTTAGTTGCTTAGTTAAAGCAAATAGCTAAAAAATTAACTTTGCTAGCATAAATATAATTATTTTTTATAATCTTATTTAGTATTAGCAAAATTTATAAGCTTAAGTGCTAAAACTAAAATAAATAGTATTATATTATAGCTATTTTAGCTAAACAATATTTAATATAGCTGTTATAGGTCAGGCTAGATAGCGCTAACCTGTTAGAACGCTCTGTTAAAACGCACCCCTTTTCCAACGTTTTGCTAAGCAGGGCCTATGCCACTACTTAGCAACGCACATGCATGCGCTACCTTTATAAATTTTTTTTTTTTTAAGCTAAAATATAAACTATATTATATATAAGCTGCTTAGCTTTAGCTCTTTATATATATTCTAGCTTTATTACTTACTTAAGCTATAAATAAACAGTTAGCAAGCTGCTTAGCACCTAAAAAACATATAATTAATAAAGCGTTAAAATAAAAAAATAAGCTAGTATACTAAATAATAAAAGCAAGCAAGCATAAGCTTTTGCTTTTTAACTGCTTAGTTTTATAAAAAACAAAATAAAAGCGTAAATATTTTAACTTATTAATATATTTAGCTAAATAATAAAATAAAACTAATAGCAAATTTATTAATAAGTGCAAAAGCAAATAGCTATATACTAATAAATAAAAAACTAAGTACAAAACTAAACGCTAACCCTAGCTATAAACCTAACCTTAGCTATAGCTTTAAATAGTAATAATAAAGCTACTATAAAAAAACTTACTAGCTTAAAAGCTAAAAAAAAGCCGCTTTTATAGCTAAAAAAGTTTAAAAAAAATAAAGCATAGTTTTTAGCTTAAACGGCTGCATTAAAGCATAAACTAAAATAAAATATTAAGTTTATTAGTAATAATTTAAATAAATTTTATATTATTTATAAGCTGCTAAAAAGCAATGCTAAAGTAGCTATATTATTATTTTATATTTAAAAAAGCACTTTTAAAAGTACAACTTTAACAAATTTTTAAAGTTTTTTAAAAACTATTTTTTTAATATTAACTAAGCTTATATAGCTTTTTAAAAGCTACTTAAACTTTATTAAAAAGCTAAGCCAACCTTTTTAAACTTTTTTGCTTTATAAAAAAAAATATTAGCTAAAGCAAAAAGCATACTATAAAACAATAATACTAAGCTTACTATTTTAAAAAAAGCATTAAATAATATGCTTTTTGCTATACTAGTTTTAAAAAATTTACTTAAAGCTTATACTAAATAAGTAAATAATATAATAAAAGTAGCAAAAAAAATAAAAGAGTATAGCTTTAAAACTAATACTACTACTTAACTTAGCTAACTTTAAGCGCCCGCGCAAGTAGCTATATATATTAACGCTAATAATAATACTATTATAATAAAAGTAAACATTATTAGCTTAACTTTAAGTACTTTATATACTTAAGCTAAATAAGTATTTAAAAAAAAATAAAAATATAAAAAAGCTAACAACTAATGCTTTTAGTATAGCTATAGCAAATATTATATTAGCAAATACTTTTAAGCTCTTATGCAATATATTATTATAGTATAAGCAGTTAAAGTTATAAAAAGTAAAAAAAAAAAAAACTTAGCACAAAAAAAAAAAAAAAAAAAAAAAAAAAACTTTTTTTTAAAAAAAAAAAAAAAAAATTTTTTTAAAATTAAAATTTTTAATTTAAAAATTTATTT
>Ga0247782_1000203_pt1 | contig 68966 bp, 55 predicted proteins | sample UWRJL019104C5_FD_179928 | JGI IMG/M metagenome (GOLD analysis project Ga0247782, IMG submission 179928) | Plant litter microbial communities from Arlington Agricultural Research Station in Wisconsin, United States - UWRJ-L019-104C-5 | ecosystem: Environmental > Terrestrial > Plant litter >... | reverse complement strand
GCTCGGGTCCGAAGTTGGGTGTTTTTTTTTTTTTTTTTTTTTTTTTTTTTTTTTTTTTTTTTTTTTTTTTTTTTTTTTTTTTTTTTTTTTTTTTTTTTTTTTTTTTTTTTTTTTTTTTTTGGGTTTTTTTTTTTTTTTTTTTTTTTTTTTTGCGCTTCAACCGCGTAGGTTATTCTCAGCTGACGGATTAACTAGTCGCAAAAACCGATATTCCGGAAGACACAGTGTTGTTTACTATCCCTAGAGCAGCTATTGTCAATACAGAAACATCGAATCTTGCCAAGAGGATACCGGATGTCTTTGCTACAACCGTCCTCGATGATGCTGACAATGAGGCGGACGAGGATAGCATTGAGGCGAGTGGCCCACCCGACAATTGGGTTTCGCTCATCCTCGTCATGATATACGAGTACCTACAGGGAGAGAACTCTCGATGGAAGCGATATTTTGATGTACTGCCTACTGAGTTCGATACACTAATGTGGTGGTCCGATAAAGAGCTTGATTCGCTACAGGCGAGTTCTATTGTCGGCAAAATCGGGAAAGACGATGCCGATTCTATGTTCCGGACTCGAGTTCTTCCCGTTGTAGAGAATCATCCCGATATCTTCTATCCCCAAGGGTCACAGAAGCTTTCGGAAGATGAGCTCATACTCCTAGCTCATCGGATTGGCAGTACGATCATGGCTTACGCATTCGACCTCGAAAACGATGATGAAGACGCCAATGAGGAGGAGGATGAGTGGGTTGAGGATAAGGAGGGCAAGATCCTTATGGGTATGGTCCCAATGGCTGATATTCTCAATGCTGACGCTGAATTTAACGTGAGTCGAGTCTCCGAGATGGAAAGACGATGATAGCTAATGGTCGGAAGGCGCACGTCAATCACGAAGAAGATAGCCTCACCGTAACTTCTATTAGGCCTATTGCTGCTGGCCAGGAAATATTAAACTATTACGGCCCCCTTGGAAACGGGGAATTACTGCGTCGGTATGGCTACGTCAGCGTCCATCACGCTCGATACGATGTCGTCGAATTATCCTGGGAATTAGTATTGTCGGCCCTCAAGGCGACTCTAGCAGTGGATGAAGCAGTCTGGGGCAAAGCAGTAAGACCTGACATTTAAGCTAAGCCGGCGCATTCCGGTTATGAGCTAGCTAACATATCGTAGGCCGCAGATCTTGACCCGGAAGAAGTCGAGGATGCCTTCGTCTTGGATCGTGATTTGGAAGAGCCAGATTCCCGAGGCGGGTTCCATGGGGACAAGGCATTGAAGAGACTTCCAGAAGACCTTCAAGAGCAAATCAATGCCATCCTGAAGGCCGTGCGAAAAACAAGCTCTGCGATGATCCCCGACAAGCAGAAAAGGGATGAGATTTGTTTCTCTGCTATGCGCCGTGCCTTCGAGCTGAAGCTTGCACAGTATGCCACAAGCTCAGATGAAGACGCGCAGCTACTGTCTACGGACACAGTCTCCGGTCGACCCAGGATGGCTCTGTTCGTTCGCTATGGCGAGAAGCTGTTGCTACAGGAAGCCATCGAGCTTGCCAATCAGAAAGTCGACGCCCTAACGGCTATGCACGGTGAAGAAACCCAACCCTCTGCGAAGAGAGCAAGGACTAAATAAGAGGTAACGACGTACGACGACGCCATTGCGGAGCTGATGCGATACAATATTGTGATCACAGCCATTCTTCATTGTCGTCAGGTCGAGGCCCAGGCCCAAGGCCCGGTACCTGACGTCCTGAATGTGCCGGCGCATTCCTGTGACTGTGTAACTACACTTATGTTTTAATCAACGGCGCTTTGCCGAAGAAAGCTACTGTTCCCTGTATGCCGAAACGGAACGTTCTTGTTTTATAAATATAGACGACGTGGATGTTAGAATAGACCCTACACTTCATGTGCATCCAGGTATCTGTTAGACTTATGAAAGGGTTTGTGGGTGGAGCCATTTCGAGGTTGCACACACAATTGGGTTCGCGATGGGCCAACAACTTTATTAGCAAATTAGGAGCGAAATGCACACTCATTGAACTATCAGGGATGTAACTTAATTTGATACCAATTTCCTATCCGGCGACTTTCCTCTCGGGTCCTACGATAGTATCAGTAAACCAGTGACTCACTGCCGTAGTGAATACAAGGACTCTATTCCATTATTCACAGCACGTCAGGTCTCGGTTAACTGAAGGCCTAGAGGCCCCAAATGCTAGTAGCAGGACATGCGATTTCTCAGATGCCCAACCATACTCCTAAACGAACGATTTCACTCATCATGGAGGATGGTGCGGTTATAGGTCTGACAATTATGAGCATGGTCCTAATTATGCTCCTGTGAGTAACTTGGGATTCGTTTGCCACCTCAGCTCTAATCACTAAGAATGCTGTAGAGCTATGTGGTTATTAAGCGCCTGTCATCCGCCGGAAATGCTCCCTTTCTGCAAGCCCACCCAGCTTAATCCGATGCAGGACGTACTGCAGCACCTGCGCACGGTCACTACCAAGCAAAGTCTACAGGCCATCATATTGATGGGCGATGACGCTCAGTGGTAAGGCTTTAAGCATAGTTTCTGTGGTATGAGAAAGCCCACACTCACGGATTATAGCCCGATATGCCTAGCATATTTCAAAAGAAGATCGATCGATGATGCCAACGGCATGGATCTCGAGGCCGGACTAGTGGGACAGATAATAGCAACGACCATCATGACTGACGATTCCGCACCGAAACTATTCCCCTTACAAAAAAGCGATGATGAAATCCTGCGAACCAACCAATGCGGCCACGTCTTTCATGCACAGTGCCTGGCCGCGTGGGTGCTGCAGAAAAAATACACCTGCCCTGTCTGCAGAGTGGTATACTGCAAAGCACAAGAGTTTGCGGTAGAAATTCAGGGACATGGAGGTCAAGCTGGCGGAGTAGTTTCAATACCTCCTGTGCCGGTGTGGTGAGGGTGGCTGGAAGAACCACGTCAAAGGATCTCGGTTCCCATGCGGTGCATTAAAAAGGCCGTTAGACTAGGGGACGTATGCTCCTCTAAGTATGCGCAGAGCAGCATTGACGAAGCATATGGAGAATGGTAGTGGTATCATAGACCCAGACAGGAATATCCATCCACTATCTACCTCCTACTCACACGAGCCAGGGTTGGTTTTCAGCTCTTTACATATCAACAGCTGGCGCAGCCGGAGGCCACGAAGTTGGCGGCTGGTAGACACTTGAATCCGTGAGGCTCAGAACTTCGATAAAATTAGATAAAATTAGGTACGTAGATTGATTACCCACTTTTATGATGTCGACCATCTACGATCTCCGATTCACAAAGAGCCGTGTTTCCATCGGAGTACGTAGCTATCCTAGACAGCCGATGAGATGGAGCTCTCCAGGACTGCAATATGTCAAAAAGTGTTCACCAAGCTCTTATTAGCAATGATAAATACATCCCAAAGCCAAGTCGGAGTAAAGCATCCGTTATATTTTACTTGGCTGTTGTTAGCTGCCTCTAGTCACCGGTTGCGCACCACCACAACCACCTTCACTGTAGCCGGCGGAAAACAGTAACTATCCACCTACGTAACGCGAGACCTAATAGCTTTGCTCCGGATCCGTACAGAAGACAGTTCTATGATAAGACGAATAGACGAGCAGTCAACCCCACACATTCCACTTAGAGGTGTATGTGTGGTAACCTTCGTTTTCTGATTCGCTCTTGTGACATTGGGCCTAGCCGTTGCCTCGGCCGTTCTGCTCCGGCCCATTCGCTTCATATATATGGCCAATCCTGCACATCTCACGGCCACCTCCCCTTCACGATGGCTGCAAGGCGTAAGAAGTCAGACATGGCTCTTCTATCTCAGGATACTTTCTCTACGGGCCAGGAGCAGTCGGCTCCAGATCGACCTCCCAATGGCCCTCGGAGATCGGGTCGGCTGTTGGATAAGTCGGGAGAGGCCCTATATTCACAGCCGGCTGATGCACGCAGCTACAGGCAATCAGACCCGGGCCGGACGAGAGTGAAACGCAAGATTGAATGGAGCGAGGGGACTAAGGTGGCGGTGAATGCTTTACAGAAGATGGAAGAGGGATTTCGGGACGACGTTAAAAAGCAGAAAACTGCACTAAAAGAAAGCGAGCCGAAATCCGAACCGCCGGATCTTGCGCATGCCGCTTTCATGCCCCGGCTCACCAAAGCCCAGCCAGATGTACTACCCGCCGGGACGGAAACGGAAGTGATGAAACGACGAGCCGCCATGCAGGAGGATGATGCTGAGTATACTGCGGTCGGCGGTGAAGGAGATGGCCAAATTTCCGCGCCGAGGGAGGATCTGGACTTGGCCGTTAATGAGACTGATCTAAATGCTATAAAGCAAGAGGGATCCAGACCACCACCCGTCAACAGCGATTATCTACCGCTTCCATGGAAAGGAAGACTTGGTTATGTGAATAACACTTGCCACCTTAGCCAGGGTGCCGCTCACGATGAATCTTTGTTGGCTAACTCACATATAGGCCTGCCTAAACACGTATCTTCGAAACAGTAAGCCTCCCGTATTTAATTCTCGAACGTGTCGAATATCATCTATCCTAGAAAACCGGCACCCCCTCCAGGACCCATCACAACCAGCACATGCTACGAAAAACCGGCCGGACAAGAATCTCCCACCCGATGTGGAGAGAGGCAGAAGATATGTGGAGGCTTTGGGGCTAGCCAACGCCCGCGACCTGGTGAAGATGCTACGATGGAACGATAAATACGGCATTAAGTTCATGCGTTTGAGCTCGGAGATGTTCCCCTTTGCCAGTCACGAAGAGTTTGGCTACAAGCTTGCGCCATTTGCATCCGAGGTCCTCGCCGAAGCAGGAAGAGTTGCTGGCGAGTTAGGGCATCGATTGACTACCCACCCTGGACAGGTCAATAGTCCAAATCTCTGCAACCCGCCGGTGCGCTAGACTAACACCCATCTTCAGTTCACCCAACTAGGATCTCCGAGAAGCGAGGTAGTCAAGAACGCCGTGCGCGACCTAGAATACCACAACGAGATGCTATCTCTCCTTCGTTTACCGGAACAACAAGACAGGGACGCCGTCATGATCCTCCACATGGGCGGCGTATTTGGCGATAAAGCAGCAACACTTGACCGCTTTCGGGAGAACTACAGCAAACTCTCGGATGAGATCAAGGCGAGACTAGTCCTGGAGAACGACGACGTATCTTGGACGGTGCATGATCTGTTACCGATATGTGAAGAGCTCAACATTCCGCTTGTTCTTGACTTCCACCATCATAACATCATGTTCGATAAGGATAAGATTCGGGAAGGAACAAAAGATATCATGGAGCTTTATCCGCGCATCAAAGCAACATGGGATCGAAAAGGCATCACGCAAAAGATGCATTACAGCGAACCATGCCCAGACGCAGTGACCGCGAGGCAACGTCGGAAGCATCGTCCTCGTGTCATGACGCTCCCTCCTTGCCTAAACAACATGGATCTAATGATAGAAGCCAAGGATAAGGAACAGGCGGTGTTCGATCTCATGCGGAATTTTAAGCTCCCAGACTGGGATACCTTCAACGACGTAATCCCATACGAAAGAGAAGACGAGAACAGACCCCTTCCAAAAGCGCCGAAAAAGAAGCAGCGCAAGAAGAAAACCAAGGACGGTGAAGATGCGGACGGCGCTGACATGGAAGTTGCTGAAGAGTCAGCCCCACCACCCGAGGTCTCGTTGGACGAGTTCGGCATGGGCGGTCCTAATAACCGGGTGTACTGGCCTATCGGCATGGAAGAGTGGCTTCGTCCGAAGAAGAGGGAGGTGAAGAAGAAGAAAAAGATAGATGGGGAGATTGTTGACGACGAAGAATAGACTGATCTATCTCGCCGACCGGAAATGGATGGCCTAGAGCTAGTCGGCTTATGTACTTAACTATCTAACTAGCGTTGCTTGTATTATACGGGCTATGAAGTGTGTATTTTATTTACCCTAGAATTGGAATACTGTATTCTATGTAATGTGCGATGGATTATCAATGTTGTCCTTATTCCATAACCCGCATACAAAGTGCAAACCGTAGCATTCAATAGTCTTTGCTCTCACCCCGAGTATATGAAAATGCTCAGTTAACTGTAAAGTAATGGGTCGGCCGTGCTTGGTATAGATTACAAATTGATTAACTTGGAATCTGGAGTCTTGGATTAGACATACACCAAGAACTCTTGACTCTTGGGGTAGAGTCAAGGTGTGATCCTATTGCGTGCATCACAGCGCACCGCATCGCATGGCAGTTAAGGTGCGTGACCCAAAGCACGATAGTATGTACGGGATACACGATTGTCGGGCTCGTTTATTTTTCACACCGATCGCTGTTTTGTCCAAAGTGTATGGCCAATTACCGCAGGGGGGTTGACGAAGAAGCGCCGAATATTAACCTATTTGATGTGGAATATGTCATGAGGTCATTCACTGTGTTGGGTCTAGAATAAAGGAGGGAGGGAGTAGTCGTGTTACGTTGCATATTTACCACTGGTAAGGTCCTCGTAGAAAGTGAATAGTTGGATATATTATTGTTGGTTTGTAGGCAGCTGTTAGCCGTTTATCCAGAGGGGTTTTTGCTCAGGAATCTGATCAGTAGGTACCTATCTTAGTAGACAACCACGATGTAGCATAGTATATTGTTTATTTGATTAAGTTCCTTCAGGTTGTTTTTGATATCTTGATACAATCTCTTTCTTAATGCTATTAGTCCTATTCCTTTGGCCTTGTTCATTTGCTAGTTATTTTGAACCCCCTATGCCTGTAGACAAAGAAAGAAACGGCATGTGCAAGTGCTGGAATGATGTCAGCAGATGCCATGCAGGCCCTTTGATTGATCCCTGGAGCAGCACATGCATGCATGCGATCTGGATGAAATGCTCAGGCAAATGACGACATTTTAGTGGCGGTGGGTACCTATCCCATTGTGCATAGCTATACTACTGTACAGGTAGAGCAAAAAGAACGTCCTTTCACTGATGGCAAGAAATAGCCATAGGGGATGTAGATGGTAATCTTGAGTACCGGGTAATTGGAATGATATTATTGCTCGTGAGTTCCTGTTTCTGCTGTCTTTTCCGCCCAGATAAACTTTGTCTCTAACCATTAAGGTTTGCCATACAGATAAGTGCAGATAATTGAGGCGTACTGCACCTTTCGACAACAGGGTCCAAGTCGGAGCTTTCCCCGCCAAATACGGTATGCTAGATCGAAGTAAAGCTGCAAATATCTCCAGGGATACCTAAGGTATACTCTACGATGTGACAACTAACCTTCTGTATCCCCGCAATGTATGGCACTTATTACCACCTGCTAACCTTAGGTCTTAGTAGCGTCGGAGGCGTACTAACAACCTCTAACGACATCAACTTACAGCTGCACTTACAAGTACATGTACCTGCTATTTTCTAGACAACCTAGGCCCAGCAACCGGGCCATTCACTTTCGACCGTCTGCATCCTTCACCCAACCAACCACTTCACTTCTACTTCTTTCTTCACCTTTACCCTGATACGGATACTCTCGACCGCCCCCATCAATACCGTATCAACACTGCGCCGGACTTTGTCGCGATTCGCTTTTACCATCGCAGCAAACGTTATATATGCCTGGATACAACAAGCCTTCTGTTCCCACCTCAACCGTCATACTTTGACTACGGAACCCCACTACGTCCCATAACGTCCCACCACCACCTACTTGGAGTGATTTGCAAGCTATTCGTACTCAAGCCCGTTCGAGCTCTGTATCATCACGGGAAGCATCGTCAAAATGGCTACTATTGAAAGCAACCCCAGCGCTGCCCATCCCCCCTCTGCACCAAATGCTAGACGCCCAAAAGGTACCGCACCCCGCCACTAAGGCCCGCTCGATTTCGATGTCGGTTCCCCAAAGGTAAACACACTAACACGGCAGAACTCGTAGGCATTCTAAAGAACTCATTTCAAAAATCGCCGCCTATCTCGCCCACTAAGGAAGCGATCCTGACGGAGAAAGAACTCACCATCATTAACACCCAGACGAATGCAGGTCACCGTCGATCATCTAGTAGTACTAGTCGCCCTGCCGGTGCCCGTCGTCGATCATCTCGCACACCCTCGCAATGCGCGGACGATGAAATGGCTGGAAACCAACGTCTACAGTGGGATGAGGCCAACCTTTACCTCACAGAACAAGAGCGAACTTCGACCATGAAAATCACCGAGCCCAAGACTCCCTATGCCCGACATTACGAACCATCAGAAGATGAAGATGACGAAATGGCTGATGGCGAGCCTCGAGAGGAAATTCCTGGGCTTTCGTTAGGCGAGCCTGAGGAGGCAGTTCCGGAGGGCGAGTTCATCTCGGGCCGTAAGCAAAGCAAAGTTCATGTCAACGATGAGGATGCCACGCCTCAGCACGATGCAGACAACGATTACCTCGGAATGACTCCCGAAGAGCGCGAGAAACATCGGAAGTTTGAGGAGCTGCGAAAGAAGCACTATGAGATGAAGAACGTTGCCAAATTTCTTGGCCACCCCGAGGAACTTGAAGACTTGGATGATGACAGTGACAAGGTGCCTGAGGTGCCCACGATTAATGGCGCTAAGGTTCGTGCCGACGACTAGAACAACGTTCAACCCACTTCGAATTCTGCGACTCTATGGAGAAGGCGTAGGCATGATTTTTACGCGAGGATGGACAAGGAAGGGCGTCCCCAGGTGACGGTCAACTACACAGCAGTAGCCATTCCGCTATAGACCAGCTTCTGGGGGCATATACAGGATGGATTTGATCAGCGAGGGCGTATTATGGGGGATTTCGGCGACCTTGCTTTTCTTACATGGCATGCGGTGACGCAGAAAGCATAATCAACATTTGGGATCCCCCTCTGGCCTTAAGGAAGGGCTTAAGATACACAACTCTTGTGGTCTACAGTGTAGTGGGTGTAGACTATATTTCCTATCACGCCCTTCACTATTGTATGCCTTGTTGATTTCTACCGTGTAGCCAGGACAATGGCATAGATTATCACTCAAAATTCGTGAGCGCCGGTTAACATAGCATACGGCAAGATTATGGTCAGAACGAGGGAATAAACTTCATCCATTTTCCTGTCTATAGGTTGGCGCAAATGTGAGCGCCGTCATAACTCATGAATTACATCTGCTCGACAGGAAACGTGGGCAGAACTCTTTTACAGCATACCCTTCCGTGCTAGCTCAACTTTCCTTGCAGCTTCTCCGGCCTTGAAACCCCCTCTAGAGACACATATGCGATGCCCCTCCCCCATTTCAAATTTATCTTCGTTCTTTGGCCAGGGGCAGGGGCAGTGGTGGGGGAAATGCACACAAGCTAGATTTCCTGTCAGTTACGCGTTCGCTCTGCTGTTTTGTTTTCTATGTATTATAGGCTACAACGTCTTGCGGCGCCCCTCCGTCCCCTTGGTATATGTACGCATCGAGGAGTTATTCCTGCTTACCTAGTGTATCTGGGCACAGGTAATTGTCGCAATGCATGCGTTCAACATTGTTCTGGTAGAAGGAGGGATCGCTCGGCACATTTTGCGGTCGCTGTGGTTCCTGCTGGCCGCCGCCGAACATCTGGTCGAAGAAGCCGAATTGCGCCTGCGCTATCGATGTAAATACGGCGAGCAGGAGCAGAGACATGTGGTTGAAGAGCTGCATCTCGTTTTCTTCGCCCGGAGGGGATAGAAGCTGGGGAATTGGTAATTTGCTTTCTTGCTCTCTATATTTCGTAACACTACATGAAAACTAGTTGAAAGGTGTATTTTGTGGTGGTGATCAGGCGTTTACTGTCTGATGGGTCATATTCATTGAAAGTGTAATTGCATTGCTGGCATTATCCAATATCAGCGAGAAACCAGACAGTGTCAGGTCAAGCTGTTAGCGCTTAATAACACGTTGCTATGTGCCGTTAACCAGCTGTTTATCGCATAAACACTGTCTTTATCGTTATCGTACCTTTGAGGAAATCTAGGTACGTACAGCAGTGCATGGGGTCGTGGATGACTAAGCCGAAATTTTGGCTCCTGTTGCGCAGTGCTCAGACGACCAACCAGATTTGACGATTGACTACCGCATCGAACTCTCGCATCAAAACACGCCAACGCAAAACACAGTACGGCTGGCACACAATGCGGGTGACTCAATTGAGGAGGCCACTCGTGGCCGCTGCATCTGGAATCATGAGAACTACTTCGACGCCCTCGCTACGGCATCTCCAGGATGTTTTCGCGCAGCTGAGGATAGGGGTGGGAGCCATGAATGCGGCCGTCGAGGGTCGTAGGCATGCTTCAGTCAAGTCCCAAGGTGCCTATAGGCTACGGAACTCGGACACAATCCCGAAGAAACTTGGAGCGAAGAAATCAGGAGGTAGGTCGCTTTGTCTCCCTCATCGATGGCTCGTAGGGGAACAAACCATCAAGAGCTTGAACAATGAGCCGCAAGTCAACTGACAGTACCTTGCCACTAGACTCCTACGTAATAACGGGAAATATTATCTACAAGCAGCGCGGTACGAAGTGGTTCCCAGGCGAAAACTGCGGCATGGGTCGAGACCACACCATCTACGCCCTTGCCTGTGGCTATGTCAAATACTACAGAGATCCCAAGAAACATCCAAAACGGCAATACATCGGTGTCGTCTTCGACAAGAACGACAATTTGCCATATCCACAAAACGCCATGCGAAAGCGTAAGCTCAATATGGTCGCCGTGCCCGTCAAGCCTCCCCAACCCGAACCCGAGCTCTCTGCCTCCGGTATTCCGACGCAGATCGTCCGACAAGGTCTCGGCCGCAAACCCCACCCACGCGACGAGCGCATCATCAAACTCGCGCAGGATGGCTCCTACGCCTACCGCGAGGAGAACTGGCGTCTTGGTACGCTCGTGCGCACTGAGAAGCGTAAGATGGGCTCGCGCCGCGTCGCTATGCGTCACCGACGCCGCAAGGCTAGGGCTATCGGTCTGGAAATGCGTAGCTTACGCGAAGATAAGATCGCGAGACGTAAAGAGGCGCTCGACGCGCAACGCGCTGCTAAGGCACGCAAGATGAGGGAATACCGCGCGCGCCTCGCTGAACAGAAAAATGCTAAAGGTGGCATCGACACGCCGACTGCTAGCCCCTCACCCGCTGAGGCATAGTAAATATTAGTGGGCTTTTTTTTCTCTTGCTCCTACGGCATGTGCACTTCAGCGCGGTGTTTGTATAGACACCTGGAGCATTCCCTCCCGCATGAGACTTAAGGAGTATGGTACAGATTATAACGGTTGGCAATAGGCACCATTTCTGTCTATCTTCTCGGCAATCTAGCATTCCAAACAAGGCCCGCCAGAGGCAGGCATGGGCTGGGACTGTATCACTAAATCAGCTGGGCTATGAAAAACCAAGACGTTAAAATAAGCACAGTTTATGTAATATCATCACACCATCATAGTGTATATATACTACCAACATGGGTAGCCTAAGTTCCTGGCTTTTTGTCGTCTCCCGTAGGACTGGTGGATGATTAGAACATACCCCCGGGGCAGCTTTGTAGAAATTTATAACATAGAAATGGGCATAGTGTACCCTTGGTGGCTTGAAGGAGTGTCTATTGTCTTAGCAGCGTGTTGGAAGTATTCACAAGCGGCTTGTGCATCTACGTAGCCCTTGCGTAAATATATCATACTATGGATGGGCCTCTGAATTTTTCGGTTAAAGTGCCAACTCCGCTGGTGATGAATCTTTTAATAGAGTAATACATTGTGGCAGGTCTGAGATATCGCAGATAATAGAACGGCCACTGTGCCATTTCATACCCGGTAATGATCTGTCGTCATGTTTTACACCTGGAATTACAGGCAAGTCTGAAGGTATCGGAAATAGTCATATATATCGGCGCCGGGTATAGATGCACTATCATATTTCCTTGCCAATAGCTACAGGACATTATCATGACGAAACGGTTTGAGTAAAGGAGCTAACTTGAACGGAGCCTCCAAGTGACTTCGTAGCATACTGTATGTGACAAAGTCAAGATAAGTCAGCAAAAGTCCAATCTTACACCGAGCAGGTAGCGATAAGGGTTGGTTAATAATGGTAGAAAATGAAAGAGAACCTGCTACTCACATTGAAGATACCCCAACGATAGCCCATGAAGAACTGCCAGTTCGAGTTCAACGTAAGCGAGTTGCCCAACGACTTATAAGTGCTGCCGCCGTCGACACTATAACTGAACGACCCCGTGCGACCGTTGCCGGGGTTGATGTTCACCGTGCCGCGGAGGTATATCTTGCCCTTTGAAACATTGGCAGAAGCCACGACACTCCCCTGATTCGACGTGCCCCAGTTCGAATCCATGAGTATCGAATTCGTCATTGCGACCGTGAAAGTACCACCGTTGTTGCGGACGCCGATCCAAGCCGATTGGTCCCTAAGCAGCGCGAGACCGGCCACGTCGCCGTCCGCCATACCGCTCACGTCCAGCTCGATCGTCGCGGTCGAGATGGGCCCGTGGATCCTGTGCGTCAGTGTATTGCGCGCGGCATACAAGTCGCTCGTCACGGTCGCCGTGCGCAGAGTGAGCCCGTTGTTGACGCTGAATTTAGACGTGTCGGGGTTGTGGTTCCATTCCCATGCCGCCGACAGAGAGGTGCCGGAGAACTTGTCCGTGCCGACTGATGACGGTACTGTGTGTTCGGACAACGGCATATCGTAGCTCTTGCCCCACCCACCGTTCGCGGTCGTCAGAGTAGGAAATCCGTCAGAGCCCCATGACACCGGTGCCAGGACCGGGATGCGCCCGCCAGGGTACGCGTCTTCGAAGGCCATGTAGTACCACCGGCCGTCCGGAAGATCTACCAACCCTCCCTGGTGCGGGTTCCCGCCCCCGGAAACCGGGGGAGAGAGGGAGTTGGCGAGGACTTTGACGTTGTTGTAGCTGCCCATTGGGCTCGAGGATTTCAGAACCCATTCCTGGTTCGCGGGGTGTGTCGTCAGGATGTAGTACTGTCCGTTGCGCTTGTACATCCTGCTTCCCTCCAGTGTCCCGATGTTGCTGGGCGACGAGTACACTTGTTGCGTCCTGACGATGCTAAGGCCGTCGGATGACAGTTGTGCTACGGAGATCTGAGTGTTGCCGTAGGCTACGTACATGGTGTCGTCGTCGTCAATGAAGAGACCGCAGTCGTAGAGGCATGTGTTCAGGGTGGCTGATAGGCTCCAGGGACCTGTCACTGACGACTTTTTATTTTACCAAAAGCATTAGTAACATAGCGTATTGAGTTCTCTCCTCTCTCCCTCCATCCATCGCCCGTATAAAAGATCAATGAGGGGTGAGATGCAAGATATGTGTTCCAGGGGTTGAGAAGTTGGAGGAGGGACTAGGTACTCACAGCAGTGTAAACATAAGTCTTTGAAAACTCGACGCAGCCGATCCAGTACCACTTCCCATTACTCTTGCGGTACCGTAGTGTCGAGGCCCAGATGCCCTTGACGTAGGCGCGCTGCCCGCTCGCGAGGTCGTACTTGGAGCCCCACGCCAACGTCGGGACAGAATGGCCGACGTACTCCCAGTTCACCAGGTCGTAGGACCGGAGGATCGGGGCCCCCGGCGAGTAGTGCATGGTAGAGGCGGAGTAGTAGAAGGCGTTGTCCACGCGGAAGACGTCTAAGTCGGCCAGACTTTAATACCAGTGAAAATAGAATGGTAGAGTTAGTTCTTGTGTTGTTTTTGTAAGTTCCCGCAATGAGGAACCCGGGGATGGGAACTGAGTTATACGTACTCCTCCCATAGGACCGGGTTCGAGAACGAGGTTGCTGCTCGCGTTGTCACTGTGCCATTGGAAAGGTCTTCAATTTTATTGTCATCAGCAAATCCGCCCTCGACGATGCCCGCAGAGTCTAAGTTCATACCGTCTCCCTCATTCCCTTTCAGATAGTAGTTAGCTAAAGACTATAACCGAGAGAGACGGGCACTATCATATATGGTACTACTCACATTGGTCGCGGGAAACCGCCAGTCCAAGCACAGCTTGCGTGCATAATGTCGATAAGGCTGCGATGACGCTGAGAGGGAGCCGCATTTTGAAGCCGATGCTAGTCAGAAGCTAGCTGGTTTACATCCACTCTCCGTACACTGACTGTTGGACTCAGCGGCAACTAGCGATCAATGAGGGAATATCGCTTCTATTTATCTATTGCGTAGAAGAACCAATGTGCTTCGACTCTGTCGCGGCCTACTGTTGGTGCGCGTGTGTCGCGTGTGCGCAAACCCACGTCGATCAATGGCGTCGGTATTTGCTCAATTAGCTACTACTCCAGGAAGCGTAGTTTCATGCAGCGCGCCGTACGCAAAAACTGGTATTTTACATGTCGCATCCGCTCTGCATAAGCAGACATTTCTCCGTCCAGAAAGTGTTTAAGTTACTCACACGAAACTATCGTGACTATTTACGAGATCTTCTTTACATGCGGCGCGCGAACCAGTTTTCAGGCGCACCAATAGACTAAAAACATTGCGAAGAATTGATCCTCGGGCCCTTGAGATGGGGACTCTTACAAGGGATGCGGGTCCGGTGGACTTGGGAATCTGGCGGCCGAGGTATCTAGTATTTATGGGGGAGTAAGTATGATTGGACCTTTCCAAAGGTGTGTTCCGAGTTCTAAGAAGAATCCGGAAGAGAGCCGGCCGATACCCTGAGTTTATCCACAGGAAGCACGACTGAAATGTCACATGTGTATGCTTAGCCATCGGGCGTTTTGTATTCCCGTAGTGAAGTCTGAACATTTATTTTAAAGCCATTTCATAATGAATTGCTCTTGTGTTAAGCGTGCGGTTAGTGATACATCAGAACCTGACCCCTGCCCCGATCGTCAATGAGAAAGAGTTCATTTAGTGAATGATTCCCCTAGTTACTGGCTCTACGAATTTATTAAGCGTAGAACTTATGAGACGAGCAACGTGTTTCTTGTGACCCTTGGCTTTACCATTAGGTGCCACTTTGAACTTACGCTCACCTAGGAGGCAAGTATAAGCTGGGAGATGGGTAGCGGTAGATAAGAGGCCGCCTCGCCCCAATTGGAATTGACCCTGTCGCGCTGCTAGTTGTATACTTTGATGTGATTTGAGAATTTGTGGAAGGGCGGTGTGAGTTCAAGATCATAATTACAATCTTCTGCGACCGAGTACACGTGGAGTGAGGCCGATGTTGATGAAGAGAGTCGGAGCATACTCGTTCTTAGCCCACCCCGGGTTTCGCGATGCTGTTTCAAAGCTGCAAACAGCTGGATAGTATGTAGGTAATTCTGCATGTGTCGCGGACCTGTCGGTAGTGGCTAATTGGTATAATCTTCTGATATATATTCAAAAAGCCCTACTGGCCTTGGTGATTCTGACTTCTCATCCTCTTAAATGGCCATCTATGGTGGTTTATTGGTTGGTAGCTGCATTAAGTTCGAGAGAAGTCGAAGTGGTGACGAACGGAGGCACGGAATTGTAGGTACTAGTCGACAAACACACTCTTTCATGCCCGGGGCCGAGAGAGCGCACTCACAAGCGCATCATATTCCGGGTTCTTGAATATGATCTATAAGGAAATCGTATTCGTTGAAGAACTGGTTCACCATCCCATCTATGAACACATCGCCGCCGTTTAACTCGTCTTCATGTGAGACCTGGGTGGACCGGTGTCGTGGAGAACTGAAACCACCGCATGTTCCGGAAGCGGGTACGGGATAAGTTCGCTGCAAGGCATCCTCAGTACACTTGGTAATTGTGACAAGGAGGTGTCGTGGATGCATCGTCCTCGAGATCTCTTTCAGCACAACAATAAGCTGGGACATCAAGCGTTGTACCTCGTGGATGTCTACTTCGCCGAAGCCGGAGAAGCGCGTCGAGACCTTGAGGAGGAACACGACGGCGAAAGCGATCATGACATGGAAGTAGGTTGGTAGGCCGTTGAGGTAGGATTGTATCTCGGGGTCTGAGGTTACTGTCCGCAGAATGGATATGGCGGAGAGCACGGCCGAGCTAGCCATCTCATATAGCTCTAGCTCAATATTACAAGACCTATCTTGGACGTGACCAGATCTCAACCCCCGGAAAGCGTGTGAAAAGAGAAAGAGCTTCGCGAAATGGTGTTGTATACCCACACCTTTAGTCGGATAGTTGCCGACGTGATTATCCGGGCGAAACCGGTCTCCCCACTCCACGCGTAGGCTGTCTAGTGCGATACTGAAGCGCCTCACTTTGGGCAATTCGTCGTATGATAATGGCTGGTCGACGTTGGCACCCAGAGCGTCGAAGATACCAGTGCAGACTCTCCAACGCAACACGTGGCTTACTAACCTGGCGTCGTTTTCATTGGCGTGCTTGCAGTCTAGAAACTTGCGCACATGTTGAATAGCCTCGCAGTTTCGAGTTATCGGAGGTCTCCCATGGGGAATAGAAAGGTGGTGGTCGCAAGCATATACTAGGTAGTATAACCGTGCACACAAGTAGCTCTCACGGTCACCCTGGAGCGCTTTGGAGAAGCTTCTGTAGAGTTGTAATTCGGTTGCTATACGAACTGCGAACGATACAAGTGACGAAGACAGGTCAGTTATCCAGAATGCACCGATGCAGAGAGCTTGGACATCGTCCGTGGAGTTCCTCTTGGAAAAACTCAAGGCCGTGCTCAAGGTAATGAACTCTTTGTAAAGCGCTTCATAATCGGGAGATGCTAGGTGTAAGGCTCCTATGGCACACACAACGGTACTGAGGATGGGTGACCTTTGCTGAAGCTGCTCGAACGTTGCATGGCTATGGTCTCCCAAAATGCCATATAAGAAGTGATCAAGTCGATCTTGGTAAAGAGCCTGGTATTTGCGTGCATTTTCGAGGGTGATGATACCGCGAGAAACCATATCTAACGAAGGCTTGGGACGCATGTAAGCCGTGTGATGTAGATAAAGACCGGGAACACTAGCCGGATTCGACTCCAGGTCGATCACGATCCTCATCCCCGTGGGCTCATTCGAGTTTGTACTCGAGACGTTATACTCTTGGGCGTCAGGGACAGGGTCACTTGCTATCAATGCAGTATCTGGTCTTTGCGGTGCAGGACTGTAAGCCGGAGTGTTATTGACAAAGGTAGCAAATTTGTCCTCAACATTTTGTATCTTCTGCTCTATAGCCTCTCTCCATCTGCATTAGACGACGTTAGTCAAGCGAAAATTGAATACAGGGTGCGTTCTCATGTCCAGTATCACGGAGTCACTCACGAGATGTCATCCATCTGAAGACTTCGATTGACTATACAAGGCAGGCCCTTTTTCTTACACCGCTCACACGGCGGCGTAGAATCAGTCATGTGACATCGGATCTGGCCAGACGTCAACACCCCGTACCAGGGTTGCGCATTTGTCTGAGAGGGTTTTGGAGTATTACCTTCTGTTTGCGGCAACCTTCGCAAGCCGTGGTTTTACGACTAACTTCAGGTGGCCCCGGCCGTCTAACGACACCCCGCGGCCCGTTGGGGGATGGAGGCAGACTTTCGGGACTGGCCATCTTGTTCTGGATAGGTACTCGGACCTGGGTAGTCAACTGGCCGATCTCTGATGTTCAACCTTGGCAATGAATACGTATATAGGCGCCTGGCCTATTGACTTATTCTGATGCTAGTGGGTTCTAGAGGGCTGGACGAGCTATGGCAGGCTTGATAAATAAATAGGTATGTTAATACCTAAGGAATCTACCTGGTTTGCAAAGGATGTGTGATACTAGCAGCGATGTGAACCAGGCTCTTTTCTGCTTAGATTGGGTTGATCTGATTCTGACGACCCATGGATATTCATTATTCGTGACAATCGTAAATGAAGTGACTCCTAATCAAGGCTATAGCATCATCTAAATAGTGCTATTTATTTTGAAACTACAACACCTCAGAGGGTGATGTTACAGTGGTGCATTTGCATAAACGTGCAAGACTCTTTGTTAAGGTATAGCGAGAAGATCTATATTAGGTCGCAAGGTAAGCAGATGGCAGAAATGCCACACCTGCGTGCAGGCACAGACCCTCTTTATCTAATCATCTAACCTAGCAATGATCTACACTTCGTGTAGACTGCAATAGGCAGGCGGTGCGACATCGCCCCACTTATTGTACTATCAGGCAATGTGAACCAGACTGGAGGCAACATTCAACTCAAGCTACTGAGGTAGTATGCTTGCACATGTAGTTATGTACTGAGCACCTAATTATTCCAGCAGTTATGGTGATGGATATTAAGAATACTTATCGAATGAACAGATAATCTGGAGGAATATCGAGTACCTCCACTACTCAGTTTGACCAGAGAATTCGATCTTGAACAGGATCTCCACAACCTGCTTGTCAACCGCATGCTTGGCACTTGTCTTGCTGCCTTGGCGCTAATGGGGATCCTTGAATCTACGAGCTACAGCGTATAACCCTGTTGACGGTGGCTGGCAGCCGAGAGAATAGCCTCGATGGTAAAGCAATATGTGCAGCTTTGATCCCTTCCAATTCAGGTATTGATGTTTACATAGTTGAGATATTTTGCTTATCTACCTGCACAGATATTAACATTCCGCTCGAACGATGCAATACCTAGAGGAAGCCGATGTCGGGGTAGGGTGCTAGGTGCTGCAGACATCGTTTAATTCGTATAAGAACGAAACTACTAGGAGGGAGCAGTGAACGCGCGGGCGGCGAAAATTCCGAATGTAACAACGGTAAGTTTTCATATACGATGTCTTTACATGTGATAGTATGTGGAACAGGCATTTGATGTTGCTTATTAATGTAGACAGCAGACTCAATATGTATGTAAGAAACGGTATGACAAAACTGGTCAATGTCGACTGCATTCCTGTAAGGCAGCCACCAAATTTGCCTTGCTGGGGAGTCTGCGGTCTACAGCCTGTGGCCAAGGAACATACACACATAGGTAGTCCCCCATGCTTATGCATTCGCTAGGAGGCGAGTGCGAAGCTATCATGTTAGTGAAACAAGGCAGATGCCTGATCGAAATAGAAGATGATAAGAGTCCTCCAATGAGAAGGCGACTCAATGAGCTCTTCGAGTTAAGTCGCTTACAATACAGCATAAGGTCAGGTAAGTAATCTGCCAGATCTACAATACAGATACTACAGATACTACAATATGTATGTATGTACATGTCTCCACCCAGACTGGAATGTGGGGTACGTGTGGCTCCGAAGTATTATTAAGCCGGAAGAGGGTAAGGTTAGATGCAATGAAGAAAAGGAGTGGAGATAACACGTTCATAAGTGGTTAAGTGCGACTGTAGCACGAACAGGGTTACGCGGCAGGCTCGACGGTAGTGTAGGATTAAATACAATGGACATGTCAGGTACCTTGGTTAGCTACAAGCCTTATGCAACATAATTAACCCTACTTGGCGGCAATAACCCGAGGTTCTGGTCAAGGAATCGGGAATATTATGTATGTAGCTGTCAAACCATTCCCGGCTATGATTTTCGTTGTGACTAAGCTGCTAGAGTTCATGGCGGCAAAGATAGACTAGGATTAGGACCACGGCGTGTCAAAACAACATGGATCGACGCTGCGTTGCCGTCTATGGTTAGCGCCTATCTCGGAGTATCGCCGGTGTACACCGGTCTACAGGGGCTCAAATCGCCAAGGTCGGTGCCAACACCGATGTTTATCTCGGGAGACCGCCGGTGATACTAGCCACCAAGGAGCAGACAACCAGACAAAGTTTTTGACTTGAGTATGGCTACTATCGATACCTTACACTATAGAACATGCAGAGAAATCTTCACTTTATTTTTTAACCTCTCCTTATCTGTCTATCCTGTGTGTTTCATATACACAACTCGAATCTTGTCACGAAGACCGGAGGCCCCTCTAGCTCTCCTACCGTGATACTGAACCCTCCTACATCACCTTAGTGATCAGTCCAAATTGCTGCTGTCATTAATTTCTGTTTACTGAGAAAAATAAAAATGCGGACGGCAGGCGACGCATCCCCGAGCTCGAGCAATGAAGATGTTGCTAAGCAGGAATTGACCAATGGAAACACAATGTCTACTGGAGGTCAGCCTGAAACAGGTGCGCTGATCCCGCCGGGCGCGTCTGATGCCGAGAAGGGTATCCCGAAGGAAGAGGAGAAGCACGATGGACCAGATCCAAGTCCACCATTTTCCATCTTCTCACTTATGCAGAAGAGATTCATCGTCCTTATCGTGGCCCTGACAACCTTGCTCCCCCCCCTGACAGCAAGCATCTTCTACCCAGTAATTACGCTGTTGGCAAGGGAGTTGCACGTTTCCATAACTGACATTAACTTGACCATTACCATTTACCTAGTACGTATATCGCAAGCAATCCTATCCGAAGTTAAGGTGTGGCCACTCTTGTTGACTAGCTTCTTCACAGGTCATCCAAGGCATTGCTCCTTCGTTTGTTGGCAATCTGTCAGATGAGACCGGCCGAAGGCCGGCACTGCTGATTTCCTTGATCATATACATTGCTGGGTCTATAGGAGCTGCCGTCAAGTCCAATTATGGACTACTGTTCGCCATGCGGGCACTTCAAAGTGCCGGTAGCAGCGGTACCATTGCCCTTTCGCTCGCAACAGTGTCGGATATTGTGACTTCCGCAGAGCGTGGGAGTTATACATCGTACGTGCAAATGGGCTGGATGCTTGGGCCGTCTTTGGCGCCTGTAAGTATCTCTTAACCAGCGTCACTGGATCATTGTGAGCAAGGACTAACAACGAGGTGGCCCGGGAACACTAGATTATCGGCGGTTTGTTGAGTCAATATCTCGGCTGGCAATCCATCTTCTGGTTCTTAGCTATCTATGCCGCAGTAGTGTGGATTGTTTCGTTTGTTTTCCTGCCGGAGACAAGCCGAAACATCGTCGGCAATGGCTCGATTCCGCCATCAAAATGGAACATGACTCTATATGCACATCTTTGGCGCGCGGCTTCGCCACACAAGGATACCATAGCGCCAGCCCAGCTAGAGGTCAAGCCAGTAACGAAGTCATCATCAAAGAGAGCGAACATGAACCCGTTGAACTCTCTGAAATTGTTTCGTGAGAAAGAGTCGTGTCTCTTGCTGATATATAGCGGTCTTATCTATGCAAGCACCTACATGGTGCTCTCTACACTCTCCGACGAGCTTGAGGAGAAGTATGGGTTCGACACGGTGCGCATTAGTCTCTGTTTCTTGGCTTCGGGGTTCGGCACCGTCACCTCGGTCCTTCTGACTGGGCGGATACTAGATTGGAACTTTAGACGGCACGCTCGGATCGCCGGCTTAGAAATCTCTAAGCAGAAGCAGCAAGACCTGTCCAAGTTCCCGGTTGAGGTCGCTCGGCTTCAGAGTAGCGTCCCCGCACTGATCTTGGCCAGCGTTAGTCTGATCGCCTACGGGTGGACACTGCAGACCAAGACATATCTTGCTGCACCTCTCATCTTCCTGTTCCTCCAGTCTTTCGGAAGTGCATGTGCCTTCTCGGGATTGAACAATTTGATCATGGATCTCAACCGCGACAAGCCCGGAAGAGCATCTGCGGCCATGAACCTAACCCGCTGTTGGTTGGGCGCCGCCGGTACCGCATTTGCAAGCCCGTTGGCTCGGAACGGTGGCATCGGGTGGCTGGGCGTGGTCATTCCCGGTATCTGGCTGTTGTTCAGCCCACTTCTCTTCGTAGTGATTCGCTATGGTCCGAAGTGGCGAGAGGAAAAGAGGATGAAGGAAATGAGTGCCGTTGATGCCCCGTCAGCCAAGACGACGGAGAAGTAAATACATAGCCTCTGGGTCATTTGCTCAAATTTGCTCAAGTCACTGCAGCATAGATAGATTGTCATTCCCGTTGCTGTCCTTTGTTGGCTTTCAGACGAGAAGGATGTACTTAGCCAAATGATCGCCGACATTTACCTAACATAGTCCATAAGTCTCACCACCTTTGAGTCTGGACGTAATAATAATAATCTAATAGAAACACGAGCCTTTAGAGCGCGGCATAATCTCGATGAAGCAGGTATCACCATGAGAACTATCATTCTCTTGCTCCCGGGCGTGTTTCCGGTCTCAATGACGCTTGTCTTCCAAAATTATCTTACGTGGAAAAGCCATACGCAAGCTATGCTTACCAAGACGCCCCAAATGACCCCACCGTCACACTCGGCGCTAGCTCCGACCCACCATCATCAGACGGCAGCAAGGATGCGGTTAGGCTGAGATTTAGGTTGACCCTCTTGGAAAAACCCAGTGCAGAATATGTAGAGTACCTGCATGCGGGCGCTTCACCCTTGTGAGCGCCACGCAGCTGACTCACCGAGGTGGCCCAAGATCAACGTCCTGCATCTTCTACACGGGATAATTAGGTCTCAGCAAGGCACGTTGCAGACTAGTTCAAACAGTACCATGTCTCCATATTGTTTGCTAATTAATAAAATTTATCCTATAGCTTATTCTAATTACTGTAAGCTTACCGACCCACGAAACTGCAACCGCTGGAATGTCCACGTAAGCTTGAGTCTTCCTTCGCGCTACTTTAGAGCGCCGCCAAAACTGCTTCAGCCGAAGCGACCGTAACCTCGCGCGCAGGCTCCTTCTCTGCGTATGTGATCTTTCCATGATCGACAATGAGTGCATATCGAGCAGTGCGCTCGCCCTTCAGCCAACCGAACCCCGAGGAAAATTTGGTCTCTGTATCGGAGACGAAGATCTTCGGTTCATCACAGGTCAATTCTCATTATTCCCATTTCATGGTTGTCCGACTCATCATACGATGTGGCGAACGCGAAATTAGGAATTGATATTCGTGGTACTTACAATATCATCATTCTGAATGCCGAGAGCTTTGCCCCATGCGCTCATCACGTACGCGTCGTTGTAGGCAATAACAACAACCTTGTCGACTCCCTTCTCTTTGAATTTCTCGAGATTTGCGATGAAGCCCGGAATATGCTTTTCGGAGCAAGTGCCGGTGAAAGCACCTGGGACGGAAACAAGAACGATTTTCTTATCGGTAAATTCTAGACAAACGACCTGTTAGCCCCCTGTTCCGCTACTGCAAGACGTGCGCATAGCTCTAGGTAGGTGTGCTCTATGATGTGTTTCAACTACACCATCATTGTAATATTTACCTTTGGAAGCATCGTACGCGATGGGAATGCCACAAGTGTTGATACTAGCTTTCTCTGAGGTGTATGGCACGTAGCTGAAGCTGACGCTATCGGGGAAGCTATCTCCTTTCTGAGGGGCTGTCATTGTGAAATGTGTGCGTGGAATGAGTCGTAAGTTTGCGAGCAGAGTATACACGAAGCAAGGGACGTGACAAACTGAGGAGATTCGCCTAACTGCCCGCCTCGATCAACCCCCTACTTATACGCGCAATCAACAGGTAATAGCCCAAAGATGGGCAGCGTGTTCGCAAGAGCCCACTTCTCGAAACAAGTTGAACTCGCCGAACTGATAGCAATCTCCTCCCGACGATGGAAACTAAAGACGAAAACAACATCGGCGTGTGGTCGGCCTTCCCGCACAGCCGAATTCGGCAATTGAGCCCGTGACCACTTGACACGTCCAAAAGCTATGGGGACTGTCAAGCACACCATGTCCCATGTCCGCGGCTTACATGCCTTGCATACTCATGCTTAATCTAGGCGATTAGGATCAGATATGGAAGTACCCGATACTTGTATGCAAAACGGAAGGGACCGGATTATTGATATAGGGTCTGCCACGTACGTCATTCCTGCGCGGGGAAGGCTTGCATGCTGCACGCTGACCGAGATGTGACATAATCCAGGGTAGGGCAGATAAGTACAGCACTTGTATGCATGTCTGTAAGGGTGTTAGTCATACGATCTACGTCTAGGAACCAAAGTAATCCAAAGTTTGTATCAGGTTTAAAATTTTGATTAGAGCTTGGTCAAGAAACTGAGGCTCGTTCACACTGCAGATCGTATAATCCTTTCAACGACATGATCACGTGACACGGCAACTGACATTGCTGATTATTGCCCTTCTCAGTTGCTTACATACATAGCGCGAATTTGTATTCAGATACCATCTTGACCGCTTCAAATCACTTGTTGAAGGATGGTAAGACGCAGGGTTCATTTCACAAGCGCACGGTTGATCTAATTTAGACACAAGTTATGTAGGGAATTAACAGGGTCAGAATGTCTATTTGTTGTTGTCATAACGGTAAAGTAGGTATCTATTCGAGGCTCTTGATGAACAAATCCTTCAACTGCTGCGCAGTCTCAGTCGGTCTTGGCAGAGTGGCAGATTGACCTGGCCCCACTAAGACGACAACTAGAATCTTGGCAGCAGGCCCCCCGGTTTCCCCATTCTCGGCCCGGCCCGTCGCCGTAACGGCTGCCAATTCCAGTGCCCTATCTAACGCCTCCGTAGTATCCACAATAAACTTGTGCGTGTAGCCAAGTCCTTTAGCCAGCTCCAGATATGGTTCAAGTCTGAGCGACAAGGGTTGGTTCCCAGTGGAACTATGCACGCCATTGTGGACGACGACATGTATCATGCCCTGGGGCCCGACGTCGGCCAAGACTGCACTATTGCCGATGTGCATCAGGAAAGACCCATCGCCGTCAATGCAGTACACGATGGGCGCTTGTTCCGGGGTTTGCCCGAGGCGAACGCCTGACGCGACCCCGAATGCGTGACCCATGGCGCCTAGCACGAAGAACACCCGGGAGATGGGCTTCTGCTGCTCCTGCAGCACCATGTACACTTCGCGGCTAGTCCCTCCAAGGGATGAAACAACGATATCCTTGCTCTGGCGCTTCTCGAGGACGCTCCTAACCACCGTCTCTCGAGTCATCGGCAGGGTCTGGTCAGGGTACTTCATCAACCAGGTTGTTACTCCCTTGCCCGGGGCCACCTGGTTGTACAATTTCAGGCCTGCAAGACGCTTCTCTTGCTCCTCTAGCTGAGGGCCCTTGTAAGGGGTGAAGGTGCCTGGAGGCACGACAAGAGCAACGGGGGTGTTCTCGGCTAGTGCTTTCTCGATAAGACGAGATACCACAGCTGGGACGTCGTCCAGGGTCTCTGGGATGTGCTCGTAGGGGATTCTGTTGGCTTCGAGGTTCTCCAGGAGACGAGGCCCAATGAGTGCGTGCTGGGGTTCGTCCTTGATGCCGGGCTTTCCGCGCCATCCAACCATGAGAAGTATGGGCACGCCAGCAACAGAATTGCTAGCCAGAGATTGTAGAGGGCTCAGGGCGTTGGACACACCTGAGTTCTGGAGGTAGCATAAGGCAATCTTCTTCGTGGCCAGGAAGTAACCTGTGGCCAGAGCTATGGCGCCTCCCTCGTTTGCCGTGACGATGTGTCGGGGGGCGGACATGGTGGCCGCAAAGAAGCTGAGCAGCCCACTGAGGCTCGAGTCTGGCACGCCGAATACAGCATCGATGCTGTTTGGCTGCAGAACCTTTGCGTGGAATTCAGTCGGATCGAAGGGTAGAGACATGGTTTCTAGACGAGATGAGGTGAATAAGATAGAATGAATAGACGGTCAAGTCGAACTGTAAGAAGCTGAGAGTGGCCAAATGCTGTTCCTCGTTCAGATCACAGAGTCCAGAGTTCAAAGTTCGAGAGGGGGAGTATAAATCAACTCTGAGTCTCGTCGTAACGGGGAGGAAGCGTGATCGGCAAGGTCGATAACCTCAATGATCTCTACTTCCTGCAATAAATGTGCTCAATGTATCATGTACATTGAAGGCATTCCCTTTAACAAGAGGCGCTGGTATAGTCTTTGGAAATATCGTAAGGTCTTGTCGTTATCTCCTATTGCGGAGATGTTCTACAAAAACCGTACCAAACCCGCGACGTGATACTAGTAGATGAGTGGATTCCTTGTTTAGTTCGTGCATCTAGTATACATATCGTGGATCACCCCCGTAGGATTGCAGATATTATAGGTTTCGAATATGCAGGTAAGATGGGCTATATCCGGATTCCGGGTATGCAAGAATGTCCCCTAGTTTGCAATGACAACGCACTCATCACACGACTTCCTGCCACATTAAGCGCTGCGCGTGCCTTCTTACCATAATTAGGAACTATAGAGGATGATGAGTAACATAGAGGAACAGCAACAGGACAATGCCGAACAGCACAGTACGTCAGATAAACTATCCGGTGAAGGCTTCCTGCATATTTTTCTTGCCTGAAGAGTGGCAAGGGTACGAGATATCATGTTCCGAGAAAGTATCTTCTCTTATCTCTTCCTATCCTATCTTCTATGAGGAATAACCGGCTCGTCATCACGATATTACTCGGTTGAAAGGGGCAAGTGATCGTCCTCCGATACTAGGGTGCAAGTTGAAGATTGGTAAAGTCAATACGCTACTACGATCGAAGCCCCATACATGTTATCGGAATAATATAGCTCTGATAGAGGTCGTTCCAAGTATAAAGTCAGCCAAGTCTTCACCTTAACTATTCGAATCTCAACACAGGTCACCTTGATCAAGCAATCATCGGTTCTCCCCTTTCACCCTTCCTCATCTTGTCACCAACAATAATTTTCAAGTCAACAACTTCACTACACTTTCCCATTAAGATTCTCTCACAATAATCACCATGTCTTGCTCCATTGGCGAAAGTCTCAGCCGATCTGGAAATCGGATAAGAGTGCTAGAGACTCATGACAACTCCACAACCGATATCATCCGTAACATCACCAGTGATGACGGAAAGGCCCAGTTCCATGGGCAATGGGTGAGCGGCCTGACCCAGACGACTATACTGGGCGTTCCTGATACGGAATTGATCACACCCCTTACTCGGGCGCATCTTATTTCAGCTACTGGCACCACAGACGCTACACAGAGTCCTCGAGAGCTCTGCATAGCTTTTGATGCTGACAGCGGCGGCCCGGCTGAGGAGATCCCTGCCTTGGTTACTACCTTAGCCCGCAAGGGAGTTTCGATGATCATCATCGAGGATAAGGAGGTTTTCGAGCCAGGTCAGAAAGTGAACTCACTAGCAGCCTCATCTGCTTCTCAGGTTAGTATCCCTCTTGTATTCCTTCGCCGGATATAATACTCACATACATTTCACGAAATAGGGACAAGCAGACCCACATGAATTCGGCAAAGTCTTAGCTGCATTCAAGCGTGCCAAGTCTCATGATGCCCGGAAGGACATGTACGTGACGGCGCGTATTGAGAGCTTCACCTGTCGTAAGGTTATCAAGGGAGACGATGCGGCCGAGAAGGCATCTGTGAAAGAGGCTCTTCGCCAGGCCTTGGAGCGCGCAGCGATATATGTTGATGCCGGCGCGGATGCTATCATGATCCACAGCAAGAGCAAATCTCCCAGTGAAGTCTTGGACTTTCTACGACAATTCCGTGCCCGGGATAGCGAGACGCCTTGTAAGTTACAGTTTCCTCTTTCTCACACGTCGGAATCTCTATACCAGCATCATTATTTTCATTCGTCCGTACATTAGATAGCATGAGAGCGCCTACTAATTATGCTACTCAGTGGTGGTCGTACCAACAACCTACGGTACCACACACGAAGATACACTATATGACGCGGGCGCCAACGTCATCATTTATGCCAACCAATTGATGCGCGCCAAGATCCGGGCCGTCGGTGAATACGTCGACGCGCGGGCTTCCCAGGTCCAGCAATTCTGCCCCGACAACCTCACAGCGACAGTCACAGCGCGCAACTTCGGCTATCTCCTACGGGCTCTGCAGGAGATCCGAGCCAGCACCGTGGACGGCCGTCTCGAACCCGGCATTGACGCTTTCCTAGCTGATGCGGAGCGGCTCTCGATCAGCGCGATGGAAGACTGCGCCCGGCGGTTGCTGAACCGCAAGGAGGCCGGTGCGGCCGACGATGTGATCACTCCCGTGAAGGTCCTGCTGACGGTGAATGGCGTCCATCTATCGGACTTGGGTCGCACGATCGAGGAAACTCAATCGGGCAGCCTCCTCGGAACCCTGACGAGCCGACTACGCAGCAGGAACATCCCTGTCCTACGAACCATGACCAGAATGTTTGCTTAGGTGGTGGGACACGGCCTCACCAGACTGTCGATATCTTGATTACGCCGGTAGATTTCCACATAGCCCTGAAAATTGCGTCCTGTTTGAGACTGCATAAGTATCAGAATTATACACTAGGTTGAATAGTATGATTAACGAGACGCTATAACGTTTGCTTTTCATTGATAGTTACAGTATATACTCCCCAATACACATATACAAACAAAGTCCGCGTCTTAATGATTTATTTGCCCATAATATGAACTTGCAGCGTCTTGTCATTCTTGCGGGTTTCCCCAACTGGAATAGACCTTCATTTCCACCGGCCACGTTCCGGGATCATGATATTCTCGTAAGGAGCAAAAATGCGACTTGCTCAGAGTCGAACATAGACAGCATCAATTCCATATCTGGACGTATTCCAGCTGCCAAGAGCGCACTTCAGCTAATTTTTTCTTCGGCAAATGCTTCGTTCCTGCAGTATGGCTAGTTACACTACCCTGTGGCGTTCCAAGCCTTTGCGGGTAGGTGGTGTGACGGTAGGTGCACTATGTCTTGCGTGATTGTGGTGGTATTGCAGGATACCACGATATTCACTCGGTAAGTGGCGGTTGGGCTAGATAGTCCTCCCCCAACCAGAGATAAAACGGGATAATAATACTACCGTGATTATTTTTATGTTTTGCATTTGTAGAGAGTTACTGGCAGGGGTAGTGTGGGCCCTGTCGTATGACAGGATTGTAACTATACTTACAATGGACATTCTAAGGGGTGATAAACTACCCGGCAACAACCCCACCAACCGGCGAGTGGGTTCCTGGGCATACGCGGGGTTGAAGAGGCCATGTAGATTATACTTCTTATCAACCTTCTGAAGCTCGGTATATCTATGCCTTGTATAGCGGGCCTCTCTGGTCTTGATTGCCTTACAAGATCATCGGATCGCCGTATCCACGACCTGTTTCACCAAACAGTACCCATAGCCTCCCCGATTTTCCTTCCTTGGCTTCTTCAAACGGGCTTTTAACTGTTCTTTCCGTTGAGTAGCACTTATGCCACCAATATGACGACAGGCGAGACACAACAATGTCATGCCCTGGACTTGCATTCTTCCTCCTTGGCGGTGCTGTACAATATGGCCGTGAGTTACGGAAAGCCCCGAAAGTCACAGACGGTCATCTGACGCCCGAGTCTCTTAGAGCATAACCACTAGTCACCGCGAAGGAATAATTCATTCTTAGGTTAGCGAGTGATTTCAAACTCGCCTAGATTAGCCCTAGGCCCCAGAATCTCAGTTCGAACGAACAGGGAAACCTGCATTTGCTTTCACGCTCGGTCATACTAGGTTCATGGCCGATCATGCTCAACCCTTAGAGCGATGATCTGTTGGCTTTTCATCCTTCTGTCTGAGGTCTTACCATGCATTATTACTGAGAGCAGCATCATTCTGATTTCTAGATGCTGAATTTTATTTATTTATTTATTTATTTATCTCTTTGAAATTAGTACAACTGTACATAATCGTCACATTTGTTACCTATTTCCCGGCTTCCCCCCTTTTACTTTATATTAGGCATTAAGTTAACACTTTTTCCTGTTCTTGATTTCGCTCTACTATGATCCCACTCTTGCTATCTTGTGATCGGAAATTAGATCACTACTTAGTGCGATGTGAATGATATCTCAGAGCCGTGACTTAAACATAGCTTCCATAAGCCATTTTGGCATTTTGAAGCATCATTAGAACTGTTGTCCTGGAAGAAATAAAGTTCGTGATTTATATGCTAAATGATGATACGGATACTTTGACTTATACTTTCCGAGTTATTCCAGGGGTTCCTAGTAGAGAGAGCTTTCCGGAAAAGCATTGGTGTATGTATCCACGGCCTCTGCTCACAAATCCAGCGTTTTCCATTCCAGCTCCTCCACAAACACAATCTCAACGCATCCTCGAGAGTCGCTTGTCTGTGAGCCATAGCGGAAGTACCGGGTGTGAGGCTTTAACGCTTTTGTTAACACCGGTCAGCTGTAGTCAGCCCAGGGTATTCCTGTGTGACGGAAATGTAGAACCGACAGAGCTCTAAACAGCCAGCCGGATACTTAAACCAAGCATCTGCAAATTGGTTGAGAGTCCAGGAAGCGTCGTAATAGAGTTCAAGTGCCTGTGCGCCTATACAATGCATGCGCGCTCCTAACCTCCAGTCTAGGGCATATCCGCCCCTGCCGAACACGAGTCCAAATGAGCAAGAAAAAGGGCATGTTTGAAAATTTCTGATTGTCTGAACTAAATTCGTAATCCCTAATACCCTAACTGAATGCTTGCAATATTATGCTGGTCGTACGACGGACAAGAGAATATAGTTTCTCTTTACTTGAGGTTGTTCTGTCGGATGGGTACCTATGAGTGTAGCTATACGTTCTAATATGTAAATTTCCTAGAAAGTTTTACCTTCATGAATAGGTATTATGACAGCGAAAACAAAGTGCAGGAGGAGGTAAAGCTTAAGATGTGTTTTAACTTACGGCTCCTAGTAACTAGATGTCAGAGATGGGAGTCACAGAGTGAGAGAAGCAGTATCGTAACGTTAGGCCTATATTAGTATACAGCAAACACCTGCCCTTCCTCTCATAGTGGGCAATGCGTTTTGACCTTATACACAGACTTGTCGTCCCTTCAGCTCCCGTTCGTGCGGGGTACTGGTTTCCTTGGCCTTCCGCCTCCGCGTCCGATTGGGCTTTTCGTCGGCCGCGCCCCGATTGGCCCTCAATCGACTCTCATACGAATTCTATAGCTCCTGAAAGTAGATAAGGTATGTACTCATTAAAGTCTAGAATCCCCATGCTTCCGTTTGCTCCTCTTGCTCAAACTCTCAGCTGATGTCCTCAACCACAACTTAATATCCCTTAGGCTGCCTAATCGCAGGCTGTCCGGCCTCGTAGTTTCGCCGTTTTACACGCAAAACATACTACATGAGTACCCAGAATTAACATGTCTCTGTTGGAATACCTTGCATTCAAATTATTGCCCGTACACGAAATGGGCTACATCCATGGCGTTAAAAAGTCTCACTTCCGGGGTAACTTGTTGGGCGCTTCTGGATATTTATACTCAGGTCAAGTATGACCAAATCTTGTTAACCAATATCCAACATCTTCCCATCCCACAACCCTACCGTGGCATCTTACTGCCAGACAACAGTATATCAAAATGACTCGATTTACCCTTCTCTGTTTTGCTGAACTCTTTGGTACTGTGCTCGCCGCAGCTTCTAGCAACGAGTTCTTTATTAGTTGTGGCACGACTCCTAGCGAAGAGTTTATGTGGGCGGCGGAAGTGATGGCTCACGAGGAGGCCAATTTTACTAACATCTCCATCGCAACCACTGCCAATATCGAGATTGATACATATTTTCACATCATCAGCGGCAGTAAGTCTCGGATATAACGATGGACGTTCAGACTAGGAAGCCCAGTTGACTGACGGTAACAGTCGACGGACCGCCTGTAACGCATAGTATGGTAGCCGATCAGTTTGCTCAATTGAACCGTGAGTACACCCATACACTTCTAGAGACCTTTATAATATTTCTGATATTCCCCAATTGTTTGTCCACGTTATACACCGAGTAATAGCACTAAATATCTAGTCACATATCATAGGAGATTTCCGCCCCTATAACATCCATTTCCATCTCAGTGGCGTAACTCGTAGCTATAATGATGCCTGGGCTCGGGATGACGATAGAATGGGCATGAAGAAGGATCTCCGGCAGAGCACATATAAAACCTTAAATATCTATTTTGTACAGGAGTTGCAAGATGAAAAACTTGGCTGTTGCTGGTACCCGAGACGTTGGGTAGCCGAGGGATCGGATGAATTCTTGAGAGACGGTTGCACGATCGCGTCAGGGTCCATACCAGGTGGATCGCTGACACACTATGGCCAAACGCTTTACCTAGATGGCCATACAGTTACACATGAGGAGGCCACTGGCTGGGCTTGTTACATGTCTTCGAGGGCCGCTGCTGCACAGGACCCGTCAACTACGTTAGCGACACGCCGCCGCAAATAAAACCTACTCACGGCTACGACGAACAAGACTCCTGCATCCGTCAAACCGGGCATGACTCCCCCCACAACTGGATGGAATACTTATTTGAGTCTTGTAATACTGAGTTTACACCTGGTCAGGCCGTTCGCATGCATAGCGTGTGGGACATCTATCGCGCTAATACTTAGGCGATCTGGAAGATTGTTGCTTTCAGATAGGAAATACGATGATTGAATCTGGCACTTGTTCAAGATCAGTTACTCTGGAGGAAAGCGTCATTCGGCTCTGAAAATCATCAACAAATCCCGGCTTTTAAAGTAAGTTACCATAGCTCTACCACGAGCTAGGTTACTTCATCGGCGACGGGTCTGTCTACCTAAGGATAATCTTTGCAGCAAGGTACAGCAAGCAAACCTTGATTCACGATTCCGCTCCGAACCGCTCGCAGCTAAGTACGAATATACCCTATGAACTACACCTATCCCTACTTCACAGAGGTCTTGTCATTTCTTACGCAATAATATTGAGTGTTACGGGAAAGCAACGTCGCTAATCCTGTCCAGGAATTAATAATATGTATTCTACGCTACAATGAGCTACTAAAGAGAACCTTCTACAGTGTGAACTGGGATACTTAGGTTTAGGCCCCAAGCATTTGGTCGGTATCGAAGTCGTGTTAGGTTTATGGGTTGCGTCAAGAACGACGGCAAGCTTACAGTGGAATATCCAAAAGCATTAAGTTATAAATTTGTATGGCCATCTCATGGCTTTGCGTACTGCGTTCCTGTCGATCTGACGGGTGTTTGCAGCTGGTACATTGCATCAATTCTACTAACGCACCTGTCAACATCTTGGACTGATCCGAGGCCCCTCGTCGTCATCGCTACAAAGCTCTTAACAAACACAGAGGATACAACCTAACTGGCTCTATCCTAAATTTCATGGTAGATATGGTTGATCATGAACACTAGCGAGGGCATGAGTCATCTAGTACGCTTAGTAGGCCTCTCCGTAACACTTCAAGTCTACGCATACGTGTATTTAAGCGATTTCGTGGCGCTATCTGTAAGAACTTAGAAACCTTCTTCAACAACTGCAGTTCTAGTGTGAGGCTTGCCACTAGGGACAACCACTCCTGCACTCATGCAGCCACACGGGTACACTTACCACCTTTTCGTCTCCCATCTCTGTGTCTCGGGAACCACCACATCTTTGCAGCATTTGTTGTCGCCGATGACAGCATCACTCTAATACACCGTGTTTATGACTGCCACGTCTTACCACGACAACTTAATACAAATTCTAATGGTAATGAAATGATAATATTCCTTGTGTGTGCTCTTTGCTCGAACAATAAGTTTAAGAGCCATCCATCTACTATAATCGTAAGCATATGAGTTTCTAACCTAAGGTGAGTTAACTGGCGTCTAAATACTTAGACAGGCAATAGTGCATACATGCAGCCTCGTACCGTGATGGTACCGATAAAAACATATACAGAGTATCGGGAAATAGCTGGTATGCACGTTGTTGTAACGGTATGTAAGACATTGTGATGACTATCATCTGCAGGGTTCCCAAGTGTCCAAATTTCCGTGGCGTTGCTGGAACCCACCAGTGTCAGCCGAGGATGAGGCCGTACCCCGTTTTTGGAGCTGGCAGTCAACATGGAAGCAAGTCCCCAGTTTGCTTGGTGATAGTGGACTAGGAATTGCCTGTTTCACAGTCCAGGCCATTCTTTTACGCGGCGAATCGTATAATCCCAGTAATACAGCTTGCAACACCGACTTTTCAAGTTCACGGACAAGCATCAATAAATTGTCACAGCGTCGAGAAAGATGGATTAACAGCTAGTCACAAACTAGCCTACTCTCAAGGCTGGGCTTTGGTAGGGTGGTATATGAACTGGAAGTATTAGACCCTTGTCGCCCTGCAGGACGAATAGTACATAGTTAAGTTGGACGAATGAAAAATAAGAAAACAAGAAAAAAGACCCTCTCGACAGCCTCTATTTTCCATAAGTGTGGCTCCATTGTAGCAGGAACAATGAGCTATATACTTCTGTCTCCCTTCTAATCTACATAGTCATCCACATGGCACCCCAGTTCTTTGTAGAAATCCTACGGGAGGAAAAGGCTGTGTTGGGTAACACTGACGCGCATAAGCTGAAACACTTGTGCCTTGTGTCACCCAATACCACCTGTCCCCTCAGTAGATTTTACAAAGAACTGGGGTGCAATCTGGGTAGAAGAAGACAAGCTATCTGGAGCGAGTGGTACATATACACCTATTTAGTGGGGTTTGTACCTAGGCATCCAGGGTGCCTGCCGTCCCATTGTCCTAAGTTCCTTCTACCTGGTTTCGTTGTCTGAGTTCATTGTTCCTACTTCAATGGAGCCACACATTAGCTTGACGCAGACCACATAAGCTGGACCCCGTTTTGTCGATATAGGTAGTTATATTGTACCTAAAGGTGACCCTCTCCTCTTAGTGTCCAGTACAATGCAGTTGGTCTGCATACATGAGGCGCAAGCCAACAAGATTCCGGGTTTTATCAAGAAGGTCCCAAACTTTGTCGTGTTATTTCCGCATGGTCCCCTGTTATGATGCACGTGGAAGTAACCCACTTACTGGCGTCATATTGAATAGGTATATGGTATGCACGTGTTTTATGTACAAAGCTCCCACTACATATGTTGTGCATTGACAAAGACGAGACCCCAGCAAAAGCGCATCTGCATAGATCGTCCACGTTATTGCATGTACATATTACCGGGTGATAAGCTCGAGGAGCCAAGATACAGGGATTGGTCTAGACCCGGTGAGACTCTCAACATTGATGTTGCTCAGTAGATATGTTCGTCTTCGCGCAAAATTGTTGCTCACCCCGAGGTAACATTAGATCGCACCATAGAGTACACAGTGGGGTAACATTGACACTCCACCCCACATACGCAACAGAGTTTACAATAACCAACTACAACGTCTGGTTGTTTATGCCAATTGTGGGGGATGAATTTCCTAACAGAGCCTCGCAACAATCTTTCATTCTCAATTGCGCATACTCAAAATGTTGCGTAAGGGAAACAAGGCAGTTTTGTCCGTAAATAGGAATATGAGCAAGTACAGAGGATGCACTTTGTGTGCAGAGGCATTATGGGGTCATATGTAAGTCCTATGGGATTTTGAGGAGTGCAGGATACAGGGGCACGATGGATTCCTATTATATACATTTTTAGTCACAGGAATAAACTATGGTTCGCACGCCCAGAACGCAGTCGAGCAGAGAAACCCCCTCAGCGTTTGTTGTATTCTAAGCTTACACATTAGGACACAAGGTTACCTAATAGTGTATAGACCGCTTCTTGATTATTAGTTTTTGGACCTATTGAAGAACTTTTAAGAGTATATCTTCTCATCGAAATAGAATATCTGAGCACTAGTTGTATCATCTGTTGCACAAATGGAGAATTTCAGGCCGCCACACGACTGGGAAATGTAGCAGAACTTAAGGTTCAAGATATCCCGCTGGGCACGCCAGCCATCATCAGCCGCACGCAAGGAGTGGTGCCGGAGCTTACCGCTGGTGTTGAATCCCAATTTGCGTCTGACCAGTAATCGGTTCATGTACGACTCTTGGCATGATGCTCTGGAATGTCACATTTTACACTATCGGAGACTCATTGGCTACTTATCATCATTGCACAAGACAAGGAGGAAGGTCTATTTTTGAAGAAGATACTTCCCATATCCAAGTACTTATATACGGATACATAGCTGTAGTTCATGCAGTGTATCTGCGTCTAGTGGGGCAGACCCAGGACGGAACCATGATATAAAAGAAATTTTGAACTCGCGTATAACCGATGCATGCCACTTGTTGCGTCGATCTTCCTTTCCTCCGAACTCTAACCTAGCCTTAGACGGCCATTAATCATCCTCTTACCTAGCTATCGATAATGCCGCCCCAACGGTCGAAGAAGACAGCCTGCCTACAGTGTCGTACCCAGAAGTTGAAGTGTGAGCGGAGTGTAATGGAAGACACCGGGCCCTCTCCATGTTTGAGGTGTGCCCGGACCGACAGAATCTGTCGACCGAGTCCGTCCTCACGATTAGGTCGCCCTCCCCAAGCCACGGGACAGTGGAACATGGTGTGGGAGTATGCGAAAACCGAAACACAGGAGCCATCATACGATCCTTATATACCGCCGATTGATTGGAATATGGATATAAGCTCCAGCCCAGAGGGCAAGCCCCTACAGAACCGCCATACCTGCACCTCCTCCATTATAACACCAATCCTAGCTCCTTCGCAAGATATCCTCAACGTGACGGTTGATCCGACGACGTTCCTCGGCACCGGAGTGCCTTCAAAAGGTATAGACAAGAATGATAGGCAGAGCCAAGAACAAGATGCCAATTCCGCCATACTCCATTGCCCGACGTTTCATCTGGGTTCTGATTTTGACCGGAAACCCGAGGACGAGATTGTTGCAGAGATCGAGAGCCCGAAGACTAGGGACCTTGTTCCCGGATCACTACAGACAATGCTAGGTGATCAATTCTCTTTACTGGACGCCAGTAACCTGCCGGGATGCGCCGAACTCACCGCTACGGTAGATGATGCCTCTAACAATAATATCCAAGCATTATCAGTGCTCCTATCCAGGCTTTGTAAAGGCTTGGATAAAATTAAAAATGAAGGAACGTCACCGATAGACCTAGCCCTTGGATGCGCGGAAGATTTCGTATCCATACTGGATAAGACGAAGACATCTTCCTTCTCCGCCGATGAAGATATCATTCAGGAAATCTTCGGCACAACGCAAAGTATACAGGAGGCTAATTCCTCTCCGGCTGTCGATATGCCAGTGATACTCCTAATACTAAGCTGCTACGTCAAAATACTTACCGTATTTTGTGCTCTTTTCGCTGACTGCCTCAAACCCTCATCGCCAACATCGTTGTCGCAAGCTCAACAGGGGCTTTCCTGGCCCGAAACATGTTTCAAGGGACTCCCCTGTTGGCAATTTGGGTTACAGAACAGAGGTATTCAAATGGCTATTCTTGTGCAACTGGTACAGTGAGTACCATCTTTGCATTTATCCTATCTTGTCCAGCGCTCACTGAGGCCAAACAACGCCTGCCCAGTCGTAGTGAGAAAACATTCTCGACCAAAAAAGGGCCAAACTTCCATTACACCGGAATTTGGAATCTATGCACTGCTCACTGATTATATTCTCTTTTAGATACACAACCAGCCGCGCTGAGTCAGTTCTAAAACTGGGCGTGCGGGACCCAACGGCCTCCGGGCTTATCCAAGCAACAATGGATTCGGACGAGGTGCAACAGAATTCTTCGGCCCTAGCAAATTATATCAAGAAGATCAAGACAGCCCTAGGCTGTCACGAACCGACGAGCCGGCAGTCTCGTTGGCGTGCATAAAAAGAAGACGGTGTTCAATGTGACTATTATGAGCTAGCTAATTATAGAGAGAGGCGAATTAATATCACTAGGGAGCACCTTAGATTAAGCGGCTCACGGATATAGGGAGTAATGACTCTAATACATGCTTTAACTCCGGCACCCCGCATAGTGATACAATTGTGGCTCCGTTGAAGTAGAATAATAAACTAAGACAATGGAACTAGGCAGAAGAAACATTGGATAAAGGATTGAAGGTATCCTGGATGCCTAGGTACAAGCACCATTGAAAATAGTTGTGTATGTACCTCTAGTTTACCACCTATCTCCAGATACCTTGACTCTTGCAGACTGTGTTGGTGCCTTGCGGCGCTCTGCAGGCTTGTTGGGAGTATCGTACGTTACGGGGGGCCGCCCACTAGGTTAGTGTGGTGGAGATCCTGCTACCTAGGTAACAAGGGTACGTTTATCTGCCTATAGACCATAGTTACACCCTTGTTCTTCGCAGACAGCTGCTAAGGAATACGTTATTAAGGTAACGCGAAGGCACATCCTTCCACCGTAGTACGCTATTAAGCATGCGGCGAGCCAACAAGATGCTAGTCAAAGCCAAGAGTGTTCCAATATTTCCGTAAATCGGATACATCGCGCCGACTCCTAGTAGTAAAGAGTCTAACCACCTCATCCAACGCAAATAAATACCTTGTCTAAACCACACTAAGTGTGACGACCGATATGCAGTAAGCCGCCAAAGCCAAGACTTGGCTCGATCAAGAGAAGCGCCAAATAAGGCCCGAACAAGCCGAGGTGCTTATTCTATCTTAATATCCGGTTTGTTGGTGATCTGGACAATAATTATTTCAAATTACCGGTCTGGTTGGATCCTGTGTCGGAGATGGTAATTACTACCTTTACTAACAAGGCAAAAAGTAGCCGACTTCACCACCAACCAGGCGTCGACACGGGCATCGACATGAGCATCATACGGGCATCAGTTCGCCCCCCTGCGCACCGCGCCGCAAGACACTCTTTGCCTACTTGGGGGCTCCTAGCAACCCCCCGAAGCACACCAAGATGGTCATCATGAACACCATCGGGGGATTCTGGTCGTGTAGAGCGACGCTTATCGGCAGTCTTAGGGAGTAATCATGGCTTCCGCGGCATGATATCGACCTACAATATCGCAGCATTGAGACAAACTAGCCATGACTACTAGCCCAGACACTTCGCTAATACCACTGCTCTGAGCCTTACTCTTTTTCATAGACGACGCCCTTTCAATCGGTTAGGCTTGTCTGGCTAATCTAGACAAGAAAGTAGGCACAAACCATCACTCTTGAGTACCAATCCCAGTACTTGTCGTTGTCAATTCCGTCTAACTCGACGAGATGCCTTCTCGCATTGACACAGCCGGTAACGGCAGAAGCCATGCCGTCCCCTCGCTCCAAACCGCTATCAAACAAGCCGTCGGGGGCGTCCTCAAAGTGACGTCAAACGCAGCTGTGCCACCCCTACAGCCAGGCATGGTGCTGCTCCGAGTCGCGGCCGTAGGCCTCAACCCAACAGACTACAAGATGCCAGCGAATTTCCCGACCCCGGGAGCAACGGCGGGCTGCGACTTTGCTGGTACTGTAGTCGCCGTCGGGAGTGAGAAGGATAATGATGATGACGATGTTATGGTTACCGGGGATCCTCATGGTATCCGCCATACCCGTCTACAGCCAGGCGACCGCGTCTTCGGCGCCGTCCACGGTTCTAACCCGGCAGATAAGGCACAGGGGGCTTTTGCTGAATACGTCCTCGTGCCTGCGAGTATGGTGGCTCGGGTGCCTGAAGGAGTTTCCTGGGAGCAGGCAGCTGCGCTAGGCGGTGTCGGACACGGAACCGTCGCGCAGGCCCTTTGGACGTGTATGGGCTTGCCGTATACGCCTGATAATCCGGCTAAAGGTGAGGAAACCTTTCCCGTGCTAGTCTATGGAGGTAGCACGGCAACCGGGACTATGGCGATCCAACTACTAAAATTGTGAGTAAATAACATTCCCATTCCCCAAGATTTACCTACTACATAGTCTACCTATAAGTTACACATCATAAATAACCATCCGTTGTTCACGATTCAAATCCCAGGTCCGGGTTGACGCCAATCGCCATCTGTTCAACACGCAGCTTCGCCCTCGCGCGACGGTACGGCGCAACAGCTGTATTCGACTACATGTCCCCATCATGCGGGGCCGATATCCGGTCATACACGAACAACGCCCTTTTCTACGCGCTTGACTGCATCTCCGACGACCAGTCCGTTGAGATCTGTTACGCGGCGCTGGGGCGCGCCGGCGGGAAATACATCTGTCTAGAGCTCCAACCGGACGAGGCGCTTGCGCGACGTCGGGCCGTTCGCCCGGAGTTCCTGATGGGTTACGACTACTTCGGTAAAGGTATCGCGCTTCCGGGAGCCTACGGACGCGAGCCAAACTTAGAACGTCATGAATTTGGGAAGGAGTGGTATAAGACTATGGAGGTTCTGCTTGCAAAAGGGGTTATACAGTTTCATCCGATTAAGGTCCTGAAGGGTCAGTGGGACGGTATCATCGGTGGATTGGACTCGTTACGGAAGGGAGAGGTCTCTGGTACGAAGTTGGTTGTGCGTTTGTCGCAAGATTAGAAATACGCGGTGTGAGATTTTATGGTCTACCTAGGTATCGATATCGTTGCCAACGACTAGGAATACCTATAGGCTATACAAGCAAGCCCGCATGTTTTAACGCGCGGATTACGGCCGTAACACAACTTTTCTTTGAAGTTGCAGCTTTGCTGAGGTTTATCAAACGCACAGGTTGGAACTGTCAGATAATTGTTAGTCTTACGCCATGCCAAGATTTTCTTGGAAAATCTACACACACGCTAGTTGACGAGCCGTCCCGAGTCCTATGTTTGTACGTGTACAGTACTGTTAACCCCTCTATTCCCCAATCGCTGCATAAAACTCCGATGTGTAGTGTGAAAGAGGGTCTCAATCCGAGAATTGAGCGTAATACGTAAGTAAAATCTTATTAATTACCTTATCTCGACTTGGCAGCTGAACGGCTATGTACTACCCCGCATCGGACATTATTAAGGTCTGGCGTCAAGGGTCTCTCTGACAGCTTCCCACCCAGAACCTCGGACCCCAGACCGCCAAGACCGCGTTAGGGCCAGCTACGCGCGGACAGTAGTACAGACTACAACTATTCTAGCTTAAGTACTAAGTACTTAGATACACAAGAAACCTCTGCCTCGCAAACTCTTTCCTTTCTAGTGCTATAATAATAAGCTGTAAACAGAAGCTCCGATTATTAGAAATATTGCTATGTATTTGAGAGGAGCTGGAAGAAGTGGGACTCAGCTGGACTGAAACGGCAGTGCTGGACAAAGAGACGTATGTTTTCGAAGTGGGGTGATGCAAGTAGACTGTCGGTTACCGCGGTTGGGTAGACGTTGCTAAGTTAGATCTTTGACTCGCATATTGTCTCTCAATGGCCGTTGACACAGGACGGCCCTATCCGTTTCTAGATTATTAAAACACTTAGGAACGGTCTTATATGATTTAGACTCGAAATCAGAGAAATGAGGTGCAGAAAGAAAAGACCGAGAAACTTGGTGTGTGATACCAGCCCAAAAGTAGGTTGAGGAAATAAGTGGGAGACAAAAGACCCTCAACGTTGAGCTAAACAATTCTATGAGTAAAAAGAGTGTATATAGTATTCTCTAAATGCTGGTATTATTCCACCAAATGCTCTATTATAATTTACATCCTTCATGCCTCCCCTATCTGCCTGTCTCGTATAATTATAAAGATGGGCACGCTAGCATATGTAACGTCGTCCCTACCGTATCCCCTATCTACCTCACTGTTTCTCGGGATCTGCCTCGGGAGGTTTAGTCCCCTTATCCCTCTCGTCTAGTCCGTAGTCCGTTTCCAAGTTCTTTCGTAGAGGTATCTGCTTCTCGAGGAAGACCAGGAAGAAGGCCACGCCACAGAATACGATAGATATATACCAAACGTATTTGAGAGCACGCACATAGACCGTAATAGTCTCGGTGAGAACCGGGTCTCGCAGCTGCCCTATGAACGCCTTGGTTGCATGTTCGTAGGCCTGGGCTCCTGAAAGCTGGGCGGTGACAGCCGGGTCGGAGATGAGGTAGGCGTTCTTCTCGAATTGATTTGCAAAGATAGCGGCGGGGATGGCCACGCCCCAGATATTCCCAAAACTGCGCAGGAAAGCCCAACTTGCCGTCGCGGCAGCTTGATCGGATTCCGGTATACCGGCTTGAAACGCTGGAAGAAGCGTGTTAAGGATCATGCCTGAGCCCAGTCCGGCTATGATTTGGAAGATGACCCATTCTGCAGTTGAGGAGTTATGGTCTAGAAGGCTGAAAAGCCCTAGGCTAATCGTTTCAAGAGCAAAGCCAACTAGATGAAGGGCTTTGTATTTGCCGAACTTCGATAGAACGATGACAGCAACGATGGCTCCAGGTACGGCCACTAAGACGACCGGGAGCAACTGAACTCCCGACCATGTCGGGGTGGATAATAGTACTGCCTGGAAATAGACTGGGAGGAAGAAAGTGACCCAGTATAGAAGGATAGAGTTCATGAAGGTATTGAAGGCGATAACAGCTCCGGTCCGGTGCGAAAACAGACGTAGAGGGGTAACAGGCTCTTTGACCCAGGGTGACCCTTCGTAGCAAAAGAACAATACGATGCCCACAAGGCCAAACACCAAGGGGGTGACGACCCGCTTGTCTGACCACGCATAGAGGGAACCTCCGTAGGTAAGGGCATAGAGCGTCGACACTGTGGAAGCGATAAGAATCAAATTACCCACGTAGTCGATCCTCTTTACTTTCTCAGAGAAAGTCATTCCCTTCTTTGTCTTCACCCGTAGGAACAAGAACAGGAGAAGCAGAGAAACACCACCAACTGGCAGGTTGATGTAGAATACCCACCGCCACGACGACCTATCGACGAGGATGCCCCCGATGAAGGGGCCGACGGACGTCCCGATAGCGTACACAGTCAGGATGATGGAGATGTAGTTTCCTCGCTCGCGCAGGGGCACCAGATCAGATATGATGACGTCGACGATCATGTTGACGCCGCCGCTACCGATCCCCTGGACGGCGCGCCCGGCGATGAGCATAGCGCCGTTCGTAGCGCCGCCAGCGATACCGCTGCCGAGTGTATACACAGAGACGATGAAGAGGGATAGCCAGCGTCGACCGAAAATATCGGCGACCTGGCCGAATAGGGGTTGTACTGCGGCACTTTTATGGGAAAGAAGAAGTTAGTTTCTATGTCTGTCTTCATCTTGGGCGTTTACCCCTGACAGCTATTTGGGGGGTTGATTGCCCTAACGCAGAACTTGGTAAGACGTACGATGTCAGGAAGAACACATTGGTAACCCAGACGTAGTCTCGCCCGAGTCCAAGCTCCTCAACTATAGTCGGGAGCGATGTCACCACGACGGTATTCTCAAGAGCACTGAGCAGGCCCGTAACGCAGAGCGAGAAGATGATAGCCCAGAATGCGAAGCTCCTACGCGAGGGTGCTCCGTCAGCAACATCAGAATATGCTTTGGGTTCATCGTCGTTGGGCACTTTCTCTGATGCATTCTCGCTATTCGTGTTTGGGTATGCGGACTCCAGCTTGCCTTGGGAAGTAGAGGGGGGATGCGCATCAACCAGAGTGTCGACGGCCGTACTAACAGACACATTAGCTAGATCATTTTTTGGTACGTCTTTTGCCTCGTGCGCTGCTGGTTGGGAGTCTGTTGTTGTAGCCATGATGGTAGTTGTGACCTAGTGTCACTGTCGGTAGCCAACGGCAGTTGTTGAAGCTGCCACTATGGCCTTTTTCACCTGTTTTTAGCAGAAAAGGTAAGAAGATGGGCGAACAGAATTTGACATTGGGCTACAAAATAACGGCCGATTTAGATAGGTTCAGGATAGACTTTGTTCGCAAAGTTGAGAATGCGGCTGCTTTCACAGGGGGTGTCTCACACATACGCTACCGCCACGGTTGTACCGTCCCAGTTTGTGCCACACCAAATCGGTCGTGAAGTTCCTCCGCTTGGGCAGCCACAATTTCGACATGTCCCAACCCATTGGTTAATGCTTGTCTTACCGGGTTCCTTTTCACCCCGTCCACCCGAGAATTTCAGCCAATAAAAACGCTGGCGTGATCCCGGAGGGGAAATATCACCCCTTATATGTATGACACCCGAACGTGCATATGCACAACCCTAATTACTAGTCTCGTCTCATCGTCTAGGCGATTTAAAAAGGGCGTTAATTTAGCGCGCTCGGCGTTTTTGTACTTCGCGACAAGGGTACAGGGTCGGACCAAATGGTCGTTGGGGAAGTGCTACAGTCATCCGGAGATATTGCTGATTGTACGTATTCATAGGAAGGAAGAAATAGACACACACATCAAATATCGTTGCTATATCAGCTAGCTTTGGGAGAAATGAACTTGTGGTTCTGGACTTGAAGGAGGCATATAGACGAACCGCTCCTAGCCTGGCTTGATAGAGACATTTTCCGAGGGTGACTTGAGTTTCTTTTTCTAGTTTCTGATATCTATTTGAAGTGAAAGTAGGTAACCATGCCGCTGGCCGAGAAGCTCGTTGGCCCGACGTTAGCACATAGTCTGCTAGTCACCCTCTTCGCAGATTTCCTGGGGAAATTGCACCAAATTGGCACTTTTGGATGTCTGGGCTTGCTACTTGTCAGTTACATGCTGACGCGATGCACTTATCTACTGTTCTTCCACCCATTGGCTAAGTACCCAGGCCCTCGGCTAGCAGCTATCAGTAATGTTTACTACGGGAAGATGTGGTGCGTTCCAATCCAACTTATCGCGTAATCGAACGATTCGAGACTAATTATCTCCTGAACGCTGAATCTAGGCTTTCGGGCAGGTTCCCTCACAAGTGTCAGGAGCTATATTGGAAGTATGGTCCAGTTGTGCGACTGGCGCCCAACGAACTGCTCTTTTTTAATACTCAAGCGTACTATGGTAGGTTAACCCCCTTCACTTGGGCATGTGTGAGAAAAGGGCTGCTCACAACTCATTCTTCCAGATATTCATGACAGCGCAGTTCACAATCGTGAAACATTTGTTAAGAACAACTTCCAAATTCTTGATGCTAGGAATCCAGGTGTTACCGCTGAGCCGGACCCCGAAAAACATCATCAGGTAGCCAAGATGTTGAAGCCGGCGTTCAGTGCACGGTCACTCAAGTCGCTGGAACCAGTTCTACAGGGGCACGTAGATACGCTCATCAAGCAGTTATCGGAGCATGGGACACGCGGCGATGGAATTGATATTTGCGAGGTAACTATAAACGCAATCATGAGCTTCTGTCGAGCATGAAAGCTGACGTGCGCTCAACGTAGTGGATGGACTGGTATTTCTGGGACATCTCAGCTGATTTTGCATATGGTCGTTCTTTCAGCCATATTGAAAACGGTATGTCTATGAGTGCCATATTCACGATCACAAGCTAAGAATATCAACCACTTGTTCTAGCCAAACCATCGATCTTCCTGTCTACGTTCCTAAAGATTAGTCTTTGGGGTACGATCGAACAAGTATTCAAGCGGTTCCCTCTCATTAGTCCGATCGGATGGCTATTCGTGCCTCCTGACCTAGTTAAGAGCTTCCCGGTCCTGATCCGGATGAATCGCGAAGAGGTGAAAGGCCGCATTTCTCGTCGAGAGAGCCTATCTCATCCCGATCTTATTCAGCATCTCTTCCCAAAAACGGACGAAGAACTGCCGAGCGAGGACTGGCTTCTTTCTCAGGCGAACGTCCTCGTCTTGGCCGGGTTTGACCCACTGACGAATCTATCCTCGTCCCTGTTCTACTACTTATGCCGCTATCCTGAGACCCAGAATAGGTTGAAGGAAGAGATTCGAAGTGCATTTACCTCACGTGCCGATATCACTCCTGCTGCAATCCAGAATATGAAGTATCTCAATGCGGTACTTTACGAAGACTTGCGTATCCATACGAATGCAGCCTTTGGCATCCCGCGCGTGAGTCCAGGTGCTGTAGTTGACGGTAATTACGTACCAAAAGGGGTAGGTCTTCTCCCCAACCGACCTATGATGGATGCAGTGTAGATGAGATGCTTAATATATGTCTAGGTCGTTGTTCAAACATGTCACTACGCAACTACGCACGACGAGAAGAATTTCGCTTTGCCAATGGAATTTCACCCGGAGAGACACCTGCCCGACACTCATCCACTCTTTGATCAACGATTCGCGCATGATAATAAGAAGGCTCTCATACCGTTCTCTCTGGGTCCGCGCGGCTGTCCAGGCTACGCTTCTGCGTTCATGCAGGCGCGTCTTACAGTGGCCTCTGTGGTATGGATGTTTGATTTGGAGATGACCAATGGAGACAGCGTCAATTGGGAGAGAGACACGAAGATATACGCCGTGTGGAGCAAGCCACGAGTGTTAATCAAGTTTACGAAGCGCGGTGAGTAGTAAAGTGCTGAAGTAAGCGGAGGAGAGGCGCGGGTATTGGGGGGCTCCGTCACAGACTGGAGTTTGTTGTGCCGTTGAGATACTGGAACTAAAAGCTAAGGTGATTGGTTTAGCGGAGTGCTAGAGAAATTAGGAAGGCTAGGTTTGCATGAAATCTGACTATGAAATTAACAGTTCCAAAGCGGCGGGGTACGAGGATGCAGCCAGTGCCAGCCCCCAACACTAGCGTTGTTGGTTTTGTGTGGCGATGCTATAGAACAGTGCCAAAATTTAAAGAGCACTGTATGTCATTCACCTCATATTCTTTAATGTTATAAGCGAGACTCTTTAGACCATTTCCCCGGTTATTCTCATAGAAAACTTCGAGAATTTACCTACCTTCAACCCAATTTTGTCCAACGTAGCTCATCGGCGGGCAAAGAACTGGTCCGGTTCGACAAAGCACCGGTCTGATCACGTTCTTTGTCTCTCGGAATTAATCGATGAGGTGTCTCCGCACTCTACACATTACTGCTTTGGGCATTAAGTACCCGACAAAAAATATGCTTACGTGCTATCGGGTTGGGTGCATCGGAGGATGCCCACCCTCCGGCAGTTATTCCTGAATTCAGTCCCCATGTTTAATACATGAGTAAAATGACTTTGCTGCTTATGTCTGGCGCCATGTTTGCGGTCGCCGGATCCTTAGTGCAAGCGAGCAACACTCTCGCGCCGAGGGATCCTGCCTGAATTAGGCTGACCGAAGGCGAAGGCGCCGAAGAGGCGCAATGCAGAAAATCAAGCAAGAACTGCTCTATTTGGCGTTTAGTGAGAAGAAATCTTACCACTATACTCTCAAGAGAAGTCGAAATGGCGTTAAAGGCTTGGGCCTTCCCAGTTACATTAGGGAGCAGCCGTATATGCAGTGATCAGTTCCCATCTGTTTAGGAGTCCCGTACCCTTTCCTCATTTCTCAGCCTCGACCGTTTCGAAGTGCCCTTCGAACTATCAATGCTAGAGACGAAGTCGATCATGAGAGAGCCCATTGCTATCGTGGGCACCGGCTGCCGCTTTGCCGGACAGGCTACCACACCTTCGCGCCTTTGGGAGCTGTTGAAGGAACCAAGAGACCTTCGTACCAAGATCCCAAAAGAACGCTTCAGTGCCGATGGCTTTCACAACGAGAATCATGCCTATCATGGGAGTAGTAATGTTCAGCATGCATACTTTCTTGATGAAAATGTTCGCCAGTTCGACGCTCAGTTCTTTGGCATCAAGCCTATTGAAGCGAATGCGAGTATGTGTCCTCTATCCTAAGGGCTCTCCCGTTACCATCTGGCAACCATAGACAGGCCTAGTAAAGTCCTTGGTTATTGAGGATACGAGAACTGACTGTACGCTTGCGTAGTGGACCCGCAACAGAGGCTTCTACTCGAGGTCGCTTACGAGGCGCTAGAAGCCGGAGGACATTCGCTCTCGCAACTTCAGGGGTCAAATACAGCTGTATACGTTGGAGTTATGTGCGGGGACTACGAAGCCCAGCTACTGCGTGACACGGATAGTATGCCGACTTACCATGCCACTGGCATTGCAAGAAGTATCCTGTCAAACAGACTTTCATATTTCTTTGACTGGCATGGTCCATCCCTTACCATCGACACGGCGTGCTCATCCAGTCTCATAGCTCTACACCAAGCTGTCCAGGCGCTTCGGGATGGCACTTCAAAAGTAGCCTTAGCCGCCGGTACCAATCTCATCCTCGGACCGGAAAATTTCATTGGGGAAAGTAAGCTGAAAATGCTGTCACCTAATGGCAGGTCGCAAATGTGGGATATCGACGCAGACGGCTATGCAAGAGGCGAAGGTGTTGCTGCTGTCGTCTTGAAACGTCTCAGTGACGCTATCAAGGATGGCGATGCCATTGAATGTATCGTTCGAGAGACAGGCACAAACCAAGACGGCCGAACTCGAGGCATTACCATGCCTGGGGCATTATCACAGGCCCAGCTTATCCGAGAGGTGTATGAAAGGGCCGGCTTAGACCCTGGCAATCGTTCGGACCACCCACAATTCTATGAGGCGCATGGGACAGGGACGCCTGCAGGCGATCCCGTCGAGGCTGAAGCTATTAGTACAGCATTCTTTGGCACAGGGAAGCAATGGGAAGATTCGAATAGGGGCGATGCGTTATATGTCGGCTCGTAAGGGACCTTTGCCCACCCCTCTATCTCACCTCAGGTCCTCATAACATCTACACTTGCATCAAGTCTTCTAATTATTGACTTCACCGTCTGATTTGGCCCGGGAGTTATACTGACAGTGTCTCTTTGAAGGTTAAAAACGGTACTGGGCCATACCGAAGGGACAGCTGGCTTAGCCGCTGTGATAAAGGCATCATTAGCTGTGCAGCATGGTATCATCCCTCCAAACATGCTATTTAACAAACTCAACCCGGCAATTGAACCTTTCTATGGGCGATTACAAGTGCCAACACAAGCCAAGCCATGGCCTAAGCTAGCCCTTGGGCAGCCTAGGCGAGCGAGCGGTAAGTCGCTCTACCCCTACAGTGGCTGAATTGAAAGCAAAGACAAGACAACTGACTATTTTACAGTCGGCAGTTTTGGGTTCGGAGGAGCCAACGCTCATGCGATTCTTGAAAGCTATCATGACCCAGCTACTGAAACCACACAGCTTCCTCCGGGGCAGGAACTATCCCACTATGTGCCCTTTGTATTCTCCGCAAACTCTCGTCGTTCACTGTTGCAAATTATTTCCTCGTGCTCTACCTATCTAAAGAAACATAAAAGAATGAATCTGCAACACTTGGCTTGGACTTTATACGCGCGTAGGAGCGAGCTTACTGTACGGTTTTCGATCAGCGCTACCAGCGTCGACGATTTAATTGAGAAACTCGACGCGGCCACGACCGCTGATCGCAACACTATCGGTGGTGATGCAGTATCCTTAGCCTCAAGCAAAGCTAAGATTTTAGGTGTCTTCACTGGACAGGGTGCTCAGTGGGCTGGCATGGGACGCGAATTAATAGCGTCGTCAGAATTCGCCTCATCTCGTCTCCTATATTTTGATTCGGTTCTTCAACTCCTCCCACCGGAGAACCGCCCTTCTTGGTCTCTGGCTTCCAAGCTCTTGAATAAAGATGACATCCAGGAAGCAGCTCTTTCCCAGCCACTATGCACGGCTATTCAGCTTATCCTCGTTGATCTTCTTCGGGCCTGTGGCATTGAGTTTCACACGGTCGTTGGTCACTCTTCGGGCGAAATCGCTGCTGCTTACGCGGCGGGTCTGATTACGGCTGAGGATGCCTGTCGCATCTCTTATTACCGTGGCCTCCACGCGGCGGTTGCTTGCGGAGAAGGAGGTAAAGCCGGAAGGATGATGGCGGTCGCTACATCGTTTCCGGATGCTCAAGAACTTTGTAGTATGTATTCTAATTTTTTACTTTCCCCGTCATCGATAAGTCTCGTTATATCCGCATGACAAACCGCTCGGTACGAGAATGGCAATCCCTAATCTTTGACTTTACAGCTCTGCCGTATTTCAAGGGTCGTATCTGCGTTGCTGCACATAACGCCCCAAATAGCGTTACAATAGCCGGGGACGAAGACGCCGTCCTAGAAGCAAGAGTTGTGTTTGAGGACGAGGAGAAGACCGCCAAAGTTTTGTTTGTGGATAAAGCTTACCACTCGCACCATATTCTAAAGTCTTCCGTCGCGTATGAAAAAGATATCGCATCGTTCAAGCCTAGGTTTGCCCCTGTTACTAGTGCAAAGTCAAAATGGTTCTCTAGCGTCTACAATCAAGACGTGAGCAACATCGAAGAAAAGCTAAATGAGGCATACTGGAATCAGAATATGATACACACGGTACTCTTCGCTGATGCCATAGAAAAGGCGTACGAGGAAGCAGGGCCTTTCGATGCGGCCATCGAAGTTGGCCCCCATCCGGCCTTGAAGCGGCCAGCGCTTGAGAGTATCAAACATGTGTCCGGAAGTAACGACATTCCCTACACCAGTCTCTTCTCTCGGGGCCGTAATGATACGCTGGCCTTCTCTGATGCACTCGGCTACCTGTGGACAAAGCTGGGGGCTGAAGCAGTGAATTTCGTTCCTTACCAGAAATCTATGATACCTGATTGGAAACCCAAACTCGTCACAGGTCTTCCCACTTACCCTTGGGACAAAGAACGCGAATATTGGCATGAGTCCAGAGTTTCGAAGTCATTTCGGACTAGAAAACATCCGACACATATGTTGCTGGGCAACCGTATGCTCGATAGCGCAGATGGTACCCAGTATCAATGGCGCAACTTACTCTATGTCCAGGAGGTACCGTGGTTAAGTGGCCACAAACTTCAAGAGCAAACCGTGTTCCCAGCTGCCGGCTACTGCTCGATGGCATTCGAAGCTTCGAAGACGTTGTTAGGAGATAACACCGCTCAGCTCATTGAGCTACGTGACCTTAAGATACACAGTGCCTTGGTATTCCAAGAGGACAATATAGCCGTTGAGACGCTTTTCGTTCTGAAGAATATCGCAAGACGAACAGCAAATACCATATGGGCAGATTGGTCTCTACACGCCTCTGTCGGAGAACACGCAGAGAATCTCGCACAGAAAGCCACCGGATCTCTTAAAGTCACATTGGGCGACCCTGAACCTCTGGCACTACCTAAACGCATCGAGCCCCAATTTTCCATGACAAGTGTAGACACCGAAAGGTTCTATGCATCACTGTTAGGTATAGGGTATGGTTATTCGGGAAGGTTTAAAGCGCTTGATAATCTCTCTCGACGAGCTGGTAGCTCTTGCGGTACTGTTTTCAATCCAGAAAACAGCGGATTAGACAACCTTCTCGTCCACCCCGGCGCCCTCGATGCCGCCATACAGGGAGTCCTACTGGCGTTTTGCTACCCATACGACGGGCAATTGTTCGCCATTCACGTTCCAACAGAGATTAGATCGATTAAAATCAACCCTCAATTGTGTTCCGAACTATTCTCCACCGAGACTATAATGCCCTTCCAATCAACGCTAACTAGAGGAGACCTTGGGATCATGGGAGATGTGGACCTCTTCGCGCCATGGAATGAGAATGGTGCCGTGCAACTGGAAGGCGTTCGTTGTGTCTTGCTGGCCGAGGCGACGGCGGCTGATGATACCAGAGTCTTCTCGAGCACGACCTGGGGTCCGCTCGAGCCCGATTGCAGCTTAGTCTGCTATGACATGCGAGCCACACCGGAGGAATACGAACTAGCAAGCGATCTTGAGAGGGCGTGTCTGTACTATCTCAATACCTGGGAACGCGTCATACCCCTAGACGACCCAGCTCGTACTGATGGACCCCTTAAGGGCTTGTTCCGCTACTCTTCACATATTCGGGAACAAGTCGCTGCGGGCCGTCACAAATATGCCATATCAGAATGGATGAATGACGGACCGGACGTTATCGATTATATTCGACAAAAGTACCAAGATCTTCTAGACTTGAATATTGTTGAAACGGTCGGACAGAGTATGCCGGATATTGTCGCTGGAAAGAAAACGGCACTCGAGGTCTTGTTCCACGATGACCTTCTTACCAGATACTATTCCGATGCGCTCGCTTTCCCAGTATACACGAAATATCTAGCTCGTGTAATGGCGCAGTTGAGTCATCGGTATCCCAATATGAGCGTCATCGAAATCGGTGCCGGAACAGGTCACGCCACAAAACAGATCTTTAATGAGATAGGTGACACTTTTGGCACCTATGCCTTCACTGATCTCTCATCCGGCTTCTTCGATAAAGCTCAAGAGAAGTTCTCGGCCTTCTCTGACAAGATCAGGTATCAAGTGCTAGACATTGAGAAAGACATAATCACGCAAGGTTACACAGCCCACTCATGCGATGTGGTCGTCGCGTCCATGGTGTTGCACGCCACGCGGAGTATGGAGAAGACCCTCCGTAACGTACACAAACTTCTCAAGCCCGGTGGCTACCTCGTGATGTTAGAGATGACAGATACTAGTCCCATACGCTCGGGTTTTGTCTTTGGTACGTTGCCGGACTGGTGGGCCGGTGAAAAAGATGGTCGTGTCTTTTCTCCTTGCATTGAGCCCGCGCAGTGGGATGCCGTTCTCCGCGACACTGGGTTCAACGGCGTAAATTCGATCACGGATGACCTCGACAAACTCCCTTTCCCCGCGTCTGTCATCGTGTCCCAGGCCTGCAACGACAGAATCAACGTCTTGCATGATCCTATTGTCGAGCTAGTATCATACAGTCAGGAGGGCCTGGGCGACAACCTTGTGATTATCGGCGGGTTGTCTCTGAAAACATCAAGAGTAATGAAGAGCATACAGAGATACCTAATGCCGTATTATGGCAGCGTCTCGCTGCGGAAGAGCTATAGCGATGTGCGGGTTGACGATATCACCCCGACGACCACTGTTTTAAGTCTTGCGGATCTCGACCAACCTGTCCTCGCCGAACTGACGGAAAGCGTCTGGGCCGGCATGAAAGCAGTATACGAGCATTCCAGATGCCTCGTGTGGGTAACATCCGGTACACAATCCGACAATCCTCACGCGAACATGTCAATTGGGTTCGGGCGCTCGATGCTATGGGAGATTCCCGGGCTGGAGTTGCAGTTCATCGACATTGGAACACAACCCCTGCAAGCAGATGCAATTGCCAATGCCCTGCTACGCTTCGCGCTCGCCAATGAGTGGGAGCGCAAGAACCAGATGGATAAGTTCACGTACTCTGTCGAGCTAGAGCTATATAGTTCTGAGACGGGTTACACGATCCCGCGCGTCAAGGCTGATCATAGACCGAACAACCGCTTCAACTCAGCACGCCGCAGAATTACTGAGTCTGTGGATCCTTCCCAGTTCACTCTGTGTGCTGTCGAAGAGAAAGGATCTTTCGTTCTGGAAAAGAGTCGCAATTTGCAGGAGATGCGGCTCGAGGCCCAGACTTCCTCGTCAGCCCTCATCAATGTTCAATATTCGACAGCGGTCGCCCTCATAGTAGGGCAAGCTAGTTCACTCTACATTGTGTCAGGAGTAGAATCGTCGACCGGAAATGGTATTGTTGGGCTGTCAGAAAGTGTGGCTACGAGTGTTTTACTGCCTCGTTGCCGCACAGTGGCGCTAGACAGCGTGAGCTCAGTAACAGCAGACACGCTAGCCGCCATTTGCGTCAACATTTTATGCACAGCCATTCTAGAATCAGTGTTAGGTGGAGAGACCATGATCGTGCACGAACCGCCATCCATGCTTGTCCACGTCTTGCTTAGGCACTCATCACAGCTTGGGATTACCGCCAAATTTACCACCTCGCGCAATCATTCGTTAGTCACCGGTCCCGAATGGATATATATTCCTCCTAATTCTCCTCAGCGCCATCTCGGAAATCTACTCCCCCGTGATGCTGTGAAATTCGTTAACCTTGCTAGTCAACCCGACGATGTGGAAGTTGGCATTTCCATTTCGAAAAATCTTCCCGACTATTGCCAATTTCGAAGTGTGTCAGACCTAGTTCGGAAAACTGCTTACATTTCTCATCGTGATGCCGGAGATGTCTTGCACCAATATATTAAAAATCCAGTACGACTAGCACTTGAGGATAGGACAGCCTCTGGAGAGACTCCCTTAGAGTTGCCCGAGATCCTTGCCGCCGGGGAGGAGCCTGCACTCAGCGAGGCTACTAAGCTCTTAGCAATTATAGATTGGACGGGAGTCCACAGCACCTCGTCTATACAAGTAGTAACCAGGCCAGCATCTCACAAACCCTTACTCCGCGGGGACCGAACGTACTGGCTTTGTGGTCTCACTGGTGATCTCGGACTCTCTCTTGCGGAGTTCATGGCTAGACTTGGAGCAAAATATATCGCGTTCTCTAGCCGCAACCCGAAAATCGACCAGAATTGGTTAACAACCATGAGCGATAGGGGTTGCGATATTCGCGTATATTCATGGTACGCATTGCACACGTTTCTTCAGAACGTCTCCTAGTCTCTTTTTTAACTTCTCTACAGTGATATGACAGATATATCTGATCTACGACGGCTTTACAAAGAAATTAGTCAAGAGCTACCTCTGCTCGCCGGACTATGCCACGGCGGTATGGTCTTACAGGACACGCCTATACGGGACATGACACTCCAAACAATGAACAAAGTCCTAAGCCCCAAGGTGCAAGGAAGCATCAATCTTGAAGAGGTTTTGGGTAGCTACCCACTGGACTTCCTGATTTACTTCTCTTCAATGACCGAAGTCGTCGGGAACATGGGTCAGTCAAACTATACAGCCGCGAATGCTTACATGGTCAGTCTTGCGCATCAACGGCGGAAGCGAGGGCTGTCAGGCTCTGTCATCAACATCGGTGCCATCATTGGAGTCGGGTACGTATCGCGCGAATCGAGTCATGCAAGCCAGGAAAATCTGCTAAAAGGCGGTTATTTTTTCTTGTCGGAAAACACTTTTCACGAGATCTTCGCCGAGGCTGTCTTGGCTGGACACAAAGACTCAAGACGCGATCCAGAAATCTCTACGGGATTACGCCATGTGAAACTAACAGAGGACCGTCTTCCCATCTGGGTTCACAACCCCAGGTTCTCACATCACGTGATCCATTCTTCCTTCAGCGATTCCACAGGCTCCACAAACGGGAAATCCATACCGCTCAAGGCTCAATTAGAGGAGGCCACGACCGAGGAGATGGTCTTCAAGATTATAGAGGGTAAGTCTTTGACCAGAAATCTAACTCTACCCTCACTAACTAGCTTAGATGCCTTCTTGGCAAAACTCCAAAACCTCTTGAGGATTGAGTTTGGAAATGACCGGACCGAACAAGAGGTTTTGGCTCTGCGAACCGATAATATCGGGATAGACTCTCTTGTGGCTGTGGAGATTCGTACATGGTTCCTCAAGAGTCTCCAAGTCAACATCCCAGTCCTCAAAATTCTTGGAGGAGCATCTATCGGCGAGATCGTTCAGCAGGCTACCTCTCAGCTAGCGAAAGAGCTCACCCCGAAACTAGGAGCTACTGAGACACCTTCTACTCAAGAAGAAGTGGCGCCGCGGCTACAACAGCAGCAGCAGCCACAGCCTCCGCATCAACAAGTGGTTGCGGACTCAGAAGATCAAAGCGGTAGCGAGAAATCCATGAGTAGCACACCATTAAGGTCAAATACGAGCTCGGTGGACTGGACTGGACTGTCCACGCCCCCAGTGGTGATCGATTCAGATGCTGTTACGGAAGATATGACGTCTATAACCTCATTTTCTACTGAGAGAAAGAACAGTACATCAGAAGCTACCATCTTTCGAGAGCCCTCTTCTAGTGATGTTGAAAGATCCGGGCCCCTCTCATACGGACAATCAATGTTCTGGTTCGTAAACGCTCTCGTCCACGACCCATCCACTCTAAATCATACCGGCTCATTCCGTATGAAAGGAGTAGTCCGAATACACGATCTCGCACAAGCAGTTGAAGAAGTCGGCTACCTACACGAGTCCCTCCGGACTTGCTTCTACCGCGACGAGGTGACCCAACTACCACTCCAAGGCGTGCTACCAAAGAGCACGCTTCATCTCGAGACCTCTAGCATTACCGGTGAGGATGAAGTATCAAAGGCATTCGATAGCCTACATAGACATGTGTATGATCTCAAGAATGGGCAGGTCATGAGACTCATGCTCTTGAGCAAGTCACCTACCGAACACTATTTCCTTCTGGGCGCCCACCATATCAACGTCGACGGTTTCACGCACCAAGTTCTTATGCGAGGTCTAGAGCTAGCTTATAACGGCAAGCCTCTGAACAAGCCATTGCAATACCTTGATTATTCAATTCGTCAGCGGGAGCAATCTCTCAATGGGTCATGGGCTGAGGATCTGAAGTACTGGACCACTACACTGGAGCACATCCCCGACACCTTTCCTGTCCTGCCCCTACCGGACGCGCAGCCTCGCAAGGTTCTGGAAAATTACAACTTTCACCGGCTTAAGCTGAAACTAAGTAGCAGCTTGAGCGCCCAGATTGGCCAGACAAGTCGCGAGAGAAGAGTCACGCCATTCCACTTCTATCTCTCGGCCTTCAGAGTCCTGCTTTACATCCTGAGCGGTGTAGAGAACTTCAGCGTTGGTATAGGCGACGCCAACCGATCCTCACAGGACGAACTCGGCGGTGTCGGAGCATTCGTGAACATCCTACCTCTGCTGTTTAGCGCTCACTCCGAACGAACTTCATTCGCGGACGTGTTACAGGATACGCGCGAGAAGGTCCTAGGGGCGCTATCGCACTCGCGGGTCCCCTTCGGCGCCATCCTCGAGAACCTGTCCGTTGCACGTTCCGAGTACCACAGCCCCCTATTCCAGACGTTCGTCGATTACCGCGAGGTGGTGAGCGAGGTGAGCGATTTTGCGGACACGCAGATGGAAATTCTCGATTTCGAGGGCGGCCGCACAGCATACGATATTAACATCGACGTCATCAATTACACGTCCGGGTGCCAGATTGAGTTTATGATGCAGACGAGCATCTACTCCGATAATGATGCTAAAACGCTTAGTGGTATATACCAAAGGATTTTGGATGCATTCGCTGAGACACCGGAACAAACTCTCCTTGCCGTCAATGTATACGGCGAAGAACCAGTGCAGGAGGCTATACGATTAGGCAGAGGCAAGTTATTAATTTTCGTGTTTCATGAATAAGCTAACATCTCCCCTAGGGCCCGTGGCTGATTCAAGTTGGCCCGATACCTTAGTTCATCGTGTCATCGACGTCTGCATTGCAAACCCGCAAAGTCCGGCGATAAAAGACGACAGCGGGATCACACTTTCTTATCAGCAAATGCTTGACCGCATTCTAAGCATAGCAGAGGTACTTACGAAGACGAGCATAGCGTCCAAACCTATCATTGGCGTCTATCAAGAGAAAACAGCAGACTCTATATGCTCTTTGCTGGCTGTCATGCACGTTGGGGCGACCTACCTACCCCTGGACCCGGGCGCACCTATCGAGAGGCTTGTCTGTATCGTAGCCGACTGTTCGCCAAGTATAATTATTATCGACGGCTCTACCGCCAACAAAGTCAACGGCCTTGGTGCAGGAATGGCTAGTATTATTAACTGTTCCAGTGTTCCGGCTTCCACCTCGAAAGTGGTTCCCATCAAAGCAAAGGCTGATGACGCGGGCGTAATCTTCTACACTAGCGGGACAACAGGCACCCCCAAGGGTATTCCGATAAGCCACAGAAGCCTTCGAAACGAGGTAGAGTTCTCAGCACAGACATACAATTTCGGCGTCGAAAACGTCCTGCAGCAGAGCTCACCCAGCTTCGACATGTCGTTAACGCAGGCATTTGCCGCTCTTGCCTTTGGCGGGTACCTATACGTGTGCCCTTCCAGGTTGCACGCTGATTCCGTTGCCCAGGCAGCCCTCATTGCTTCCGAGCAGATCACCCTAACGGGTGGGACACCCTCTGAGTACCTTAGCTGGATTCAAGTCGGGTTTGCCGATCTGCGCAAATCGCCTTGGAAAGTCGCCATTTCCGGAGGCGAGCCTATCAAAGAGTCTTTGCTAGAAGCCTTTCGGACACTCGGTAACGAGAAGTTGCACCTGTTCAATTCATACGGTCCTACTGAGGTCACTTGCTCAGCCACGCGCCGCGAGGTTGACTATAATGATTCCACCCTCCTTACGCGGGGTTCCATGACGGTCGGCAAATCGGCGCCCAATGCAAACTTCTACATAGCCAACCGGTTCCTTCAGCCTGTTCCTGTAGGATTCGCAGGTGAGGTTATCATAGGTGGTGCTGGAATTGCTTTGGGTTACTTCAATCGAACCGAGGAGACGTCTACCAGGTTCCTTGAAAACAAATTCGCTACACCAGAGGAACGCGCCCGAAAGTGGACTTCGATACACCGCACCGGTGATCTCGGAAAGATGATGCCCGACAGAAGCCTTCAACTTCTGGGTAGAATCGAAGGCGATAGACAAATCAAGCTACGTGGCATCCGCATCGACCTCGACGAAATCGAGTGTGCCATCTCGACCATTCGCGGGGTCGCCGACGTGGCTGTGAGTTATCGCCAACTAGATGTAGAAGGCTCGGATTACATTGTTGCGCACGTGGTAGTGTCGGACCCGGAACTGCAATCAGCGGATCATCTTCGACAAGCTATTGACCGCCTGCCTCTTGCACCACAAATGCGCCCTTCGATCGTCGTTCTCGACAACGAGTTGCCAAGAGGTCGAACCGGCAAGATTGATCGCAGAGCGGTCGCACAACTGAACATATCATCGGCAGAAAATAGCGTTGTTGGAGGTAGTGCACCAGAAATGGAGTACATGCGCGAAGTCTGGTCCAGGGTCATTGCGCCCGAGGTATTCTCCCGCCACGAAATCTCGACCGCAACAGACTTTTTCCACGTTGGAGGGAATTCTCTACTACTTGTGGATCTCCAACGGCGGTTAGAAGTCACGTACGATGTCCGCGTGAGCCTACTACAGCTCTTCGAGGCTAGCACTCTGGGGCGAATGACATCTCTCGTGAAGAACTCGTCTGATACTGGGGATGCAATGATAGACTGGGATGCTGAAACCGAACCTGTCGGTGTGCGACCATCGGCAGATACCCCAATCCCAATAGCGCCGGCGGTTGTAGTCTTAACAGGCGTCACGGGACACCTGGGACGCGAGATACTTGATCAACTTGTCAACAATCCCGAAGTTCAAGAAATCCATTGTATCGCTGTCCGTCAACCCGAAAGGTTATCGGGATTATCCAACAAAGTGCGCGTCTACGCCGGCGATCTAAGCGCACTATCCCTAGGTTTATCATCCCGAGACGCGCAGACGATATTCGCCAAGGCCACTGTCATAATACACAATGGTGCCAACGTGTCTCACCTGAAGCACTACCGCAGCCTTCGAGCCGAGAACGTAGGCTCAACAAGGGAGCTGGTACGACTCGCGACGCCACGGCTCGTGCCGCTGCACTTCGTCTCCACGGCAGGCGTCGCCCTCTACTGGGTCGCACACCTCAATACAAATACAAATGCATCCGTTTCTACCCCTCAGAGGAGCGAGCTCAAGTTCGGCGAGATCTCAGTCTCGGATTTCCCTCCCCCACCCCACGGCGTCGAAGGCTACACGTCATCGAAATGGGCCGCGGAGCGTCTCCTAGAGCGAGCGCACGCACAGTTCGGACTACCCGTCTTCGTGCACAGACCGTCCAACATCTCGCGCACCGACGTTCCCAAACTAGATCTCTTCCGGAACTTGCTGCAGTTCTGTGGACGATTGAACGCTGTGCCTGTCTCGGATACACTGAGGGGATACCTCAACCTCGTCCCTGTCGAGGCGTGCGCGCGCGGCATCCTCGGCGAGGCACTACGGAATCAGGAGGAGGGAGGGGGGGAGAAGAAGGTGCGTTTCTGGCATAGGATCGGCGATGTGAATTTGACGTTCGAGGATTTAAGGGATTATGTGGCGGAGAATAGAGGACTGCCTCTGCAGGATGTCAAGTCTGTCCCACTCAAGGAGTGGACGGAGATGGCGGTGCGCGTGGGCATGCACCCGACCGTGGCTAGCTATTTCAATGCGGCGGAATCCGGGGGACCCATCAATTACCCTTTGTTGGTCCCCGGTGGTGCGTGAAGGAGTGAACGGCTAAAATAACCCAGCTGTCAGATGATATAGTATTTCGGTAGGGTAGACCCAGTCAATAATAAATGCAACACTCGCTTTTCAGGTCCTCCGGACCATAATAACAAAATCTGGAACTGCCTTACTACAAATTAGCACAGACAGATGCTCATCATAGCGAGAATTCTAGGAAGTATATACGTCAATCTATTAGCCTAGAGCCTGTCTAATTTCGTATTATTAAAGTGCTCTATTATACATCTTGTGTGCCCAGAATGACGATACCTGAACTCCTACACGACACCTATTGCACGATGACCAAAGATAGAGAAAAGCGAATAAGACCCTTAGCTAAAAGACCAACCACCAGTCTTATTCGCAAAGAAGTCATCAGGGTCATATTTCCGCTTAATCTCCTGCAGACGGTCATAGCTCGAAAACGTCTTCAGCGCATCCTGATCCGCATGCGCCTCGTTCAGGAAGAAAGGCAAACCCTTCGCATTCGGGGTCCCATCTACCAAGGCCTTGAAACTAGCCTGTATGCGGTCATATCTCTCCTGAGAGATCAAAGGCGGCGTCGTCAGCGTGTACTCGGCCCAGAACCAGGGCCCATCGGGCATCTCCATAGCGTTTCCGCCCTGGGCCTCACTCGCGTCCGTTAAGGACTTCGGGACGGGGTTATAATCCAGGTGGATGTACGTGTAGTCGCCCTTGTGCTCCTGCGCCCACGCGTAGAACCGCTCGAAAGCTGTGCGATAGCTGTCGCCGTCCGCGCGATGGACGCCGACCCTGAAAATGTTGTCGGCGCGGCTGAGGATGGCGAGTTTCGGGATCGGCATGTTGGCGACTTGCGAATACGTCTTCAACCCCATCGTGTTGAGGAGGTGCGGTATAGCGGTGAAGTTCTTGAATGCGTCGCCCGGGTCAGGACCGTCGTAGACGAGGAACATGAGACAGGCCTGGTCGAGACCGAAGTCTAGATCCGGCGTCGTCAGCACGTTGAAGTTCATCAGGATAGCGGCCTTCGGGTCCGTGTTGTAGAGGATGAAGTCGCGCGTCGCGTTGAGGATGGCCTCGTGATGGTCGAATATGTAAAGGATGTTGCCCGCATAGAAGTTTTTGCCCGCGGCGGGCCGGCTCTGCACCGTGTATTTCGTCACCACGCCGTAGGCGTTGCCGCCGCCACCTCTCAGTCCGAAGAATAGGTCCGGTTTCTCTGTCTCGGAGGCCGTCACGATTTCCCCGCTCGGTAGCACAACCTCGAGCTCGCGGAAGCTGTCGCACGCCATGCCGTATTGCGGGGACAGATAGCTCATGCCGCCGCCCAGCGCTAAACCAGTCCCTACATCATAGACGCGTCCCCCGACGACCGTTCGATCGAATTGTGCGTAGTAGTCGTACAATTGACCCCATTTGCTTCCCGGCTCGTAAGTAGCAAGGGTCGTGGAAGGATCGTAGTATTTAGCCGTCATATGGCTCAGGTCGATCAGAACGCCGTCTTTGTCGACCGAGGAGAACAGGTCGTTGGTGTTGTGGCCCGTGGTCTTGATGGCGAAGCGGGAGCCCGTCGCCTTGACCACCTTCAGGACCCAGGAGACATCTTCCGCGTTCTCAGGAAACACGATGCAGGCCGGCGCATGGGCGTCCAGCTTCGTGTTCCAGTAGCTAGTGCGACTGTTGATGTATCTGATGTCGAGCTGGCTGACCGCGATCTTCTCAACTCCGAGGCTCGTGGTGAGATTCTGGCATGCGGGCGACGGTCTATCCAGAAGTCCGCTTACCAACGAGCTCAATGCCAGACTAGCCGCGGCGACGCGAAGGCAGAAAGCCATTTTCTGTAGCAGATTTTATTCTAGACTCCGACTAGATGATGAAGATGGAAATTGCCCTAAGGTTCCCATCATTTCGAAGTCGCAACTACATAGTGCCACTGCCATTATTAATAACTTGAGCCATCCTCTGGACCGCTAGGACCGATATGAGGCTCTGTAAAATAATAGACCAAAAAACTCGGTTCGACATATTCCAGCTTTCTTAGTCTCTCCATCGCAGCTGGTACAGGTCACATCGTTGGCCAATCACATAACATGTATCGCACTCACTAGCGCAAATCAAGGAAAAGGGAGGGTAAAATGTGGAACATATTCGATAGTCGGTACTACTTATCAGCTCTCAAAGAAGATAAACAACATGTTGCTCACATGAGACCAATTTTCTTTGTCGGTGCTTCCAAGCGTTTTGGCGTTTTGGCGTCGCGTCACGGCCCGATTGTTCGGGGACATTCAGGATGAAGCCCGAATGCTCGGGCAGCCCCGAGCCCTGTCCGAGCTGATCCACGGTACAGCTTACATGCACATCATTGACACGGCACAGCTAGATAGGTACCTAACCTAGCCGCTAACCTTGACTTGCGCCTCATCATGGATGGCGCTCAGTGATACATAACACGATGCGTACGCCTATAACACGAAAAGCTGAAATCATAAAAAGTTTTCGCGGCTCGGGAGGCCCGTAATAGTGCTATCGATCTACAACTGAACTACAGCGTTACATAACCCAAACAATACAACAGCAGAGGGGGGGAAGGATAATGATAATTAGGTACATCTGTATAGTAAAATTAAACTCGCTCATCATTTGCAGCTTCATATAAGGACCAAACCTAGGCAAAATACTCAGACACTACGGTCGATGATAGTGTGGTTCACGCTGCAGTAGGTTTATATTAGTTGCAAATTTACGTTCATACAGTATAGCGCGGAGACTATCGACTTCTTCTAACTGCATCTGGGTCTATTCGCTGGCAAACCCAAAATTTCACACCATTTGCTCTCTTATGCTGCAGTACTCTCGTTACCATCGCCATGCTCTGCCTGTCGAATTGATACAGACCTTATACATCCATTTAATAGACGTAGCCACAAGTCTGTTAAGTTCACTCCATCTCCAGGCCATTCCACAGTGAACGACGAAGCTTCCGAAGCGAATGCGTTGGTATGAATAACTTGATCGAAGAACGTTATAGCACCAGTCTTTCAGATACTCGAATTCTATCATTTTGAGTATGAGCGTGGAATCTGCCTCGAGAGCGCTGTCGTTCAGATTGCGCTTCAAACGGCGGCACAAAATGAATTGAACAGATGTAGTGAAAAGGCAGAATGCAAAAAGAAAAAGTGAATGAGCAAACATCGTACGTTGTACTGAACCAATCTGCAAGAACTCAAGCTTTGATGAGTTTGTAGGTCTTCCTGGAAATTGAACCCTGGCTCGAAAACGGGATACTGAAGTGATTTCTTATATGCCTACCACGAGCGCTGTACTATCAACACGAATGTCAAGTGTTGGAGGTTTAAGCTACAGTTGCATTTTGCAATCATTCAAATCCGGGCCGAGATGCGATCTAATCTATAGGCGGTGCGGGGGAGTGCACAACGGAGACAGGGCGGAGACAGGTCCCGTTATCCTCCCCTTCTTTCATGCGATGTCGCTAATTACAGCATCGATTTTCATATAGCTACCGTTCCGTTTTCAACTGTTATCTCATCACTCAAGTATCCGTGCAGTGTCCGGTCTAGTATTGAGTCAACTCGATCTACCTCTCCATTATCCGTTTTACATCAGGACGTCATCAGAGGTTAGAATGGGTAATCTACTGGTTCTCGGCGACTCCGAGATTCACGACATCCTCATCAATCTATCAAGAACAGAGATACACATCTTCCGGGACGCCATTCTAGGATGTCTGAAGGACTTCTCAGTCGGCGTCGAGCGCAAATACCAACCACAACCAGGAGTAGTGAACCGTCCCGAAGGACAGAGATGTCTCTTCCGACCATTCACTTCCTCCGAAAGCGTCGGGACCAAGATCGTCGTACAACCAGCCGCGAACTCAAAGGCCGCCGGCGCGTTACACGGTATGATTGCTATGTGCGACGCGGACGGCCTGCCGTCGGGCATCCTGAACGCCGAGGAGGTCACCGGTTATCGCACCTCGCTGAGTGCCTTGATACCCTGGCTATGGCGTCGTCATACCGACAACATCGTCGTGTTTGGCGCCGGCAAGCAGGCGCTCTGGCATCTGCGGCTCGCGCTAGCGCTTCGGGGCGAGGAGATCAAGTCCATTGTCGTCATAAACCGGACTGTATCCCGAGCAGAGGCGTTGTTGGTAAAAGTGAAGGAAGAAAATCAAACGCGGTGGAAATCCGATGCTGTTATGCAATGTATCGACCCTTTGCGCTCTGACTACCAGCATTTACTGAGAGATCATCTCTCTACTGCCGATGCGGTCTTCTGCACAGCTGGTGCGAAAGCGCCGCTTTTCCCCGCAAACTACATAACTGCCGAGGGAAGAAATCGCCAGCCGTACATATCTGCCGTCGGCTCGTGGCAACCAGATATGATCGAGCTAGATCCGGAACTGCTCCGGCACCTCGCGGCCCAGAGGTCACACTCCACTGCGTCAAAAGCTGGTTCGCTGCTTGTCGATGACCGCGAGACGGTGATGCCGCATACCGGCGAATTGATACAGAGCAAGCTAGGCGCTGAACACATAGTCGAGCTGGGCGAGATGGCAGATCTACAACATGACAAAGACCATGGTGATTCAGCTTTGCAGAACTGGCAGGAAGAGGGATTACTCGTGTATAAGAGCATCGGTGTTGGCATGACAGATCTTGCTGCCAGTAACGCCATCTTGGCTTTTGCTAGAAAACGGCAGCTAGGGACTACCATCTCTCAGTTCTAAGCTACCTATCTCTCGTTAATTTCAGTGTCGCTTCAAGTAGAGCGATACGATATTTCAATCAATCAATCAACCTCCAGATGAAAATCATGTGTTACGCATTCATCACATTTCCCCTCCTATCGTATAGCCACTCGCTAGTTTATGATGCACAGCAGAACGAGACTTGATGTGGATCAATTCCAATCTATCTCTAATGGGTATAATATCGTCTATTCGTTATTCTATACCAATCCAAACTCATTCACGCATTACACCGAATTCGAATTATCAGCGCACGACCACGCCGCCGAGCCACCGGACGCGCTATACGAGTCCACGATAGCGACAACCGATCCATAAGTGCCGGATACCATGAGGAATGTTCCCGACACGATGACGAAGATGCAGAAGGCGACCATCGAGTACCATCTCACGTTGCGCTCGCGGTTCTCCTTGCTCCAGTTGTCGTACAGCCACATACAGCCCATAGGCTGGAAGGACATGAGGGTGCCCAGGAGCGCGCCGATGAGAGACACCAGTTCGCCGAACACGGGGATCGCGCTCGCAATCACGTAGGCGGTCGTTGTCACGCCGCCGACGCAGCCGAACCATGTGACCCAGTGCACGACGCTGTTGGAGCTCAGGTGCCGGGTGCCGCTCAAGATACGGACGAAGATGAATTTTCCGAGGATCTGTTAATTTTTTCTCAAAAGTCAACATTTCCGCATACCTAAGGCTTTCATGATGCGCTAGAGAAAGAAAGAAAGAAGGAAAGAAAAAACCCTTACGTGGAGGGATATCATAGTCGTGGCCAACAGTCCAGGCAAAGCAATGCCGTACGCGATCTTCTTCACCAAGACGCCCGCAGAGCCGAGAGCCGGCGAGGCCACGTACGAGCCGCAGTAGTAGTAGATCACCGTGCCGACGACGATGTAGGTGACAGTGACGGTGGACTGGCAGACTAGGAGCGAGCGGGTGTAGAGCCTCGGGTCGCGCATCTCGGATATGATGGCGAAGAAGGCCGTCGTGCCGCAGAAGGCGAAGACGATGGAGGCCTCGGCTGCGACGGCCTCCGCGAACGACGGGCTGGCGAAAAGCCTGAAGTCCGGTTTCCACGGCCCTTCTTGCGGGGCGGATGCCGGTCTGTCTTGGACACCGACGGCGACCGTTACCGTGAGCACTGTAGGAGATGCGTGTCAGTAGAGTCAGTTCAAAACGCCTTCCCGCTCCGGTTGATTCGGGGTTCGGTGTGTGATGTATCTGGCCGGTCACTCACGAGCAATGAGGATGCCGGATAGGCCGACCCAGGCCAACCAGCTGACTCGGCTTAGGGTCTGTATGCTCGATCCGATGAATGCGGCAACGGCGGCGACAGCCACGAATGCGGCGGTGCATGCGCCGTGCGTGGAGATGGCGTTGAGTGAAATCGAAATACCAAGCATGCCAGAGCCACCGACGAAGACCCAAACTAGTGCACACACGAGACGTTAGAACAACCCTCTCAACCTATCTCATATATATATATATATCGACAAAGCGAAAGAAACCTTACACAAAATAAAAGCGGCGAAGAAGAAGTATCGCCCAAAGGTGCCGAACATCAACGCGCCGGTGTCGTCTATACCATAGACGGCCGGGTGCCGGAGCTTGAAGGCACCGACCATGTAATCCGACCAAGTGGTGATGGCGGCGATGGCGAGTATGCTGATGATGCCGGGGATGTAGCCCAGCGTGTCCAGAGCCGAGGGGATCGAGAGGACGCCGAGGCCTATCTGCGTCTTCATCATCAGGACTGATGTGCCTACCCATCCGACCTATGACAAATAAAATTAACTTGAATCCAACGTGCATACTTTGTGTGTGTGTATGTGTGTGTGTGTGAAGATTGCCAAGGAAGATAGTAATGTAAGTCGTACATTCCTATAGTTTGGGCCATCCTTGGTGATTTCTCCAAAGACAGCGTCAGTGGTTTGCGTGATATCGCCCACTTGGCCCGAGACGGTGTGAGAGTAGGTAGGGGCCAGGTCGGCCGCGTCTTTCTCCTTGTCTGGGAGCATTGTCGACGGTTGGTAGGTTCACGTGGTGATGAGCGGAGGCTTAAAAGGGGGAAAGTCACGACGTCTCGACAGCGTTGATTATATGTTCATGAGTATACATCTACTCTACTCTGCGACTCGTCGTAGTAGGATTGTGTAAGTATAGAAGAAAGTATTATCTGGTCACCGGCGTTGCACATGCATATTGTATCAAGTAGGCGTTCCGTTCTATCTAAAAGGAGTAGAGTATCTAGAGACACCACCTCTATTCTCAAAAAGCGCAATGACGGGTAGTTTATTTATGGATTTGCCGAACGGGACCCCTTACGTACTGTAAGCATTCAGATCTTCGTCAACTCTGGTAATGTATCTATTATTCATTCATTCATTCGTTCATATAACTTGGCTTGAGTTGGCTACCCTCCTTACTCACATACAGTAGTACAAAGGGAGCTTTAATCCGTCTAATGTCGTCACCGAGTAAGGCACAATGAGGCTAGGGTCAGCGCTATACCGACTCAGACCCGTATTTCCAGCGACTGGTTGTCCACTCCGGGGTTGGGATTTAGTTAGCCCTTGAGTTAGTATGTAGTTAGTTTTGCTTGATGAAACCGCGGCGGGTTGTAACGATTAATGAGAAAGAGCGGAGATCTGCGGTTTTTTGTTTGTTCTGTTACGTTAACACAGATATCAGGTTACCTATTTTTTCCCTTGAAGAGTATCAAAGATCAGCAATTAGTTTCTGTTTTGTAATACAACATAATTATTCTGTACAGCACAGTGGATAGGGCAAGGCTCCTCAGCCATTCAGCTCGCTTAAATCCCCCGGCAATTGCCTACTTGAGTCATGTGCTTTATTGGCATCCTTTCTAAATAGTCTACCATGTATCGAATACATAAGTAAAATTAGTATGTCATCGGGACGGAAGCCGGCTACTACGTGGCTGTCAAAGTCCTCATTTTTCTATCTACGAGACATTGCCAGCATGAACATTGTCTTTCTTCCTCTCACCGGCAAAGGTACTTGAAGAGGTCAAATTTTCTATCCAGGGTTACTTATTCTTGATGAGATTGGCTAAAGAGATGTTTAATGTGCTGGACAGAGGACTTGGTAGGTGCATCTGTACCTTAAGAACAATAAGGGTCCTGCAAGGGGCTACGCAGAGCGCATCTCTTTGTGTCCCTAGTCGAAGTTAGTAGAACCCAACTGCTGGGTCATCTGCCAAGTTCACTTTAACTTTGTTATTATACGCATTATAGTCTCTTGGGTCTCTGGTTCTACTTGCTTGATTCAGAAGCTGGCCGGAATCGGTACCTTGTTTATAATGGAGTTCTTACATACATAGTAAGGGGGACACGTGCTTTGAGCCTCTTAAATGGCCGAGGCAATGTTTTCTAAGTGACCCCATCATCTACTATGTAGTCCCCTGTGACCATTGATTCCCCTTGTTCCACTTGTCGAGTGCCGGTCTATGGAAACTATAATCCGGGGAAGGCCAACAGGAGTTACAGTGACATACGGGCCTGTTGGAACAAACTTCCTGAGTAGATAAATACACTTACTACAAAGAAGTTATCTCTGTGGGTATTGTATGCGTCACGGGAAAAACGACGTAGCTAATTTCGCGTAGGTATTAACAATACATATTCTACGTGATAGTATAAGTTCTATATAGAGGTTAAGTAGGCAATAGACTTACTCCGGACGCGATACAATCTACCGTGGTTGCGACGAGATATCCCCTGAGGGGAGGCCATCTAGTGCGCAGTATTAGTGTCATCTCCACCTTATCAAATTCAGCTCGGTATGGCGGTACGACATACATGGTAGAGACAACTTGAGTTTTTGTACAAGCCCGCTAAAGATAACATCCAAGTGCAGAACGAAAGAGCTTTGTTAAGGACTACAATGGTTGTCATTACACATAAGTTGCTATATGCAATTACTATCCGTCACCAACCTCCATCTGTTAAACTGCAAGTTTTCACGTGAACTTTCTTTCAGGACTTTTTGCCGGGCGCTGCAGGCTGATGACAGTGACATCATAGGGGTTCCCAGACCGCTAAGTAGCGCATCCAGTACAGCGGTCCTAGCTAGCAGAAAAGCAGAGTATGCTAACGCAAACCCCCCAGCAAGAGCATCGTGACATACTTACATAGTATGGCACTCAATCTCAAAATTGAAGGGCCCAAATTGAATGTACCAGAAAGGAAAGCCCAGCGCATATCATCAGTCGCTTTCAAAGCCAATGCTAACAAAAATAAAATCTGATTCTGTAGAAACAAAAACATCGTAAGACCTAGGTCCACCTCAACTGTTACAGTTACTGGAAGAGTGCATTTGTCCAATTTACCAGCAGGCTTGCTTCCTATGTACCCTCAGAAAACTGATGAAAACTGATGAAACGGGATATTTATTATCTTTGAGAGCCTTCCCGCGTAACATCACGTCAGCACAACACAATACCATTACTCCAGCACTTTGGGGGGGGGGG
>Ga0247782_1000202_pt1 | contig 69174 bp, 45 predicted proteins | sample UWRJL019104C5_FD_179928 | JGI IMG/M metagenome (GOLD analysis project Ga0247782, IMG submission 179928) | Plant litter microbial communities from Arlington Agricultural Research Station in Wisconsin, United States - UWRJ-L019-104C-5 | ecosystem: Environmental > Terrestrial > Plant litter >... | reverse complement strand
CCCATCGGTAATAGTTGACTTCTCGAATAGCTTGGTGCCCGTTAGTGACGTATGTAGGACGGACATGCACACCATCATTATTCTTCAGACGTGGGTCCTCGTGGTAGTATGGCGCACCATCAGGGTCGTCGGTATCTGCAAGCTCGTGTCTCCATCGCGCGAAGTGCAGGGTGCCAATGGGCGGGTCATTCTTGTTGACTCTGCCATCAGGGCCCGGGCCATAAAACCGCAGAGGTGGGCCTGCTTTATTTCCCTCGTACCGACGATACAGATGCTCGTCTCTCATTCTTCGCACTTGGCCTTCCTCATAGGCCTTGGCTCCCTCGGCTGCAGCTGCTTGCCAAGCCGACGCGCTTAACAGTAATAGGAAGCAGCTAAGTGATAAATGCATCAATCAGGCGGAAATCATACATAGTCTACCGACCTACTTCGGTAGGCACTTATAATTTACCGATTCATTCAACTTGCCCAGCTAGTGAAAGAAGAATATTAGTTCCTGTTTATTCGGACAATGTTCTATTAGATGAATACCTGACAAGAGTTATTGAGTTGCATGTCCTGGAGTAGTGCCTGCTGGTTGGTACGGTAAATTGTAGTAGATTCTAAGATGACACCGTGGTTAGAACCCTGCATTCAGCTGGTACTTGCATCGAATGTGAGAGGGGGGAGTGCCGTTTTCCTTTGTTCAAGTGAAACACAGCTGGTTTCCCTTCTTGCATTTGACATGTAGTCGGCCGGTAGGTACACATAGGCATTAGTAGTGCTCTGGTTAGGTACATGTCTAGCCAGCATAGAGCTACATGCATATTAAATCGTTTTTACTGCACCTTAGAGAATCAAAGTAGACTAAATAAGGGATAGGGAGGTGGTAAGTCACAACTCTTTCTCATTCATGCTATCTAAACATTATATACGTTTCAAGTATCGACTGGAAGGGTCCGCAGCTTAGGGCAACCTTGAAAACTGGAAGACCATACTCGAGGTCCTCCTGGCAGCTAACAACGGTCTAATTTCGAGTTCAAATCAGAACACTCGAACCTCCGCGAGGCTCCTTCCAGGGCTTTTCTCATATGTGTGGCTCTCTAATGTCAAAGCAGAGCCTGATAAGGCATGCGACCAAGGGCTGTAGGTACCTACCTATGTGGGTATATGCCTGGTACATAGGTACCTATCTAGTACTGCTGTATGCTAGACTGACTGCACTGAGGTAGTGCCTAGGCTCGGACTGTACCTACCATCCATGATATATGTAGTACTAAGGAGCAGTTGAAGGTGGGGGGGATAAAACCCAACTGCATCGGGATTATGCCACGCTATCTCACTGTAAAGGTGGATTGCCCACAAGAGAAAAGAGCAATTAGGCGGTAAACAAACATTTTTTGAAACTCCCCGGAAACCCCCTCCCCCTCCCCCTCCTTGGTCCAAGTCACATCACAACTCAAGGAATGGGGCGCCGCCCACTATCGGTTCCAACACCTGCCACCAGCAGGATCGATTGTGTGTCAGCCCGTCAAATTCGGTGGTGGTAGCCAGTACCTACCTACCTAAGGTACGTACGTCCTTAGGCTGTCATGACAGGCGGCACATAAACAAAACTTGAAGGCGCACACAGGGGTTGCTGTTGTTTTCGTGACATGAATAAACGTCATCTGATAAGTCATAAGCACCTGATATCTGCGGTGATCTGGTGCCTCCCACTCCATGCGAGGCTAGGCTGAAAACCGAGGAGTTTGAATTTCGGCAAGAGGTAGGGTATACGACTCTGTATGTACTATGTGTACATAAGCCGTTTCTTTTTCCCAAGGCCAATAAATTTCACGAAGTGCTTAGCTAAGTTCTTATATTAGATAGACTAACTTGAGATCCTCAATGGGAAAGCTTGTCCCACCCGAATTGAAGACCTCTCCCACAATCAAGGTACCTGCCTCTACCCACCTACCCACAGGTACTTCAGTTACCCCTCCATCCCGTCTGAGAATAGCGGGCGTGTCACGTCACTGGTGCAAGTACACCCTTCGTAGCAGGTACCCTCTGCTGTACCTACCTCTAAAAGTACACGCCCATCTCCCTAACAATTTTTTTTCTGGGCCTCAACTCAGAGCCTACACGGACGGAGTTTTAGGCACTGCCGGACTGTCATTGCTAGCTGAACCCTCATCCATTCTCGTGTGAAATCCCAGTGCCTAGCCAATATCAGCTTATCCACATTCACATTCATCATATTCACATCCACAACACTCGACTGAAACTTTGGTCACCTCTCGCCCGCAACGACTAGTCCGTGGCATCCTCTCCCATCGAGTTCGCCGGCATCGATGGGCTTGACCTAATGCCAGTTCGAACGTAGTTCCTTCATCTCTTGTTGCTTCAGTACACCTGACTTTTGCCCTTCCCCCCCTTTCTTTTTTATTATTCTTTCTATTTCTGTCCCACAACCCGTCGAGAGTTTCATCCAAGTGTTCCATCTGGCCCCTCCAATATGGACGTCAACGTCGTTAGGAGTCGCGTCCACGCAACTCTCTCTCCCGACGCCAATGTCCGTCGCGCTGCCGAGCTCGAACTCAAACAGGTACGACATGATTTTTCAACCTACCCCAGACCCTATGCCTCAGACCGCTCTAGCTTGTCATCTGCGATGCGCGCTTGCTTGCACACAAACACCGGGGTCTACCCTCGTGTTCTATTTCGCTAATGCCGCCTCTCCGATCTATAGGCCGAGGGACACGCAGGCTTCACCGATGTGCTCCTCGATATACTTAGTACTGAGGCCGACGATTCCGTTCGACTCTCGAGTACGCTTCTCTACTTTTCCCGAGTCCTAGCAACAAAACTCAATCTAACACAAAGTCTGTAGCGGTCATCTATCTGAAGAATCGGACAAATAGGGGCTGGTCGAGGAGCGATCACTATCCCGACGACCCCCTGATCGCTGAAGATGAGAAGCAACGCTTTCGCGACCGCATTCTCCCTATTCTTGCCAACTCGCGTGGCCCCGTCCGACAACAGTTACTGCAGTTAATTCAGCGTATCCTTCACTTCGATTTTCCCGGCAAGTGGCCCAGCTTCATGGACATCACTCTGCAGCTCCTCCACAGCAACGACCCACCGTCGGTCCTCGCTGGCCTTCAGTGTCTCCTCGCCACTTGCCGCGCATACCGATTCAAAGGGACTCAGGATGCCGGCAGGGATGAGTTTGACAAGATTATTGAGGCTAGCTTCCCGCGCCTGCAACAAGTTTGTAACGAATTGGTAAACCAGGAGAGCGACGAGGCTGGAGAGATGCTTCATATCGCCTTAAAAGCGTATAAACACGCAACATGGGTACGTTTTCCCGGCAGACCGCGGCACAGGCTGACTGTCGCCTGGGGGCTTGCTTTGTCGACTGGGTAATGGTGCTGACCACCAATCAGCTTGAACTTTCGAATTATTTACAGCGTCACGACGTCAATATTGGGTGGTGTACTATTTTCCTACAGACTGTCTCGAAAGCGATACCAGCTTCGGCCATGCCCGAGGATGTCGAAGACCGAGAGCGTCACCATTGGTGGAAGGCTAAGAAATGGGCCTATTTTAACCTCAATAGACTCTGGATCAGGTCAGCCAATTCTCTCAGACACCTTTAGCGCCTCTATTGGCCGACATAGCATACTTAGCTAACACAAGTCAGACATGGCAATCCCCAGGGTATCGCTACCAAGACCGACCAGAACACCAAATTTGCCAAGGATTTTGAGACCACGATTGCGCCCGAGATTATGAAGCACTATCTGTCGGAAATTGAAAAATGGGTTTCAAAGACGACATGGTTGAGCAAGCCCTGCCTCTCGTATACGCTTGTTTTCCTCGACGAATGCTGTCGTCCCAAGTCTACGTGGAATCTTATGAAGCCGCACCTCAGCAACCTTGTTACGCACCTTGTCTTCCCCGTCTTATGTCTCACTGAAGAAGACGTGGAGAAGTTCGAGGACGAGCCCGAGGAGTACTTGCACCGGAAACTGAATTTCTACGAAGAGGCTTCTGCGCCTGACGTCGCTGCTACTAACTTCCTCGTAACTCTCACAAAAGTCCGAAGAAAACAGACGTTTGAGTTGCTTCAATTCATCAACAGTGTAGTAAGCGAGTACGAACAAGCGCCTAACGAGAGCAAGAATCACATTGCAAAGGAAGGCGCTTTGCGAATGATTGGCACTCTGGCACCCGTACTACTCGGAAAGAAGAGTCCTATTGCTGACCAAGTTGAATATTTCCTCGTCCGCTACGTCTTCCCCGACTTCACGAGCCCACAAGGCTATTTGCGAGCTCGGGCTTGCGACACCATCGAGAAGTTTGAACAGTTAAATTTCAAGGACCAGAATAACCTGCTCGTCATTTACCGTAATATACTCGACTGTATGGCCGATCGTGACCTACCGGTCCGAGTCACGGCAGCCTTGGCCCTACAACCACTCATTAGGCATGATACCATCCGTATCAGCATGCAGCAGAGCATTCCTACCATCATGCAGCAACTGTTGAAGCTGGCCAACGAGTGTGACATTGATGCGCTTGCTAATGTCATGGAGGATTTTGTTGAAGTGTTCGCAACCGAGCTCACTCCATTTGCTGTGGCTCTTAGTGAGCAGCTGCGTGATACATACTTGAGAATTGTCCGCGAACTTCTGGACAAGAATGAGAGCCGGAATGATGACGGAGAAGAATACGGCGACTACTTGGATGACAAGAGTATCACCGCGTTGGGTGTTCTTCAAACCATCGGCACCCTGATCCTCACACTGGAAAGTACCCCAGATGTGCTTTTACATATCGAGGCTGTTTTGATGCCTGTGATCCAGATCACTCTGCAAAACAAGCTCTATGGTAAGTTCTAATTGCCTGCGGCCGCCATATCCTACCATAACTTAACCACTAACTCTTCTCGTTCAGACCTGTACAATGAAGTGTTCGAGATCATCGACAGCTGTACGTTTGCCGCCAAGGGAATTTCTCCTACTATGTGGCAAGCATTTGAGCTTATCCATGCCACGTTCAAGTCCGGTGCCGAGCTCTACCTCGAGGATATGCTACCTGCTCTTGACAACTTTGTTCAATACGGCGCACCTCAGCTCACCCAGAAGCCGGAGTATATCTCTGCTTTATACTCCATGGTTGCAGACATGTTCCAGGACCACAAGGTGGGCGGTGTCGACCGCATCTGCGCCTGCAAACTTGCCGAGGCCATGATGTTGAGTCTGCGCGGCCATATTGATCAGTCCGTTACGGGCTTCATCTCGATGGGCATGGCCGTTCTCAATAACAACGAGGTAAAGGTTAAGTCGTACAAGATCCACCTCATGGAGATGGTCATCAATGCCATCTATTACAACCCCGTCTTGGCATTGGCTGTCCTAGAGGCTAAGGGCTGGACGAATAAATTCTTCAGCTTGTGGTTCAGTAACATGGAACAGTTCAGCCGTGTGCATGACAAGAAGCTCTGCATCGTGGCCATCATCTCGCTCCTCAGCCTCAGCCCGGATCAAATACCGGCTAGCGTTTCGACTGGCTGGCCCAGGCTGCTTCAAGGGATTACATCTCTCTTCAAGACACTGCCTATTGCCATGAAGAACCGCGAGGAAGCGTTGAAGGACGACTTCACCTTTGATCCCAGTACATACGATCTCGACGACGAAGACGAGTGGGGCGATGACGATGCCAACTGGGCTGCCGAAGAGGGTCTGGAAGAGGAACATGCGGAGGGCCGAGATGAGAGCACAGCATACCTCGAGTTCCTCAACGAAGAAGCTCAGAAATTCAGTCATGCTGAGAACCAGTATCAGGACGATTCAGAAGAAGAACTAGGGGAAGATAGTGTCCTTCTCGAGTCGCCTTTGGATAAGATTGAGCCCTATCAGCTCTTGCGTGGCGCTCTCATGAGTAAGTCTCACCCGGTTTTAATGTGTGTTGGTACTGCAGCTGACTTTTTGGTAAACAGAAATGCAACAAGAAAATCCTCAGTTCTACTCCAACATCACGTCACATCTCACGCCCGAGGAGCAAAACGTGATCCAGGGCGCTTTTAACCAAGCAGAGGCCAATGCACAAGCAGCTGTGCAACAAGCGGCACAGGCCGCACAGAATCCTCAGATGCCAGCCGCGAACGGGGGTGTTAGTTAGATTATGGCAGACCGTTCAGATAAAGCTGGATTATCCTATCATCAATGCTCGCCTGGGGCTGAAGCTCAGCCGATACACACTGGGCGATACTTTTGACGAAAGGTGCATGTCTTCGAGGCTATTAATGGGGGCATCTGTCAGTTATGGAGTCCAAGGTGTCGGCAGGCGACAACATGTGCGCATTGAAAAAATAAGTCAAGTTGTAGCGATTTGGGTATTGCATACGAAACATATACAGTACGCATACCTCGGGGGTTATCCAGCAACCCAAGCTTGCCGAGGAAAAGAGAGAGACGGAAACAGAGAGAGAGAGAGAGAGAGAGAGAGAGAGAGAGAGAGAGAGAGAGTGTGTGTATCCAAATAGCATCAGGGTTAGCTTAGATAGGTAGACCGGACACCACCCTTCACGGAGTTTTGCGCGAGAGAGCATTGTTTCAGACCAAACCCCACTTTTCCGCATCCAGTATCCCACGTCAACTTTATAGTGAGAAAGGAAAGAGAGAGGGAACAGGAAGTGGAAGGGCAGAGAGATGAAATGGCACGCTGAAACGAATAAGTAAAAAGGGACAGATAGATGTGCTAGGTTAGGTACTTCTTGTCTTGGACCTGAAACAAAATGGAAATAAGTTCGTTGAGTTTGAAAGACGATGTCTGAAGAGTAAAAGTGCAAGGTGTGAGGGATGATAAATGGAATGTCGAAACGTGCATGAGCCCGCATCTTTCTAGGCCGGCAGGTCTCCTTACCCTAACATGTTTGTTCTAGTGACTTGGTATGCTGTATAGAGATATACACGCGGTATACACCATCTATTATCATACCAGTGAAAAGATAACTGCGTAGCTGGTTAAGCAGAGGGACAAGCATATGACGCCACCAACCCGCCCAGCCTAGATATGCCCAAGGCTAAAGCTATGCGAATCTAAGATAGGAGTTCGTGCCGGATACTCTCTATATACGCCATCCCCTCCTTTCGGAAATCATCTTTTTCGATGCGCGGAGACGTAGCGTTGAGGAGCATGTTCACCGATTCTTGGGGTGCCCAACGTGGCCAGTGAGGGAGTGTCAAGCCGTCTCTCTTCTCCTTTTCACCCTCATCCTCGTGTCCATTGGGATCCCCCCAATATACAAAATTCACATAAGCCTGTCCGATCGCCCGACTCAACTCCCTATGACTCTCAAATTCGGGCAGCGGACCCAAGGAACCGGTAATGTTCTGGAAACTATACGCCACGTTGACGAAGTGCTGGACCCCATCCTCCGGCCTCTGTGCGTCAAAGGGCCGGGTAGCGAAGCGGTAGGAATAGACGTCCTCCCCCGCTGTAGAGAACTGGCGGGCCAATGAGCGTCGGCCTGCTATCATTACTATATCCCCATATACGGCGGCCGCCCGTCTCCACTGGTGTCCCAGGCTCGGATTCTCGTCGATAAAGGTAGTATTGGAAAGAACGTCATAAGGCGGCGATTGCGATGGATTATCGGGGTACAAATCTAGTAGTTTCTGTGCCGACTGAGGTGTTATTTGGTAGGGTATACCTGGCAGTGGGATGTCTGAGAAGTCCGGGTTGGATAAGAGGGCATAGTAGACATCGGACGAGGTGTTGAGGCCTCGGGGAGAGAAGGATATGCCTTCGTCGCTGTTGGATCCAAGTAAGAGGGGGATCTTCTGGAAGGCATTCTTTGAGGCAGTGATCGAGGGGTAGGCAGGGAGGAAAAACCTGTTTGGTAGGTGTGTTAGTAAGGAGGTTAAGGGCGAAGGAGGGTTGTAGAGAGCAAGGAAAGTATGTCAGTAGGGAGGTAGACTTTGGGGCCAGTTCCAAGGAGGGAGTGTATGAAGGGAGGATACTGAAAAGGGGAGACAAGAGTAGAAGCCAATATAAAGAGTAATGCATTGGAATAAATTATCAGAGGACAGAAAGGAAAGTAAATACTCGCCCATCGACAATCGGGTATATAAAGGCTGGGGCCTCCGCTTCGAAGAGCTTCTTAGATGGCACACTCCTAAGACACGATAATCGGTCGCTCGCGCCTTCACATCCTACTTTCTGCACCAGATCGTCAACGTAGCAGGTATAATGCTCTAATGGTGGGAGCGGTAACCCGATAGCACTGCCTGACTCTAGGATAGCGGCGCGGAATAACGGCTGTTCCACATCCTTCTTTGCTTTTTTCTTGCCATCCAAAGATGAGCCTGATTCTGATTGCAAGTCCAAGTCCGGATACGAATGCAAATGCAAAGCAATACTCTGCGCGCCCGCCGACTCCCCCCAGACAGTAACCCTTTCCGGATCCCCTCCAAAGGAAGCGATATTCTCCCTCACCCACCTTAACGCCAGTCGCTGGTCCAGTAATCCCGCGTTCGCACCCCCGCTATCTCCTTCTGCGAGGAGCTCGGGTGTTTGCAGGAATCCCCATACGCCTAGGCGGTAGTTGAGAGATACGGCTACGATGGGTTGGGACATGTCTTGGGATAAGCGCACGATGCCCGAGAGATTATATTGCGGGTCCGCGCTTGAACCGGCGAAGAGGCCGCCGCCGTGGATCCAGATAAGTACAGGGAGGAGGCGAGTCAAAGAAGAGGGAGTGTGGTGCGGACGAATTACTAGTATTAAGTGTGTCAGTGAATAAAGAAACTCATTCTCTTTATTCTTCCGTAGTTGGTGGTAACGTGCAGAGAGTGAGTAGGCTTAGGCGAGAACCTTGAACGGACAAGAGAAAAGGAGGAAAGGAAATGAAAATCGATCACATACCATTAAGTGTCAAACAATCCTCAGACAGCCTGAAGTCGGAACCATACTGATAGCAACTATCCCCATACTCACTTGCGTCAAGCGGTGCAACATAAGACTCATTCACAGGTAGTGGCGCTTTGAAGCGTAACGTCCCTACAGGAGGTTGAGCGTAGGGGATACCGAGGAATATATCCTGCTCCCATGGTCTGGAGAGGTAGCGCCCGTTTATTGTCCCGTTTTTAACCGTTGCGCTAGGGACCGGAACGGGTTCGGGAGATGGGCCGTGTGAGAGGGCTACCGAGGCTTTTGCATGGTAGAAAAGGCTTGCGAGGATAAAGAGGGAGTGTTTAGTGCTGGGAGAACGAGATATCATGATGAGGAGAGGACACCGCGGATGCGGCCGTGCTCTCTGAGTGGGTCTTAGTGGTATGACCGGAGGCGAGACAAGATATTGTTCCTCCAGATTGAGGACTTGGAACTCATGGTCACATATTCATATTTCTTCACGTCTATCTTGGATCTTATATTATATGGTCTCCGCTCTCTCATAAAGACCTGTTGGCGACCAGACATGGTAGTCAAGTTAGCATCACACACTAGTGCCAGCCCCAGTCTTAGGGATGTAGGTAGTTTGTCAGCATTAATAATTTAACACGCCATCTTCGACAGTAGGATTCGCAATAGCGTGAGAACTACAATGTGATTATATGAAGGTTTGACAAGCATATTTGACGAAGTCTCATTAAATATTGGTAAAATTAACCTAGTGCGGAGGGTTATGAGTGCCCGGATGACGAGATTGCTTAACTCCGACATTACGAGATGGCCCGGATTTCGGGGAGTGGAAGTTTGCGGAGGTAAAGTCGTTGCTGTATATCGGACTTGAGAAGAATGTGGCGGATCAAGGAGATAAGAGGATGTACAATGAGAGTGTGGTTGCAGGAAGTGCTCAAATGAGTTATCGTCCTTGGGGACTCTTGTCCAAGCCGCTGTTACGTTGACTCCTTCTCCTCTTTTCATTATGAAAAAAGGCATAGGTGAACTAAATATGCCTTTATTTAGTTGATTAGTACTTCATAAACATCTATCATATTTATCTTACTCTTTTGATGGGTTGCCTGTCTTTCTCTCGGTTTAAATTGTCCTGATCATATATGAGATTAGTAAAGCCACGTCAAGAACCATTATGTTAAACTTCTCTACATTATGACTATGGTAGAGGGTGACATGGCCCTGCGTGGCAATTGATAGTGCATCTACAGATAAGAGGGGAGATTAGGAAAATTCGAGGGGAAAAGAGATCTTCTAGGTCAAGAATCTGATAAGTATCTCCTCATTCATAGTGCGCAACTCACTATTGCCCGATATCCGAGCTGACTGGGGTTCATAGCTTCATGAGCTCATGTATCAGCGTTGTGACATCTTCTATTTGAACCAAAAGCTGGTTTGTGCTGTAGTCGACATGGTCTTGCCAGGTTCTTCCTATTCAAGTCGGTCCTATTGTTCCGACTATCTTCCTGGGAGTACTTGTGACTGGAACTCGCCGTATAGACATTGCACATTGCATAGTCTCTGGCAGGAGTTATAAAGAAGAAAAAAAAGAAGAAAACTTGACCATTGCGCTTCCATTTTTATGTGTCTCTCAGCCCTCTGGGGGGTTCGGGTGTGGTGGTTTGTCAGCACAACTACTAGTCGGCCGGTCAGAACGCGCAATATGCTCGAGAGGCAATCGGGTATAAAGTCTGCTGTCAATGAGTCTTGTGTTACGATATTTCATCCTCAGAGTAAATATGAAAATATGGTGACGATTATTGAGCAAATTTGCTTTGTAGTGTGCACTCCCTTACTCGCTTGTGCTGTTGGCTATGGCGTCACTCGGCAGAAAGCGGGCTTCTATATGAGAATTTTTTTAATTGAATAACGAGGCAAGCCACTCTGCTTACTAGCTACAGAGTCTCCTCCCCCCTGGCCGCTGCAATACCCAACTAGACAATCGATCATTTTAAGCTTATTTTCTTATCAAATAGCTATTACTCGTGCCGCATTCAGTGATCACGTCAAGCGTCCGAATTCCGACGGTCTGGTCTGGGCGGGTTGGCGCTCTGGGATTGGCATGCTTGACCTGCCTGATCCGACCACAGGCCGCACTGGCCAAGAACCTTGGAGCTCGGTTGATACCTCTCTAACCTATCATGTAAGGGCCGGAAGATATGAATTTTCGCATGTTCTGGACCATGTCTAACCAGGGCGGAAAACTACTACCTGAGGTTACCTATATAATGTTTGTGAATGGCCCTCCGTCTGATTAGTTTCGCCTGCCTAGGTTCTAATTGTCTCTCGACGTCGAACGAACGTAGTGGTGGTGCCGAGAAGCTATTACTTAGTGTTGGATTGTGAAGCGAGGCCATTATGAAGTTGTTACACACGGCCGTGGCGTTGTTGCCACTTATCTCGGGCACAGATGCTATATTGGATCTGAGGCCGAGGATCAACTCCAAGCGGCTGCAAGCCGATCTTCAAACGAAGAAGTAAGCTGCCCCCCCTCACGAGACACCGTTAAACCAGATATGCTAACAGGATGCTAGTCTCATGTCCCATCTGGAAGCTCTTGACAAGATCGCCTCTACCAACGGCGGCAACAGAGCCTTTGGACTTCCAGGGTATGCGGCATCCGTTGATTACATCTGGAAGCACGTCTCCAGGATCAAGGGAGCCAAAGCATGGAAGCAAGATTTTCCGAGTCTCTTCAACTTTGTCCAGTCTATCGAGCTCAAGTTCAACGATGAGGCCGTGTATGTGTACGGATTGACTTACTCCCCATCTACTTCTGCCGACGGTATCGCTGAGGACGTTGTTCTCGGACCTGAGGGCACAGCGGGATGTGATGCGGCAAGCTACGCGGGCCTCCACGTCGAGGGCAAGATCGTCCTGATTGATCGCTTCCAGTGTCCCACTGGTGGCACTTTGGCCGGCCGTGTTCGTCCCGCGGCGGCTGCCGGCGCGGCGGCTGTCATCATCTATAACAATGTCGAGACTAATGTCACCGCCGGCACGCTGAGCGCGCCTAGTAACGACTTCGTCCCGGCCGGGTTTATCAACCAGGTTGATGGCCTTGCGTTCAAAAAAAGGCTTCGAGATGGGGAGTCTATCAAGGGATATTTCCAGCAAGATCAGATCGTCGAGACGCGTATCACGCAGAATGTGTTCCTTGAGAGCATTGCGGGAGATGCGGATAATGTGGTTGTTGTACGTGTCCCCATCTTCAGGCATAATGCCGTGTACTGGTTTTCTGATATTCTTTTCAGCTAGGTGCGCATCTAGATAGTGTTCAGGCCGGGCCTGGCATCAATGACGATGGTAAGTCTCATGTCCCCTATCGATATAATGGGATCTGAAAATTGCTGACTGCGGTAGGCTCCGGAACGTCGCTACTTTTGGAACTGTCAAGGGCTGTCCTCAAGTACAAGACGAAAACGAAAGTACGTTTCGCCTGGTGGGGAGCCGAAGAGAACGGTCTTGTCGGTTCTAAGTACTACTGCTCGAACCTGCCAGTGCCCGAGATCAACAAGATCCTGGCTTACCTTAACTTCGACATGGTGTCTAAGGGCTACTTCGGCGTCGGCGATGTCGACGGCAGCACGCATGGTAGTGTAGCCCCCATCGGGTCTGAGGTCATCGAGAAGATCTATGAAGACTACTATGCTAGCAAAGGCCTCCCGGTTACATCTGCTATCCTAACGAACGGCAGCGACTATGCTTCATTTTGGGGGATTCTGAACAAGCCTATTGGGGTAAGCTTTATCCACGTAGCAGAAGGCCGAGAACTACCGTCAAAGTCATTATATGTAATTGATTGACTTACTGACCACTCGCCTAGTTCATAAATACCGGCACGGCCCCCGCGCAAGACCCTTGCTATCACCAGGCGTGCGACACCATCAATAACCCCGATCCCCAAACACTGACCGTCAACGCTCGTGCTGCTGCTAATGCGATCGCTATCTTGTCAACGGATGGCCCGCGCATTATCCCCAAGACGATCATCAACGCTACTATGGCGGACGCTATGCGTATAGCTTCGTTTGGTGTTGACACGATCGAGTTTGGAGAGCTGGAGGCGATGGGCGAGACTCATTTAGGATGCGGTCATGAGATCTAGTTATGTATTTACCTAGGTTTGATTGGCGCTCAATATGAGATTTTGAAGATATAAAAAGTTTCCACGTCGAAGACATCTTTCTCGCTGTGATGCCCATGGACTATTGCTTACTCTGGCTGATCTTACTGTTACTGGATTAACCACACCAGCCACATTTCCTGTGGCTAATGACGTCACACTAGAGAATCCTCCGCTTATGGCCAGTTGGCTCTGGGAGTAAACAAAGCTCAATGTGAATATCTTCGTTTGCTCATAATGCCGCCATCTTTAATCTCGAACCCTCGTCCAGCCCGGGTGGTAGGTCTATAAACTGATATTATAAGATAATTCCGTGAGAACTTAATAGACAATTTATCAAATTGGGATCTTTAAAATCTTACTCGTTAGGCGTATACTCAGCACGTCGTGCAGGATCTCAAGCCACTTTGATGATTTCTACGACCTATATTCAAACATGGTATTCCTACTATACTAAGAACTAAATGGCTCTATATGCAAATACTACTACTAGCTGAGCCGATTCAGCTCAGGTGACCAATAAAACGGGCGACTTGGCTGAACGCAGAGGCGCTTAGATACCTCGCATTTCTCCGTCTGGTCAAATACCTCCAAAACAGCAATGGAATCGACAATGAAGAGGAACATGTGACGCAGCTGCTCTCAGTACTTGGAGGTAGAACCTTCCTTCTCTAGTAGCTCTCGCGAGCGTTACTTACAGGCAACGCATATACAGAGGAGAGATGTGGGATTGATCCTCGGTTAAGCTTGCTTCCACTCAGCTCGACGATATACCTGGGCGAATGCCTAGTATCAACTTACTATAACCTAGATTTGGTCCGATGAGTGTGTTCGCTTCCTCCCGTCTTGTCACCGCCGAATGGAAGTCAAAAGCCGCACATCATGCCAAGCCCAAAGGAAGCGCTCGTACTTGAAGCTGAGTTAAAACACGTTGGATTCCCTGCACATTTACCTTGTATAAAGCACGAGAAGCCTATAGGACCACCCCCGCCAACGCCACAACGTCAGCCTGTATAAGCAAGTCATTCTAGGCGCTCCGTGCGTAAGAGCCAAGAACAAACACGAAGGTAAATCAAGGTCAGCTCAATATTGACCCTGGGGTGTCTGGTGTTCCTGAATCCGAGCGGTGAGGTTGGGAGGGTTGTGTTGTGTCCACGCCTGTTACGGAATATGGGCAGCTACATAACCGGACATAGTTCTCGTGAAGCGCACCAGTCTATCCTCTGAAATTTCGTTCTTTTGGCTCTTGCTGAGATCTCATTGCGAGTGAGGAACGTACCTGCTACTAATCGCCGCAAGGAACCCCGATACCTTACCGCCAGTACAGTCCCTAATGGTTTCTTCCGCAATGAAGACCTCTTCGATAGCTCTCACGGTCGCTCTGGCTACGGCCGTTTCGGCGGTGCCGGCGTCGTCAGGCGGTTTCACCTACGAGCCGTGCCCAGGCCTGTATAATCAGGCGGTGTGTTGTAGTACGGGTCTCTCGGGAAACGAGACTGCTGAGTGCAGCCTTCGTAAGTTCTAGTCCCCTTGGGGTCCTCTTGCGTTGTCTTCCCGAGTCTACGATGTCCATATATATGTGTGTACTGGCCCTCCGGTCAGATGGTGGTGGCGAGAAGGAATGGCCAAGATGAGGTGGGACGAGATGTGATAGTAGAACCAGAAAACCACAAGGATCGCCCAGGTTTGAAGGGGATAGGGATAAATGATTGAATTACCTAACTAATTCATGATTTACCACCAAACTAGCCCCCACCGTCCCAACCAGCCCGCGGAACTTTCAAGCTATATGCGCGAGCCTGGGCCTGCGCGCCGAATGCTGTACTATTTCTATCGTAAGTTTGATCTTCAGTTTGGTCTTCATCCTAAGATTATGACGCTGTTGTTGTGTCTGTTCGCTTTTTTGACATCGACGTGTTCTATCTATCTAGCCTGGTCAGCAGGTACTTTGTCAGGCTCCCGCTGGTCTTTAGACATCCAAAGCTAGGACCTAGGGTGTGCGCCGCTCTATTCTCTCGGACAGTTTGGACATGTGCTATTTTGTCGGGCGGTCTCTGCGAAGGGGCATGTCTTGATGATGCTGTACGATTTCTGGTGGCATCTGTCGAGATGGAAGGATACGAACACGGGGTGAAGTGTGTGGAAGTACTGGGTGTTGATATTGTTTAGCGCTTCTCAGAGCGATTAGTTTGAAGTAGGAGAGGAATCAGCTAAAATGGGACGATTGCGAAGCGCTTCAGTGAGATATGGGTGTGACTGATGCGCGCATTGCCGGATGTTATATCCGGCTCAGATTCATGAGCGGTAGAGAAGAGGTTCGAGGTTAATTTTGGCACGTGAGACCCTATATGACGAATGCGGCTCAACGCCTTACACCCTGCATCGCTGCCTTCGAACCATTGGAGAGCCGAGGAATTACTCAAGCTACAATTAAATTACGATGCCGTATATATCAAGTGTGCACGATGCTCTCTAGTGCTGCCGTTCATTCTATTCCATAAACGCCTTTTTACCACTACATTAATTCCCTAGGTCTATGCATATACTAGACCTTTCAATTCCATCTGTGTTTTGCGCGTATGGGTATACGGGTAGAGTAGAGCTATGAATCTCATCAAGGGAACCTTCAGACTTCGACAATGCAAGAATGGGAATGTTAACCACCTCACTTCACTTCACTTTGGCAACCTCCTCCCCAATCTCGCTGGTGAGCGCGTCTTAAGAAGACTTAGTACCAACCGCATTCTCATCATCGCCCTCAGAACCAGTGCTCTTCTCCTTCTCCTCCAGGCCATACTTTGTCTCCAGGGTAGTTCGGAGCGAGATCTCCTTCTGCGCCCAGGTGAGCAACCAACCGAGGAGCGCGAAGCCGAGCGAGATCTGCCACGAAAGCTTCAAACTGCGCGCGTACACGTCGATAACGCGATCGCGATAAGGCTGCGGGAAGCTGCGGACGAAATCGGCGTTGGCGAAAGAGTACGCCTTGCCACCCGCCAACTGGTCCTGGATGGCCTTGTTGCCGATGCGCCACGCCTCGTTGGCAAACTGCGCGTTGAAGATACCGGCGGGGATGGCCACACCCCAGATGGAACCGTAGGCGCGCATGAAGGCGAAGGCAGCGGTGGCCGCGGCCGTGTCAGACTCGGGAAGATCGGCCTGCACGGAAGACAGGTTCGTCGACATCATGATACCTAGACCGAAAGCGGGGACGGCTTGCACGAGAACCCATTCGACCGGCTTGGTGTGCTGGTCGAAGCGTGTGAAAAGACCGAAGCCTAAGCTGATGAGCGAGAAGGCAATGATGTGAAGAGGGCGGTATCGGCCCCACTTGGAGAGCAGTACACCCGAAATGGCGCCAGTGAGGACTGATAGGAGGACGGTGGGCAGGAGCGCGACACCAGAGATGGTGGGCGACATGCCGAGGACGGCCTGGAAGTAGACGGGCAAGAAGTAGATGGCCCAGAAGAGACAGATGAAGTTGAGGAAGGCGATGACCAGGGCCGCGGCGGGCGTCCGACGCTTGAACACGCGCTCGGGAAGCGTGGGGAACTCCTGTACCCAGGGCATGCCTTCGTAGACGTGGAAGAGCACCAGGCCGAAAAGACCGACGATGAGGGGGACGAGGACCTGGTACGTGTTCCAGTTGTATCGGGTGCCGCCCCATGAGAGAGCAATCAGAACGGACACGACACTGCCGATGAGGATAAGGTTGCCGATGTAATCGATGCGCTTGAGTCGGGTCAGGATGCCCGTCTCCTTGTCACGGTTCACGTGCAGGAATAGAGCGTGCAGGACTAGCGCGACGCCGGACACTGGCAAGTTGATGTAGAACACCTTTATTCCCGTTAGTCAGCGATCAATACACTTCAATGTTCAATTCTAATCAAAACGTAGAAGTCACGGGTGTAAAATGAAAGTTGCTGCTTACCCATCGCCAAGTAGTCCCGTCAACGATAGCACCACCGACCAGGGGGCCAACGGCCGTTCCGAGGGAGAAAACACCGAACACGATACCGAAGTACGCGCCACGCTGGCGCAAGGGCACGAGATCGGAGACAATCAGCTCGATGAGCAGGTTAATGCCACCACCACCGATACCCTGGACAGCACGGCCGGCGATCAACATGGTAGAGTTAGCAGCACCGCCGGAGATGCCGCTGCCCAGGGCGAAGAGGGAGACTACGGTCAACATCATCCATCGTCGGCCGAAGAAGTCGCATAGCTGTCCAAGGAGAGGGAGGAAGGCGGTACTATGGTCGGGGTGAGGGAGTGTTAGTCAACCGACTTTACGCATACGAGTCTGGGATAGTCTATACCTTGTCAGGAAATATGCGTTCACAAACCAGACATATAAGTCGCCGGCGTTGAGTTCGTGGACGATAAAGGGCAGAGCCGTGGAGGTGACGGTATTCTCGATAGCAGCAAGCAGGGTGGTGAAGCAGACGGCGGCGAAGACGACCCAGAACCGCCATCCCTTCTGGAACTCACCCTCCGCGGGAGCAGCGGCCTCGGTGGCGCCACTGGCTTGGACCTCGCCTTCAGGCTGGGTGTTCAGCTGCTCGGCTGAGGACAGCTCCTGCGAGTGAGCTGCCTGGTTCTGCTCCATGGCGAGTAACGCCCTTGGATTGTTGTGTTTGACACGTGTGACTGAGGAGGCTCGATACAATACTGGCAGTCCGACGAGCTGGTCAAATGATGCGCAACTGGGTCTACTAGAAGAACAATGGGTTTATGATTGAGCTTTAAGAGGAGAATTTTGTTATAGTATGAGAATTAAGCAGCACCGAAAAGCTCAGACTCGGGACAACCACAACCACAAATCCAACTAAGCTGGCATGTAAGGAACGGCACTCATTTGAAAGGCTCGAGAGAAGACAGAGTCTGGTCTACCGGAAGATGACAATCAGGGACGATGTTTTCGGAGCCTCGATTGATCTGGCTTTTCTCTCTCCTTTTTTTCCATCTTGTCGGGTTGGTAAGCATGTCCGGGTTTGAGAATGTGGCCTGTCTCGAGATCTTGAGTACTTTCCCATCTTTCCCTTCTTACGTCGTTCAGCAACGAGTTTGCTTACCAAAGAAAATACAGAAATTCTAAAAAGTAATGGGCAGATGCAACTTCGGCGCCGTGATTCCCCCTTCGGGCAACTCGCCGAATGGTACGTACCTCTACTCCAATAGGCTAATCGGCACCTGTATGTACATAGTACTTACGCTAAGTCTCTCGCAGTGGTCTGTGCATATCGATATTTCCCCCGGTCCTGCACAGGCCTGCAACCTGCAGTGGAGATCCCTACCCTGTTCTGCGCTAGTGTAAAACCCTAAATCACCGGGAGAGAGGCGGGAGCTTTGTAAGATTTCGGCGGCGGGGCGGATTGAAAATAATTGATTGGTCGCGATGAGGCTCCATCGAATTACTACTACATAATACTCATCAAACGTGCAGGATGCACGCTCCTCTAATCGTATTACATCCTTTGGAAATTGACATCAACCGGCATCAAAGTGAATGAGGTGATTCCTGCCTGAAGATCGACTGTTCAGCATGCCGGCTGTCTTTATCGTTAGAGCACGTAATACATGGTACAGAAGGATCCGTTTGCAGGCTACTAGGCTGTCATCCACTTGTTCAAAGGCCAGAGGTCCTGCAGAGAAGAGAAAAGAAAGGAAGAGAAGTCCTGACAGAGGACGGACCGGATGCTCTGAGTCCGACTTGGCTACGCTGGACTATGTATGTGAGTAGGACGTTGGTTGCTTTAGGTAAGCTGTTCATGTGTGTCTGAAATTGCAATAGTACCTAACAAGATGCAAACGAACCCAAGGCTCTTGGCTTCAGCATCACCTACCAACAAGCTCGAATCACAGCATTGTGTAACTACATCTAGTATTAGCGTGTAGCAGAGTATCTACTTTTCTTGTTACTGTGACCTATAGGACACCTCGGTCACCTCAGATCCAGTCCGCAAAATGGGAACTCCTCGGCCACGTAGACAATTGAGTTCATAATACCAAGCAAACATCCCGTTTGTTGCTACTTTAGACATTATTAAGGTCTCATCATAAGAGTTGAGGTGATTGCTACTCGTCGGCCAGTTACCTAAACTAGACGCCAGTCCAACCTTGTGAAATATGTCAGCAGACGCTACACGAGCTCTCAACCAACAACTTGCTAATGTAATCCGGTGTTATGAGAGGACTCGAGCGGACGAAATCTTCCCTAGTAATCAGCACTGGAACCAACGGCCCGTTATGGAATGTGGCAAGTTGACTTATTAGGTGTGTTTATCCTTGAGTACCTATGTTAGGAGTAAGATGACAGCATAGTAGAACACGGGAAGTGGGCGTATCTCGTTCCGGCTACCGTGAACAAGTAGTACTATATAGACAAGTATTTTGAGCACTGTATTCAATATGAAGAGCATTTCTGTACATAGGAGAGAAGTAACTGGTGAAGGTAGATAGGCAACTATGAAATCACAGTAACTTTTGGATAGGAGATTGCGAAACAACATGATAACACAACCCCTTTTTGAACAACTCCTCCAACTCCGACGCCTGATTATACGAACGGAACATGAGATGAGGAATCAAGAAGGATTATTTTCTTCTGCCCCATAATGATCTCACCTTCCCTATGCGTTCGTGTCCTTACCGTTACCCTTGATAAGCAAAGGCATCTGGATATTACCTTTGGTAGCGGCAAGGAAGTCTCCAACAAGTGAGTCCATACCCGCCTCCACCGCGGCCTTCACCCACTCATCCATGCCCAACACTCCGACAGGATCGTCCTCAGTATGACCTAGAAACTCCCGTAGATTCTTAAACGGAATGACGTTCTCGCCACTCTGGTGCTTGTATGTGACCTCCCCTTTCTCCCCCTCTTTTCCGTCTGAAGTGAGCATACACTCGACGATTTGAGAAGATATAGTCTCGACATCAATGAAATCGAACGCGCCCATGCCGCCGCTGAAGTCGGGAATTTTTCTTAGCAGTCGTGAGTAGCGGAGGGTGTTGTGCGTGATGTCGCTAGCGGGGACGGAAGAAGGGTCCTTGTTGCTGGTGATGCTGCTCGGTCGGTGGATATACACAGGCCATCCACCTTCGACTCCCTCATTGAGACGTTCCAGAAACCGCTCGGATGCCCACTTCGAGGCTATGTATCCGTTACTCCCATCCGTTGCGGGAGCATGCGTCGAGATGGTCACTTCTGGGTGCGAGGGCAGCCCCGTCAGCGCAGCTATACCGGCCGTCGAGACGTAGTGGATTGGCGTGCGGCGTCCCTGGAGGGCTGATAGCCGGATTAATTCTTTTGTGGAAGAGACGTTGGGACCGCGTAGGCTCTGATAGCTCTTGAGGTGGGAGACGGTAGCGCCGTTATGGATTATGAAGTCGACTCCGCCGAACACATCCGCGGCTTTGGATTCTGACATGCCGAGATAAGGGAGTGACAGGTCGCCAGCATGAGTGACGACCTTGGAGGTACTGGTGGGAAGAGTACGGCTGCCTCGGATAGCAAGACAGTGGATGCGGGAAACGTTCGGATTGGCCTCGAGATGACGAAGAAGTCCGCTACCTAGGAAGCCTGTGGCGCCTGTGAGAGCCACCACGAACGGACCGTCTTTCTTTACCAAAGGACGAGCATTCGAGGCACCAGATACCAGATCCTCGCTCATGCGTGTTTCATCGTCCCAGTTGATCGCTTGTTCCTTCCGCGAACCCTCTAAGCGAGCGGCTAATGTCTCGAGAGTGCTGGATTGGAATAGTTCGGGGAGTGGTATATCAACGTTGAAGACGGATCTGATCCGGATGCGCAGCTGGGTTAGCAAGAGCGAATTACCGCCTACGGAGAAGAAGTCGGAGGATTTCTTGATGGCCAGGTTGGCGTCGACCTCGGAGAGGACTTCGCGCCACACTGCCTTCAAGCGGGATTCTATTTCGGTGAGTTCCTCTTCTTCCCCGTCGTCATCGGTCTGGTTTGCTTCCGTCAAAGGATAGTCTGCTAGGGCGTGCGTGTCGAGTTTACCGCGACCGGTAACGGGAAGAGCTTCCATTGCGATGGCGAGGGTGGGGCGCATATATGTGGGAAGAGGCAACTCTCTAAGAAGACGGTCAAGAATGGGTTGCGAGGCAGCGATATCGTATTCTTTGGCGAGGACGACGAAGGCGACGAGGAATTGGGAGGCGCCCTCGCCGCGAACGATGACGACGGCTTCGGCGACCATGCCCTTCGATGCTTTCATAATGGAGTTGGAGATGTCTCCGAGTTCGATTCGGATACCACGGAGTTTCACCTGGCTGTCGCCATCCATGCGACCGAGGACGACCATGTCTCCGTTATCGACCACACGGCCCTGGTCGCCGGTGAGGTACATCATTTCCCAGCCAGGAATCTTACCATTACGTCCGGATATCGTGTCAGAAATAAACTTGCGTCGGGTTAGTTCCGGGTTGCGAATATATCCCTTAGATACGGCGGGGCCTGCGATGGCTATCTGGCCGGGCCAGCCCAGGGGTAGGTGCTCGAGGTTCTCATTGACGATGTATACACCGTAGTTGGGGATGGTCTATGTAATAGGTGAGTAACTGCCAATACTGATCAAGCAGCCATGTCGGGTCCGTTATGAATCAGTGGAAGGAAAGCTTACTTTGCCAATGGTGATCTTCTCCAATTCATTGCTATTAGTCGCCGCGATCTGGCGACACGGCACCTCGCTCACCACAGCAACAATAGTACACTCCGTAGGCCCATAGACGTTATAAACGCCTAGGTTCGGTAGATTTAGACTAGCGTACTGCTCAGCGAGCTGTGTCGAGAACTGCTCGCCGCCGTTGAATGCCACGCGCCACGACGTGCAGTCCTTCAAGTACTCCCAGCCGTATCGGATAATGGCCGACATCTCTGAGATCATGCACAGCGACATGGTGATTTCCTCGCGCTTGAAGATAGCTGCGACCTCGGCGGGATCACGGTTATCGCCCACCACGAGACGTCCGCCGTGGCAAAGGGCCATGAAGAGTTGGAATACGGCGGCGTCGAAGCCCAGTGCGCTTTGTTGAAGGACAGTCTCCCGACCGCAGTCGACGAGCTGCGACATAGCCTCAATATTAACGGCTAGGTTCGTGTTCGTTAGTCTCATACCCTTCGGTCGTCCTGTAGAACCGGAGGTATAGAGCACCACGGCAACGTCCTCAGGCTTTGACCGATCCTTGATCTGCGGAACGGGGTTACTGCCCTGTTCAATCACGGATAGGTTCAGACAGGTCATGTCGTCTTTCTCATCGCGAAGCATCTTCGCGCGGTCCTTTGTAGCAGTGTGGAAGAGTAGGAACTTAGCTTCAGAATCCTCGGTTACGACCTTGAGTCGCTCGTCGCTGTTGCGCACATCGAGAGGAACGTACACAGCACCGAGGCGAAGGATTGCGAGGACGTAGGCGCCCATGTCGATGCAGGGCTCGCAGAGAACACATACAAATGATCCTGCGGCGACACCGGCTTGTTGAAGCGCACTCGCGATGACGTTGGAGCGGGTAAGAAGTTCGCTATATGTTTGCGCAGCACTATTCATGTCTTTGATAGCCGGTGCATTGGGGTCGTTCGCCGCCCAAAGAGCGATCGATCTGCTGACCGTCTCCTTCAAGTGCGGGAACTTGCCCTGAATGATAGCCGGGCCGGTACCCAATGCCAAAGAGTCGGCTGTGGTAGTAGATGGGAATTGAGGAATCTCGCTAACCTGCACAGACGCGTCCCGCGAGAGCGTGTCGAGGAAGTGTCGGTACAGGCTCACGATAATGTCAGCGCCCGAGCGATCGTATAGATACTCGAGGATCTCGAAGGTCACCATGCCGGTCCCGTCATCTTTCTCGTCGACCGAGATGGAGATGTCGAACGGGGTTGTCGCGTCGGCGTATTCTTCCAGGGCCATGTTCAGCTTGTTTATATCGGGCGTTTTGGTCGCGCCCATGCGATAGTTGAACAGGACCTGGAATAGAGGCGTATGCGTCGCGCTAGTAGGGATACCACAGGCACGGACAATCTCCTCGATTGGGGCTCCGCTGTGGCCGAGCGCTCCGTATACTTTGCTGCGGACGTTCTGCACGATACTGCTGAATTTAGAGGACCCGTCGATCCTTGTGCGGATTGGCACGATTTCGAGAAGGAAGCCGATTGTCTTGGCGAATGTCTGGTCCGCTCTGTTCGCGTCTACTACACCCACGCATAGATCGGGCACGTCGAGGATGCGGTATAACATCACCTGGAAAGCAGCGAGCCAGAAGTGGAAGGAAGTTGCTCGCAGAGCTTGTGCGGCTTTCTTGACTCGCTGCACGAAGTGTTTGTCGAAGTGCGTCACGATCTCGCGCGTCTTATATCGCGTAAGCGCCTGCCGGCTCCTAACCTTGGCGAATGGGAGCAGCGGCATCTCATCTGGCGGCGTGGCGAACTCGGTCTTCCAATAGTCGAGCTGCGCGCTGAACGCGTTAGCGGATATGTCGCTGGCTTGCTTCGTGCTGAAGTCGATGAACTGCTTCGGTACGGGCGCAAGCTTCGCGTTGTTGTAGAATTGCGCCATGTCCTGCATGAAGATCTGCCAGCTCACACCGTCCATGACAATGTGGTGGTAGCTAAACAGGATGGTGTGCTTCTCGTCGCTGTGACTGATCAGTGTTGCCTTCAGCGTCTCGCCGTGCTCGAGGTCAAAGGAGTAAGAGTGTAGTTTTTCGAATTCGGCTTTGACGTCGGCGGCCCCGTTGTTCGAGACGAATGTTTTCATTACGAAGTTGGGTGACTCGAGAACGCGTTGGACGCCCTTTCCGGTAGCGGAGTCGGGGCCGAACGCTGTGCGCAGGATTTCATGACGTTGGGTCACTTGCTGCAATGCATTTCCTAGTCTGCGAACGTCGAGGGGGCCGTCCAAACTGTACGCGAAGGTGCAGTTGAAGGGGGACTTGTCCTCTAGGTACAGAGAGGGGTAGTAGAACCGGGATTGGCCTAGAGATAGGGGCACCTCGCGGACTGTTACGAGCTGAGCTGGTTTGCCGTCTAGGATGTCCGTAACTGATTGAGCGTCCGTTGGTGTGGCCTCACCGTCGGAGAAGCCATCTGAAGACGAGGATGAGCTGGGGGTCGTCTCCGATCCTTTAGGCAACTTGGGAGGTTCAGAAATCTCTACTTTCGCGACTGATGTGGGCTTGGCTTCTTTGAGTGCTGCCTCGGACGCTTCGGAGGCGATGGGAAGGTTGACGGTGACCTCGGTGGATACTGCAACTCTGTCAGCAATCATCGAATGAAACTATAGTAGAGGTAAGTAATTTCGGTAACTAACATTGTTCGATTGTGCTGCCGCCGAGAATCTTCAGGACGGACACGTCCTGGCCAATCTCGGTCGAGAACCACGAGCGGATCTCGACGGCCATGAGGGAATCAATGCCAAGATCAATGACCGGAGAGCTGGCGTCGATCTGGGACTTGGGTAACTGGACGATGTCAGCAGGGTCCGTATGAACTGGCTGACTAGTTTAGAGTGAATACCTTTAGAACAGCAACAAGATAGGCAATAAAGTGCTCCTGGATGATCTCCACGAGCTCTTCCTGTTTCTTAGCCGCTGCCAACTGGGACCTGAGTCCCTGAGGGCCATCGTTGGAATTCTTCCCTGAAGCCGACGACGCGGCTTTGACTAGGTGCGAGAAGCGAGGGTTTCGGACCCAGACAGGCTGCGAGTTGGCAGCTGGGTCGTAGCTCTGTAGACCAGTGATGATCTCGCTGTCCTCGGGGGCGCCGTGCTTGCCGACAAGGATCGCCTCGGCAAGGAGGTGAGGTAGATCACGTTCCGAGACTGGTATGTAGTTCTGCGCTCGCAGCGATCGCTCGACGACGCCTTGTCCGTCGCCGATGTCTGCGCGGTTGATGTAGCCGATGCCAAGAATCATGCCGATGTCGAGTACAGAGGCGGCCAGTTCTCTCTTTCTGCGTTGCTTTGCTAATCCGATCATGTACTAGATGCGTAGATAACGTTAGTTAACAATCTGTCTGGCCTCTTTTCCATCGTGGAAGGCGGTCTCTTTCCACTTACCGCATTTGCAGCTGCATAGTTGGCCTGGCTGGGCATACCGACGACAGCAGAAAGCGAAGAGAAGAAGATGAAGAAATCAAGATCGTGCGAGTCAAAGACCTCGTCGAGGTTGAGACTGCCCTTCACTTTGGGTTCAAGAACCTTCTGCAACTGTTCAACACTCATACTAGCAAAGAGACCATCCCAAAGTGCCATGGCGCCATTCATGATGCCGCCGACAGTGGGCATGGTAGTTGCAATCCTGGTGCGGAGCATTTCAATCTCCTCCTTCTTGTTGATGTCGACAGATTCAATGCGAATGTTAGCCCCTGTGCGGCTCAGATCGCTCGCCCACGAGAGGTCCTTGTCGGGTCTGCGACTGGCGAGGACGACGTGTCGTGCGCCGCTGTTCACCATCCATCGGCAGATGGACCGGCCTACTTGACCGGCTAGACCGAACAGGATGTAAGCACGATCGGACGAGAATAGTTGCTGAGATAGCACTGGACGCTGGAACGCGGACACGGAGTCATGGTCGCGCCAGCTGACGATATCCTGCGGTCGCTTCTGTCCGCCGTCAGCGATAAAAGCCGAGAGGGGTGTCGGAGGGTTGATGTTCGAGTTGGGGTATTTCCTCAAAATGAACAGGGCTGACTTGAGCGCAGTCGATAGAGTCTCACTGAAGGAGTAGCTGTGCGGGATGACCTGGTGCTTCATCGCGCTGTCGACCGACACAACCGGACGTCCGGCGGCCAGATACTCGATCATGGACTCGCTCAATGTACTGTTGGGGGGCGAGAGGCGGATGATGTGACTGAAGTTTCTTGGGATCTTCGATCTGATCTGGCGGATCGACTGCTGGGGGTGAAGGACGATCGCACCGTGGCTGGCCATGTCCTGATCGGTAGACAGGAAGACGATGTTGGTGTTAGTCTCGTGAGAGGCCTCTACGATGGTCCGGGCCACGAGACTGTCAGCGCCCACAATCACCACGCTGTCTGTGTTTCGGATAGAGAACATCACGGACGAGACCATGATGGTACACACAAGAGCTGATAGCACTTCGCCCTCTGAGTCGGGCGCTATGTCTGCTGGGACGGAAACGGAGTGACCGCGAGGAACAACGACTAAGGAGGTATGCTCGGGGGCAAGAGCGATATAGCGTTTTCCATCCTCATCGGCACCCAGACAGACATATGCGGCGATGCCATCGCGTAGACTGATGGGCTCGGCAGAGCAATACCAAACTTGGAGGCTGATCGTGTCGCTAGTGCCCTTGGAAATGCTTGGACGACCACCGCGATACTCGAGCTCCCGAGTAGAAGTGCTTCGCAGCGAATTTACCTTTAGCTGGCAATTGGTAGGGTCGACCTCGGTGACGATGGCGCGTCTGTCCGAGTTCAGACTGTTGTTGCGTTCGACGTCGGGTAAAAGGCGCGGTAGCATGATCTTGCCATCGACGATTAATAATTCCGTCTCCACGGACCAGAGATAAGACCCGTTGGCTACTTCGGGCAGGCTCGAAGCCCTGAGTCTCATGTATACCTCGGCTAGAAGCGTCTCGTTGCGCTCAAGCACGTCCACATCGATGAATTGGAGGGAGAGTTGCGGGCTCTCGCTGATGATCGATCGACCTAGACCTGTGATGGCGCTATGATAGGGGTTACCACCCTTCTGCGCTCCGTTGGTCACCCAAAGCACGGTCCGGCGCTCAGAGCACAGGGACTTCAGGTTGGTGAGAAGCTGCTTGCCGACGTCTTGAAGGATTGGAGTGTCAATATCTACCAAGCTAATGACAGAGCTAGAATCCTGTAGCAGCCGATCGAACTCCGCAGTCTCGAGAGACTTGGTAGTGACGGTCGTAATATCCCAAGCTGCCAACAAAGAGCGTAATCTGGAGATGATCTTGGTGGTTGCCAGTGTCCGACCACCAACAATCAAGACTTGCTCACTGAGGTGGCTGTATTGACTGATATGCTCCGCCTCAAGCGGGCTCCGCAAGATGTCGAAGACTTCATCCGTAGCTTGCGCCACAAGCAGCATGCGCGATTGGCGCCTAGCGTTCTCCGTGTCAAAGACTGCCGTTTCCAACCCGGCGAACCCATTTGACCTCAGGCAGGGATCCCATTCGGCATGAGAAGAGAATGGGATCTGTGCCTCGGATGCCGGAGTCTCTTCGTCGGACTGCAAAAGAGATAGACCCAGTCGTACAAATGTGTGCTGCAGAACCTCGTGCTTGAGTTCCCTCAGCAGTATATAACCACCAGGGCGGATGAAGGGGCGGACCCGTTGAAGAGCAGCCGCTGGATCTTGGTGGCCGATGGTGCCTATGACAAGATCGTACGGGCCCGCTTCCAGAACTTCTTTTCTCATCCCTTTTCCTTTCTCAAGAACGTAGGATACGACTCTGGGGTCCTGGACCTTCTCTTGGATCGTGTCTAGCGCCGAGGAAGAGGTGTCGACGATGGTGAAGCTTCTGAAAGCGGCACCTAGCTCGATGATGACGTTGGCCGTTTCACTCTCGATGTCAGCGCCTATCTGCAGAATGCTCATTTGCGGATACCTATGTGTGCACTGCTGAACCACCTGCGAAATATGGTGCGAGATTCGACGGCTTCCATGGCCGACGCGGAGGACGTCTGCAAGCGCTGTCTTGATTGACTGCAGCTCTTTATCCTTCTGCTGAGGGCGACCTTGTAGCTGGCGCAAGCAGCTATCACCCACCTCGCAGATGAGCTTCATCTCGGTCGAGTCGGCCATGTCGTCCTTCAGAGTTTCGATTCTAGCACGCTCCACTACGGCGTTTCGGAGCCTCGAGTTGGCTTCCGTGGACAAGGCGGCGGTGAACCTGGCTGCCGTCTCGTCTTTCAGTTTCGTCCCAGACTGAGACAATAGCTTGACTACCTGGCGAAGATAGTCGTAAGAGACAAGTTCGCACGCGTCAAATAGCGAAACTTCTTCATCGCTCAGCTCTGAATCCGCCGGGGGGAGGATGTTGGCGACAATGTCCTCCTTCCAAGCCGTACGCAGGTACATTTGCCGATCATGCATCGCAGTAGAAGGCAGAAGCGCTGTCATGGTGATGTCCTCAATCTGAATCTCCATCGCTCCGGTGGACCCGTTCGAGACTTCGATGTCCCCTGTCATTGTGGGAAGGCTAGTTGATGAGGCCGGCCGGAACTTGGTCAGGTAGGTCTCAACGTTGTATGTCGGAGAACCACCCTCTTCGACGACACCAGCTTTGGGACTGAATTTGATGAGGCGAATAAAGCTCGGGACAAAGGCGGTCCACAGGGTCTCATCACCAGGCGCCGCAAAAGCAGCGAAGAGCGTCTGGAAGGCCACGTCGAGCCAGGTGGGGTGGACGGGCAGACCTTCAGCTACCTCGTGTCTGGCGATCAATCCCGAGGTCATATCCATGCGGCGCTCAGCGTAGACGAGGCCCCTGAAAGCACCCGTATACTGAAGCCCAACTTTCTCTAGCGATGAATAAAATCGCTCGACGCTCATGGGATGAACATCTACGATTGGTTGGAGACGCGGAGCAAGGGTAACGGCATCGTCTGTACCCATAAAGATGTGAACCTCGCCAGAACAAACCTTTCGCATCACGCCATCTTCAACTGTACCTGCGCTCAAGCTAAAGCTGGCGATGACGGTTTGTTGCGCGGCTTGATTCTTTTTCCCGGAAACGGATACTTCTTTGAGGGAAAAGAGAGTTTCCGTCGCCTCGGAAGCTGGGTCGAGGACGATGGGCATGTGGATGGACAGATTGTGCAACTCGATCATGTTCAATGGCTGGTCGCCACGCCACTGCTTAGCTGCTTCCAAAGCCACGATGACATAGGCGGCGCCGGGTACGATAATCTGATCCTGGATATGGTGATCAGCGAGCCAAGGGAGCTCGTCCAGCTTCAGCAGATTACGCCAGCGGGGTTCGTGGTCCGTGTCATCTGGAGTGCGCACGCCCAGAAGCTCGTGAGGTGGGTTTTCTCTCAAGCGGTACTGCTTATTGAGTCTGGACTCTCTCCACAGGTAATTATCGTGGTCCCAGGCGTATGTGGGTAGTCCCCCCAATGGAGCGTGCTTCACTTCACCGGAGTTAGTGAATGCAGCGGCGTATCCGGAGAAGTTGACGATGTCGGGATGCAGTTTCACCCAGACGGATCCGAGTGCGCTAGAGAAGGCAACCACATCGTCACTCTTTCTGTCCAAAACACCTGCATGAGGAATTTCTTGGCCAAGTTTGTCCTTGACGATGGAAAGAGTTGGACCGCGAAGGGCAGGATGAGGTCCGACCTCAATGATAAAGTCATACGAGTTTTGCAACTCAAGTGCTTCCTGTAGGGCTTGTGAGAAAAACACCGTCTGTACCATGTTGTCTTGCCAGTACGTTCCCATGAGGGCCTCTGGACTAGGAACTCTGAGAGATCCGTAGACACTCGAGACCCAGCGGCAGGACTCATTTTCCGGATGCACTGCAATACCGCATTGCCGCAGAGACTCGACGTATGGTACTGCGCACGGCTCCATGTGGTGCGAGTGGTAGGCAGTATCGACTTTGAGGACTCGGTTGAACATGCCGTCGGCATCGAGGCGCTTCTTTGCTGCCTCGACGGCATCAAGGTCGCCAGATAGAGTAACGCTTGTCGCCGAGTTGCTTGCAGCGACAGAAAGGCGTCCCTTCATCTCCGGTGAGCTGCAGAATTCTTTTGCCTTCGCAAAGCCAAAGCCAACTGCGATCATGGAACCCTTTTGACCCTTCTTTCCGCCGGCCAGACAAGCGTGGACGCCGCGGTAGTAGGCAATTCTTACTGCATCGGTGGCAGAGAATCTTCCCGCCGTGTACGCTGCGGCGATTTCGCCAGATGAATGTCCCACGACGGTACGGAAGATGATGCCTGCGTCCTTGAGCAGGTCTACTAGCCCTATCTGCACAGCAGTACACAATGGCTGTGATAATGCTGCTTCACTCAGACGTGAAGCAGATGGCTCGGCCAGCAGTTCGGCTTTCAAAGACCAGCTTGGCGGGTCAGGAAGCTCGCCTAAAGATGCCTCTAGAGCCTCAATTGTGGCTCTGAATTTGGGAGACTTGAGAATTAGTTGTCTTCCCATTTGCGGCCATTGAGCGCCCTGGCCTGTGAACACGCCGAGTAGGTTCATGCCCCCAACGGGAATGGTGCTGGAGCTTCTGACGCCAAAAGCGCCTTCAGCTTTTTCAGCCGAAGTGAGCTTCGTCAGACTATCTAAGATCTCTTGCTGGGAAGTACCCGGAACACAGATCTTGTAAGGTAGCGCAGTCCGCTTTGCCTGGAGGGTGTAAGTAAGTCGGGAGATGTCGACGGTCTTGGAAGCTAGGAAGTCCCGGTACCGTCCCGCAATAGCTCTCAACGCCTGACCGGAGTTTGCGGACAGGAGGAAAGGGATTGCGGTGAAGCTTGCGGGATAGGTCGTCACGGTCTTTGTTGATACAACACCATCCTGCGACACCGCACTATGGCCATGAAGCTCAGGCACGTATGACTCCAAGATAGCATGGGCGTTGGTTCCGCCAAAGCCAAAGCTGTTGACACTGGCTCGGAGTGGATGTCCAGCCTCCACTCCAGGCCAGGGCGTAGGTTCGGTTGGAACCTTCAGGTTAAAGTAGGAAACAGCAACACTTGGGTTGAGATTCTTCAAGTGTTGGTTAGGAGGCACGGTTCGGTTTTGCATGGCCAAGCTAGCTTTCAAAACGCCAGCAATGCCAGCACATCCTTCCGTATGCCCAACGACGGTCTTGATAGATCCGACCAACAGCTGTGAACCTTTCATTTCTTCTGGGAAGAATGCGGCTTTAATGGCCGAGGCCTCTCTTGGATCTCCGGCCTGTGTTCCAGTGCCTGCAGTTAAGGGGCAGTTAGCGTATTGTTGGCCCTTTGGGAAGAAGGTAAGTGATTACTAACCATGAGCTTCGAAATATTGTGGTCTGTCAAAGGAGTCCATCACGTCGAGACCCGACTTCGCATAGGTTTCTCGGATTAGCCTAGCCTGAGCCTCGGGACTAGGCAGGGTAATGCCCTTCGTTCTACCATCAGAGTTAACCCCTGTCTCGCGAATCAAAGCTTCGATCCGGTCGCCGTCTCGGAGTGCTTGACTGAGAGTCTTCAAGAAGGCAGCGGCGATTCCTTCACCACGCGCATATCCATCGGCACCCTCGTCCCACATCTGAGACCTCCCTGACGGTGAGATCATGTGCAAGCTTGTTGCGCCGATGAAGAGGTCGGGCCCGAGCAATAGGTTCGCACCAGCCACACAAGCTAGCTTGCTCTCACCGCTGCGTAGACTCTGTACCGCTAGATGAATTGCTGTAAGACTGGAAGAGCAGGCTGTGTCCACTGTCATGGACGGTCCCTTCCAGTCAAAGAAGTATGATAGCCTGTTCGAGACGAGGGACCGGGACGTGCCGGTTGCCTGATACTGGGAGAATGATTCGGTGTCTCGGGCCTGATGGTAGATAACGTTAGTCTTTGCACAGGACCACGTAAGACTCACTTGGATTGAGAATGGACAGCAGTTACATGGGTGTCTGTATAGTCTGCCGTCATAATACCAACGTATGCAGATGTCTGAGTTGCTTGTAGTTGTTTGATGGTTAAGCCACTCGACTCCATCGCCTCGTAGACGGTTTCGAGAAGCAACCGATGCTGAGGATCAATGGCCTCAGCCTCCTTGGGTGTGGTATTGAAGAAGATGGAATCGAAGTGTCGAGGGTCTTCCTCTAGGAAGTAAGACTTCGTTACGTTGCTAGCACCGTGGTGCTCGCCGTTGGGGTGATAAAACCCATCTGGATTGAACCGTGTCTCAGGAACCCGCTTGGATACATCTTTGGGAGAAACCAGCAGGTCCCACAGCCTTGAGGGTGAACTTGCGCTCCCTGGGAAGCGACAGCCGCTGCCAATGATGGCGATGGGCTCGTTCAAAGGCTGCTTGTAGGTAGGCATCTTGGGAGGTTGCAATGTGACCGGGCTAGATTGCTTTGGAAGAGGGTTCATGGAGTTTTGTTTTATGATATGGCCAACATGAGCCCTTACTCTTATCGCAACTATGTGAAGAAGGCTACGATGTATATATACACTCGGCGGGGCCTTGAAAGGCTATAACGCCCCCAGTGTTTCGTCAGACGCATAGTGGGGACCATGGAAAAGAGCAACTCGCTAACAAGCTGACACTCCGAATCCTCGTTACTCAGAAATAGATGCTTCGAAACGTGCCCAGCCAGGAGAATTATTCAACTAGGGGTCCATCTGTAAGAGAACTAAGGGGTCTAGGCTAGACTGAGAGTGGCCCGCAAGCTGTGGTTCCTGAAGAACTCGGGGCTTGCCCAAAACATACAATGAACTGAGATTAATGCCCGTAGCCATACCTCCTCTCATCAGTTTTTACAACGGCTTTTCAAGACCCAAATAGCACGATCCAATGAAACAATATTAGTTTGCATTTCAGTATCCATTTCCACGACACTGTAGAGGCTTCACAAGCTCACTGACTTTCATGTCTATGCTCTGGGTGTAACCGGAGTCATGATGGTGAATAATGTCTGCTCTGCCGTAGTTGCTAGGCGTGCCTGGTTAGTTGGCCTTCCCTGCCTAGTCTAGTTCGCCGAAATAAAGTCAGGATTGTGGATTTCTAGACAAACGCCAAACGCGATATTCTTGTTTCCCCAAAGGCGTATAATCCCGTTGATTCGTTCGATAGACACCAGCCTGTAAGTTCACCACCGAAGCATGACATAACGGGGTGTCAAGCATAGAGTTCCACCGGCGTGGCAAGGTGCATAGCATACAAAACCTGCAGGCACCAAAACAGGGGTCCTAACACAGACTCAGGAATCACGGCGTCCCTTTGAAGAAGGTAAGTCATCCTATGCCGGTGGTCCTACTCAGCTTCGGTGGCTCGGTGGGCATTTGTGCTAAGGTCTGACAGCGATCGGAGCCGGTCAGATCCCAATTTAGGAAGTCCAACGGCCGAAGCACGTGCTGCAATGGAGAAATTCTAGTAGATCTATGAGATGGACTGTTATGTTTTTGGTAGATCGTGGATTTATATTGCTACGTGAAGTGGGATGGGAGATATAGGGACAATATCACCCATACTACCATATCTCATATATCATAACCGTTGCTACCAACACAACTTGAGGATTTCTACATTTAGAAAGGCCCCAGCCTGTTACGCAGTCGACAGATCGATCTTTGTTTCTCTTCTCTTGAACTGTAGCCTACTTTGATCCTCCTGTTTTAAAATGCACCAAATCTTCAAGTCCCCCTTCTTCAACTTCGAGTTTCTCCGGTTACTCGCCATGGCTCCGGCCGATGGCGCCGAAATCGGAGAATCTCTTGAAGCTGCTGGCAAGATCAAAGACCTCGATCCGGAAAGTTGGTACGCAGCTTTCATGGAACAAGGCAAGAATGCGGAGAACATAGCCAAAGAAGCCGAGCAGTCAGGAGACCGCGTCAGCGCTCGTAGAGGCTATCTTCGTGCTTCTAACTATATCCGAGCTGGTAAGTCCTACGACTATGAAGTGAAGGGGGGTTCGAATACCCAGTGCGGACATCTAACTAACAAACAAACAAACTGCAGCGCAATTCATGCTCAACGAGGGTGCTATCGGGGATGATCCTCGCGTACTCCCAGCCATTGAACGGGCTATAGATGATTTCCGTAAGGGAGTCCAGTACCGAGACGGCAAAACCTTCTTCCTGGAAATTCCCTACGAGAATGGAAAGAAGATCCCTGGCTATCTGTACCTTCCACACGAATCCAAACGGATTCCTGGTACAAACAAGATACCGATCCTGATTAACTCTGGCGGTGGTGACTCTACTCAAGAGGAGATCTACTTCCTCAACGCCCATCTCGGTCCCAATGTCGGATACGCAGTATTGACCTTTGAGGGTCCAGGGCAAGGAATTGTCTTGAGACGTGACAAACTCCCCATGAGGCCAGATTGGGAATTCGTCGTAGGCAAGGTGCTGGATCACCTTTACGATTTTGCCTCTTTCCACCCAGAGCTGGAGCTCGACTTGTCCCGCGTAGCCATCAGCGGTGCCAGCATGGGCGGCTACTTTGCGCTTCGAGCAGCGGCCGATCCCCGGATTACGGCCTGCTTGTGCATCGACAGCTTTTACAGCCTTGAGGCATTTGCTTCGGGTCGTATGCCCGCGCCGATATGGAAGGGGTACAATAACGGCTGGCTGAGCGAGGGCATGTTCAACTTCTTACTGCGCATGCTGCAGCGTCTGAACTTCCAAGCTCGCTGGGAGTTCAACCATCTCAAGTGGGTTCTCGGGGAGAAGGCGGAGTCTGGCATCATGCGACGCATGCAGGATTTTACCCTGAAGAAGCCAGATGGATCTGAATACTTGGCAGATGTGAAGTGCCCGACTCTAGTCACAGGGGCGGGAGCCAGCTGGTATTTCGATCCTACAACCACAACGAATAAGATCTATGACTGCCTAACCAGTCTGAAGGAGGGGTCCGAGAAGGAGATATGGATCGCCAGGGACATTGCCACAGGTGGACTACAGGCTAAGGTGGGCGCGTTCGAGTATGGCGCCCAGAGATCGTATGCATGGTTGGATAAGGTCTGGAATATCGAGAGAGCGCCGCTTTCCGCAAGCGGTGAGCTGAAAGGGTCAAACGGTTCCGCGTAAGCTTGTGAATAATAGTATTACTTAGTGGAGCAATAGTATATCATTATATTCGTTTTTTCTACAGAAATCTTTTTAATTATTCTTATTTTGTTTCTCTTGTTCTCACATTGGTGTCTCTAATAGGCTACTAATTATCTAATTATTACGTACGCATGCTTCTCGTGCCCTGCTTATTCGTGCCCGGTTGCTGTAATTCACGCCGCTCCCTTGATCACGTAATACTTGGCTAAATGGATCATGTTGGAATCTGATGCCAAGCCTTTCAAAAAGATCTGCGGAAAGACCCGCGAATGCAGTCTCAATGCTTAGTATTACTTGCATGACTTCGGGATTTATCCAACTCGGGCTTCCCAGCACCTCTGGTTCTATCATTCACCGGCATATCGTCGGCACTGTCGGTCAGGGTCATGGGGAGTCATGATCCTTCGGAGGGGCAATGCCCACGAGAAACGAAGCGGCACAAAACGAGACCGATACAGTCGGATTGCTTGAAGTGGGAACCGCGCCGACATCATGATAGAACGTATTTGTCTGCTCCTACGGTGGGTAGGATAAGTACCTGCTCTACATAGACCTAGGATGGATGGATGGATTCGACATATATCTTCAAGCCATTCTCCTTGGAAACTTAGAGCTACCAGTGATAAATGCAGAAACCTAATGTCCTAAGACGCATCTTCAGGTCTCTATTTCGACGAACGAAAAAGTCCGCAGCCATGGCCGCCAACGAAGACATCAAGAAGCATCGCTTGTTGCGTATGACCCTGGCTCACTACAAAAATGAAAATTGTAGCGAGGAAGAAATGCACCGGTTCATAACCGAGGACCACGCAGTGTACGCTGCTAAGCTTCATGCCAAGCACGGCATTGAACACTATCAGATTGTAAGATCTTCTTCCTCTTGCCACGGTAATAACTACCTTGGATTCTGACACCCATCCGAACCCGCAGATGTTCTCGCCTAAAGCCGCTAGAGATGCGTCCAAGGAGCTCAACGAGAAGCTTGGTAGCCCTTGGGTCATCCGTGATTTCGACGTCCAGGTGGAGTTTTACTTCCGAGATATGTCTATTCTGCCTGGCTTAGCCGCAGACCCCGACTTCAGGGCCTTGCAAGTTAGTACCCCTTACTCATCGGCCCCCTTTTCTTAGTACCCCCTAATAAAGTCCGAGTTTTTTGTTACGCGCTACCGCTAACATGATGATATCGAACAGGCTCTCGAGGGCCCTATTGTCAGTAGACTCCATGTCGAGCATACTCTCGGGTGGGTGGAGACGTACATCCAAGATGGCAAGATCATCAATGTCCGTGAAGATGGGAAGCCGGCATACCCTAAGTTTAAGGCTCTCGCCACGGCAATCAACGGCAAAGCTGAATAGAAAATATCATAGTAGCAAGCGGAGGACTGCATTTAGGCGGAATGATCTACATAGTTAATCAACCAATAAACATTATGTCTTAGTTCCTACCGCCTTTACATAGTATTCCCTATGCTGTGAGGTAGAAGAGCCGAGTTATTCATTTCGTAGGGACCTGATACTGTTTACCGTCCATGTAGCACAGCCACGCCATTTAGGTGGCAACAGCCTAGCTAGAAAGGATCTTCTACAGTCAAGGCACATAGCATATGTCCTAGAGAAAATCAACAAATTCGGTTTAGTTGGCTGCAGATTAATTATATGTACAAAGACTTTAGTCTCGAAGTGCTCATGCTGAGACCCTTGCTCGACCACCCCTACCCTACCCTACCCTACCCCTGACTAGCCGGGGACAATGAGAAAACCACCAAGACTAAGATACGAACCGTGCCGATAGATCTAAAACCTATTTATCCTAGCCTTAGAGGGTGGTGTAGCCCAATTTGTCGTAGGTGCTGTAAAGTGTTATTTACGGATGCTGGACCTGCCCCCACGTGTAAACAGCTGTATGGAGTGTAGGGTAAGTAAGTCTCTGATTATTAATCCCAGCTACTGCTGTCTTGCCGCTGTCTCGCTAAAATGGATCAACCCCGCATAACCACCCTCAGATACAACTGCGTGTTGCACAATTGCCATGCCCAGTTCATATCCGTGGCGCCGGAGCCAGGCATGGAACCCTGCCGGAGGAATTTTGCGGTTAGCACGTGCAGGCAACGACGCTTCAGCATCTGCGGCTGCTGGGAATAACCTGCAGCGGCTCGGCGGGGCGGGACTCCACCGTCAGATTCTCTTGGTCGGAGGAATGTATCTGCAGCAGAAAGTCAGCCAGCAGCATCTAATACGACCAGTGCCGACCTTCTTAATCAGGTCCATCGCCGACCCGCCGATGGCGAAATCAACATCAGCGTCGATTTTCGGGTTTGAAAAACATTATTTCGTCTAGCGTTTTCGCCGAACGGGTGCCCACAAGCCGGAGTCGTCATCGGCAGTGGCTCATGGCACAAAGCCGGTCCCGGTCCCAGGCGTGTTCCATAATCAATTTCATGTTACAGAGGTCATGTGGAACCGAGCCGGCCATTTCGGGACTTGTTTCTCACGATGAGCCTGAGAGAGGTCGGGCACACAACCGATGCTATCTCCTATTTAGCATCGAGTCTTTCCTATGTCTTCAACAGAAACACCAACCATTCAACCAGTTTCAGAGTGGCCTGATAACTTGAGCTGCATACATACATACATACATACATACATACATACACACGCACAGTTCCCCTAAAGATCATAGTTTTGAAGAAGCTTCGAGACCCTAGTGGCAAAACAGAAGCACGAAATTACACCTCGCCATGATGCCTTCACTGCACACCGTGGGCCTGGTAGGGCTCCGCCTAGCACCTGCCCTCCTGTCCTCGGCCAACTTCACATTTGCATGGGTGACACACATCTTGATTGGTGCATTCCGATCCCCCCATATGCCTAAAGATACTGGGATGGCAGCCATGCCGTACTGGTTCAAGCACATGCGCGACCACATCCTCTGGTTTATCTTCGCGTCCTACATCCCCAATACTATCTTCGGAATCGTCAACGCATACAACTACACTCTCGGCTTCAAATCGGCAGCGGGCGATACTCCTCTCGGCTACTATACCTCCTGGGCTTATCTCCTCGGTGCCTTGTTCAGTTTCGGGCACTTCCCCCTCACCTTCAAGTGGCGCATGGTCGGTCTCAATCTCACACTTCTCGACGAGAAGAAGTCCCAGGCAACGCGCGAGGTCGCCTTTACCGAGTTCATGCGGACCAACTGGTTGCGAAGTTTCTATGCTAGCCTCACCGCTTTGACCTGCTTCACTGCTGCTGCGATTCTTTGGATCGGAGAGGCACTCGAGTAAGAGAGATCGAGAGCGAGAGTTGAGAGTGAGAGTGAGAGTGAGGGTGAGAGTGAGGGTGAGAGTGAGGGTGAGGGTGAGAGCGACGTGGGATGAGGTGAGCGTGGATCCATGCGGACGTTGATATTGTGGTGAGATAGATGCTGGTCGCAAAACTTGGAATATACTCATGCAAACATCTACCATATACGAGGGTTGCCTCATCACGTGGATATAGGTTGTATTGGGAACTGGGTTACACCGGATGAAGGGAGACGGCATGGGATGAAGTGGTGGTGGGTAGGGGGAGATTTTTGTATCCAGACTCCACAAAAGGATTTACAAATCTTCAACAGGTATTTTCAATTCCCCGCGGGGTTTTGGGAGTAGAGTGCAAACTATTGCCTAAATGCAAGACGTGTTACCGCAGTCGTTGTCTATGGTATATAAGCGATGGTCGGGGGTTCAATGCGTAGCCACATAAGCAAGACATAGACAACATTCACATATCCCGAATCAAGTGGAATTTTGTCCGGGGTGATATTATCATCTGTACAGGACAAGATGTTTGCGCAGCTACCTACCCTGCGTATTAGGATTTAAAGTGATGACAGCCATGTCATTTTACCTGCTGAATAATACTGAGCCAGATACAGAGAGCTGATGATGACATACATGAATTAGCTTCGTTGTGCACTGCCATGAAGAGAGCGTAAACTATGGCTGGAGTCCATTCATCATAAACTCGGAACAGTCATTCACAGGTACGGCAGATACGCTTGATACGGTCGATACGATGCGGCGATGTGGCTCCATTGTAGCAGGAACAATGAACTAAGACAATGGAGCTAGCTGGAAAGTGCCTATGACAAAGAAGGTACAGGCACCCATGGGTGTCTAAGTACCGACCCCACCAAATTCGGTGTATATATACTTTTAATTCCCACTCACATTAAACGGTTCTTCGTAGAAATCCTACTGGAGGAACAGGCTGTATTGGGTAACACTGACGCACAGCGATGCAGCGATGCGGCGATGCGGTTATGCTGTGCAAGTAATCAGTATCCCATTAAGGGCATGCGAAAGCTTGCTTGCATATTCCGTCATTGACGGTTTGTGGAAATAGTGGACTCTCTCTCTCCGTAACCCGGACCTGAATACTATTACCTACATACTTCCAGCCTGCTGCATACCTACATGCAGCAAGCTCCTATAAGAACAAACAGGTACCTACTCTTAAATCGAATGTTCTTTCTTCCAAGAACCCTACCTAACCCTCTTTGAGGTATGGCTGTACTTCACGATCTGGCCAAGAATGCAGGTGTGCTGATCACCTTTATAGAAACTCTAGCACCTTCTTGAACAGGCGTAGCAAGGTGTAGGGATGCGTAAGCAACTGGAATATAGTTCTAAGACGGGGCTTAACGTCTACTTAATACTCTGAACCTAACGTAGTATTAGGAATTGCCTGTGCCGTACTGCTGGATCATCTCCATTTTCTCGACCAGTCATATGAATAAATAGTTCCCGTGGCCTTGGCCTGCAACTAAGACGTATAATGAAACAGTACGGGTAGCATTTCTCTCTTCTTATTAAAGATATGCACGAGTATGGGACACTGGACAGCTACGTCTATGACTAGGTGCGCAATCATCGGCCAGGAGATAATAGAGCGAGTTCTTTATACAGGGGGATGGATCAGATCCCGATTGTGTTATTGATTTATCATAGCAAAGGAACGAGTAAAGGTAAGAAAAGAATGCAACTTTTGTCTTAGCAAGCATTAGATCTAGTTGGATAGATTACCGAGTTGCCCTAAGTTGTTATGTACATACATATATGCAAGCGGGTGAGGGAGAGGAGATGGTGATGGTGGTGGCATCATAATTCGCTCTCCGATTCCCGCTTTCGTGCAAACCCATCCATCACATGTTGCGGAAGGGATTACATACAACAGTATGTATGAAACGAGGTCGGTCATGGGTAGACTGAGTATCACCTCAGCCGCGATGTTCGTAATTTTCACCACTCCTGCGACCCCTCGCACTTGCAGGCGGGAATGGCGTTTTATCTGCCAGAATCGCGATTTGGATGTCGAGCCTTGCATGAGTCGGTTGCGAGGGCTTGCGAAAGGTTGAGAAGAGTTGAGAAGGGTTGACGGGGTTGACGGCACTATGACTGGTCGGGGTGTGGTAGGCTGATTAGTAGTGATTAGGCCCGTAACATCCTGGTAGCCTTACATACGCGCTAAAGGCCACGAATATAATTTTCGGGTCTAGTCTAGGCTCGTCCCGGGACCATTGCGGGAGCCAATTTCTCGCTCCCGACAGGTTAGGCCAAGCACGGAGGAGTCATTCCCCTGTCTTACGGTGCTGTACGGTAAATCCTGCCCGTTGCGTAAGGACAACACGCCCTTCATGCGGTACTACAAGCATGTGGGAACTTTCCTAGGGGGTAGGACGGTCGGCACGTATGCGCTGCTGTAGGTAAGAGCATTTGTGATCAGAACTGCTCCTACAAATCATTTGTAGCAGCTCGTTAGCCGGTGGGTTGCCACCAAGACTCCATGCCAAGTATAAGGTACGGACTGAAGTCACTAGACTTGATTAGGTAGACGTTATATACTTTTAAACATTCAGGGGTTGATACTTAACCAGCACAGGTTACATTTATGCACCTCTTACCTGCTTTATGAAGACTACCTACATATGTCTAGTTTGCTTGTCTTGACGTTTATAAATGTGCAAAACCATATAAACGCGTAGATATATGTATCCAGGTAGTATCCAGACGCTACCATACAATTATTATCGTCATCATTATATGCGTAAAGCATAGATACACAGCAACATCTACGCCCCCAGTGCCCCTAAAACACATGGCACATTGGTAGGCTACTCCGATCGATAAACACATAGCCTATGATTTATAGCCTATAACTTTTGTCAGCAGCAGCAATTGTCTCTTGTCTGTCTGACCTTAATTATAACCAACCGTCGGTCTTTGTTTTCCCGTTTGGTTTTTTGGTTGGTGTCTCGCCTTGCCCAGCATATACGACGGACCTACAGCCAACCCACAGCCAACCCACAGCCAGCATACAGCCAACATACAGCACACCGTAGGCTATATGGTTGATCTGGGTACGGTAGTATCACACACATGTTATGCGGTAACATTGCACAAGATGATCCATTTCGATCCTTCCAAACCGACAGCATTGCGACGAGCATGTGATCGTTGTCACCAATCGAAACTAAAGTGCTTCAGAGACAACGACAACGACAGCTGCCAACGCTGTGTTCGCGCCAATGTCAAATGCACGTCCAGCCCCCCGACCAGGCCCCAGCGTAAGACCTGGAGCACCACTACCAGTGGTATCACCACTTGGGACAGCAATCCCAGTCAAGCCACCCCGCGAAATGCCGATTCTCAATTGTTAAGCGAACCCGCCTCCGCGCCGCGAGCGCGGGCGCGAGGGTCGCCGCCCAGCTTCGAGGATTGTACCATGACGACCCCAATGCGGGGTCCGAGCGGCTCAGTCTCCGCGACTGAGAACCCCTCCATGACCGCCATGTTCGATGCACCCACATCTGGCGGAGGGGACTCCAACCCGCTCCGGTACTCGAGCGGCAGCTGGCACGCAACACCTGATAATAACGGCACAGCCGACTTCAGCCATCTCATGACGGACTTCCTCAACTCCCACCATCTCAATCCCCCCTTGCTGTCCGATGTGGACGCTTACATGGACGTGGTCATGGACCAAGATCCGTCGCGGCCGACTACCAGTGCCGCTAATATGATCGGCATAACGCATCACGATCACTCGCACTTTTCTTCCGACGAAACAATCGGTGGCGCTTCTTCCCCCTCACCTCCTCAGCCATTCTCATCTGCGCATTCAGCGCGATTGTCATGCGCGACCACTCTAGCGCCTTCATCAACCCCCGAAACTAGCGCAGGTAGGTTGAATCAGGACTACGCAGCAAATGGAAAAGAGACCAAAGGAAGTCACGGAAGTAAGGAAAGCGAGCGCACAGAGTGGCTCCGGAAAATGTCCGACGTGAACATAAGCTTGATGGAGCATTTGGACTCGGTTCCCTGCGCAGACTCGGGCGAGCCCCGCCAGGACACGGCCAACGGGCGGGAACATTCATTCGGCATCGATCAGACACTTCATTTGTCACAGCTCTTCATAGACGTACTCACCAACATATGCTCCAGACTCCCGCCGTCGAACAAGGGAACCGACATTGTTACCCCAAAACTACCGCCGTCTTTCTTCTCCTTAGACCCAGCTGCGGAACTACTTATCTTTTCCACCTACCTTCGGCTCATCGAGACGCACCATAGAATCTTGCGACACGTCCAACTCTCCATTACGCCCAAGGCTTTGCCGAGCACAACCAGATACCCTTTCCAGATGCCAGGACTGACAATAGGGTCGTTTTCCCTGTCGTCCAAATCCGACACCCAGTCTCTACTGTTGGTGAACCTTATGGAAGCCATGATGACACAAGCGCGAGATCTTATTGCCGAGATGTCGTCGCCCAAGCACACGACAGGGTACAGGGGCGATTTTAAGGTATTTGGAGGCGTATCATTGGTAATTGTCCCGGATCTTGCTTTGAAAGCGATCCGATCACGCGAAGATGATCTATCACGAATGTTTCATGATTTAAAAGACTCGATACGCAGTGTCGATTACCGCGAGTCAAATCGTTGATATCCAGGACTCGTAGATGAGAAAGACAAGGAAAGAAAAAAACCGAAAAAGGTTAAAGATAGAAAATGGGTATATTACTGGTATATCGGCTGCCAAAAGTTAGCCAAGCCTAGCTACTTACAAAATCAAGGATTAATGTTGAAGCTGGCAAACAAAAGGCTACAATAAATTTGCAATTATTCCTATATGAAGATATAACTGTCTTGAGCTAAGTGCATGTCGAACTAGGGGTTGTAACACGTGAGGACAATGGCGATACCTTAACGAGAAAGAGAAAGAGAAAACAAAAGCGAACAATATAGAAGATACGGACTTGAGCTTGTTATAAGCTTTTGCATTTGTGTTCCATAATTGATATATACATCGCAATGAAGTTTTATACCACTTCAGGGTTATACAAAAGCCTAAAAATATTCGGTCTATCTTGCCAACAGTGCTTGGAGAGTCAGAAATATACGCCATACATGTAATAAGAAAGGAGCTCAAGCTTCTAAGAGTATATACCATACTGAAAATGAAGGTTTTGCCTAGAGGGAGCATTCATGACTTGTAAGAGCTTACGCAGCCTTCTGACAACATGAGAGTACTAACCTCGCGATGCTGTGTGTTAAATGGACTGTATACGATGGATTGTACGTATATCACGCGAGCTTTAATATAGCCAAATCGCTACACGGTGGTCGTTGCGAAAGAGTTAATTAGGTCTAAGTTCGAAGAGGTCTCCGTACAAAAATTGAATTTCTCTTTGAGAGGGATCGTACTGGTACGCACCTTACGTAAGCTAAGGGTACCTACCTCGCTAATTACATGAATGGGCCACTCCAGGGCCATTGACCGCCATGACTGCAACCAACGCAGTGCTATTATCCCAATAGTGTACCTTATTTTTATTAAAAGATCCAGAAACAAGATTGATGTCAAAAAATATATAGTAGAAGCGATGAGACGCATACAACGGCGCTGCTTTCTTCGGTACGACGAAGGTGAAATTTGCAGGGAATAGTGACTAGTTGAGCCTGACCCGCCTTTAACCCACTGTCCTGGTTCCGTATGAATTCTTCTAGCATGCTAAACAGGTAGAGCACTTAGATCCTCTGCGGTGGAACACCCTTTGTAAAGCGTGCTACTAAGACAATAGAATGCTGTATTATTGTTACCGGGTGATGGATTTTATTCTCCTATGAAGCACGTACGGTACGTCCTGAGCAAAACTCGGGAGATATCGTCACTCGTGGCAGGTCTGGGCGCGATTTGGGAGGTTAACGTATTGTTAGCGCGGGAATCTAAGTATCTACCACCCACAGGCGCGAGAGATACGGCATACATTACTTAACCTAAGTATTTCCTAGGACACACGGATTATCTGCAGCTGTACAGTCCCACTACTACTCAGCTCGTCAACTATAGCCACTAGCGATATATTGATGTATCTATAGAGTCCTCCTAGAACAGGGGCTTGCTTGGTGTATTAAGAAGAGCCATGGCGACGACTCCTAAAGGGGACAAGTAAAAAAGAATAAATAAACCTCGAAAAGATCATATGAAGTCTTCTGCAGTGAGACGGGCGGCCGCATGGCAAGGATAGACACTTGTCTTACCCGGGGACTTCCCTGTCCTAGCCGCATTAGGACCTAAATAAGGCTGTATAAGCGAGATGCAGATTAGGAATGTAAAATATAATTAGAAACTAATATCCCGAGCTACGAATAGGGCTGAAAACCATCAAGGGTATGTAAAACCATCAGGGGGTAAGCAAATACTTACATGGGAATGGGCATTGTAAATACGTAGACCTCGCCTACAATGTTAGTGGTTGGGAATAAAAAAAAAAAGTAAGTAGCCGCCTCGTGTTACATTGCAGACTGTCGTTCCTGCACGACGCCTTGAACTCCACCTCCGACTCCTCTGCTGCTCCACGTTACCTGCATTTCAATAATAGGTAGGCAGGAAGACCGACGGGCATATGCTATGCGTAAGGCAGATAATATCTCTCCTTTTTCCAAAGACCGGAAGAAGCACTACGCTGCGTAGGATATTGTTGCTGCGGGTTGGCAATGTCGTCATAGCCTGTGCAGCTGTCACGGTTCCGATCTGGACTAGCTCCGGCCCGAAGCACGGACGCTAAGCACGGACACTAAGCACGGACCAGAACTGTCCCTATATAAGTAGATATGGGAGATCTCCGCTTCCCAGAAAAACCTTTCCTCCCTGTTGTCATGATGGATGTGGCTCCGTCTGAGCACTGGTGAGGCGGACTAGCGAGGCGGTGTGGGATCGGCAGATAGGCGGTTCACCGATCACCACACAGTAAGGCCTTCAGGGCCCCTATTCATATGCATATGGGGAGCATATCAGTCCGGCCTGACGTGCTCCCTCCATTCCGCATGATATACATGCAATAGAGTCATCTAGTACGCTTGGTAAGCCTCTCCATAACATATGAAAGGCCAAGGTTGCAATAGATGCAATAATTGGGTCAAGGGGATCAGGAAAAGAGACCCAATCAATTTTAATACCGGCGACTAGAGATATTACCTGCTATGGCTCTTGCATTTGAAGACAAGAGTGTTCTATTTCCTCCAAGAAAAGACATGTATCCTTAAAGCTTCCTTCTTACTAACTATATGCTAACGTAGTATTGTCTGTGAGCCGTTCAAAGGGTGGCCGCAAACGATCCGTCCACTTCCGCAAAGCACTTAACACAGATCTCAACAGCCAATGACGTGTGGGACCACTGCAGCGAAGAAGCGTAGGTGGATTCCTCCCTATTTAAGGAGTGCCCGGAGCTGGTATTAGTTTAATTATGTATTAATAGTGGCTGAGGCCGGCTCCTACTGCAAGAGAGAGAATGGGCGACTTGTTAGAGATGTTGAAGTATGAGGTCAAGGTGACATAGCATGTACAGTACCAAGGCATCATGGCATCTCGTGTATATAATATAGGGCCTTCCCACCTCACATCTAGTCAGTTTAGTAGTCAATCAAGTCTCATATACCCTTCATTTCATCAAGAGTGATACAACACTTTTGGTCAGATAAGGTAATTAATGGAGATGACAAGAGGCGAGGGAAGCGAGGGAACTGCATTTCTTCGCTCCTAATTATCCCCGCAACATCTTCTGTATCATAGGATATCGTCGCACTCGAGAGGTTCACAGAGGACACCATGACGTACTTGCGGCTCAAGAGTTTCTACTGTAGGCAATGCCCAATTCCTTAAAGCGGCCTACATAACCAGTCCTAGTCTACCCAGCTTCATCATTCTACTGCTATACTCAGGATAATAGCAAGCATAATTAAGCCCATGTATAACGTTTAGTTAGGATTTTGATGCGAAAATTGAGGCCGTCCGTGGGAACGCCCAGGATAGGGCGATCTTATGAATTATTTGGCTAAGTATATTTTGAGTTGGGAAAGGGATCGAAACGAACTCCTCACTAATTGTGTTTAGTATACATCCAGTATGCGGAGGATGGTGGGGTGCATCACGATCCGGATAAATAGGATAAATAGCAATGAGGAGGGTAGCGGATACCCATTCCGCCGGTCCCTCGAAACGTAGCGGCCAGGATAGGAACGCTTATTATATAAAAAGGATATGACGATTGGGGAATTGGGATCAAAAATTTATTGCGCTGCAGCATTGATTGATTGTTACCACGATAGTTGCTGGAGTACCCCTCAACACCACGAGACCCCACCTCACGATACCTTGGCTGACTATATCGGTGAGTGACGGCGAATTCCAGCTCAATTGCCCCTTGTACCAAACATCTCTTCTGATTAAGACGGCAAGACTGGAAAGGAGAAGAAAAACGGCAACAATGACACCACCACTAATAACCCACCTCTACACCGCCGACCCCTCGGCGCACGTGTTTGAAGGGAAAGTCTACATCTACCCGTCGCACGACCGAGAGACCGATATCAAATTCAACGACAACGGCGACCAATACGATATGGCCGATTATCACGTATTCTCGACTTCGAACTTGGATCCGCCATACGGTCCCGACAACGTGACCGACCACGGCGTGGTGTTGCGCGCTGAGGACGTGTCGTGGGTATCGAAGCAGCTCTGGGCGCCCGATGCCGCGTACAAGGACGGGAAGTATTACCTCTTCTTCCCAGCACGCGACAAAGATGACATCTTCCGCATCGGGGTAGCAGTTGGCGACGCGCCGGCCGGGCCATTCAAGGCCGACCCGGAGCCGATAAAGGGCAGTTTCAGCATCGATCCCGCATCGTTCGTGGACCCGGATACGGGAGACGCGTACCTGTATTTCGGCGGGTTGTGGGGCGGCCAATTGCAATGCTACCAGAACAAAGAGGTAGATTCACTGGGTGTGCCTACCTTCGACGCCTCGTGGTTGGGTCCTAAGGAACCGAGTGGCAGTGGCGCGAAGGCGCTTTCCCCCAAGGTTGCGCCCTTATCTGCCGATATGCGCTCGTTCGCATCGCCGGCGCAGGACCTGGTGATCCTAGCGCCCGAGACAGGTGAGCCGATCGAGGCGGGCGACCACGATAGGCGCTTCTTTGAGGCTGCGTGGATGCATAAGCGGGGCGATACATATTACTTCAGCTACTCGACCGGCGACACACATTACCTCGTATATGCTACGGGCAAGTCGCCGTTTGGGCCTTTCACGTACGCCGGACGCATCTTGGAGCCTGTCCTTGGGTGGACAACACATCATTCCATTGTCGAGTTCCAGGGGCGTTGGTGGTTGTTTCATCATGATTGCGAAATGAGCAAGGGGGTGAGCCATTTGAGGAATGTCAAGGTCAAGGAAATATTCTACGATGAGGATGGGAAGATATTGCCTGTGAAGGACCGGTGAGGTGATAACACGTAATTATTGTATATACATAGTCTGTTTATATGACACTCGAGCACTATTACACTTGGCCCTTCTCTAGCATATGATCCCACATTGTGGCTCCCACCCTTGATAACAATTCTATTATATACAGTTTCTGATGTCTTGAATTGGAGCGTAGTGTGGGCTAGCAAAGCAAACAACCCGTGTTCGTGTTGTCCTCATCCTTACCATCTTGCCCAATCTATCAAGTTTGCATCGCACCCAAAGCAAGCCCTCTCAACGCGTTCTCGTATCTTCCAGGACTGTGGTCCGTCAACATGCTTGCGGCAAAGCGAACTTCCCTGAAGTAAGCTTCAACATCGCGAACATACTTCAGGATAATTCGCGTGGCCGGCTTGCCAACGTTGTCTACACTAGGCTTCGTGAAGGCATCTCTTCTCATCACGGTCTTCGTCTCCACTGCGAATACCTCTCCTGGCGGTAGAAGCTTGGAGTTCATCATGCTCACACGCAAGGTTTTTAATGCGACATAGACCCAATTATCGTCGTCCTCGTCACTCTGTTTTGTTGTGTTGCTATACCACCTTTCTGCGATGCCTGAGCGCAGTCCTTCCCATACGCGACGCCTGACTTCGGCCTTGGCTTCATTGTTATCCGTCTTGAAGGCTAATGCGAGCGCCTGGAAATCGTGTAGAACGCCTAGCGACAGATAGGGGACTATATCATTGCCGTGAACTACGCTAGTTATTAAACCCTTGGTCGCCTTTTGAAGGGAAGGCGACATGGTTGCCGGAGGACCGTACGTATACACGTGTATTGGTCTGCCCGAAGGCAAACATATATGGGTAGGCACCTCGGGCGAGCCGACCTTGTTGAGGAGACGTCGATGTTCCGCCGCCGAAATGACGAAGCCGGTTCCCGAGGCCGAGGGCTCTGCCAACATAGCCCCAAGTAAGGCTGTGACTGCACCTCCCAGGGAATGGCCGCACAGCACCAGTCCATAGCCGGGATGCTGCTCTAGTGCTGTCTTGATAGTGATGAGAACCCTCCCGTCGCCGCCATATAGTAGCCGACGTGCTGACGCGTGAATGCCCTTATGTACCTTGTATTCTTTTCCCTTCCAGGCGAGATCGTCGTAATCGCACATCATATCCGCTAAAACATCCTCGAATCCCAGGGTACCCCGACAGGTGAGAATTACGGCCTTGGATTCTTCATCAAGAGCAATCGTGTGAACAAGAGGTACCCCCGTGTCGGTGGCCCCCGTAGAGTCCGAGCCGCCCTGGGGATCGACAAAGGATGAGAGTAAAATACTGTCGGGTGGTAACTTGACATGATGTGCAAAGGACCAGATGTCATGGTGAATCTCATCGGCTATGTTTGGAGTAGGTCGGTCGTTGGAGATGCCCATCAGTTTGAGGAAGTTATGCCCGTACACGGCCGAGGCGAATCGGCTGTACCGCGTAATGTTGCGCAACAGGTGAAATTTAGGATATATTCCTCGCACCTCACCCGACTTACGCAGAGACTTGAGGGCCTCCAAATCGCTATACGGACTTTTTGCATGAAATGAAGACATGACAAGCGATGCTTCTGAGTCACGGGTGGCGAGGGTATATATACTTGAAGGACGCACGCTAGGTGTCTGTGATGATGCCCGGCAATGGCCCCGCTGTGATTCAAGGCTTGTGGGTTGTTTCTGGTTGGGGTTGGTATTGACAACCATTGGATCTGCTAGGCGAGAGGTCGGTGATGTTAGATGTTCGTACGAGTGCACCGATAATGTATCCGTCAGTGAAACGACAGAACTCCGCCGGCCATCGTGGATCGGGGATATGTGTCGTTGGGGGGATTGTCGACTCTGTGCCGGAACTCCTAGGGAGCCCAGATCTCTTGAAGAGAAATAGTTCGGGTCCCCAAGCCGTGCTACTTGTGGTACCGGAGTCGCTTCTTGATTTGGTATTATGGCGGTAGCCCGTTCAGAGTTGGTTCTTCGAGTAGCTGTCTTCGGCGACTTGGCCGGAGGTCGCTTATAGCTGCCCCACGGAGGCTTAGAGTTTAACTTCGTCTTGAAGCTGGCGACGTTCTCCGAACTTGAATCGCGGCTTAAGTAATTGGTAAAGCTTTGAACCGAAGTCTTCTTCTTCAAGGCTTTCCGAATACCCGTCTTCTTCTCGCCGCCCTTTGCGGGGGTGACAATGGGCCTCACGGTACCCGAGGGCGTCTTGACGGAGGGACTCTGGTTTGCTGTTGGTGGTTCCTCTAGAGGCTTCCTTGTTCGCTTCTGGTTTGCCACATGTTCATTTGTATTCGATACCGTTCTGGCAAAGGACTGACCATTTGGTGATCCATCTGCAGGCTTAGATGAACGCGTCGATATCAATCCAAAAGGCCGCTTGCTAGCATCAAGCTTACAGCCTTTGGCCAAAGACAAGGACATCATTGTGCGGCGTGATGCCTTGGGAGGAGAACTTCGGTGGTCGTTGTGCTGAATGTCGTTGTCTTCGTTTACTTTCTCGACCACAGGCCGAGCCCGCTCTTTACCCTTCTCAATATCTGATATTTTTTGCATCTTATTCTGGTTGACATTATACACTATCCGGTAGCTCGAGGGCTGTTCCTGGCTGATTGGGGATGAAGGGGGTGACTCGTTTATTTCACTCTGTACAATATCGAGACCCGGGAAAGAGGGAATGGGCATACCGGGTGCCTTTTTTATATCTACAGTGATTATCTTGGTCGTGGTTGCCGAGATGGACACGGATACCTCAGCTTCTTGGGGTAGCAGCTTGACGATCTGCTGCCTTAAATACAGCTCGGGATAATCGTCGTCGATACTGTCTTCATCGGAGCTGCGCCTCTTCAGAGCATTCCTTTCCGTGGCATCGGCCGCATTTCTTGGTGATCCTGTCGGCGTTGGGATATGACAGCCATGAGGAAGATTGGTTCTATCCACACGGCGGATCCCCTCCTGCACCGTGTCGACGCGCTCTCCGTCGTTAAGGACGACCACGTCCCATATGACCTCTTCGTATCCAAGGGTGCGATACTCCTCCTGTATCATCTTTCGACATCGTTTCTGGAGGTATGCTAGACCACAGAGGCCGAGAATCAAGTCGGTGACGCCAACCCTCTCTCCTTCGATACCAGTTGCCGGATTCTGGAATTCCCGGCGGATGAGAGTAATAATACTTGCTATGGCTTTGGACGAGTCGGTCGAGCCGAAGAACTGATCCAGGACGGAGAGGAAGAGCTGGGAGATTTGGGAAGCGGTTGACACGGTGGTACCGGCCGCATGGAAGCCAGCGGAAGTCCAGAACACAATGCGTGTCATGGTGTGGTGCAGGTGTTCCAAGTTTGCCGCCAGGATGGACTCGGCGTCGGCGCGAGCCACTTCCGACCGCGAACCAAGATAGACATCACGACCTGCTCGGCTCAGGATGCCGTCGAGAATGCCTCTGCCCAGTTCAAGGCTGGACAGAGTGGTGACCTTGGCAGCCCCGAGACCGTAACTACCGATGGTAGTGCCGATGCGAAGGGCTAAGGACGTCGACCTGGTGGCGAAACTGACTGTTCGCGCTATGGGGCTGGGCAGAAGCGTACTGGTCGGACACGGTGTTGGCAACTCCTCAGCGGAAACAAAGACATCCCTGATCTGGTGCGGGTGCTGTGTCAGAACCTTCTTCCGGGCGGGGTGAATCTTTTCTAAATCATTATTTTCCAAGTCTCGGCCCATATTGTGCAAGTAACAAGTGCGGGTGATCCTCAATCTCGCCTCTTAAGAGGCTAGAAGTAATTATTTAATTAACAAGAGCGTTGAAAGCTGAGGAGAAACCCCGAGAGACCAGTTCCAGGATTCAACTGACGACGGATGGAAACGCTAACCACATAGAGAGAGGTAAAGCTATAGGATGGGGACGGGAATGTGTCTTTGCATTAGTATGCAACATTAAACACTACGTCCTCCTAACTAGCTTAACCACTGCAAAGTCTAGGTACGTTCAGTGAAACGTCTGATATAGCGGGGAACAGCAGCTCGCCCTTGAGAAACGAGCTCTTCCGCAGCCGGTAGTGTGGGGAATATAAACTTAATCTGGCTACCTAGCGCTCCTTGTCGGTGTGTCAATATCGAAAGGACTGTATCTGTTAAAAGGTAGATATATCAAATCAATCTTTAAGCGTAAAAACTTTCAAGACTCGATTATATTACGTGAGGCGTTTGATTCTGAACACCTGCTTACAGTACAAATATACCTACGTCTAGGTTGCATGGCATGTGATTTTCTGGTGGTGATATTGGGGTAATTCCATTGAATTCGGGAAAGTTTAATTAGGACCGACAAATCAGAGGGATGCACGACTCAAGGACTTTAGTAAAGTAAGAACAGCGACTGATATTTGTGGGTTTCAAGCATTCCGACTCACTGGAGAGAACTACCTACGAAGTATGTAGCGTAGGTAGGTACGAAGCAATTGTAACCGCACAATCACTATCTTATTCGCTTTGAAATATTGGGAGGTTTGATGGGACGAGAATGAATAGAAAGAGATTGAAACAACTGGGAGCGTTTGGATATATGCGGTATGTCTGGTAGGCAGTGGTAGCCCAACTCTTGATGCTAACAGGATTTGCTGTGCTGCGCCCGAGCCCGAACCCGAAAGTCTGAGGTCCTGTTCGTGTAGGCTCATGTATATAAGGTAAGTAGATACCTACATGTAGGTTAAGTACATGGCATGTCGATATGTATGGCGCCGGCTTCCAGGTCTTTCACGATGCTATTCTTAGGTATGTAGGTCTAGAAGAGGGTCTAGACTAGAAGCCCCATCTACCAGCATGGATATCAGCGATTCAGCTCCGCTTTGAGATCAATTCGCTGCGGGCGACGCTCGTGCCTGGCCTGGGTAAATCTAGCTGTGGTAATAGCGCCCGTATACGGCCTGTGTACCTGCATTGAGGCTAAGCTCCCCTGCAGTTCGACCTACAGAGCCCAGTTAGGCCCAGTCAGGCCGAGTTAGGACTGCTGAACTCAGCCCACAACACCAGCCTATCCACATTGAGGAAAGACCAATTCTGGTTATAGCATTGTCGTCACGAACTTGGTTCCTTATACCTTCACGATAAAGGGACCCAAACCTCATCTTCCTTTGTTTAGTCTCAATTTATTGTTACTCATCGTCTGTCCATTCGCTATCTGATCCAAGTTTGTCTGTCTGCTGGCAAGTTTAAGCTCGAAGCTCCAGCTTCGTCCCTAGGTAGTGAATCTGTCATTACGACCCGATACCGCCGCCGTTCACTCCCCGAGAAGACGATAAGAATCGTGTCCGTTAGGTGTTACCTCTTACCATATTCAATCGCTGCACGCGAACATGTCCGAGCAAGGCCTTTTCTCAGCCGATCTCATCGCACCCACCGTCGCCGCTGCACTCCCAGAAGGCTACGTCGCTCGATCCTTGCGCCTCTCCGATTACGATGCCGGTTTCTTAGACTGCCTACGGGTCTTGACCACCGTCGGAGAGATTAGCAAGGAGGCATTCGACGACCGCTACAACTGGATGCTATCGCAAGATACCTACTATGTGCTCGTCATCGAGGATACAAGCACTGGAAAGATTGTCGGCACGGGAAATCTCCTTGTGGAGAGAAAATTGTAAGAACTAGCCGATCCAATAGTGCCGTCCAAGCAAACAACAAAGAAGGAGGGATGGAATTATAGAACTAATTACTAAACTCGGCTCGCTCTGTAGTATTCACAGTCTCGGCCTTGTCGGTCATATCGAGGACATTGCCGTAGCAAAGGATCAACAAGGCAAGAAGCTCGGCCTTCGCCTGATTCAGGCCCTCGATTTCATTGCCGAAAAGGTCGGCTGCTATAAGACCATCCTGGACTGCAGCGAAGCCAACGAGGGCTTTTACGTCAAGTGTGGCTTCAGGCGTGCCGGCTTGGAGATGGCCCACTACTATGAGGGCAAGAAATAGCGCAAGCTCCAACGCGTAGTATTAATACCTACAAATACGCATGTCGATGGATACGCGTCTTTCGATCCCGTTCGTCTGCAGGGCGTGTATAAGGTGTCCTGGAGCTAGGGTTTACATTTGCATGCAGGCCGTGTCTTTCTTTCGACTAGTCTGCCTTGAATTAAATGGGAAGGGCACATGGAACGCTACATAGAACTGCGGGATAGAGGTAAAATAGAAGGTAATTTTGGGAGGCAACTAGCGCAACTAGGATTCATAGATGTAAACCTGCTGTTTCTAGATATTGGTGACTGCGACTATATTCGAGGGGACGTGCTGATGGTATGTGTAGCTTACTTCAAACAACAGGAACTCGTCAAGGTCGATACCACCAGCGAAGCTAACAGCTTAGCCTGGACATCTAAACCTAGGTATTGGGCGACCAAATAAGCTGGTGCGCAGCCTTGGCTTGCCGACACCGTGAGCGGATGACGCGTGCTGGCACGTCTTGGTGTCGCGATGCACATTGCATGCAAAGCAAGGTCAAACTCTACTCTCCGGACATCCCCATTGGAACTCGTGCCACGTCTCCCTAAGCCTTCGACCTTACAACGAGGAGTTCTCCTATTTATTTACAACCTCAGTTCTGCTCATGGATCCTTCTACTCTTGCATTCACCATCGATAGCTAGACTGTACGTTGTGCTGAGAAACACGCCTGATCAATGGACAGTCATCAATCCCAAAGCAGCCGGGGTGGGCTCAACTCGGTCCTAATCCGTCCGCCGCCCCATGAATGGGCGATAGGTATGGAGGCATTGACTTGTCGGAGTAAGTACCTAGTCTTGGGTCCATACACCATCCATAGCTAATGGTGTCCAGTGCCCCATCATGGATGCCTCAAAGCTCTCTGGACCAAAAAATGGCAACCCGCATGTTTTGCATCTGTGTATCCGTTCCATGACGGACACTACGATGACTTCGAGCCCCTCTTCATGAAGCTAATCGCGAACAGGATTGAGTGCGGAGACCTCGGATACAGCTCCGCCTTTATCGAGAAAGCTCTCGCCCTCGAGAAAGAAGGCGATGCTTTATTGGAAATTGGAGCAAATGGGGAAGCGAGCAACTTGTATCTGCGCTCAGCATGCCTGTTGCGCATCGGGCGCTTCCCACATATTATGGGCTTCCCAACAGTCAACTGCCCAAGGAAGTGGACCGCGTGGGTATTGCAGAAAAGTGTGTACTTGAAAGCCGCCAAATTATGGAATGCTCCAGTGGAAGAAGTTGATATCCCGCATGAGTGCAAGGAGGGACGTGATAAGGACACTATCCCGGCGTATGTGCGCGTACCAACCACCGAGGATCAAAAGCCGTTTCCCACCGTACTGCTATTTACGGGCCTAGATGGTTACCGACCCGATAACACGACGCGGCTAGACGAGTTTGTAAAGCGTGGGTGGGCGGCCATCGTGGTTGAGATCCCGGGCACCGCGGACTGTCCGGCGGATCCAGCAGACCCAGATTCACCAGACCGGCTGTGGCAGTCCTTGTTCCAATGGATGGGGCGCGATAGCCGGTTCGATATGCGGCGGGTCATGTGCTGGGGATTGAGCGCCGGCGGTTACTACGCTGTTCGCATTGCACATACACATGCCCATCGCCTGATCGGATGCGTGGCCCAGGGCGCCGGCACCCATCATTTCTTTGACCCGGGGTGGCTCAGATACATCGACAGGCACGAATATCCGTTTGAGCTACTCCCTTCGCTTGCGCTAAAGTTCGGCTTTGGCAATGTAGATGACTTTCGGGCCAAGGCGCAGAAAATGTTCTCACTTGTTCAGACTGAGATCGTGACCATGAAGTCGACGCGGTTGCTCCTGGTTAATGTAAGTTGCCTCTATACTTGTCACAACTGATCCCAGGCACCACATTAGCCTTTCTACTAATGTTAAGTCTTCTGCTCAGGGTACTCATGATGGGCTGATGCCTATTGAAGACTCGACGCTCCTGTTTGAGTATGGTTGTCCAAAGGAGGCTGCTTTTGTTCCTGGTGCTATGCACATGGGTTATCCTTATGCAAACGAGGCCGTATACCCGTGGATGGAGAAGGTGATGGCTACTGAGAAGAAGGACAATGTTTCACAACCTAAAGGTCTCCGTGTGCGCTGGGAAGATCAAGAAAGCAACATTGATTGAGGGGTAATACTCAAACCTATCCTAGAGTTATAGATTATGTTGCAAACGAGTCACAAAGAAGACAAGGCTCCTAGAGCGGTGGCTGCATCTATTGCTGAGAATCTATAGTTAAGGAAATAAAAGAGAAGAACTACCAATACTGCTGTACAGGCTTTGGTGGCTGGGTAGTCAAGGCTTAGCCAAAACTAACCGAAGCGGGTCGATATGATGCAACCGCCAATGAACCTATTGAGCCCATTCACCATTGACCTGTATATAATCACCTGACCTGCCCTCCTATAATAAGGAAATCCCACAATGACCTGTATTGTAGAATCTCTTCTCTTTTACTTCCTTACCTGTGGATCTTTAGCAAATTGATCAGTTAACCGCAGGAGCCTTGTTTTCTTCAGGTCACCCTTTTGTAACTGCCGGCAAGAATATGGCGGCCCAAAACGGCCTGATAGATGCATGTAGAGGAAAAGTATAGGCACATGTTAAGTAACTCTCTCAGCAAAATTTGTCTATATAGCTTTGGCCAGTACGCACTGCTTCACGTTTGAGTTATATGTATTTAACCACTATATAATTTCCATGTGTTTTCTGTATGTGTCACGGTTCTGATCCGGACTAGCTCCGGCCCCGAAGCACGGACTACAACTACACCTATATAGGTAGATACGGGAAATCTCTGTTTTACAGAGATTCTTCCCTTCTTTGTGCAATAACAATATGTCTATACGGACCGTCCGGCAGTATGAACTGTGACAGTATGCACTGCACGGGCTGCAAATTGCACCTCTATAACTGATCGGAAGCCTTTATTGCGTGCTTTAGAACATGTGACCATTCTGGCCGACGAAAATAGCAAAGACGGCTTGTTATCTCCAAGAAGAAAGGTCTCCGATCAGCACTTCTTCAAGCACATCCTTTCACGAATAGGAGGAACTGCATCACTTTGGCAGCAACTCCGTCCCTCCGATTTTGTTGAAAGGATTCTTTTAATTCTCTATCTCTCGGGTAAAAACAGTGTCCTATATCAAACACAGAAATAGCACAAATAAGGTCATCTGTTGACGGCAAGTTTGGTTATGCTAGATTGAGCCGTCGTACCGTGCCGCTGCGGATATATGTATACATCTTGGCTTATTGCAACCACACCAGCACATATTGATGTTGTGTACAAACAGCTTTTGCTGGTACTGCTCCAACCTCTCTTCTTTTCAAATACAATGCTTTTTAAAGTCATTACCATGCTCTACGGTTGTCTTTGAACACCTGCATAAGCGTATTAGATCTAACCGCCCCATTTAACAAGTATTAAACACGGTAATCCTAACAGGAGTTTTGCTCTGGCCTAATTATGTGCAGCTGCAATGGAACAAAACCTTTATCCCACCTGGCAAAAAGGGATTGGAAGGGTGGAGAGGTGTTATTTAACATTACCAGAATTGAGCATTGAGTCCGCATCTCCAGAAAGCAATCGTTGCTCCAAGGATTGTTGAGATAAAGCCACCTATCTTGGTAGCTTTGGAAGGCTTTCATAACACACATGGATGTTACGTTCCTATATATATTTTGTGCGCTCTCGCCAAAAATGTTTCTTTATGCCCCTCTAGGGAATAAGTCACTATAATTCTCTTGTGAAAAGATTGCAACAGCTGTTGTTGCAACCTTCTACTAAAAATGAAGCTTCAACTGGCAAGCCTTGCTATTATCCTAGGTCTCCTCGCCAGCGCCGACGCCCGCGTGCCACCGGCGTCCAGGACCATCAAGACTAGCGTCCAGGGTGTAGTCGCCCGCACCCCCGCCATCCCCACAAGTACGCTCATCTCCGACTTTAAGAAGGATAATGTCTCGTCGAGCTGGGCCAAGGGTCACCCCAAGGTCTGGGGTGCCGAGGCGGTCAAGTTTAAAGGCCCGCTCATCGTCGACGTCAGCGCGGACGAGAAGTTCGTTGCCCTGGCCATCGGGCAGGACCTGACGATCCGCGCTCTTGATACGCAGGCCGTCGTCTCGAGCGCCAAGATCGGGATCGACTTCATAGGCAGCGCTGACAGTGTCTCCATCCTCGCTGCCCAAGACGGCGGCAGCGGGTACAACGTACTTGTCGGGTTGACGAATTACAGCACACAGAGCGTTGTCACGCACATGCGCCTCTCGACCGAGGGTGCCTTGCAAGACGAGCAGACGCAGTATACAGGCTCATTCTCGGGCTTCGACGGGCGGCGTGGTTCTTTCAGTGCCAACGGGCAACGGTTCATTGTTCTGACCGGGACATCATGGCCGCGGAACAACCAGGCCGTGATCTACGAGGTAGACGACCCAGCCGCCAACCTCACGCTCGTTGGACACACTGACTCTATCATGAGCGCTGTGTTCAGCCCGGATGGATCACTCGTTTCGACGGCGGCCTGGGACGGCTCGGGCAGGGTCTGGAACGCGACGACGGGCGAACTACTACACACGTTCGGTCCTAGCGGCGGCCAGGACTGGATCACAACGTTCTCGCCTGACGGGAAGTGGGTGTCGGTAGCTAGCGCGGGGAAGAACCCTGCTGTCAATATCTGGCCCGTTGACGACTTCTCGGCAGAGCCCATCACCATCGGCGGCTTTAAAAACTGGGTTCGCACGGCGTCCTGGACGTCGGACAGCAAGCTCTTTGCAGTGGGAAGCTACGGTATCGTGCAGGTCTACTCAATGGAGGAGAAGCGTGTTGTGCAGCACTGGGAGATGGAAGATCACGTCAGTTTCGAGTCCTGGGATCTTGTCTGGATCGAGGCTGAGTCTGGCCTGAAGCTGGCTTACCGCACTACAGCCGGGTTAGAGGTGTACGACTTTGAAGCGAACTTGAAGTACCGTTGGGGTCCGGATGACTTTGCTCAGTATGATGGAGGCGGTTCGGGCGGTGGCACTGTTGTAATCAACAGCAAGGGGTGGATTGGTGGCGCTGATGCTGATGGAAGCATACGGTTCTATGAATTCCCGATCTAGATCCACACGTTACCTTTTGATGCTGTAAATGAGGGAGGAAGATATTTTCAGTGTTTGAGGAAAGCTAAGAATCTGTACTCAGCTCCCAGAATTGATCTTGTATTCATCGCACCTAAGGCGCATGACTCAAACAACGTATCTTAATATCATAATGTCCTTGTCTGACAATGCTGTTTACTAAGACTTCACAATTACGAGTAATTGCCATCGCACTATTCCGTTTCTCTCTAGCAACGGTCCTCATCAACAATAACCTTGGGTGATGATGCTGCTAGGGAGTGATCTCGAGCCCAAGGGTCCCAGCATATCGTGGTATTGGGATTTAGCCTCCATCATCTGTGTCACGGTTCTGATTCGGACTAGCTCCGGCCCCGAAGCACGGACTACAACTACACCTATATAGATAGATACGGGAAATCTCTGCTTCACAGAGATTCTCCCCTTCTTTGTGCAATAACAATATGTCTATACGGACCGCCCGGCAGTACGAACTGTGACAATCTGGCATGTAATATATGGGCTGCCAGGATCACGTCCCGTGTCCGACACCCCAATTACCCATATTGATGTAACATCCTTTCCGTGCTGCACTCATCGTATATGCGAAGCAACACACAGTATCATACATCAAATTCTACCCCGCAACACTAGGAAAGTAGTGCCTGGTGTTCAGAGACGGGGAGAGAGGCATAATAAGAGACCGTTGTTTCCCGCTCCAGGGTGTGACAATATTCCTGCTCCTGACTCAAAGCAACTGGTGTCCGCTCACCTCGACATCTCTAGCTGTTCAACACAATGTTTTCACTTCAACGTTTCTCGTCCCCGGCTGCTTTGCTGTCGGCGCTTATTCTATCTGGTTTGCCCATTGCCAACGGTCATTGTAAGTACGCAACCTACTTGATGCGTAAGGATCTGTAACAGAACTGAACAAGGTCACACAGATGGTTTTCCAGTCGTGTTGATCAACGGCATCGCGTCAGAGTGGTGGGAGTTTGTTCGGTATGTCAGCCACACCCTCGCTCGTTAACTATACCACAAACCCTGACAGGACTTTAAAAGTCCGACGTCCCTAGATGCGAATGGGTTGCAATGGTTCCCGGACTATAGTTGGGACTCTGAGCCAATGGTCTGCGGCTGGGGCGCAACAAAGACGGGCCATAAGACTGGCGTTGCGCAGATCGAGGCGGGTGGCACCATTGGTTTTCGTGCCTTTGCTGCTACCTACAATCCAGGCTTCGTTCCGACGCGTGAAGTAAGTTCCATTTGTTCCCCCTTTTTTGGCGCCCCCTTGGCTGTAGGAAGAATGAATACTAACGCCGTGTAGTTCGGCTCAGGGGATGGTATCGGGCACACAGGCCCAGGTCAGGCGTACATGTCCAAGGCCCCCGAGGCTATCGAGGATTACGAGGGCGATGGGGACTGGTTCAAGATCGGAACCAGTGGTGCATCTGACGGGATGCACTGGGACTCGAATCGCCAACCTGAGGTAAGCATCAGCCAGTTGCTGCTTGTACCAACTGTTCTGTTGTTAGTTAAGGGTATAACGCTAAGACATACTATACACAGATGAACTTTACTATTCCCGCGTCTACCCCACCTGGAAAATACCTCGTGCGAGTTGAGCATTTTAATATCTCACCCCAATTTGGGGAAACGCAGATGTTTGTCAACTGTGCCCAGGTTGAAGTGACGGGCTCTGGCAAAGGTATGTTTTTTAGACAGCGAGCCCCGTTGAACTAGGACGCTATCCAGACCTGACTGTTGTTGAGGCACGCCTGGCCCGACTGTGAAGCTACCCGGATACGATCCCGCCGACCCAGGTAAGTTTCTTTAACGTCAAAAAGAAAAGAAAAAAATAGAGATATGTTAGTCTAAGTCAGTTAATGTCTCTCGCTGACCCCGGGTTTTAGGTATCTGGTTGCCGCGTGCCATGTACAACCCGTACAAGCCGTCGGATTTGCTCAAAGCCTACAAAGGCCCAGGACCCGAGATCTGGACAGGTTAAGTAAATCCATACCATGTATTTGGTGGTGGAAATAAGCGAGCGATAGCCAGGCCAACGGAGGTGAAGTGAATTTGCGTGTCTTTCCGTGGGACCCAGGAAACAGAGGCAATGGACTGATTCATTGGTTTAACGGACTACAGAGCCTCATATGCAAGAAAATAAATCTTCAGGAATAAGGGCGAGTTGCTAGCTAGCAGTATAATAGTCAATAACTAGCCAATAAGCCTCAAAGATTTGCTTTGTATGTTTAAGTATTTGGCCTTGTTTTAATATATACATAGTTTTTATTTAAGCAAAGCTTGTTATATATTATATAATAATGCTACCTATTGCAAAAGCATATTATAAAACATTAAAAGTTTATTATATAATTTTAACTTATTTATGTTATTAAAAGCGTTATGCTAAAAGCCTAGTATGCATAGCTACTAAGACTTGTAACAACTTTTAAAATATTATAGAAACATTTGAGACTATTGGCTTATAACGAAGACGTAAATATACTGTAAATAGCCGCTAGCTAGCAGTTGCTCGATCACGAGCCTACATACGTCCGACAAGGCGCTATCGCCGTAAATACATTCTAATTATTACCCTCATCCACACGCTTCACAACATATCTGACTTCGGAAATCTCTCGTCACTATCCGTAGGACTATGGCCGGCTACGCTATGGCGCCGGTGTCGGCACGTACTCATTCATCTTGCATGTCGGACCTCAAGTGAGCCATTTGTTCCGTTCACTCAACTCAGAGTCAACTCCGTTGGCTCAACACCCTTGAAGAAATCTAGATTGTCAAAGACGACGTAGCCAACCCTTTCAAAACTGCCTTTCATTCGTTCCGATGATCTGACCAAGAGCGCTCTTGTATGGTCGTCTCTGTGGGATATCTCCATGGCAAAAAAGACGATTTTCCTGCTGTGGTACATATCCCAGTCCTCCTCCGTGTCGAAGTTATAAGGGTCATTCTGCTGGTTGTACTTATTCCTCGGGCGCCCTTTGTAGACGCCCTTTCGCGTCTTGGCTATCCGAGTCCGGAGACGTACGAAGGCGCCCTTGACCTTTCCTAGGGGATCTATTGTCGCTGGCGTGGCTCGAGCATCAATGATCTCAGCAACACGTTTCGCACCTTCGCCTAAGTCTCGCAAACCCCACTCGCAGTTGCAGAAAAGTGACACCCAAGAAAATGACGGACCAACCCATTCCTCATAGCGCTTCGGGGTCGGGATGGAAGATCGGGGGGACCAAAGGAGCTCCTCCAGCAGGTCTCCAGTCCACAGCCCCGCGATATAGTCCCCGAATATCTCACGCGGCATCCGTGATGCCATGCCAGACATGGCGGGAAGCCGATCAGTTTCCTTGGTGAGAAACGCCTGGCTGAAATTGTACACTGCTGTTTTCCACGCCGTCCAGTATTCCTGTGTGATCTCGGGCGTGATGTGGCCTTTGCTGAGATCCCGACGCCGAATGATACCCGCTACGGGGTTGAACATATCAACCGTGGTGCTAAAGGAATTCAAGTCACCCAGATTTATATTCAGCGTTTCGCATTCACAAGATCTACCCTTGGCGCATTCGAACAGCACGTCCGATTCTCGGAACCGAAGGACCCGCCGCGAAAGGAACTTTTCTTGGACGCACTACAAGAGTAAGTTAGAGGATCACTCTAAAAATGTGAAAGCCACTTACCCAACCTCTGTGGCTGAGACCTTCTTTCCAATCACCATAGTGAGAATAAGAACGCTGGACGAATACGGAGAATTGTGACCCGTCCAGATTCCATGCTGGAAGTTCACGGATCGAATTCCTTACGAGGAAGCAGCCATCCTCCGGGGACCCCTCGGGCGAATACTCGCAAGCGATGGTGAAGTAGGCGTTCTCATAGATGTTGGCCATCTGCGCTGCCTGCTCAGCCCAGTCGTCGTCATCGTCTTGTATGATGCACAGGGAATCGATCCAGACGTGTCGGATATTAAAGTGGCCCGCAATGAGTACCGCATGGCGGAATGTAGCCCCTAGCTTGGCCCATGGAATGGATCGGAGCCTCTGGTCGATGTTCCCACGAGTCAGAATGACATCACTAGGATTTGGCATGGATGACTTCCAGCTATGGCTGAGCGCGATGTATGGAGTACCAGGTGCGACGTTCTCAGCTAGAAATAGCTCAGCCCTATCGATGGAGGCGATTTCCACGAGGCGCTTAGGCATTTTTCTTATAGTGCCTAATTGGCACTCCGGGTGATTATCATCACAATTCTGGAGCCATCCCTTGAAAGCAGAGAAACGGTCTCGGTTCAACACGAAAGTAGGCGTTGTTGTCGAGATATGACCAATCAATCTCCACGGATTAGTCGAGCCTGATGAGATGAAAACTAAGCATTTCATAATCTGAAAGTCCGAATATATGAGAGCCAGCATACCTAAGGCAGTGTAAAGCCAGAAATCCTTACGGTAGCCGGATCCGTCGGCCGAGCTAGCCAAATATACGAACGCTGGCTTTCCCTCGGTGAACCCAACCATCACTTGCCCAGGATCAAAATCATATTTCCATACGAATTGAACACCCTCGAAAAGCACTCTACATCCGTCACAGTCTTGCCCTGCTTGGGTTTTGATACCCTGGTACGAGAACTTGACTCGGAGCTCGCGGTGGCCCCCGTAGCTAGAGGTCGTCCATTGCTTGTTGGGAAATAAATCTGCCTGAAAATTGAAGCACGTGGGACAGATTGGGATGGACTCCCGCGGCGGCTTCCACACTTGGCTGAGACCTGTATAGCTCACCATCATGAATAAGAAGGGATTTGTGTGTACTCTAAGGTTCTAAGGAAAACCTTATCGGGAGAAATGAGCGGGGTCGGGAAGCTGCCTTTTTAAAGCATTACAGGTAATTCAACCTTTGGTGCGTCGTCGTATCTATCTAAACACGGCTCCAAGACACCAGCTGAAAAGTATAAATTAGGCAGGTCCTTACATATGCAATATCTAATGCACTCTGAGGGTTTGTAAGCGATAGGTTGAACTGTACAAGTGAAGTATGGAGCCATTAATATCTTATTGATTGAATGCAGCTGTTCAGTCGTCACCACAAACAGAAGCCGCAGTGTTATTTCCTTTTAGAGACATCCCTCCTTTCTCTATATCTCTTGAAGCCCGACGATCGCAGCGGCCAGCTAGCTAAAGCTGGATGATGGACAGCTATTACTACCTCCTAGAGACAGCGGTGCCCCAACTTATCATAACGTCAGGCATAAGTAATCAGGTACAGATGTACGTATTGACATGACTAACCTAGAGAACCCCCGGTCATATGGATGGCAATGGCCCGACGCTGAGGGTGGGGTCGTGACGGCGGGGGAACTGGGATGAGGAGCTCCTGCAGGCTAGCGTTTGCCAATAATGGTTCAGGTCAGAATTCTGTATGTATTATCTGTCTTGTATATCAGTGAAATCCCGGTCTCCTTTGGGAGACCATTTCCGGTATTCAGCTCGCCCATGTCGGCCACTTAGGTAGCATGATGCGCCACGCCAAATATCGGCCCGTAGACGAGGTATTCATAGACATAAAAAGTGTTTTCTTGCTTATGGCTAGAATTTATAGAGATAAGCTAGCTAATAGTTTTTCTATTATTGTTATTTAAAAAAACTTAGTAATTATAAGCATATTAATACAAATATATATATATATATATAATATAACTATAGCTAAGTATAACAATAAAATAAAAATAAAGCTAGTTATCTATATATAAAAATATAAAAAATATATATATTATGCTCTTTAGTAGCTAAGACTACCTTATTCACTAATAGCAATAATAAGATATAATAACAGTCTTAGCATCCGTCCACGGTCTTAATATACAGCGCGGCAAGAAGGGGTTCGCCAGAAGTGTATTAAGCATTGTGACATGCGGGCCGCACAGTAAGTATTAGAAAGTTGGCTAAACGCTGCTTGTCCAAACCGCTGATAGAATAAAATTTAAGCATCCGACTCTGGGCCTTTGAAAGGTAGCACTGTCAGCGGAACGTCTACCCGCTTAATTGTCTCACATTGTAACGAGTCACAAGTGTTGTTAGCTCCGCACTCGGGATGTCTAGTACAGTTGAACGGTAGAAGAGCCGATCCTGTAGCATTAAAAGAGACCCTGTTACTCAGTCAGTCAGCAAACATATTATGGACACAAGAACTCCGTCCAGAGGGTAAGGATGTCGCATACGGATGAGTAGGGTCTATATCGGAGCATATCCACGTCATGTTAAAGAAGGCCCGGTGCCACTCGTCAAGCTGATAGGTAATATTGACCTCACCCTGCTTCCGCATCTTCTCCTCGAGATAGAGCGGTTGGACCGGTCTTGGGTATTTCAATTCTGTCGCGCGCGCGCGTTCCATGAGTGCCTCGGCTTCGAGCTGCCATTTCACAGCATGGTCGTACACTAGCTTGAACCTCCACACTGCCGGGTGAGAAGGCTCTTGCCCATCGGTGAAGTTGAAATAAACTTCGCTGTAAGAGAAGTTCTCGATGGACAGTGAACGCGCGTAAAACGAAGACACTGTGCAGCTAGGGGCCGTCGGGTCAAGGAACGAGAATGCGTTCGGCGGCAGTTGTGTCCGTGACATTGTGACGCCCTTGATGATGAATGGAGAGGCCGTTGTACAGTCGTCATTGATCGAGATAGGATTCTCTTCCTCGGTAGTGCAATTGAGCGAGACTATAGACTCGGAGTAGGTCGTGAAGGAGACACTGAGATCACAAAATGAAAGGTGTGAGGTTCAAACTCGTATTAAACCTCGAGATGACAAGTGGGCGGTACTTACACTTCGGTTGTTTGTTCATCACAATAGAACGTTTGGTTGATCTCGAATTTGCCAGCGGCCTTATCCCATCGCACAAAAGTTTTCGTCGCGTATTCAGGTCGTGTCTTAAAGACATCGGGAGCAAAAGATTCGGGTGTATGAGGCGTGGAATCACAGTCATACCATCTATCATCCGGACTTATGTTCCACCTGTACAGACCGAGGTTCAGGCTCTGCACTGAACAATTGACGGTATCATTCATGGCAGTATTGGTGATATTGAAACTTAGAAAACCCTCCCATCCTAGAGGGAAACCTAATGGCCCCATGATGTATGGCTCGGAACGAAACCGAAAGTTACTAATCTTCCACGACGGTGAAACCGACGCCGCGTTGCATCCGGGAGCATCGTGGCCACGTGGGAGAGCAGGGGGGATATATGTTGTCTCGATGGGTGATGTAAGTGAGGCATGGAGCGTTGCGCTACCATTTACTAGGCATATTTCGCCGAGGATACCGTGAGCAGGCGCGCAATTGTCTTGTACCCTAGCGTTACCCGTAGCAGTGAAATTGAGACTGGATTAACTAATCAGTATTTCCCAATAGAGTAGCTATCGGGCATGCATCTAGAAGGTAAGTGAAACTAACGGATGAGAAGGATCTATATCTGTGCACAACCATGTCTGGCCTACGTTTAAGCGTCGAGTCTGTCCATCGAAGCTGAAACGCGTTTGAATATCGTCGTCTCGTGGCGGACTTCCAGGCCCATCATCGACCCAGAAACACTGACCACCCTGCCCGCCTATGTGATAACAGACGCTCGCGTAGTTGTTAGCATTGTTCTGGAGCCGAAATATCAGCGTGTCTCCTTGGTCTTCCCAGTCCGACACATTCCAAGATGGGTTACGTAGCGACGCATCCGTGCAAGGGGCGGAAGGCGGACTAGGATACTGCTGCGCTATTAGGGGCGACGCAACGGCCATGAATAATAGGAAATGTTTGATCATCTTGGGCTTGCTTGAGTCAAGCTTGTGGTTGCTAGGAATCGGTCAGTCCGGGTCAATAAAATGCTCTCAGAGCCTATATATTGTGAAGACGCGGCTTTTAAGGTCCTTAGGGGTCGAGCTACTATCAGGCTACTCCTGTCCCGGAGCTATAAATATGCAATATCGGCCAACTCTCTATCAGTCCTTTCCGATGACATAACTGTGGGCAGGCTTAAGGCTAAATGTAGATGTAAAGCGTGCATACTAAATAACGCTTACGAGACGCAGAGAATGTTATATTAAAACCGGCTAAATTAGGCCACCGCAACCTAGCTACTACGGACTTCTCTCTATTCCTAGATAAAGCGCGACTTGAGAAAGAGGCTTTTCTCATCTGTACCAGCTGTCTAGTCATAAGTAACCCAGTGTGATCTCATCTAGTCACCAAAATGACAGGAACAAATCTGCTAATTATAAGTTTTATCGTTGTCCTCGGTCTCGTATCCTCATCACCGATTCCCCGCGACGAGTCACTCTACCTCCCGTGCCCGGCTGGATACACGGATGGATCCTTTATCATCCAAAACTGGCACAATGAGACCCAAGAAGATATCATGACCGTTTCCTTCGACCTCACAACCACCTTTGACAAATCCAATACCCACTGCCAGGGGACTTTCCTCAACAACGGAACTTACGAACTGGCACCATGCGATTCGCCAGACTCCAACTTCGGCACGGACTTCCGCGCCACATTTAGCGGCCTGGGCGACTACATTTTCCTCTCCCACCGCTTCGCCTGTCTCACCAAGTCGCCCTACAACCCCGTTGTGCAGGCGACAGGTGTTGCAACCAAGACGATCGCCGGCCTGCAAAACAATACGGCTTCATTTTCGGGCCAATTTACCGTGCCGCCCAGCGCGCCGCGTCTAGATTGCAAGTACATCCTATCCCGTAAGGCGACATGGGTGATCAACGGCCTCGAATACGCCGCCTCTACCGGTACGGTAACAGCACCATTTCCGGGTCCTGCGCCGCCCGTGCCGTATAATCTCACCATCGCTAGCTTGGCATTCGATATTTTGAACACAGCGAATGACTTCCTGGTGCACTGCACGGCCCTCCGTGTTAGCAGCACCACTGATTTGGAGGCGAATATTATCCCACCCGAGATGAGCTACACTTGTCCAGAGTGGTACTATGGGGACGCGAGATTGCCGCCCAGTTTTCCGAATACAACGTTTACTTTTGATAGGCAGGCGCGAAAGCTTTCTATCACACAGAGCTGGGAATGTAAGGATGAGCAGGACTTGTGAGTGCTTCTAGTTCTACCGGTGTGTGCCTCTCTAGCATGCAGAGGCCTGACAGCTAATGATTTGGTCATAAATACAGCCGATTCTTCACGAGCGAGGGGAGTAAGATCTTGGATCCTGCCTGTACGAAGATGCCTGTATCAGAGTGCAGCGATGAAAATATAGTTGTTGAGTCACACGTCGAGCCGGAAATTATTTGAGCTCGGAGAGGGTAGAACCAAGCAGTTAACGAGACATTTCAATGTTTCAATTTCTTTCTGTTGGAATTGGAAGGTTGTGGAAAATGCAGGTAAGAACTATTACATCAAGATATAATATAATAGCAGCTAAATACTGTAGTGTTTATACAGGCAATATCAGCGTCCAGCGTGTTCCATTATTATATACCGGCACATCCGGATGTAAGGAGCATATAAAACTAGAACATTGAGACCTCAGTGACAACAGCCTCTATATATAGGCAGATTGTTGTGCTCCTTCTTAATACCTAAAATAGAGCCCACGACTGAATCGGGTAATGTGCTGCAGTATAATATTATCTTCCCACATCGTTCCATTTTGATACCAGGACTTAATCGCCTGTCTACACCAGACGCAGCCCAAAGCCCACTCCCTCACCTTAGAGAAGTCTTCGCAGGTATGTGTCCTGTCCAAGTCAATGTAGTTCTGGTGGATAGACTTATAGTAGCGAGACAGGTTAACAGTTGTTATAATTGTTATGTAGGTTTTATTAAAGCGTATATTAATTTTATAAACAAAGATATTAAACTTTTTTTAAATAAAGCAAACTTTTAAAAAAGTTCAAGGGATATTAGTACGCTACATGTAAAGGGAAATAATGTGACATGTTTGTTTTTATGCCCATGAGAATGCTATAACTGTACCAATATAAAGCCCTTTAACGCAAAAGAATGAAATTCTCCCCCTTATAACCAAAGTTTTATCCTATGACGCTGAATGAGTTTTCCTATAATTGGGAGACAGCCTAAGAATATTCATATCACCTTCTATTACCTAATGATTTGATGACTATTGGTCAAGATTTCAATAGGAGATGTTCACTTAAACCTCGACTCATTAGAAAATTTGGAAGATAGAAGGGACGTGGAGGACAGTTTGGAGAACCCTAGCATTGCATAACTGCTGTATTGGCACCTTTTATACTAGCTATTCGTATCCTCGAATGGGATAGTCTCGCGTAGAGCGTTGTCTATTGGAGAATAGTGGAAGTGGACCAGGTGCACTCTCTAGATGCGATCATGTGAAGTAGATTCAGATGTGTTATGGAAGAAGTTGTACTCTACATAATAGTGCGTGACATGCTTCT
>Ga0247782_1000201_pt1 | contig 69400 bp, 57 predicted proteins | sample UWRJL019104C5_FD_179928 | JGI IMG/M metagenome (GOLD analysis project Ga0247782, IMG submission 179928) | Plant litter microbial communities from Arlington Agricultural Research Station in Wisconsin, United States - UWRJ-L019-104C-5 | ecosystem: Environmental > Terrestrial > Plant litter >... | reverse complement strand
AAAAAAAAAAAGGGGGGGGGGGGTTAGACAGATGCAGTCTAAGTGCGCAGGAGTAAAATTCATCATCTCAGCATCAAACGTGGCCGGCATCAGCAGAGCAATAAATGTCAATGACATAAAAGCTTACTGCTTATGGAACAATTTCTTAAGAGAGCTCAGACTAGCTACCTTAGAACCAGGACAGAGATATGCTATACGTTAAGCTCCTGAATGAATGGGCAGACGTGCATGAAAACAATTCCAATCGTCATCCATGGAGGTGCTGAGCAAGTCGTGATATCAAGATGAGCTTAGCTAACCCTCGGCTTCGGTTTTGACAGTTTACCGTTCTAATGATATCTACTTCGCAGGTACGCACACACACATATATATAATGTAGTGTAGGGTAGGGATTCTGGAACAAGTCCGGATTGGTCGTCACTGTCTTTTCACTCACAACACTGCGTTTCTCTATAATCTAGTCCACAATATTACACAATATTATTCTACTCCTTTTCTCCCCTTACATATATATATACCACTACAGCCATATATGGAACAAGGGGTATCATTGTTGAGAGGGCTTTTCCAGTACCTGTAAATCCTAATCCTTTTCATAATCGTACACAAAACCTGTCTTGGCCCATCGAAGGATCTAATGATTTACAAGCAATAAAAGAAATGATCATGGTGATAGCGATGGCGATGATTTAGGCGAACGGATATTGGGCTTCGAAACGATCCTCTTCTTCGAGAGGTGGCGTTGCTTCTTCTCATTTGCATTGATCTTGCGGAAAGGATTCTTGCGGTCCACAACAAGCTCCTGTTTTCGACCTATCCACTCCTCCGACTCTAGCTGCTGGGCTAGTTCCTCGAGCATGAACGTGTACGACGGGGTCGGCCCATTGTTGAGACCGATCCTTGAGGCCGCGTGCCTGGCATTGAATTTCTTCAATGTAGCGAACTTCAGGTCGAAAGCAGATGTGAGCTCGGGGGACCCAGATCTTAACTGCTCTATTAGCGAAATCGCCTGTTCTTTCAGTACCCGAGGTAATCTGCCGAAAGAACTGGTCGTAGACTCGTTGGGCTGTAGACCAGCCGCTTCAAGCGACCACAAGGCCTTCACAGCACCCCTTACGTTCTTCTCCATGGCGAAAGTCTCGATAAGGATGTTCCATGCTGCGAGGCTCGGCTGCGTTTTGCCGATGTTGATCATCATATCAAATACGCTGACAACGCCGTCCGAATGTTTGTGATTTTTTAGACCATTGAGGATACAGGTCCAGGTGTGGACAGAAGGGAAATGATGATACCGGTTGCGGCCCCCAAGCCGTGCCTGCTCCTTTTTGGCATCTTCCATCATCTTGATGAATTGGCGTACGGCAAAGCCAGCTGTCATACGAAATTGCATTAAATTCCGTATAAATATATCGTATATACCCGTATGACGATCGGCCAAGAGGGCCAGTACTGTTGGATCCTGGTCTCTCGCTAGCTTGATAAAACGATAGTAGTGACGAAGCATCTGTTCTGGTGTGGTAAGGGATCGCATAGCGACGTCGAGCATTATGTACAGTGTAGTACTATCGGGCTGTTCGCGTGCTTTCCCAGGTCCTGCTACTGTATCTTCAACCATTTCAGCCAAGAAGGGATCATCTCCCTCCCCCTTCCGGACCATATTCTGGAGATTGATATACATAAACTTTTGCAAGGGGGCCAGATCAAAAAAGGTGCTGTAGTATCGGAGCATGAGGCGCCAAGGACCGTGGATTGTCTTTCGTTGTCTTCGCGGAAGTCGACTGTACTGATATTGCTTTTTCAGTTTGTACTCTTCAGTCCAAGCCACAAAGCTCAAGAAGTGGTTGAAAGAAGTAACGGACCAGCCAGTGCCCGACTTGATGGCACCGAATATGCGGCCAAGAGGGGTGACATCCCTATTCTTTTTCGAGGCTGTTAGGAGTACAGAGGAGACATGATGGTCGGGTGTTAATCCAAGATGAAGCATAAGATCGAACGTCTTCCAAGCAGGCTCTAGATGGCGGCGGACGCAAAAGTTATGCATCAACGCCGTCATACCCAGCAGGTTTGGACGCCAGCCCCGTTCTAGGAGAAATTTGAACAGGACATCGGGCGCAGCACGTTCATCTGGAAAGTGGTCATCTTCCTTTAGATTGAGCAGGGAGGTGCAAACGCTCGAGGCGGCGGGAGTATTGATATCAAATGACGGTTCTTTTGTCAGAGAATCGAGGATATCCTTGGCACGGTATTTGGTCGTATTGTCTTTGGCAAAGCGCGACGCAATGTGCAGCAAGGTAGGCGGCCGGAGTGGGTGTTGAATGGTTCCAAGTAGGTGAAGGATCTCAGGGAGTTCGGAGATAGGCACCTCTGAAAAAAACAAGCTCAACACAGTTTGCTCTAGCACTAGATACTTCGGGGGGCAGTTCTTAAGTACATGGGATGCTATTACCCGTATTTGCTTTTTCAACATAGGATCACCGCCAGCAGCGTCATCCCGATCAGTTGAGCTGTACTGGCGGAAAAGCAGGTACAAGACATCTTCCACGATATAGCTCTGGCACCAGGACGGATCGAATGTGGTCTGAATGAAGGCTGGAAGTAGATGTTGTTCTGACTCTAGGGCAGAGTTGATGAAACGGGGCCAGAGATATTCTCGATTGTTTTGGTCCAATCTCTGCCACGTAAACCTCATTGATTCCACCTTGGCCCGTTCAGAGGCTGCATGCTCGACATCATTCATGCCCGTCTTCTCCTCCGGAACAGTGGATACGACCACCGGTTTCTTCAGGAGAGCCGAAAAGTAAGTTTTCCAGGTAACATATTCATCCAGTCGCGCTACGACGGTCTCACTCCCCGTATGACTCTGGAGCAGTCGCTTCAGCTGATCTATGGCATGAAGTGCTTCTGAGGATGACAAACCTAATAACTCTATAAAGGGATTATGTTTATCCGAAGCACTCTTGCTCGCGATTCCCGTATTGGCCTTGAATAGTTGGCGGCTGGCTGATGTGTGCTGTGCATTTTCCACTATTTTTCTCAAGGTGTCTAATAATTCTTGCGGTTCATACTTTTGTCGTTCGTCGTTCCACAGCTGCCGGGGTTCGTTGGTCGGCGTTCTTGTCGCATTCGCTTCAGAGTTGGACTTAATCGATTCAGTCGCTACCGACGTCTTTTGATGTTCTTGTTTGGGTTGGGGGGATCGCGAGATTATGGGTTGTCCGAGTTGGACTACACTGGTGTGCAATAAACGACGATTAAGTCTAGCCAACCGCGAAGTAGATGTGAAAAGTCGGGCGGCGCAATTCCTGCATATTAACGGAGTTGGCATAGTTGTAGCACGTTCGCTGCGATTTCCCGCATGCTCCCTCTGATGGTCGTGATAATGCACAAGATGTGTCTATTTCGGTACACACGGACGTCATGACCGCTTCATCGAAGTATCAATTGACGACCTACCACCTAGCTCACAGCATGAGTCCAAGGTACAGCCCTAGGGGTCTTACACAGCATGGGGCACTGAATGAAGTCCTAGCATTACGAAAAGTCGCGATTCAGATCTCGAAAGCTATCCTAGTATCCACATACATGCTGTACTATCTACCGGATCTTTTCTTGCCATTAGATAAACAATCCCCACTTGATCGTCTATCAACGTAAAATGCACTTGCCTAGCCGCCTGTTACTTACATATGTACTTATACCGTAGCCCAATACTTTATAGATGGTAATACTTATATTACGATTCTTTTTCAAGAATCGGGTTCATCGCACGTCCCCTGTCAGTTGCCCCTGTACATACAGATGTACAGATGTACTAATTAGTGGAATACGAAGAAGATAATTCCAGTTTCACAGGTCTAGCACCAACCGGGTTAGACGCCGGAATAAGCTGTGTAGCGTGTCCTGTATCTAATTTTGGGCATGGCATAGCATACTTAGCCGACTTGCTCGCATACTGCTGCTATGCAGCATTATACACATGTGTAGACGAGTAGCTTGGCGCTGATCATAATGTTGCGGATATGCTCTCCTCCTATCTTACCAAGAGTAGTGCATCTCATTAACAGGACTGGTTTGCTATGTATAATCTCAGTCAGTGTGCCTCTTCCTATTCAGGATATATGCTACAGATCTGTACATCGACGCACCGATCCTAAAGCCCGTATTACCGTACTATCATACGTGCTACTAGGTTTTACCATGATATAACCGACGGGATGCCAAGTTGAGCCACGCTACTTTGAGACTTATGCAGCCGCTTTTGCATAAGTCCGTTCGCATTATTCTAATTAGACCGTAAGTAACGGAGAGCAGCTAGGGACTACTATAGTCATATTAATCCGTACCAATATGACGTTGATCTAGTAGGGGGCTCGGATCCGTACGCATTAGCTTTCCGAACCACGCCGCGTTCGTTCTTACGCATTCGGTCCGCAAAGGCCGGGACGAGAGGACTCAAACTATAGCGCAGACAAGTGATTACTAGTAGACAGAAGTAGAGGAGTTCACATGAGGACCCCTGATATGAACGTTGTCCCAAGCATCGAGTTGATTCCAGAGACTAGGAGGCCATTAGGTTTGGTCAGGGATGACAACATCGATATGGCTGGGGGGAAGACACCTCAGAAAGTAGGAATGGCGATATAGGATGTCCCAAATCCTAAGTACTCGATGATCCAAGGGAGGAACCCTGGGGAGCGCCGTTTTTGAGCACGTCTACATACTCGGTGTAGCCATTGGTGTCAGGGAAGGGAACAAATCCTACATACGCGAATGCATAATTGGCGCGGAGCTTATTTGCGATATTAAACCCCTTCATAACAGTGGTCTGCCACACTACCCGTCATGGTTGGAGCGGCAAAGCTCGACAATTTCCTAGTCTCTGATATGAACTAGAGCGTCTTCTAAATCCTAGAGGCTATGGCATTTAGACACTTCCTCAATGGTAAGGGATAAAACTGACTAGATGTCGGACTCTTCTAGCCATGCTCCAGATGCTCGTCGCTGATCTAGTGTAGTCAAAGCTACAGCCGGCCTCCAGGCTATGGGCAATAGTAGAGCATCGATACGGTTACTCGCCATACCGTCTTTAAGGCCTTCCATTTGATGTAGAATCTCTGATAGAAACGTATGTGGCCCCCTGGTCTCGTTCGTGATTCAGGCTTGAGTATTAACTGCCACCCTAGTGCGTCCCTATTCCAGCTCACAAGAATGCGTTTGCTGCCATAATCAGAGCATAGCATGTCTACACTTCCATGTCTGTACTTCCAGATCACCGACATAACCCTATTCCGCACTATGTCAGAGCAGATATCCCAGAAACCGTGCACAACACTTTCTCCTGATTGTAGCATTGTCAGCACGGCACACCGGCTTGAAGCATATAGCTCAAGCCCTTCTGTTAAGTTGAATATAACGCAGGGCCTAGGTACTACTCTCTACCTGTCGGCAAGGAGCTCTGGTTCAACAGCTATCCAAGATCCGACCTCCCCATTGATCAGGACATTTCTATTCTCACGAGTATGCACTAACAGACGCAGATACTGCCCGACAGGAAATATGAGGTTTCGTTTTCAGGAGCGTGGTACCTTGTATTCGAGCCAAGGTGTATAAGGAACTTCATGAATTCCTCTCAGATGTACTCCGCTATTGTAGCCCAAGACGTGCTCTTATCATTACGATACAAGGTCCTCAAGCGGCTGCATGAACTAACTCATGCCAACAGATTGGCCCACTAGATTGTTTTGTTCTTGGCCAATATCATCTTGCTCCATACTTACGGTCGTCTTATCAAACGGCAACAAGCGTCTTCACGGCGACGCGATGCTCCGGTGAGGGCTTCTCTATCCCAGCTCCATCGTCCTATATCAAAATTTGAGAAAACAAGTTACAGCGTCTCTCACTTGGTTATCACATAAGGTCATATATAGATATACATGAACATTTCCCCTACCCGTTTCCAAAACCGTTTTGAATTACCGTTTCTATCTGCATACTTTTTACACAAACGTAATTCCTTAACCTAACTAGTCACCTAACTAGGAATAGAGTGAGCCGAGTCTGGGCAGAAGCAGAGATTGCGCTAAACCTAATTTGTAGTGTGTTAGAAAGTGGTAGTGTCTTGTTTCAGATTCATTGATTGCTTGCCTGGATTTGAACTCGGGCAGAACCCGGGTTCGTCTGCAACCCACCAAGCTAAGTTAGGCACTTGCTAGTACCCGTGTTCAGGGTTTTATCCCGGATGCTCTGGCAGGATTATCCTCAAGCGACATGCCATTGGCGGCTTTCTCGGTTTTCCAGCTCGCGAATACCCATCAAGAGACATCGAACCAAACAAACATGACAATTGTGCAGACATGAGTCCAACAGGGCCCCCTGAGACCCAGTCTTTACCTAATCAATTCATTCGTCCTTCGGGTGGTACGGTAATATGGCACACCAGACACAAGGACTTGGCTGATGTACTTGAAATATCCCACCACCTGCCAGAAACGCATGTGGCAATGTAGGTAGCTACCTTAGCAAAAGAAATGACGAGTAGTACCTGCAACACCGTTTCCATATCATGTAGGTACCTGCGAACCCATCTGACAAGCAACCTTGGATTTCCACATTTCGACCCTCGTATTATCTCGTCTCATCTCGTCCCATCCTCAGCTCAGCTTCCTCTTGTCTGACCAACGGCTTCTCCTCTGACTTATTGCTTCTGCCTTTTGCACTTCACAGCTTCGATAATGGCTCAGTGAGTGGGCTTGCCTGTATCCTTTTGCTAGTCCCTGTCTTCCTCTGTTCCCTATTCTGTCCATCCTATCTGTAGTTCTCGCATGCGTCCCTCACTGCATCGTCGATTGTCCATGAGGCCAGTCCTCGCATTTTCTCCCTCATTTCTCCAAGTCAAACGGCGCCACACCCTTGCGCTGAGAATATGATTGCGCCGCCAAACTCTCGCCGCGTGCGCATCTTCGGCATCGTCACTGTCATAGCATTGCTAGCGACCTACCTTCACCTCCGTCCTCAATGGCAGTTCGAATATGCCCGCGACTACTACAAAGGCGTCAAGAGCTATTTTGCTGGCACCTCTTCTGTATATAACAACACCATCTATCTGCAGGGCAACCAGCAACACGTCGAAAAGTACTACAACTCGAGCAATCCATGCGCCGATTTCCCGAACACCGATGGCATACTCCTGGTTATGAAAACTGGCGCCACAGAAGCTTTTGACCGGATCCCGACCCAACTACTAACTACGCTGTCATGCCTCCCCGATTTTCTCCTCTTTTCCGACTTGGTATGACGTATCTCAGGGGTTTTTGGAGCATTTTCTTTCGGGATCCCATCTTGGGCGTGCTGACACACTCCACAGGAACAACAAATAGGCCCTTATCACGTATACGATGCCCTGTCTGGGATAGAGGAGGCCGACATAGCAGGCATCGGCGATTTTGATCTCTACCGCAAACAAAAGGAGTGTCCAGTCTCTCAGAAACTCTGCATGGATAGTAAAGCTGAGAGCCATAACGCTTGGAATTTGGACAAATATAAGTTCCTTCCCATGATAGAGCAAACGTGGAAAATGCGCCCCGGTCTTGATTGGTATATATTCGCGGAAGCTGATACATACGTTTTCTGGACGAATATGATATATTGGTTGAGACAGAAGTCGGGCCTCAGCCCCCGCGAGAAAATCTACTTGGGTAGTCGAAGTTACATCAACGGGAGGCCCTTTGCGCATGGAGGGTCCGGTTACATCCTCAGCGGAAATCTACTGAGGCATTTGGTCGAGAAGCACACCGGTCTAGTCCACCAGTACACCGAGCAGGGTACCCATGAGTGTTGTGGGGATCTTCTAGTGGCTCTAGCCCTGGAAGAGCACGAGGGTGTCAAGATACGACAGACATGGCCGATGCTCAATGGCGAGAAGCCCACTACTCTCCCATACGGGAAAAACCATTGGTGTGAGCCAATATTGACAATGCATCACATGAATTCCGAGGAGATAAGTAGAGTGTGGCAGTTTGAGCAAACCCGCAAGACGAATGTAAGTATCGATCCGCAACTGTTACATTGGCTAGGCCTCTGCTCACATTCTCCGCTCAGCGCATATTGATGATAAGAGACTTGTATGAAAGTCTGATTGCACCCAAAATGCAGAAAACCCGCGAAGACTGGGACAACGGGTCGGATGATGTTTGTTATATAAACCCGGACCCCGAGGCACAAGAACGTGCAGACGGCCAGGCCCGGGATCGGCAAAAGAAGGAGGAGGAGATGAGCGAGATAGAGAAGGAAGCGTGGAAATCACCGAGGCAATGCGAGAGAGTGTGTGAATCCGAAGATCCTGAGAGTTCGGACGATAAGGATAAGCAGCTCGGCCGGACCTGTTTCCAGTACCGCTGGCACGATGAGGTATGCTGCACCTCGAAGAGTTTCAAGCTCGGTCAGCCGAAACCCGAGCCTACGGACGACAACTCGAAGACAAGATGGACAAGCGGGTGGTACATGAAAGGCATACACGACTGGATAGAGGCAATGGGCGAATGCAAAGAGCCAGAATGGAAGACTCCAGAGCTATCGTGAGTGGGTCCGGGGGCTCCAATGAAACAAAACAAAAATGTGCAAGGGCTTGGTTAAAGTCAGCCACCTTCTATTCACCTTTTTCATGATGTCCTAATGAAGAGACTCGACCTCTTGGACTTGCTACTGTCTTGGGCACCTCCTTTTACACGGCGTTTACCGGAAAGGGATATAATACAAGCATAGACAAATAATAGGGAGGGTTGGCTGGCTATTAGGTAGACTTGCGTCTTCTTTCGAGGCGGAGAAAGAAACAGCATCATGAGCCCCTAGGATTAGGGTTAGAGGTGAAACTTCAGGCATAGTATAAGACGTATGTAAAATTACAACAGTACCTACGATGGACCGGACGTTGTTCATGCATAGGTTTATTAGCCAACGACTGGCAGTGGTTTTTAGAGTTATGTATGTGTATGTATGCATGCACGCACATCCTATGCATCGGTATGCTGCTGTATGCTGTATACCTAGTATGCATGGTTAAAATTTGAAAATGAGATAGATCCCGTCCCGACCCAAGAACTCGGAACACCTACCTACCTTACCTCAGGTAGGTAACTTTCCTGCCTGCCCAGCATGTATCTAATGCATGTATGTGTGTAGGTAATTTAAGGTTATTTTAAGGCACCTGCCAAATCATTGCTACGCCACATGTAACGGCGGGCCGCACGCGGGACGTTCCTTTCTTGCCTGCATGCTGGGTTAGGTAGGTATCGTGCTTTTTGAAACCCCTGATTTTAGGTTTTGGGCTTTAGCTTGTACATTTTGCTAATAGGAATAAGGTAACGGGAGTTCGGAGGCGCGAGCACAACAGTATATACAGTAGATTTAAATTTGATTAGATCGTGATGTTAGGTTATGTAGTAGATGTTTTTACCCACCACCTACAAGACTATGAATATATATAGAATACGTACCTACTATCTACATAGATAGAGGAGGATTATACATACCCTGCTTGCTATAATTGCGTGATTCATTTAGCAACGCATCTACATATGTATGTTGTCTACATGGGTTAGAAAATAGGTAGTTAAGTGTTTAAGCATACGTAGGAAAAAGAAAAAGTTTAAGGTTAGGCAGAGAGGTTTTGAACTTGCTCAACATTTTGATCGTTAAGGTTACCTTAGGTAGAATAGAGTAGATAGACCCGGGCAGAGTACTGTAAGCATTTTTAAGTTGACGATAGTCTCCCCCCCTCTTATGTAGATAGCGTAGGTAAACTTCTTCTTTCCTAAGCTATCGTTGCCGATGCTTGAGGTAGGTTTGTATAGATAGTTATGCCCATAGTCTAATCTGGTCTGGTTTGGTCTGGTCTTGGGTAAGTCAATAGGTATGTAGATAGGTTAGGAAATTACATATGCATTTTGACAGACGGGCTAGAAACGCTACCCAACCAACCGTTGCTAATGAATAGGCAAGCTAAGTAGGTAGGTTAGGTAGTCCATTTCGTGCCTTGGGCAGTAAAGGAAATAGATTGTTGTAAGATTATCATCTTCTCCTTCGTCTCTGGCTTACTACTAACATAGATAGATCCAAGAGATGACCAGAGTCTCTAATCCAAGTGCGTAACTCATTCTTCGGCTCCTTGCATGTATGTAGGTTCTGGTATACATACATACGTAGAATATGAGAATATCAACATTTTTATCAAGCAGTAGTAGTGGTATCAGTATCGCACGTAGCCTACCTAGGGAGGTGCCTACATCCATACGTCTAATCCTATCAAGTGTATACCTACCTATTACGATGACAAGAACCCACCGACCTAAGGCATATCAGTGATCAATATGATCAACAGAATATTCAACCCAGTGAAAGAACCGCATGTCCCAGAATGAGGAAGACATAGCGACTGCCTCCTAAATACCCTCTAGAGGGGCAATACACGTGGAACAAAAGTATCAGAACAAAAGTTGTCAGTTTCTGGACCCTTTTCAGCTTACCTACATATACGATGAGACTAGATAGTTTTAATCCCCTTGAAAAAGTGGATTGTCAAGGATTGTAGTTGACCATTTCAGGGGCTCCCCTATGTTATTCATTTGGCAACTTAAAGAGGAGAGACTATTCCCCCTGAGAAGCAAAGTATCGGTGTCTGAGAGGTAGACCAATAAACCTTGTCGAGCACAGAGATCCGGGCAATGGCTTAACTATTGAAATATGGGACCGACGACTAGACTTACGAAGCTAACATGTCGGCTTTAGTAGATATAGCTTAATAACAGTAGCCTCAAGTTGCTAGTGCTGTAAATGCGTGAGTAGATATTCATCTGACCCAACCGTTCCATGCTGTCACGGATCAGAACTGCAACGCTAACCTACGACACTATCAAAAGTAGAACGTGGTCATATGAGGGCGACCTGGTCCCGTATGCAGTTTATATAGCATGGGACTGTGACAGATGCCATGTAAGTCACATAATCATGCTACATGTAAGAGTAGCTTCTATCAGATCTGGGAAGGTCTATGAAGAAGAGTTGCACGATTCTACAAAATTTCGCCCCGGATTTTCGACCATGGAAACAACGGACAAGCACAAGATATAGGACGCTGGACACCTTAAAGAGAAGTTATTAAACTTACCATAATAGTTCGCGGGTTAAACATCTGGGAATAGAACATTTTCTTCCTCATCTGGGATATTTTAACGCTATCATCGCCAGTTATGGATTTCGTGGATGGTTCACGGACACGGCTTTATACTCCAAGACTTGGATGGCCGGCACCGTAGCAGCCGTGGAACTTTTTGTTCCGAACCATGATGACGTTAGGAGTCACAGAGGGCTTATAGCCACCGACTCGGGATATATAAAGATAGGTAACCTAGGTAGTTATAGCATTTATCTCTAACGGTTTTCTTTTGGTTTTTTTGGACCTATAAACTTGGGCAGCATGCTAGAAGTCTGAATCAAGCTGCCTGTATCAATAACTTTACCAAGGCTAATACGTATTCACAACTTCGATACAAGAATATCAGATACTTACCCACTAAAGACCGCGATAACCGCCACAAAGTGTCTAGCTCAATGGGCAATGTCGTCACTACCTACCTACATATCTATAGCTTAGTTCAACGATCTTGAAACGCTGAAGCTCTGAAACCAACCCGATAATTTTCGTCCTGAGCTTCCTATAAGCACAAATCTATGTTCAATGCGTCCAAATCCGAGATGAGGCATGCCCCCCCGCTCAGCTGTTCTATTTCCTTTTCTGGCGGCGACAGCAGCTCCGACCACAATACCAACGACTGGTATTCAGCGCCAATGCATCTTCAGCTGCTTTCTTCTACACCTAGCTCAACCACCGTGTCGTACGTATCATGCGCAAGCTCCCACCACATCCCAACTATCCCCTAGGAGTACGAGGTGGTCCTGTTATAGCGGATCTCCATCAAAGAGCTGTACAAACTCCTCATACCGAAATCGCCATCGCCCATTCCACAGCAGCCCCTCTCGTCGCGACGACGTGATCGACAATGCGCGCAATCACTATGAGACGCTGAAGGTGGCGCCGAGTGCCACGCCGGCCGAGATCAAGAAGTGAGCCCCTTCATCTTCTCCTAGCATAAGCACGCCTCCCAATTCCTTGAACCAACCCCCCTCCCCCTTCTAAGTCCTTCCAACTCGTCTCGCCCATCTAACCTTGGTAGCCGTACCTAACATCCCAATTAAACAAAATTGAAATAAACAGAGCCTTCTACACCCTCTCTAAAACGCATCACCCAGACCTGCACGAAGCGTCCGTGCGCCGCGCCGCGGCCAAGCGATTCATGCGGATAAGCGAAGCCTACGCGATCTTGTCCTCTCCAAGTAAACGCGTGAAATACGACCGCGAACACATGCCCCACCTCTCTTCCACTTCCTCCTACAGCCACAGCCACGGAGCAGGTAGCAGGAGAGGCTCGTACGCCTCCACCGGCCCGGCCGGCGGCCGTCCCGCTTCGGGATTAAGCAGAAGAAGAGGCACGTTCACAGGGCCGCCACCGAGCTTTTATCGCTCGGGAGGATGGGGAACGCAGGGCGCGAAGAGGAAGTCTGCGCACGAGGAAAGTACTGGTGGTGCTGGTACGCCCGGCGGCCAACACACTACATCTTCCTCCTCATCATATCAAAGCAGGATGGGCGGCATGGGCCCAGGCCAAGATCCCTTCGGCCACGGAGACCCGGTCCCGCACTTCGACAGAGAGAGCCACGAGCGGACCGGTCGGAACCACGAGCAGAGGCGCGAGGCCCGTCGAGCCGGCCTCCAGGACGAGAGGGGCCAGCGCATCGACGTTGAGCCAGAGCGCGGCGTCGCAGGAATGTTCTTCGCCATCGGCGGCGTGCTCTTATTGAGTTTCGTCGCCCCCTTTTTCGTCGGGAGGCTTTGGTATGGGAGTGGCGCTGCTACTGGTGGTGGTCCGCTGGAGAGGAAAGAGAAAAGCAGGAGTAAGAGCAGTTAGTACTGATCGATACCGTGGAGCGTTGAAAGACCTCACTCGGCTCACTTTGGTGAGTATGATCTATCTACTTGGTAAGGGGTTGTTCATATAGGTCAACATGTACGGCTATACTCTGAAACATCGCCATATATAATAATGTACTTGTATATAAAATACAAAGTTGTCCATAGAAACCACGATAACCATTTTCGAATTACACACAGTCCAGCAGCCAGGCAATTATACGAATTTGTAAGGGGCATTATCAACGTCGTTATTTCTGTGTCTCTAATCTACATGGCAATAAAGGTTCGTCAACTGGAACGCGACGAAGATCTCTGCCTTTAAAAATATAAGATACAACACAACACGTCAATGTTACGCGCGAGGGTATTGTTAGGTTCCATTTTCTTTTCCTCCCAGAGTTTAAATCCCGTCTAAGAATCAACTCCACAGAGAAAAAAAGCACATTCGTTCTATTCCACGGCCGCGGAACACTTAGCTCTCAAAGGTGAAGCTGGCACCAACCTGTTTCACAATCTCGTTAGTTAGGGTTATCATGTATGAGCTCGATCTGACGCACCTTGTGAGTAGCCTGGTCGATCTTCTGGGTATCGAAAGAGGCGCCAATGCCGACGGTGACACCGGGGCGGAGGAGGACGTTGTAAGCGACGGCAGCAACGCCACGATCGTTGATTTTGGCCTAGTTGTATTTAGTAAATAATGCCATAGCAGACCACAACAGGGGACAAACCTTGGCGAAGGAGACGGGGTCGAGGCGGTACTTGCTGGCCAGCTCGAGACCGACGGCGTTGCCACTCTTGGAGTTCCAGGTGGCCTTGGCGGAAGCCTCAACCTGGCTATTGACCTTGTGGTAGTAGCTGGCAGCGAAGACGCTCAGGTTGTCGGTGGCAGTGACGGCGGCACTGTAGGTAGGAGCGACGTAGCCGATGGCGGCGCTGTAGCCCGTGAGAGCGGCCTTCTGGACGTCGTAACCGGCAGAGGCACCGGCGAGGAAGCCCTCGTGGCCGATGACAGCATCAACATTGGCGGTGGGTCCCTTCAGGAGGTCGAAGAAGGCACGACCGTGGAAAGCGGACTGCTTGAAAGTGAGATTGAGCTTGACACCCTTGTTATTGGTGGCGGGCAGGAACTGGAAAATGGTCTCAGCCTTGAGGCCCTTGGCAAGAGAGTCGGCCAACTCAATCTTGGTGTCAAGAGCGTTGGCAGTGTTCCAGGTCTGAGTCAGGGTGAGGCCTGTGCGGTGGTATACCGTTAGCAATTCCGTAATTTGTCGGTCTAGGTAAACGAAAAATTCCAGCATATGATGTTGCCTAGGGGCCGATAGCCTGACAGGGCCAATGGACGCCGCTAGGACCGTTGCTGGTCGCCTCGAAACTTTTCGAGGCCCATTGCGCTGTTTAGTGCGGACTGTGCGTTTTGATTTACCGAGAGACTTGTCTGTGTATTTGCCCTCGAGCTATTGGTAGAAGTCTGTGGTCAGTACTGCATTCGTTCGATAGATTCGCAATCCGACGCGTATACGAGCTCGCGGCTCGTGGCTCGTGTTCGAGGGTAGACATACAGCACCGCTAGTGGCCTTCTCGTGGCTGCTCTTTCCAGTGACCTTAAAGGCAACATTGTTGGGGGTGTTGCTCTTGACCTCGATGGTACCGGCCGAGAGGTGGTAGAAGTCCTTGTTCAACAACTAGGGAGATGAATTGTTAGCGGTGACTGGTTACAAAAGGTTTGCGGGAAATGAACGCATCATCAGCCATCAGCCATCAGCCATCGGTCATCGGCCAGACGGATGGCGCAATAGCCTCAGTATGGGGACAGCAATACTTACGTCGTTGGCGGACTTGGAAATGTCAGCGAAGGCAGGGACAGACATCGTGGCTGATATCGGTTGATAGACGCGGCGCGGTGTTGAGGGTAGAGATGAAGATGTGAAGATGTTTATGATAAGATGGTGTTGGTTTGCAGTGAAAAGGAGAAAATGTACAGATCAAGTGACGATAGAACGGACCGGGCAATGGAACAGCTGCGAGTGAGCTGGAAATTTGTTTTGTTGCTGCTCGGCTTTCTATTGGTCTCGGGGCCAATTATCAGCTGGGTCGGCACAATCCCGCATTGACCCGGGAAATATGGTAGGGGAGCTTCTTTCAGCACTTCATCATGCCCAGTTTCCACTAATTTTCCCTTGTTCTTGCCTAGGTCCGCCCCTAACGAGGTGAGGTGCCAACCTTATTAAGTAAGTGACCTATGTTATCCACTGTAACAGACCAATCACTGACACGCTCATCACTTGTTGAGGAACAACAGCTCTTTGGGGTTTGCCAAGCCTCTCTGTTTGGAACCTACGAGGTGTCGAGATGGTTTCACGACAAATTTTGATTGAGCCTTTGCTTTTTGCTTACCTTTATGTGAATTGACTGTCCAGCTCAAGTTTCACTTTGTGATGTTCTCGTGGTATGTGTCTATGCTCAAGCAGGTGCGTCTCATGTTAGCTTAGGCAACCATTCGGGAAGCTCTCTTGATCCTTGCTGCAGCTACCAAAGCCATGGATATCACTGGGATAGAACAGTGCAGTGGGCAACTTACCCGGTACTTGGAAGTGCCTTGCATGAATCAGGATTGTGATAGTAGGCACTTACCTACCTTGAACCCATTTAAGTTTGACATGCGTGTACGGTGTCTCGGCCTCCAGCCATGACAGAGAGACAACAGTTTATCTTCAGGAGATATAGCTACGCTTGCAAATGCACAATATCCTCACACTCTTGGTGAGTTTATGGCATATATAGTTAAGGATGAATAATGGGTTCTGTTATCCCATAAGCGCACTTTGGTACGAGGAATCTCGAGGTTCTAATCTCTTTGTTATATAGGAGTTAGGTTCCTCTGATAACCACTCTCCTTAGTTGGTATACTCAATATATATCTCGACACATCGCCGTCCATCTCATATTCGTATCATATTTTGGTTCGGGTTACTCACAGATACGTGTTGAGAACAATAGTGCTGATTTCTGATCATCTGGTTTGTCTGCATGGCAATTATGGGCCTCAGAGCTACGGGCTCAAATTTGTCTATAAAGGACCTGCCCTGGTGGATTATAAGCAACTTGGATTGAAAGACACTGTCGAGGTGCCTAAGTCTTATATAAGTATGGGGTCAGACTAGCATTTACACCCAATGGGCCCATCCGAGTTTGAGTTAGACTTGGATTTTATACACGATTGTTCAACGTCGTTTCATAAAGGGCGCACAAATCTTCGACGCGAGACTCATCTCGGTGTAGCTGTTGTCGTAAGTTATTAAGATGAATGTCTCCGTGACACTCAAGTCCTCTCCAAAATTGTATATCGAGGGCAGCGCTATAGGAATTCATAATGTTTTAATATGGATTCTACTGCTCGTCATCAAGCCTCCCGACCTGATAACATCGACCAAGCCTGTCAGTGGCCTACCTGGCATGGCCGTGCTCTCATGAGCTATGCCTGGAGTGTGAGATCTACCCTATCTTCCTAAAGAGAGGTCCCTTAAGGCAGGTAGAGAGTCCATTTCTGCTCATAGTAGGAGTTAATTTATCAGCTCGACTTACATAATTCCCATCTCAAGAATTCTCCTGTCTCGCCATGTCCGTCATTGATCACAAAGGCTAGAGGATTATGATGCAACGAAAGATATGGACAATCGCGCTTACACCATGAAATGGGTTATACTACTTGCTGTCGTTAGGTCTTTAGCTTCCTCCTCATTATTTTGGTAGTTGTATACCTATGGCGGTTGTAGCAGGATCGGGGAATGGTTTTGGCCAGATGGATGTTGATTTCCTCCTTGAATAGCTCGGGGTGACGCAGTATATGTAGTGTTTTGACGTTTATGCACTGCTATATAAGATGGGCGAGGCGATCCGCTTTGCTTTTCGTAGTTGGATACACGTACACCTATGCGTATGTGTGATGAGAGGCCTTCGATGGAAGAGGTCAAACCGGGCAAGATGCATGCTTACTTGACTACTGGCTCGACGTTTTAAAGTTCTTTACGCGTTTATGCGAAAGTTATGTAGTTTGTCGACCAAGTATGCGTCATAACAAATTTCCATATGGCGACGTTTGGACTTCTTTAGATGTGCTCTGCTCTATTGCTATTAGCTTCGGACTATTCCGTGACTACATCGTACGGTACTTACAGACTATGTTGCGGATACCTCTGACCGACTTTATCATGCATGATTATTCTTGTTAGCTGCATGCTTATTTACCTTATACTACTACAACCTCGTACTAGTGTCTCTGAGCGAACCAAAAAAGCCGAATACGTTGACTTTGTTGTCACTCGCTTAGTCTGGGTGTGTAACGTTGGTGAGCGAGTCCGAATAAGAGCCTAGAGGTGGATCTTGATGATATAGTTCGATGGGATGAGACGCGCTCTGGGCGGATTTGGAAAGTCGATAGCGTCGACGGGTCGATCCGTCAAGTATTGTCAACGGTAGCTCTAGTTATAGCGACAACCGCTCATATTGTACGTATATATTTTTCAGTATCAGCTTCCCGCATAATCCACCATGCTTGCTTCTAAATCTACTTACCCCTTCATGCTGTGATTTGTCTTTGTCTGGGGTATACACAGTAATCTGGACTTGGGCATTGGTATCCGGTGACATCATATTCAGTTTTCTGTCTTGGGCGTACGTTGGACAAGCGAAATATCGACGAACACAGACTGAAAAGCTTAACCATGATAATTCTTATGTCGACAGAATCCGTATGTAAGCCATGGAAATGTCTGCTCAAACAGGTTATAGAGCGCTCAAGGCCATAGCTCGGATCATTTGGTCGCTTGTACACGGTCCTTATTAGATCTTACAAGCGCGTGGAATGTTGATTTTCGGTACCGCATTGCTAACTTCGCCGTGATGCAGCATTCATGACCCGGGTTGGATTTGAAATAGCCGTTGTCTCCTAGAAGGCAGAAGGTGCTCAGGAGCGTAGCGCGAAGTTCGTTCCTGGTATCACTGAAGCGGTATGCTGCACGTTTAAATAGGTGGCGTTCTCTATGCATAAGCAGCCGGGCTGTACTTATTAGCAAGATCGTCCAAACATGACGAAGCTATACAGCAACGGGAGTGAGCATGTTAATGCGTCGCGGAATAGTAACAGTTTGATTATGTCGCCACTCGGGCTGAATGACAATGTCGGAGAATACATAGTAGGTATGTCATACATGAAAAGGAAAGGTCGGCCACGGAATTCCCGGTTGCCACTTGCGGATCAATACCAGCCGGAGGACTAATCGGCCTAAAACCCGAGCTTGAGATCTGGGTTTTTGACTGTCAATAAACCAACCGAATCTTGAGGCTAACGTTAAATGCGGAAGATGAACATGAATGTACAATTCAATTAATTGTGTTCTATATTTGAGATTCTGTCAAGTTACTGGCGAAGCAAGACATTATTTGACATGTTCCTACCATAGTTAGGCGACTTTTGCCGATCAATCGACTCCCAAGTTCCAACTAAACATGAAACCAGACTGATAAGTGACATATTTGCAATCTTATACAGATGTAATAATACTATTATCCGAAATGTAAGGTTCCTGCACCAAATATGTATGAAGTCTATAGTTAATTGCCATTTGCTGAACCCCAAGACCGATAACCTCCTTCAATCCGTTTTGGCATGGAAATGGTAACCTTTGATTCTAGCCTCTGCAATGGTTCTACGCCTAGTTAAAAGTGGTATGGTCCCAGAACGGACTACGTGTCTTAGTCTATAGATGACTAACGATTGAAAATATGTATCTGTCCCGGGCCAGAGACTTCCAGGTCTTCCCATCTCTCCCCGGCGCTCGTATGATGGAAGGTGGAACTCCAAACTCCGATCAGACCACAATGTCCTGTCATGCGATGCTGTTCTTGCTGCGTAATTCCAATTGCTGGGGCGCTGATTGGTAAAATAACCCCTGTTGGTTACCATTTAAGCAAGTGGTAGTGGGTTACAGTAGTCCACCCATCCATTTCACCATCAGGGCGGCCGCCGTCGTCAGACCAGCCCGTTATTAAGCACCGGAAAGCCATTTCTGCCTGCCCAAAGGTCCCCTGACCGGCTGCCCTGACCAAGCATTTGGGGATCGACTCTTATAGCTCGCCTAAGGTTGGGGAAAGGTGAGGATTCTAATGTATTTAAAGGGCCTTGACCTGGTCCCGCAGATCCCTCCCACAAGTAGCACTTACAACATTCATTCATACCTGCATTGCATTGGTCTACGACACCTGTTTCTGTTCGACTTTATTACAATTCTAATAAGTATTTATAGTAAATAGGCCCCTATCCCTTCTCTCCATCCTGGCACCTTTAAGCACCCCATCTTCTTTCAGACAAGAACCACAACTATCCATTGTCGCCTAGCTGTATCTCTCTCTCCAACCTATGGTGTAAAGGCTGCTGTGTAAAGCATCAACTAAAGAAGGCACTTAAGACGCCACACCCAGCTTGCTGTCGAGTACCTAAACGCTCCTGAACGAGGAGAATCGCGAATTCTTAAGACTATTTTCTCTGAACAGCCAAACAAGATAAACGGGAAAGATAGACCGAAATGTCTCCCACCTACACAATGTCGGCACATCTGTGCAAGCAGATCTACAAGTCGTTTCAGAACCGCCAGACGTCGCCAGAACCAAACACAAACTTGGGGAGACCAATCCCAACAACAATAACAACAACCACATCGGTATTCCCCCGCCGTTCCCCATCGCCCGATAAGCGCGTCTCGGTAGACAGCGACCGCAGCGACTCATCAGCCGTTCGGGATGTAAGATCACGGTCGGGTTCCAGCTCGAGCTCAAGTTCTAGTTCTAGCTGGGGCTGGAACAGTCGTTGAAGAGAAGAAATAGCAACAACAACAAAAACAACCACAACAACACAATGCCTGCTTACCTATACGAGGCAAAGACAAAGAAACTGAGCACCACTGTCCTCCAATTTGGACTTGGTGCTACGACACCCACTCGCGCTCTAGTCTGTCTGAGGGAGACACATTTGCCTGCACTGCTACCAATCACTACTACCTACCTAATCACCACAAGTCACATTCACATCTCATATGCATGCTTATTCTGGAGGACTGGAGAAAGGAGGGAATGAGGAGAGGGACAAAACAGGAACATACTTGACTGGCGTTAATGCGGACACGGAATAATACCCTTGATTATTATTATTGTTTGGTTACTACATCTAACTACATCTATCTAGGTAGTAGCTATGAACACACTACATGTATGCATTGGATAAGGCTGTTCTGCTTATGATGCTTTTATCTATCACGTTTACATATTTTTACATACCTACTCGGCGCAGTTCGTAGGCATGGATTAACTTTGTTCATACATCTGTACTGAAGGTTGGGCTTATGGAGGCAAACGATAAACACGCTGGGCGCAATTTACACGGCAATATTCAACATCGCTTTTTCACATATTTTCCTTAACACAACTTTTCTTCCCTCTCAACTCTTGCTGAGATCTTTGTTCTTATTCTTAAATCTCGACTTAGAGTTGATTACCTAGAGCTGCTGAGATCGACCTGACTTTACCAGGATTGGGCATCAAGGAATGAAGGATCGACCAAACGAAACGAACAGATGGTGGGATGATGGTGGGGTGATAGGATGAGGGTGAGTGGGCCGGCTAACGGCAACGCGATACGGACTACCAATGATGCAAAGGGCACCAGTTGCATTGGGTCGATCGCGTAATCGTGCACTAGTAGACTACCAAGTACCTATAGCATGCAGTTCAAGTTTGCAATGGAATTCAGATAGTTCCTGTACGTCTCCATCACGCAACTTGGCATGGGTAACTTGATGAACAGGACTTGGAGTTAGTATTGTCTATCTACTGTCTGCTACTAGGTCAGGTGCTTATAGCAAGAGAGTACTGTCGGATAAACATTAAACATCATCAGACGCACAGGTGAAGAGAGAAGAAACGTTGACTCATCGTAAGACTCACCACGACATCACATCTAAGCAATACATATACTATTTCATTACGAGTGAAACTACACAGTTTTCTACAAATGTACCTGTCTACAAATTGCGTAATGGCAACTTTTTTGGTCTAAACAAAGTATGGCGATGCACGGTATTTTACCCTAGAATTTACCTCCTTTACCATATATATATATACTCTACATAGAGCTCACAACTGCAAGATGCATCCTCATCATTACAGTAGGTAGGTAAGGGACTGGGTTAGCAAATTACCTAGTGCCTACATCTGTACCTAGGCTAAGAAAAAAGAAGTGAGGAAGACGAGGTGAATGTTTCAGAGATCGCACTTGGACAAAAGCAACAGCTATGCCTAACTACGTAACAAGCCTCTTGACAAGAGTCCTAAGTCTTAGAGAGCACCTATTATACCTATACGGATGAGACATGCCTACCACAGGACAAATCCATAACACATGCCTTCAATTAAGTTGTAGGTAACTTATGTCAAGGGTTATTGAGTAAGCAAGCAAGTCTATTGAACAAATGTAGGTAGGTATCTCTCTAGTTAATGATTTTCCAACTGCGCCGGCCAAGCCACAATGCTTTGATTTTATCTTGTAGTCCCGTTTTCGACCGCCTTGCATGCCTGCCTGCCCGACTCTTCTATACATATTTGTTTACTTCGATATTATAGCCATCCCTGACCAGCTCACTACTGGTGATATAGAGTCAAGGACGGGAGACGGCGTGAAGGTCAACGTGAAGGTTGAAGGCCTCACTCGCATCATTAAATGTCAACAGACTGCGCCAAATGCTGACCAAACACCTCTAGATGCCCAGGTGGTAGGTAGGTAGACAAACAGTCGGTGGGTGTCACATGAATGGTAACCTGGAACGCCCTGTCCTCAAAAACTGCATTTCCGCCATTAGATTAGATAACAGGGCACAGCATGAAAAGCTATATCACAGCTGCACCAGCACCGGCACCAGCACCAACTTGAATGGTGCCAAGGCCGACGATGCGCCTGAAGCTAAGCCAGAGTTCGAAGGCGCCCAGCTTGAGCTCGACGCGGAGGAAGCCCATCCACGCAGCCACGAAGCGGACGGCGTTTCCGGGGGACAGCAGGCTGCCGGGCCGCTGCCTGATCTCGTCGACTTGTTCCCGCAGCACCGTGCGCGCGCAGTAGTGCGCCAGGATCAGAAACGTGCGCATGGGCCCTTGGCTCGTGTGTAGACTCTCGTCGAGACTGCGTGTTAGGTCGTTGGTCTTTAGGATGAGTAGGATGATGCGGGGCACCTGGCCCAGCATGGTGACGAGGTCCGATAGTAGACCCTCTTGCAGCGCGTCGCCCATCGTCTTCTTCTCTTCTTCCGATCGGGATTTCAGGATCGATGTCTTAACTACGCTGGTGTAATCTCGCCCTGTGATGGCGCTCGCGAATAAGGGGAACTGCTCCCCCGTGATGCCCGCTACATCGTGGGCGTGCTGCTTCATCGCCTCCATGTCTCCGTCGATTACCGCGAGCCACATCTTGGCATACGAGCGTTGGAGATGCTCGGGTATAACTCGATATAGTCCGTGGTCGTACATGATAATCTCGAAATTCTTGCCTCCCTTATTCTTGTGTGTGCTCTTTCGAATCGCAATATTACCACCGTGTGGATCGCAATGCAATGGTGCGTTGCGTCCAAATATCATCTCGTTAAAAATATGCGCCAGAGTAGCCGAGACCTCGTCACGGTCAATCCCGTTCGAATCTATATAATCAAGGTCGTCTAGACGACGGCCTGATTCGTTTGCCATGACTAGTATTCTCTTCTTTGCCCATAGCACTTCGGGTATTATTAAGGGAAGCTCGGGCATCTTCTCGAAATGCCGTTTTGTACGAATCGCGTTGGCAGCTTCCAGCTGGAAATCAAGCTCTTGTGGTAGGGATACCTCCATCTCGGATGACAGCCACTCCAGATCATACTCAGGGAAGAAGCGCTTGAGCATGGAAAATGTGAACTTAGTCAGGGCCATATCCAAGGGAGCCCATTGAGCCAGGCCAGGATGCTGAACCTTGACGGCCACCTTTTGACCACTCTCCTTCACGGTAGCCAGATGAACTTGAGCAAGGGAAGCTGCTCCTATCGGTTCGTGCGCAAATTCGGAGAAGTAATCGAGAAGTTCTTCGCCGGTATCTCGCCTAAACATTTCTTCGATTGATTCATACGAGGAGACGGGACATTTATCTTGGAGTGGTATGAATGTACTGGTCCACTCGAATGGGAGAAGGTATGTCATGGCACTCTGTATCATCCGTTAGCAGGAATCCCCTATCTAGTGACACATTTAATGCATCGTACCAAGTGTTGGCCCAGTTTGATAAATATGCCGCCGTTCTTTTCTAACACCTTCAAGGTGCGTTCGGCACACCGCTTATGGCATTGTTTTAATATGATATCCTGCTCGGCGGGATCGTCTGTCTTCTCTCGTTGATTCAGCGATGTACGGTAACTAGAGAAAATGTATGATCAGTGCCTCGTCCTATTATTCCTGGTGACTTGTACTGCTTCAAATCTTACTCGTTGATGCACAAGGCTAAAGTCGCAGCAACTCTCCCCGTCCGCTCTGTTACTTCATAGCCATATTTGATATCATCGGTAAAGGCCAATGCCCCAGCACCGGCAGCACCTGTTGCAGTGGCTGTCAGGATTGCAACCCTCGTCCTTGTTCTTGCACCACCTCTTGAAGAAGAATCCGATGGGCCTGTGGAGTATTGTCGGGGTGATAGTCGTTGGAACTTTGCGTGTCTAAGCAGTTGCGAGCGGCAACTGGCGCATGTCCATGGGGTGTTGGTCGCAATGCGGCTAAAGGAGGTAAAGGAAAGTGACTTCATCTTGGTAGCAACGAGCGCGGCATTGGAAGTAGTGTTCAGAATGCTGTGTACAGATACGAGAATAGGAGGGAAGTATTATAGTAACAGGCTCGCAGCAACTGTATCAACATCGAAATGGCCGAATCATTATTATTAGAAGCCCTGCTACACGTAAATTAAAAAAAGTCCAAAGGGGGTCTTGAATGTGGATCACGCAAGATGGGCTGCTAGAAAGGTTGAATCCAATCTGTTGAGAAGGCTTAGTCAAGAAAGGTCGCAAAGTCCTCTTTTTTTTTCTTCCTCCTTGTCGGTAATGACCGGGAACGCGCGGTGCCACCTCTGCCGACCCGGTGCGTCATTTGATAAACATCCTCCCTGTCACATGACCCACCAGGGTATGACCCACACTATGTATCTATCTGTTTATACTAGTATTTAAAGGTTGATTTTTACTACTTTTATATCTTTATATTATTAAATATATTAAAATATAACTAAAGATTATATTAAAAGTTATTTATGTGCTATAATTAGTAGTTAGCAATTTAAAAAAAAATATATATATATATATTTAGTTAATGCATTTTATTATTTATGCAAAGCATGGATTAAGCGTTAGCTTGTACTGCTACGTTGCCCTGATTCTCTTCTATAAAATGGCCGTATTTTTATTACCATACAACTTTATTTTGGGCCCTGATGTCTGTGCGCTGTTGTTTTCCATTATAGCCCCTCTGTGCAGCTATCTACTCTCGCATCGCAAAATGAACGTCCATTAGCCGTACGAGGTCTAACCGTATATTCTTTATATCGATGCGATATTCTCTAACCTTAGGAATTGAAAAAGTCCAAGAAGAATTCTAGCAACAACCAAAGTCAACAACAACACACTGCGGATTCTCAAGACATAATTAACATGGATACCGTAGGACCAGACCAGAATCAGGAGCCTGGTATGCTGGAGATGGTAGCATGCCAGTGTCTGAAGGAGGCAGGCAGCTGCCAGAGTAAGGTGGTTGTATCTTGCCCGCACAAACACATACAGGTTGGACACAAGTACGCGTACTTCCTGGCAGTGGATCACAAGCAGAACACGGTAAGAGGTCATCGACTAGATACGTTCAAGCTTCAAGTGTCCGATCACAGGGTAGAGCTATGTTTGGAGGGTGACCATGTCAACAAAACGTACAGGTGGTTGTTTGGGGCCAATGGCGAGCTGCACATACCAATGCTCGACCGAGCAGTCGCGGGTTATGCGGCGCTGCACACTCTGTTGGGGGAGTGTAAGGACTGCACTAGATGGAAGGCGGTACATGATAATGGAGGCAAACTGGAATGTCAGTGTTTGGAATGCGAGTGCAACATGGTGTTCACCACCATACACGCGCCCATAAGCCACGACGCCACCGACTTTGTCGCCAATACACACCCGGGTGGGCAGAATGTGTCATTCGAATATTACAGTCAGGATCTCGCAACGTGGAAGACCTGGTTGGCTGATAGAGCAAATGGCTCGAAAGCGCTGTACGCCAATACTATCAGTACGAGATGGAAAGGAGCTAAGGTCGTGCTAGTGGAGATGGACAAGGTGATGGTGACGAATTCGGCAAATAACATTACGAGTATAGATGGAAAGTGGCAAGTGAAGGTCCATAATGCTACATATTCACCGAAGCTTAAAGACCACAGCCCATGGGAAGGGACGGTTGCGAACTCCATCTTACCTAGGAAATGCCGGGGTTATCATGACTATAAGGGAACAACTAAAAGACCGAAGATATTGTGGAATGCTTCCACACAGCGGTTAGAGGAAGTTACGGAACCTTACGCAGCTGTTTCGTACGTGTGGTCCGAGTATACGGATGCAGCTCTTAGGCACGCCCTGCTAGGTATAGCTGCACAAATCGACATCGACTATTTTTGGGTTGATAGGTGGTGTATTAGGCAGGATGACGAAGCAGAAAGGGCGGAAGAAATCGTGAAGATGAGAGATTATTATTCGGGTGCCGCAGCTACTGTCATAGTAGTAGATGCGATAGACCAGAAAATACGCGGGGAAGTGGAGTCCTGTTACAAGGCATTAAGTCGGCCTCAGGTATATGACCTTCTAGCTTTGGCTGACCAGATTGCGAACTCCAGCTGGGCCAAACGAGTATGGACATTCCAGGAAGGATGGGTAGGGAGGAATCCAATCATCAAGACAAAGCACCAATGCATCGATGCTGAACTGGTTGAGCTGGCCACACTTGCTGCGGGACGGCCTCACATTATGGACGATCACTATCTGGTGACCCCAGGTGGTATCAACTTTGCAGGCGGTACAGTCTCAGGTGGCTGCAGCGGGGAGACGGCAAATGGGCTCTTGATTTACCGCACCTGGTTTGGAGGTGGCAGTGCAATGCCAATCGGCTGTTGGGCGCATAACAAGGGAAGCGTAAGCGAAGCGATAGATATGGCACGAGGAAGACGGGCTACAGTTGAAGAGGATTATATATATGGCCTTTTAGCAGCTGTGCAAGACGGAACGCAGGTAGAGGTCAAGTACGGAATCGGGCTCAAAGCGGTGCTCGAGCAGCTGTTGAAAAAGGGCATGCTTAACACAGCTATGCTATCAGCACGTACCAAGAGGCTAGACGAATGTTGGCAGCCCTGCTTTGGAGATGGCATACCACCTCTGCAATCTATCTTGGGCGCTATGATGCAATGGCATGATGGAGGCAAGGTTAATATTGCTGCCATCTTGGTGCGGGTTGACGAGCGGACTATTACTTGTTTGACAAATTATCAACAGTTTACGGCCCCAAGTTCCTGGACGGGATCATGGCAAATACCCTCTGGCAATTACCTGTTGGTGCTGCCCGACGAGCCGCAAATCAGTAATTTTTGCTTGTTCCTTACTGGCAGGGTAATTTCCAAGTTTAACTTCCAGAAGGACGAAGCCTCTAGGAAGCTAGTGCCTAGGGAAATAGTTAGCCAACTAAAGGCGTTGGAAAAACGATGGGCGGTTAGGTAAATAAAGCAAGACTGCTGTGACAGCCTTGGCATGCCATGCGGCCTAGCCATGTCTGTCAATGGCCCTCATGTCAATGGCATACGATGGCAGCCTCATACAATGGCATACCGCAGGCATGCGCAGAACGGTGGGATCAATGGTAGGCGGATTCTGCCGGCAGAATCTAAGGAGGAAATGTCTATATAGTTTAACTGCAGAGCCTATTCTTGGATTCTACTTTCTAGCTTCAGTTCTTTTTCTAAACATAGGGTATAGTTAGTTCTTGCACCTACTTCTTTTTTTGCATTTATAACAACTGCGTTAACAATGCTTTTATAGGCTTTGTTTTTATAAGCTTTATATATTATTGCAGTTGCAAGGGGGTCACTTAGAGGAAACAAGGCTCCTACGGATGACTGATCTTATTGCTGAAGATCTACGGATAAGGAAGTAAAAGGAAGGAAATTCTATAATACACGCCATTGTGGGATTTCCTTATTACAGGAGGGCAGGTCAGGTGACTACAGGTCAATAAGTACTTAAGTCCAACAAGCTCAATGAGCTCAATGAAGCCATTTGCATGACTGAGCCATTGACGAGCCATTGACCTGACCTAGGCCTGCGCCTACTGTAACTATTGCTATTTAAATGTTTATAAGTTAAAAATAAGATGTAATTAATATAATTTTTATTAACTAGTTAGTTATAATAAAGTAAATAATAAGTGTTAATAAAGTAGCAATAATATATTGTTAAGAAATATAACGTAGCAGCAACATAATAAAGATTAGTATAAAAAGTAGAGAGGACCAACATACTTGCAAGGGTAGGGCAGGATCTTGGGCAGCAAAGGGATAACGACTAGCTACTGCTTGTTGATTGGTGTGATTTTAGTCTTACAAGCAAGCGCTTTTAGATCTTCTGATAACAGGGATAGCACAGGCCATACGAATAAGCCACAAGAAAAAATAAAACAGCCTCTTAGGTAAGCAGGTTGTTGTGGCTGATCTCTTAACGCGTCCAAGTGCCTGCTTTGGGGAATTGACAAATGCAACCGCGTCTTTCCCCAATATTAGGTAACGCGGGTCTCCCATTAATTGTTCGCTCCCTCGAACTCGGTTACATCAAATATGCGCATTGAATAACAGAACAGCCGTATAAACAAGCCAATTACAAGACAAAACTTTCTGCTGTATCCTTTCTTCTATAAGTGAAGACCTCAAGCTTTAAACTGGAAAACCCGCATCAGAAAAGCGGAATCGAGATGTTGGCTACAATGCCCTACAGTTTCGAGTTCTCCTCGCCACATCGGCCGGTGGTTCCTTCGCCGCTCGCCTCTTCTCCATTATGCCCTTCACAGTCATCTCCACCCTTGTCACCATGCAACCTGAATACTCTACCACGACGCGACACACAATCATCACCTATACAAGCACCGCCGTCCAAGTTCAAGTTCGCGTCCCGCAATATCAAGCCAAATCCGCTACGATTGAGTCGCGAGAAGGTGCAAGAGAGCAGAAGAACACTCTTTCTGAAGAATGTTCGGCAGCGGGCAGATGATAGAAAGTGGGAGCAGAGAGGTGGTGATCAAGAAGTATGTGACTTGCACAACTACCTCATTATATGGTATCGAACTTGTCGGGACGTTTGGACTAACAGGGAGTATAGGCTTTGAAACTAGAATGGCAGGTATTGAATCGGAAATGGAGGGAACAAAGAGCCGCCGATCTTGACGGATTTGTCTTTGAGGAGGACATTGAGGATATCCCTGTACGCCCAGAAGAGCCACAACCGGAAATGGACGACATGATGGTGGATGTCTTGGCTCAGGATGAGGAAGAAGAGTTGAACGCCATGTTGTCGCTACTCGATACCACATCTTCCGCGCACACCGCAATACGACCGGGGACGCCATCGTTATCTGATGATGAAGATTACGATGCTTTGTTCATGGATATATTAAATCAGGAGGAAGGCGGTGACAGCGATGCTTTTATATCGTCTGGTCAAATGGACATGTCTTGATGCATGTGCGTAATCAGTGGGGTTGTTTTACGGGGAAATTTCTCGTGCATTTTTGGACGGCGTTGTGGGAAACGGTCAGAGTTTGGCGTATCAGGTTATTACAATTCTATAGTCCGGATTGGGCAGGTAACGCCTTGTATCTACCATAAAATGGGACGGCTTGAGGACGGGAAGCCGTACATCCTAATGTATAAATGATCTCGCCCTAAACCACCATTGATGATTTCGCTTCACTGCGGTGCGCATGAATCTTCTGGGGCATCCAGGACCTCCTTTGCTGAAGGCATATCTCCGACGAGATCATGGGGAGGCGACCCTGCCGCTTGCATCTGGATGTTTTATTAGCAAGAACCATCTACTACATGTAGGACCACTTACACTCTGCATCCTATCTACGATGTACTCCCGGTCTGCTGAGTTCGAGTCGGAATATGTGGGCTCCTCGAACTTGGCGACCATCTCCGATACGAGGACTTGTTGCTCCTGATAGCGCTTCAAGTCATCTTTCGATATTTTATCCTTGTTCTTCTCCATCCAACCTGGGAACTTGTCGTGCAGCTCCTTCATGGGTTCATATAAGATTTCCTTGTTAGTGAGTTGTTCCATCATGCCCACTAGCAACTTAGAAAAGTCTTCTTCACTGCCTTCGCCTCCCGCCCCGTCCTTCATGGCCTTCAACATCTCAGCAATGAAATCATCCTCGGATCCTTCGGCGGCGGCGGCGGCAGTTGCCTGTTCACCTGAGGCTTGCATCCTCGCCATCGTCCGCTTGATGGTCTCCTGGAATGAGGCGTCTTGGCTGAGCTCCGCAGCCATTGCTTCGGCGGACTTGTGTATAGAAGCTGGATCACTGGGACTGTCTTCTGTAGATGTATCTGCAAGTCCTTGAAATATACTCTCAAATTGGGCTTGGAGGTCGGGCTACGGAGATGTTAGTGTAAGGCACGCCGATAGATGAGAGAATAAGACTTACTGAGCCATCTAAGTCGCCCATTAATTCCGCCATGCCGGCTTGCAGCTGTTTTTGAAATTCTTCTTCCGAGAACTCCTCTGATTCTGGTACGGAGGCCCCTGCCTGTGAGGTTTCGCCAGCAGCTGGCGTAGCGGAGGGTAAAGCCGCAGACGGCGCGGTAGCAGCAGCAGCAGGTTTCGGGGCCGTCGTCTTTGAGTTCAGCTTCACAGAAGAGAATTCTTCGAGCATGTCATCTAGATCATCCAGATCATCCTCATCTGGATCGGCTGCGTCATCGGCGTCGCTCACATGCTCGGCACTTTTGGGTTTGGACTCTGCGACAGGTACTTCAGCTTTCGGTGTAGACTGCTCGCCAGCTAAGCTGGCTTTTCCCGCCTCCATCGGGTTAACAAATGTCTGAATAGAATGCCTGAGCGCAGAGTGTCGGCGATCCAATTGTTATACAAAACAGATGACTGAACTGCTGTAAGCCAGATAATAAGCCAATATAGAATCCCCCCACAAAGCCCCGCGCGGGGATGTCTTTCAGAAGCCAAAGGTTTATAGTTCACTTGTGAAAATGCTTTGCTTTTCAGAGGATGGGCGACAGGGTTTCCAAACTACTCGTGATTCTTGACGCGATACAGTCAATGCTATATAGTATTATGAAGGCAGGCTATGAGACACTGAGCAAATGGAATGTGAACATTAAATAGAAGGAACATCTAACCTTAAGTTACCTGTAGTTTGCCGAGGCGCTGAATCTTGGCGTTGGCGTGGAGAATCACCGACTGGGCTGCTGAATAGAACCCTGACAAGTCTGAATGGCACTGTGTACAGTGCTGGCCCTAAGCAGCTCTGGGGAAGCACATTCCTGCCAGCAGAATATATTCAAGGTGATGTATAGTTGGATATTAGAACAACAAGCGATTTATGCTACATATTGTAAAGGCTTAGTTTAGCTATGGTTAAGAAATAGACTACAGCCAAATTTATTTTCTTCTAATCAACTGCCATGTGGGATAAAGTTGGTATATATGTTCTTATCTGGTACTATTCCAGGGACGTGTGCATACATATCTTCGCTGTTCAACAGCTATTTAGGCGCTCAGTACAGCTGGGAGCATGGCTAACCTAGTACTAACCACGTTGTTTCATACTGTATGCATAAAGCCCAGGGCATCAGCGGGGTGCATCCCTCAGAGTCGGTTAGGCGCCGCTAGGTGCCTACGATAAGGAAGTACATACTCATATAGACGCTGTAGCTAGTACCTAGGCACGTAGTTGAAAGGTACGTTGGAGCCTCAAGCACCTGCTAGCTCTCATTTCCTGCTTTGCCTGGGGCAGGCACAACATCATCCCGTAAAGCAACACAACCTGTAAAAACTAACAATAGAAGCATCCTCACAATACTTATAAGTATAAGTATAAGTATTACTAACTGTCTCATAACTTATTTCTCCCCCTCAAACAGGTTTTCTCCACGTACTTCCGTCTTGTAGGGAAAGAGCCATTTTCTCGATCCCGTACGTGCTTAGCTAGGTACGGATTACCGTTTGCGTCCAGCCAGCTTGGGATCCATTTACCTATCCAAACCAGCCCACATCCGCTTCAAGATCTGCATCATAATCGCACCTGAACCACAGCCTCATCCTCTGGTCTCCCTAGCCTTAGAACTCACTTCTCTGTCGCAACTTTCGCATATTGCGCCATTCACAAGATCTGGGCTGGCAAGGCCATCTACTACTGGAGACTCAGCATCTCTGCCTGCTTACCAATATGTCTCTTTGCACCTTGCGACTTGGCGAGGAGAGGTGCGTGAAACACGACGGCTCTAGGACATACCCCACCGAATGCGACACAGACATACTGATATAGGAAACACAGGAAGCACTGGCGGAGGGATCATCCCTTTGGCTTCTGGGCCCGGCCTGTTAAGAATGCTCAGGGTGTACTCGATCTAAAGACTTGGGAGTGTGGCATTCCCGGCAAGGAGAAGACGATATGGGAAGGCGGCCTTTTCAAAATGACTATGACCTTTCCTGATGGTACGCAACCAACTAGAGATTCGTTTATGCATGTGCCTTTACCATGGTTCTTGCCGCTAACCTGGTTATTTCATCCGCAGAGTATCCCACGAAGCCACCGAAATGTAAGCCTCTATTTGTCACGTCGTCATAACATGCTACGGGGAGCCCTTAATCTAACCCTGCTGTCGTTTAGGCAAGTTTACACCGCCACTATTTCACCCGAATGTCTACCCCTCCGGCACCGTCTGCCTCTCGATCCTGAACGAAGACGAGGGTTGGAGACCTGCGATTACCGTCAAGCAGATTGCCCTTGGTGTTCAAGATCTCCTCGACAACCCCAACCCCGATTCACCCGCACAAGCTGAGGCCTACAATCTGTATAAGAAAGACCGTGCCGAGTATGAGAAGCGAGTCAAGCGCGAGGTCCGAGCCAACCCGGCAACTTAAGTGAACGGATTAGCGGTCGGTGGGAGCGGATCAGTTTGAAGATTACGGACGAGCGGTTCATCGGGCTCATTCGGGCTCTCGAGCCCTTGACACGGAGTTCAGGGTTTCAATGTATATCATGACAGGGGCGTTACTTTGCAAGTTCAAGACGAGCATCATTGTGTCATGCTGCTTCGAGACAGAGATGAGGTTATGGGGGGTGGAAAAGGGTTGGAGTTGGATCGGAGACAATTGAACGGAGCTGACGACTGACATGTTTGCACGAGGCGTCCCAAGGCAATTTATGGAACGGGCGGGAAAATAGGTTCAACGTGCCTTCAGGGAAACAAATTTACTAATTTGATTCTTATATGGACCATGCGACACCTGCACAGTCAGTTCCGGTTCAGGTACAAAACTGATTTATTACAATCGACCGGCCCGCTGCTTGACGCTGAAGTATGGTTCGTCCGTGTCACATGCTAACCTAGGTTACTGTGTCACAATATAGTACCCCCCTGGAGCTATTACCGGCCAATGCCATCATCACTCTCTACATAAATGTTTATGTCATCCCACCTGAACTCCTCAACTACTCATAGGCCATGGCTTAATCTAAAGTGGATGTTGAAGATATCATAATAAGAAAGCGAAGCGCAGAAAACCATTAGCACTGTTAGGAATCGAACCCAACTCCACATTTATAACTAACTTCTCTGGCAGACTGTCACAATCATATCGTACATATGTATGTATGTATGTATGTATGTATGTATGTATGTATGTATGTAGGTGTATGTAGGGTATAGCAGATCTCGCCTCGCCTGACTGGGGGCAGTGGAAGCAATGATGTACTGGGCAAAAGATTGGATTTGCGACGTGTAAACTTTTTGTTTGGCTACTCTAGACTGAAGCATAGTGTTTCAAGTAAAAGGAAATAGAGAGTCATCGATTGGAGAAATACCCTTATCTACGCCCTATTAGCCACTCCAGACGGTCGAGATAGCGGAAGGATACTTAGGGCAGGATAGACCAGACCAAGTCACCAGCTCGCCGAGATCGGCAGTGACCCGGTATCACGAGAACACAGTTCAGTCATCCATGTGAGTCTAGTAATAACTTAGTTGCAGTCTAAAAAGTGGCGTGTGAGGAAACAAAGTTTCTAGCTTTCGAAGAGTTTACGCTTATATATATCTTTCTGTGACGTGACAGGTTCTTTTAAGCTCTCGTCTTCCTGATCCTGATCTTGATCTGTCCTTGTCTTCCTGAATCTGCATCGCCAATTCGCCTCCAATTGCACGTCGCGCTTGTTCTATAGAGAGTACTTGGGTGCTTCCCTGTAGCGGTTCCTGGCTCTACTACCGATACCCTTCTTCGTAGGCCGGTTCGCTCTAAGCAGACATAGTCGAAAACTATTTCAGTCTTGTGCTTCGCGCCCAGTCGATTGTGGTACCTCTTTTTTGATCCTTACACGAACTAAGGAACTTTCGAACAAACGGGAGCAAAATGTGTGGCATATTTGCTTGTCACAGGTCAGTGGTCCCTTGAATTACCCACCTATGCACGTCGTCTTCTGTAACCCATGTGCGCTCCTACTCGATCTACGGTAAACTCTCTATTTCCGTGAAGCAAGGCGATGCGATGCGATGCGACGCGGCTTGTGCGATCATTCCTCCCTCGTCATGGAGGGGCAGTCAATTGCCGATAGGGCAGAAAAATTCGACCCCGCCATATATCAATCATCATGAACAGAGCAATTGCGAAGCGACCCCAGGTTAGCTAGTTGTTGTATTGCGACGCATTGAAATGACTAACACGATCTTATGCACGCAGTCATCCTGACGTACAAAAGTTTAAGCCGACGGCTCTTAAACTAGCAAAACAGTAAGTAAACCGTCCTCCCTAGTTGTAGATCATCAATTAACTTATTTGCGCAGAGTGCGGCATAGAGGCCCGGATTGGAGTGGGTTCCAAATCAACGAGACCAGAAACCGGTCATACCTGAGAACCTCCCTGTTGACATATAGCTTGTGCTAGGTGGAAGTGTCATCTGCAACAACACAAGTGAGTGTATTCAAACCGGAAACAAGTAAAGGGGTGGGTCACTGACCTTGGTCATAGTCCTCTGCCATGAGAGATTGAGTATTGTCGGCGTTGGTAAGTTAAAGAGGCTACCAAGCATGGAATCAATGTCCAAAATAACTAATCCCAGCTCCAGAGTCTGGTGCTCAGCCGCTCACCAACGAGGATGACAGCATCGTCCTTGCCGTCAATGGCGAAATCTACAACCACAGACTGATCCGGAAACAACTGAAGAAGCCCTACCACTTCAAGACCACATCCGATTGCGAGGTCATCATTCCTCTTGTAAGGGCACCCGCGATAGCACACCTTACAACCTAGGCCACTCGAGGCTTACGTGTTATACAGTATCTAGAATATGGACTCGATGCGCCCAAGTACCTCGACGGCATGTTCTCTTTCGTGCTGTACGACAAGAACCTCGACCGAACAATCGCTGCCCGCGATCCCATCGGCATAACGACCTTCTATCAGGGATGGAGCTCTCAGGAGCCTGGTACGACATACTTCGCTTCTGAGCTGAAGTGCCTGCACAGTGTCTGTGACAAGATTCGCGCATTCCCTCCCGGACACGTCTACGACACCAAGACGCAAGAGACGACTCGGTACTTCCAGCCAACATGGTGGGAGAATTCGCGGATTCCAGAAACACCCTTAGATCTGAAGAAGATCCGTGACAGCCTCGAGAAGTCGGTCCGGAAACGGCTCATGGCCGAGGTCCCTTACGGTGTCCTGCTCTCTGGAGGATTAGACTCGAGTCTGGTCGCTTCCATCGCCCAGAGAGAGACCCTGAGGCTGAAGAAGGCTGCTCTTGCTGCCAACGGAGAAGTCACCGACTCACCAGAAAACGCTGATACCGGTGAGGGCCTAGTCGGTATCGACGACGAGAACAAGCTGTCGACTGTCACATACCTACCGCAACTCAACTCCTTCTCCATTGGTTTACCCGGATCACCAGATAACGAGGCCGCCCTCAAGGTTGCCAAGTTCCTGGGCACAAAACACCACGTCATGACCTTCACCATCGAGGACGGTCTCAACGCCCTGTCCGACGTTGTCTACCACCTCGAGACCTACGATGTGACGACCATCCGAGCTTCCACGCCCATGTACCTGCTTTCGCGTAAGATCAAGGCCATGGGAGTGAAGATGGTGCTTAGCGGTGAGGGAAGCGATGAGATCTTCGGAGGATACCTCTACTTCCACGCTGCCCCTGATAAGAAGGCTTTCCACGAGGAAACCGTCCGGAGAGTCAAGAACCTGCACCTGGCGGACTGCTTGCGAGCTAACAAGTCTACATCGGCCTGGGGTCTTGAGGCTCGTGTGCCTTTCCTTGACAAGGAGGTACGTCAAAGACAGCCATACTCAATGCAAACCTTCCATTGATACTAATTTTTGTCTCTACAGTTTTTGGAGGTCTGCATGAACATCGATCCTAAGGAGAAGATGATCACTAAGGAGCGCATTGAGAAGTGGATCTTAAGAAAGGCATTCGACACCTCGGACGATCCCGACGCGGAGCCCTACCTGCCCGACGAGATCCTTTGGAGACAGAAGGAGCAGTTCTCCGACGGAGTGGGCTATGGCTGGATCGACGCCCTCAAGGACAGCGCCGAACAACATGTGACCGACGAGATGATGAAGAACCCTAAGCCCGAGTGGGGTGACGACATTCCCGATACCAAGGAAGCGTAAGTGCATGCATGCAAAACTTGTTTTTGAATGAAAGAACGGACCTGGCTGACTGCTGGTGTGTTTATTAGTTACTGGTACCGAACCATGTTCGACGAGCACTTCCCTCCTCACTGCGCTTCGACTGTGACGCGGTGGACGCCTACTTGGTCGAAACAGACCGACCCCAGTGGAAGGTATGATGCGTCCTTGACGATCTCATGTTTTTGTCGATGATCATTATTGACTAACGCTTGCGCTACAGAGCCATCTCTATCCACAACCAGAAATACGACAACACGGAGTAGATAGATAAAGTGCTTTCATGCATGTACTTGGTAAAAGTTGAATCATCGGGTAGCGGGGATAGAGTACCCTGGAGGCTTCATACATACTTTCAGTCGGTTCGGGCACCTGTTAGGTGGTTGGTCGCTGTTGAAAAAGAGGAATAAAGAAAAACGGATTGACTTGTCAAAATCCTAGACTGCGGAGATGCATAAAGTACGTGCATTGGGGAGGACTGCTGCTATGTTTGGAAGAGTAGGAATAGCATATACCTCAGGTATGCGGATATGCATGTGTCCCGATTTTACTTTCATTTACCTATGGTTATATACCGGGTAGCTGTCGATAGATCAATAAGTAGGTTTTTATTTACATTTTGTGATGTGATCTGCCTATCGAGAACTGTTTTTGCTTTTATGGGAGTGCCTTCAACCAACACCCAGGTCTCCTTTCTTGAACTCCATGAGACTCCATGAGACCATGACTCGATGTACTAGGTAGCAAGACACTACTACCCATTCGGTGTACTCGTTATCAGTCGCGACGACTTCCTACTAACTGATGACATACTTAACCTACTAGTTTTTGTTAACCAAAAAAACAAAAACAGCGTACCACTCCTCTTTCCTAACGCCATCTACGGACCATCTAAGCTAGCTTCCGCCTGGTACACACTGGAGGTCCACCTTGAAGACGAATGGCTCAACTCGTTCTCGCTCGGCTGCGGCTGGGTGCACACGGACCTGGGCGACGCGGGCGCGAAGTCCTTCGGGGTCGACGAGGCTATGCGGGCTCGGTTCATGATTAGTTCGGACGAGCTGTGCGACGGCATGATGAAGGTGCTGGCGAATACGACTAGGGCGGACCATGGAGGGAAACTTGTTATGTACTCGGGCAGGATTATTCCTTGGTAGCTGTAACCTCGTTGTTCGTTGTCGAGCTTGATTACGCATAGAATATTGGTACTGCGGTTTGCTATCGATTTGTTATACTCGAGCACTATACTTTACATGTTGCTAAGTAAGATGTGTAACTATTCAGAAGAAGTCTAATGAAAATTGTGTATAGCCCCTTGGTGGCTAGTGCCACCCTTGAATACCGGTTAAGTCCAGCATATGCAAGATTATATTACAAAAATTCTTGTAGTCCACACTGTCTCAGTAGATAGCCTACGTGTATCTAGCCGTTAGATAGCATGCCTACTTCATTTTCATTCCGTCGCGTAAAAAAACCAGTCTAAGTGGCGAGTGTGAGAAAAACAGCATATATAAGTCACATATAGAGCCAATGTGGTATATATACACAATATAGACTACAAGCGAGATGTAGCCCTACCTTATATGACCTACCTAACCGGGCAATATCTACTACCTTACCTCAAACACGAGTAATTGATGCAAACGCGCAGATTGTTTCACCGCTGAAAGAAGCTGGAATAAATCTCCACAAATCATACATCACTCCCCAGGTCGTTGGAGTTAATTCTTTAACGACCGAGGGGCAAGATGTAGACCCAATCTTGCTCAAATCCAGATCTGATTGCGGAAAAGAAACAGGCACTATGCTGCATGAAAACAGGGCTCTAAATGCACGAATGAGCGGCGTGCAGATGACATGGTATCTAGTTGTGAATAATAAACGCCAACCTGACGGGGGACACACATCGATGAGAATGTAATTGGATGGAGAAATTCTTGCGTAGATGAGCAAGGCAGGAAGACAAGGTCCGTGCTGGACTGGGCTGGGCTGACGATGTTTGATATATAACGTCGCCGCATATCGAATCACAGCGACGACATTGTCGATCATCTCGGGAATCAGTCAGAAAGCGAAATACTAGCCTTGTCTTCCTTGTTCATTCTATAAACGCTAAGGTAATAGCGCAAGCAAGTCACGATATGCACCAACTCGCTTCGAGGACAACACTGGGCCTTCTGGCCGCCGCTGCCCTTCTCGGCGTCGCCCACGGCCAGACTATTGGTTTCGGGCCGTATTTCTCCCTCGGCCCTACACAGTCCTGGATCCGAGAGGCTACCACCACGCTGGTCCTCCCCAAGGTGCCGAGTCCGCAGGAGGAACGTCTCGCGCTCTGGCCGGGAATGGGAACTAGTGGCGGCGATCTGATACAAGCTTTAGCCGTTTCTTTCCAGAGTCCTGCTGCGTAGGTGACATAACACCTCAAACTTCAGACTTGTGCTTGTGCTTGAGAGAACGGGGAGCTTGAGTTAAGCAAGTGAAATAATTCGTCCTGGCGGCATGCTTAGGACGGTATCTGGGAAGAGAAGAGGAGTGTCTCTTTGCTGACTTTTTTCTTGCGTGTTAAAGGAACTGTGGCGCATCTGCTGGACAGTGGTGCACGTGGGCAAGCACGCTCCAAGGTAACCTTTAAATAATCCACGAGCGTGAAGAGAAGCTGCGAATGCTGATTTTCCTGTTTTAGGAGTGCAACTGGGCGGTAAACAAGTACCAGCGTCCTCAGGTGACCACCTGACTATGCATTGTACGTTCACTGCCAGCACCATGGTGTTCGCCCCAGTCTGCGACGAATATCTGTCTGTATGCTAACATACCGCTATACAGACGCCTATAATGACAGCACTGGCAAGTATGACCAGAGCGTTGCTATCAACGGCAAGGCGGTGTCTACTCTTTCAACCAGTATGTGCCGTCCCATGATTGAAGTTATCCCTTCTATATAACACTCATTACTGAAACGCGAGGAATAGGCTCAGGACAGGCCCAGGGCTGGGGAACAGCTGTAGAGTGCCAGGAAGACGCTTGCACTGGGACTGTAGCTTCACACCGTAAGTTCTCACACTTCGCTCCTCATCGTTCACTTGGACTTGGACTATAGAGTTCCCTCTGACGGAAGATCCGACATGTGCAGAGTATATTGACACGGTCATCACCTTGAACGCCCCAGACTCTACCTTCGCTAGGACTCTGGCTCTGAACGAAGCTACCTCGAGCGGGTTGACCACTTCGGATAATAAGGTCTTCAAGGTGTCTACGATCAACATTCAGTCTCATACGTTCAATATTTGAGGCGCACGTCGCTTGCAAATACTACAGGGGTTTCCATGCTATAGATAATTACCTGTGCCATTCGTATATAAGAACCAAGGATATCTAACATTACCAACCTCACCTGCACAATGACATATTCTTTGCCCTCCAAACTTTATCTACTAGAGATAAACTAGTTCAATCCCCATGAGAAGAGGTCACGGACACTTTGAAACAAGTCCGTTTATGTCCGTGACCGGTGGTAAGGGCGTATTTACTGAATCTAACAATCCCTACCCTACGGCGCGCCCTTGAATTTACAACTTCAAGACAGAGCCGCCCGACGTTGAACAGCAAGATGAGCTCCTCGATCTAACTCAATTAGATGTCTAGATCTTACAAAACCATACATGAGAAGAGTAGGATTGTATTAAGCATTGAAGATGAAGTATGAACACACGGCTTTAACCGGAGCTTAACCCCGCAAATATCCATAGGGATGAATACTGTATATATACTGACTTGTACTCTTGCGCAGATGGCATGAGTATCTATTTGCCAAAGTGTAAAACATATCTAAGCTTTGTTAGCAATCTATATCTATCTCCATATCCCCTTCATTCATCCCGAAATTCACCAAGTCATACCAGCCCATTCCTCACAAGAACCCCCAAAGATCCAAAATGTCAACACAACAGCAACCCCCCTCCTCCTCAACATCAACATGGCTAATAACAGGCGCCTCCTCAGGCTTCGGCCTCGCCATAGCGTTTGCGGCACTCTCAGCCGGATTCCGCGTCATAGGCGCAACGCGAGACGTTCCCAGAGCCGGAAAAAATAGCCCGGAATTTGCGGCCAGGGGCGGGATATGGATTCAACTTGATCCCACCCATCCGGACTCTGAAGAGTTATTTGCAAAGGCACAGAAAGAGTGGGATGTTGATGTTTTGGTGAATAATGCGGGATATGCTTTCATTGGGGCTGTTGAGGATACGAGGTGAGTGGGTGCTTTTTGAGTGCTTTTTATTTTGGATACTTTATGAAGTGAGATGTGGCAGATGAATTGGGAGGGGGAAAGAGGAGGGAACGGTGAGAGTGATATATATAAAAGGAAGGTAGGAGTCTGAGAGGGCGTATGGGAAGTTGGATTGCGATGGTGTAACTATTTCGGACTTTCCTGCCTATCTATGTGCACAACCATCCTTTCCGTCACTTTAGGACTCACTCACTAACGCTCTTCCAATCTTCGCAGCGAACAAGAAATTCAGTCTCAAATGAACCTCAACTTCTACGCCCCTCTCCGCGCCATTCGCGCCATCCTTCCCTCCATGCGGTTAAAAGGCCGCGGTAACATCATCCTCATAAGCAGCGGCGCGGGCTTCATAGCTCGCGCAGGCAGGGCCACATACTCAGCCAGCAAATTCGCCATCGAAGCCGCGCATGAGGCGCTGAGCCGCGAGGTCGAGAGTTTTGGGAACGTAAAGGTCCTGATCGTGCAACCCGGCGCTTTTGCTACGGGGTTCGTTGATACGATCGTCACGCCTGCTGCGCATGAAAAGACGGGGGGTTATAGCGAGGGATATAAAGGCACGGCGTTGGAACAGATGGTGAAAATGTCGAGGGGTGAGTATGGTGATGGAGAGGGAGGGGCCAAGTTGGTGTTGAGGGGAGATCCCCAAAAGGCTGCGGATGCGATTGTGAGTGCGGTTGTGAATGGACATGATTATTTAAGGTTGATGCTGGGCCCCGATTGCGTTTCTGCGTTTGAGATGAAGATGGATGAGTTGAAGAGGGATTTTGAGCTTACGAGGGATATTGCTATGTCGACGGACTTAGACGAGTTCAAGGGAAAGGAGAGTTGGTCTTAAAGAGGGTTAAATGTATTCGAGGCTTCAGGGAGGTTTCTGAGATCTGGGGGTTTCAGGATAGCTGGCTAAACAAAGGGTCAGGGAGTGAAAGACACCAGGTTCAAAAATAAACTGCGAGATGCGATGAAGTTGGCGGAGTGACAGTGAGGCCCAGGCGAAAGTAGAAGACAACTCCAAACATCCTTTATAGGATCTATCCTCCACCAACCTTCGCATACTACGCGCTTTGCCTAGTCTAGGTAGTTGATCGATGTCTATGTCAGGTCAGATTAGATCTCAATAGTAATCCTCCCAACCCCCCTACTAACACAACTCAACATCGCCTCTTTCTTCTCCTGTTCCAAGAGCGCCGTGCCCCTATGGTCAACATTGCCCTCCTTGAGGGCAACCCTACACGTGCCACAATTACCGACCTCGCAACTGCTAGGCACGTCATCAAAATGCTGTCTCAGGACCTCTAACAGAGTCTCTTCGCCGGGGACCTGCACGACCTTGCCACCCTTGTTCACAACGACGGCCTCGAACGGATCACCGGTGGTATCGGCAGAGAAGGCCTCGAAATGGACCTCATCCTCACCCAGCCCGCAAACTTTCGCCTCTCGCACAGCCTCATCGAGCATGCGTCTGGGTCCACAGACATAGACGTGCGAATTCCAGCCTACGTTCTTGAAAATGGACGGTATATCCATACGCTGGCCCTTGGAGCGATCGTATAGTACCACTACGCTACCCAATCCCAGCGCTTCGAGACGTTCCATGAAGGGGATGTCGGTCTCGCTGCTGCGCACGCTGTAGTGCAGCACGGCCTCGTAGTTGATGCTGTGGTACATCTCCACTAGGCTTAGGAACGCCGTGATGCCGATACCGCCCACGATGAAGACGTGTTTGCTGGCCGCGCTGGCGGACTTGATGTCGCTCGTTATGCGCCCGACTTCTATCACATCCCCGGGAGACGCGCTCTCGTGCAAGTATGCCGAACCCCCGCGACTTGGCTCCTCGAGCGCCACGCCGAGCTCGAAGCGTCGCGCGTTGCCCGATACAATCGAGTACGAGCGCAACAAGCCGTTCGGCAGTCTTAGACGCGCGTGGGATCCGTGCTGTATATCGGCATTCTGGTCCTCTGTATCGGACTCTGTACTAGAATCGGATGCTACAGCTTCTAGCACGAAGGACTTGACGCGCGGGGTCTGGTCTTTCTTCTCTACGATCTTGTACTTGCGCCATTTCTCCTTTTTCGCTTCTTCTTTTTCGTCGTTACCGCTCGCTAGACGCGCCTGCTTGGCTTTGTACTTCGCTACGCGACTCTCAAACGCCTTCCTGCTCTCGTCGCCCATATCGAGGATTTGCGAGAGCTCCTCGTTCATTTGTGCATTGTCGAGGGTGCGGTGCACTGGCACGTGTTGTCAGTAATGTCACCACTAACCGTGAATCAGTTCCTTAACCCAGCATAACGAGCGGTGGATACGTAGGAAGCACCTGCAACGCCCCCCCCCTTTGATGCGACACTCAATAATTCACTCACAATACTCCTGAACACGTTCTATCGTCCACGTGGGATGCTTGCGCTCCACAAGCTTGATCTCATCGCCAGCCTGGATTGTTCCCTCTCGAAGCACACGGTAATACCAACCAGTGCGACTGGTCTTGTAGGTGTTGGGCGCGAAGTTCTTCAGTTGAAAACGGTGGTTGAGTTTGAAGCACGGCTGGCGCGGCAGACTGACTTGCAATAACACTTCATCGCCGATAGACACGATGTCGCCTATGCATACATTCCGCTCGTTCATGTGCGCCGTCACCAGGTTCTCACCAAAAGCGCCCGGCTTGAACCGTGCCGACGCCTCAGGAAATTCCCGCGCCCATTGGGTATAGTGTGACGAGCAATCTGATGTTTGCAGTTAAAACTTGGCCGTTCATAAATTCATTGAATGAGAATAAGGAGAAAAGTCTAGCTTACATCCATGTATGGCCTTATCTCTACCTCCGTGGAACGTGAGATCATGCTCATCGGCATCGAATCCGAGGAAAGAGACGGGAATTTTCCCCGAACGCACTATTTATAAAGACAAGGAGTTAGGACCTCACCAGCATCCCACTATTTAAGTTTGAGCGCTTCCGAATAAGGCTCCCTTCAATGTTAACAGAGAAATAGAAAAGGCTACTTCAAACTGCACGAGCACCCGCGGCGGAGACAGCACCGGAAATATAAAAATCCACGTATACTTGCGCTGCTTATCGATCCCGCTCTGTATCGTCAGACCAGGCATAGTCTTCATCCTGCTGGTGCGGACCTCTAGGATGGTGTCGCGCTCGAAAGGGGCGAATAAATCGACATTATTATCCGTTTCCGTAACCGTTTCAATAGCCATATTGTATTACTCGCAGCCAGTGTCGTGTACGCGCTGACGCCTTATTCGACGATAACTTCAAGTAGATGTCTAGAAAATAAAGCCTCCCGGTTTGTAGGGTAGGCTAGCCGATAAGGAGAAAAGCGACAATTCCTCTTATTATGCACGACCCCCGCGCGCGCAAGGGTATGGTCACTAATAAAGCCTGGGCGGATACGCCTTCCCGACCCAGAGATCCTTGCACTGGAGGCAGAGAGGACACAGCTCAAATTTGTTCAATACCAGATTGCAGGCACGGAAAACGGGGACGGGATTCGAGGGCTTGCTAAGCAAAGCGCACTAAAAGATATCTAGCAAAATTACTAGGGGTGGGGTATTTCCACAGCCGTCTGACGTGGGAAATTAAGAGACAGGCCAATGGTGAAGAGGAGTACGTCGAGCCGGCCATCGATCCGCAGATGCCGGAACGTGCCGAGCTCGCCGAGATCCTGCGCAACCAGGCGGAAGACTTCGGCTCCACAGCACCTCTCAACCCCCCGCACCCAAGCCGGCGAGCTCACGCATGTGCGCGCGACAAGCGAGAGACCTTCAAAGAGCCTATACACTGCACACATAGAACTGTACCCATCTAATCCAGTACAGAAACTCTGTTCCGGGTCGAGCTTCGTATCTGCAAATGACGGCCTATGACTACTCTGCTTACTGCAAGAATGAAAGAGCCCAGGAGGCTCTTCATTATTGCTTAATTCTCCATGTTAGACTGACTAGTAGCGACTTTCCAAACAACGCCCTCCAACCTCATAACAATCCAAACAAACACCAAAATCGCCGGCATTGCAGATATGGCAATGGCAATATACCTACATCGTCCTCAATCCCCAAGGTGCAGATATTACACCACCGAGATGTCTGATCGCTGGGTCTTAAGCATACCTCCATCGGTAGGTCTTCCTGACAAACCGAACCACTCTCCCGCATTATCGGGCAGGGGATGTGCAATATCGACACCTCCATATCTTATGGAGTACCACAACGCAGTCCGCCCCAAGCAGTCTTGAGAGTTAACGTGAATACGCTCGGTATCCAAGAGCTGCTTGGCTACTTCTGTTCCCATGATCTCATGTCGCTATTGATAGCGGTGTCAAACCGTCGTGACCTCTTAGATCAGGAGCGACGCTTCCATGTGATAACAGAGTCATGAATGTCGTATTATATCTCTTCATAGCCACATAAATTAGCGGCGCTCACTTAGTGTTGTGTCTCGAGCCTGGGAAACAACTTTACCCAAGCAGTCTTGTTCTCGCAGTTCGAATAATAGAAAGAGAATTTTACTTCAAGTCGCTTGAGACAGAAGCAAAGCCAACTTCTCATCATCGACTCTGATATGATATACATGCAAGATTATCCGTCTCAATTATTGATGAGATCGAGGATCGAGAAGACGCGATTGCTCTCGACGCGACATCCTTCCTCCTCGACGGTGGCGCCGCGAAACCCAGGTGTGAGGAAACCCCTGATGGTAGTTAATTCCGCCCTGTGGTAAGTCTGTTGCTTTATAATGTGGTAGGCTGTTTTGCACGGAATGGTAGATTCTCCCGGCATTGGTGGTGGAAGATGTGAGCAGTCGCTCTGAAGCAGCACTGCTAGATTGTCTTCGTGTACGTTTCCTTGGGGGGATGCGGCAGTAGTAAGTGTGACAGGCAAAGGGGAAAAAGGCACATGGGACGAAGCAGACTGCACACATGTATGCGATCTCTCGTCTTCCGGAGTCGTCCTTGTTGACGGTGCAGCGCCGACTTCACTCCCCACTGATCGAGCGCCTGATAATCGGGCTGCTTGGCAGGCTTTCTCAGGACTGGACGAGATGGTATCAAGAGAGGGATAGTTAGTTTTAAGAAGGTGAAGCGATGACGATGGTTCTCTGATAGTCACTAAAAGCGATGAAGGGTGGGGCTGAGATAAGACTTGCGACGTATCCTCTGTAGATGATATTAATGTCTGGTGTACCTCGACTCCGTTGCTTGCGATGGATGGTTTCGCGGGACGAGGCTGAAATTTCTCCAGTTCGTACATCAGTCGCGAGTTCTCCATCAGGGCATCATTGAGGCGGGCTTGCGTCTCCGATAGCCTTCTCTCAATGTCGGCAATATAGGCCTTCGTCCTCGCGCGATGGCGTCGTTGGTTCTCACGGATGCGTTCAGCTTCTTGCTGCTTCGTCCTCAAGGACCACTTCCCTGTCATTTCCGAAAATTCCATGACTTAAAACACGCAAATGAATTGGGGCCTGTGACAGGGAGAACTGGCGTCCCTCAACGGACTTGGATTATTCGGCGTTGCTCTAGTATTGCGCGCAGCTCTGAAGGTCATGGCACTATCGAATTTATCCTATCTAGGGTGGTGGGCAGCATTTGAAACAGCTGGGTCCTAAGGGTCCTGACATGGGTGGAATCCACTGCACTTGTAAGGCGGGTGGTGGGGCAGGGAAATGCCGCTTACCTATTAAGGTAATTTTATAGTGACATATCAGTTCTTCAACATGTCTAATAGTCTTGGTAGCAAATACATGCTTGGTAGACGTCTATATAAAGATACCATTCTTTAGGTACGATACCCTCACTTCTAAATCCGAGTCTACTAGAGCTACTCCTAGATTTTCTATTCAAATAATCAATCGCCCTTGCCCTACCTTCGTCTTGCCGCCTGCGGCTAACTACAAAAGTTCAATCATGGACTCCCAGAAGATCTACTCCACCGTCCTGGAGCGCTACAGCGCCTTGTCTTCTGACAAAACACAGACTAGTGACGCCCACAGCAAGTCAGTTGCCCAAGCTTTCGGATATACCGAAGAAGATCTTCAGAGTATCCCTACCCAGGCCAATCTAGGGCTGAGTTGTGGAAATCCATTGGCTATTGCCAGCCTACGCGAAGTATGTCAAGCATGAACGCCAATGCAGGTAGCATCACTGACAGGGATATAAAGGGAGAGACTGTTATTGACCTAGGGTCTGGAGCCGGTTTCGATGTTTTCCTTGCCTCGCCGAAGGTCGGCCCAACTGGTCGTGTTATAGGTGTGGATATGAATAAAGTATACTGAATATATAAGCGAATAATCAAATTCTTTGGAGCGGTCCTAATAGTCGTGTTCCTAGGACATGCTATCCTTGGCAGAGAAGAATAAGGCCAAGTTTGGTGCCCACAATGTCGAGTTCCTCAGAGCCCGAATCACCGATATCCCTCTGGATAGCAATGTCGCCGATGTTATTATCTCGAACTGCGTAATCAACCTCGTTCCGGAGGACGAAAAGCAGTTAGTCTTCAACGAGATATTTCGCCTGCTCAAACGAGGCGGCCGCGTCGCAGTATCTGATATATTAGCTAAAAAGCCCCTCCCCGAGAAGCTCCGGAAGTGTGCGGCGGCATATGTTGGGTGCGTTGCTGGTGCTAGCTTACTGAGCCAGTATCACAGGTACCTTCGACAAGCTGGTTTTGCAGGTACGTCTGAGGCTCTGCTATGATGGAAACTCGAGCTCAAATCGCTGACCTGGGGCTCCTACAGATGTCCTTATCGAAGATGCTAAGAATAATCTCAATGTGTACATCGACGCCTCTCTAGAAGGGATGAGACAGGGAAAAGATGCTGGGGTTATAGACAAGCAGAAATCACCTTGCTGTGAAGGGGCTTCTACCTTTAGCGCTTCTCCGGTGAAGGCAAGCGGCTGCGGATGCTGCACGACAGTGAAGAACATGGGACAGAACCTCGATCTCTCCGATATGGTAGCTGAACTTGGGCAAATTGACTTGAACGAATGGGTCGGTGAGTGTCGATAATTCTATGGTTCAGATCGCGTCTAAACTAATTGTTTCGGTCAAGGTTCGTACAAAATATTCGCCCTCAAAACTTCGGCGCAAGCAGACGACTATCAACATTGAATGCCCGTCTTTTCGGGTGACGTGCATACCAGGAGTATCATAAGTGAATAAACAGGAAGTCGTACTATCAGCCAGAACTAGAGTAGAAGTAACATGATGCTAATTTCACTCCTAGCTGTACTAGTGGTCGGGTGATTGCCGGATTCACTGAGCATTCTCCAAATATTTCTTAGGAGGCGCCGCCGAGGAAGCACAATATAAAATTAGTATGCTTAATGAATTTTTAAGATAGAGATAAAATACTTCAGAAGTGCATTCTTATTCAGAATCTGGCTGCAATGTCCCGAATCGGCACTAATAGACGGTTAGGGCCCCGCTATAGCACGCAGCGTTGGGCCACTACCTACCGGAGATAGTAAGTAAAAGTATACATGTGTAGAAATAAGGGTGGGAATGACGACGAGTCGGAAGACTTATGTACTACTACAACTCGAAGTACATGTTGATTCAACAAGTTATAGGAGCCTTACAATTGATTGTTACTGTAGTACCATTTCCATTTTTCTAGTCATCCTGAAGTTCTTCAATCGGGTCTTCGTCAAAATCCGGCAGACTTCGAATATCAGTTCTGCCGTCCATCGCTTTCCTCTTTCGTCTATTGTGTCTCCCCTCATTGGTTCTTCTTGAGATATCTGTAATAATTACTCCATGACTGGCGTTTTTACCTGCACCAACTCTTTTTCCTACAAAGGGTTTCGGCATAGTAAAACGAGCGGTACTGCGTGGTGGCTCGTCCGAAAGCCCGATAGTAGCCATATAGTTCGCAGACGAACCTGAAGCTTCCGTCCCTTGGGTTGCTACATGACTTTGCATTGAAGAGTCGGCTGATGTCACATCATTTGTGTGCCGAAAGTCGACGGAAGATTGCTCCGTTCCCTGTGTCGCTACGTGACTGTCCGGAGATGGCTTAGAAAACCCGATATCACTTGTATGCTGGTAATCGGCGGACGACCCATTCGTCTCGCCCGTCTCGATAGCTCTGATGTCCTCGTCCACACTTCCAGATGTTTCGGACGGTCGTAGCTGCACAGCAGCCTGGCGTGCAGCTTGTTTAATCGAATTTATAACAAACTCTTCGCTATCCAAGTCGTCTCCATAGGCAAATTTCATCCATATGGCGTTGAGATCGTCAGACAAATTTGGTTGCTTCCGAGACATATGCGATTTCTCGTTCCTAGACGAGGGCTTGTTTTCCATGCATAAATGAGCTCCCTTAATAATGTTGTCAGTATCTGTTCCAGCCGCCGCTAGTGGCCTAGGCGAGTTGCGGCTTTCGCTAGAAAGATCGAGACTGGGCAGTCGAAGTTGCAAATGCGGCGGCAATGGAATGTTACTTTCTGAATCTGTACTCAAAACGCTATTACACGGGATGTTGGAATCCCCCTTCTCCGATGGCCAACTTTCCCATATTCTCTGTTCTGATTCCTGGGATGACGGAACAGGTCGAGTGGGCTGCTCCACCTCCACCTGCATACTCTGCCCATCATCATCATCAGACCGGGGGGAAGACCATTGCAGAAGAGGAAATTTACTATCCCGGCGTGGTGCTGGCTCGTGGATCACTGAGGAAGAGTAAACCACATTGATGGGCGTCTCCGGTCCGCCGGATGACTGTTTGGGGGCATCACTTAACGCCGTGTTAAGCCCATGGCTGTCATGCTCGCACCTGGAGCGTGTATGATGACTACTTTCCGATGCAAAGTCTTGCTCGACACCATGAGTATAGTGATCAAACTCCTGTGGGTACCGCTTAATGCTTGATTGTGACCCCGTAGCATGGCTTTGCTGTATATCCTGGCTACCGATTCGGATTCTCATGCTAGGTTTTTTCAAAAGTCCCCTGGGCTTGTCTTTACAGACAGCGGCAGGATGTACATACTTCGTAGGTGTTATCTCGGAAGGGCGTGTCCACCTTCTGGTGGCATATATCTGACCCGGAAACGAAATGTCTAGGGGCTCCTGTAGATGCAAACCAGCCCAATCTGACTTCTCGAGCAATCTCCGCCGCTTCTCAAGATCTGTATAACCTGTCGGGTGGGTATTGTTAAGTAGATATGTTGGATTCTCTCGCCTGGCTGCCCCTTGCATGAACCGAAGAGGGGTTGGCTGCTCATCGTGGTACCCTCGAGATGAATGATCGCGTTGCGGAGAAGCTGAAATGGTGTCAGGCGGTAAAAAGGATACGGCGATAGAATGTTGCTGTGTCTGGTTATTAAGCAGATTGGCTCGAGCCTTTGCAAAGTGTTGTTTCTGTCGTGCGATCAGTGCATTGCGCGCTCTACCCCGAGAATGACGAGCAAGGGCCCCCTCGGTCCAATTCATGATTGATATAGATAGGTACTTTCAGAACGGTGCTTGAATGTAATCAATAAATGTCAATAATATCCCTAATACAGATATCTCGTGCCTTTCGTAAACCGTTTGAACATCTTGTATGACAACACTACCTTCATCGACGTGAATGGTAGGATGCAGTACAGATAGTACGATAGAGAAGAAAGGCTCAGTTTAGAAGTTCTTTTCCTAACACAAATGATCCGTCATCTGTACGGCAGGTACGTCTTGTCTGTGCCTTCTAAGGAACACCTCGTAGCCCCGGTTTGACTTCCCAAGGGTGAAACGCTGGGTCTGGGCGCAAACTATTTGAGGAGGAACGCTTTCCCATCGAAACATGATTGGCGTACTGGGTACATACTTGCACGGAATATGCGCCTACCTCCCAAATTATGAATGGACGCAAACACGTGCGGATTGTGCTAAGTCTCAACATTTTGAAAGGCTTGTAAGCTACCTAGCACATAGTAGCAATCAAGACCTGCCTTTTCTATCGGAGGTCTTAGCCTCGTTGGCGCCTTATCATAGCGTGCAATTTCATCCCACCGCTAGACCCGTCACATGCACATGATAGCGGACGCCTCTCCCACACCCTTGAAATCACGCGCACAAGGCTGTCGCCTGACGCACTGCTAGTAGCAGATAACCGAAATGCCTTCAAAGCCGTCAAGACAACTTGCAAACAGTACCAAATTAACAAACAGGGATACGTTGTGAACGTGGCTGTGAGGAGACGGGAGATGGGCCGATGTTAGTGTACCGGCCCTAGTAATCGGTAAGCGAGAGGGTGCTCGATACAACCATCATCCAGGTATCAGAGATATATAATGCACATATTACTCTGGGATCCAATCTTTGACCGTCGAAATGTAGGGGGAAGAGTGGCAGCTTTTTGTAGTGCGGCCAAGTGCGCGCCTGTGCTACGGCAGTACTAATAAGTAAACTGTCATTCATCATACCACCTCCTTGCTGTGGAAGCTGAAAAAGGGGGAGGGGTAGGAATCTGTATGCGGTGTTGCACTGCAGCGCGAATATTCCACGCCCAATGGAACGGTTCGAATTGTCGGCGTTAGCCGTAGGCTGTTATAATATGACTGGCATCGACATCGAGCATGGCCTGCATATGCAGGCTTATTCTAAGACGTGAGCTAGCCAACTAGTATCCCTCACAATGAAAGGGGATTTGACATGAGGGATGTCAGTGCAGTAGAATTACCACCCCTCCCAACATAGTATCTTGGAGATACCCCTTAACGATGCTGGTCAGATATAAACTCTATAGGATGGGGAGCATAAGGATGGGGAGGACTATAGTACCGTACATGTTCTACAGCGATGTCTGGTGAACAACCGAGCAGCTTCTGACAAACGGTGCTTAGTTGGCTACAGCTTGGCAACGATCGAGTTTTCAGCCAATGCCCTGACAACCAATAGGGTGTTCGCGATAACATCGAAATTTTTGAGTGAACAAATACGATAGCGTCACAAATCACCCCGCGATCTGGCTAACTCGCCAATAGTAACCGACACATTGTCCCGTAGGAGGGGGAGGGGAAAACTAAGGGGAAGGGGATGCGACGAGTCCACGCACAAGCAAAATCCAAAACTATGGATGGGGTGGATGAGGGGGATCTTGAGTAAGCCAGAATAAGTTAACCTACCAGTAGGATATCCGTATTGTCCTACGACCAAACAAATGTATCATCTCTCAGAATTAAATATGGCTGTCACCCCATCCCCATTTTTAGGAATCTAGTATAAGTTCCTGCCCTCTCCGACTCGTGGCCGAGGCACAGTCGACCCTGGCAACTTTGGGGGCGAATTAATTTCGTGGGGTTGGATTATTATACCGTGTCAGATTCGGGAGGAAACGTACAACAATGGCAAATCGAAGTGGTCCCAAGAAATCGAGGAGAGTGATAGAGAGGGCTGATCGCTTCAAATCCTGTGTCGTATTGTTACTAGTCACTACACTTGTATACTAGCGAATGTAGAAATAAGACAAGTCGAAAATGATACAGTGCGTCTGCCTACTACGGGCGACGCGGAATGAGAGACCGAGGCACTAAATCATGAAACATCCAACACTCAATCCAGCATCAACTATCTACAGTACAGGCTACATATCTGCACGCTAAGTAGATGTGTGTTTGAGCTTAGAGCGCTACTACCCGCAATTTGATCTGCAGGTACTTAAACTTAGGAGATTCAATTTGCCAAAAGAAATTGCCCAATGAATCGACAAGTACCTCAGCTCTGACTCGAAGAATCGCCGAATCACGGAGCTGGCTCCCGGACTCTGACAAGACTACATGCCTACGGGTTACACATCCCCCAATCGTCAAGGCCAACGAACATTGTATGTAGCCTAAATGGTTTAGTTGATAATGACCTGTTCTTTTCTTTAAAGCCAGTTACGCATATTTACACTGTAAGAGAAGCTATCATCAAACGTCCACATACCTACCATAGGAGCAATGCATGTAACATAGAAAAAGTCTTCTTATACATGGTAGTAGTAGTTGTGGGTATAACGCGTAAATGGCCGCACATTTTGGTGGTGCGCAAGATATATGCATCAGGACTAGATAATCTTTTATAACTTTTGCCCGGCGCCGAGGCAGCAGCCCAGCCTTGCCATTGCCGGTAACTAAGGTAAGCACCTTTCCGCTCCACGTTACCTACCCATTGACATACCTAGAGTTCCATGGCCGATCTCCACAGTATTGCGCACGGCAGAAAACTATGGGGGTTCTAGCCATTTTACCCCGAGAGGCCAGCATTAACACGATCATATTGGAACTTTGTGGTCTCATGAATCTGTTTAGATCTACAAAACCCAATAATACCGTGCGTTTCTCATTTCCTAGTTCTTGAAAATACGCGCGTATAGTCGCTAGGTAGCGACGACGCCAGTTGAGCTAGTGCCCAAAAATGGAGACCCCTAAGAGCATCATCCCAGAGTCGCAGTCGCGTTCCTGGATATGCACCACAATTTTCCTCCCACCGCAGCTTCAATACATGCAATGGTGAGTCGGTAAGCGACTTTTTACGGAACGGATGGACTCTAGACCTGCAAATCAATATAAGGGCGCTGCAGGGGCCTCTATTCCTGCTTTGGGTGGCGCAGAGAAAATAAACTACCTTGCATGCTTAAACATATCCTTACAGGCATGGCAATGGGTTTCCGGGAACTATAACTGTTTGGGAATTTATAGAATAACCATTTCGTGGTTGGTGTTATGTTATGAATTCTCCGTATCAGCCTGGTTTCGTTCGTGATAGGGCGCACAGGGCAGAAGAAGGCTTGGTGAGACAAGGATATTGACCATCTGGACACTATCAGCACTTCCGCACAAAGCCCGTATATGCGCGAGTTTCGACCTTCGATCACAAGCAAACTATATGACGTCTCTTACTGTTCAAACAGCCGACATTAACCTTATGCTCCTTCCAGAGCATATCGTCACAGTTGAGCAATCTGCGATTATGAGAACAGTGACGACATTGGCAATAGAGGGCATCACCAACCAGTCTCAAAGGGGAATGAAAGGGGGCAACGGGCATGGGATGGTTTGGGCAACATCGTCAGAGTGCATGTGTTACGCTGAAAGAAAGGGTAAAAACGGCCAATATACGGCAACGCGGACAAACTAACCCCACTTGAATGCCCCACTCAAGGCCCCCCAAACTCTCGTGGACGCCGCCGGTCGTCTAGAACTTGAGCCCTTTGTGCATACACATCAGAGTTGGAGATCGTGGTTGGCCGAGGGGTGGGGCTGAGCACGCCGAAGGCCTACTTTGGTCGCTACTTGGAGTTCCAGAAGGAAGGAAGTAGTTTGTTATAGCGCTGTGCAGCACGGTCTACTGGCACAGGTATCTCGCCACCTGAGTAGCGTCGTGTAGGTACAACGGTGGGATCCCTTGACGTAGGTAGCAAGAACAATATAGTACTTTGGTTCAACCCACAACGTATGTACAGACGTATGCAGAGGCACATGCGGTGCACTACCTACCCTTACAGGCCGCAAACCAGGTCCTCCTTCTACTACCTGTAGGTACTATTACTCCCTACTCCTGCTTTAATCGAACTATGTACTACATAGTATGTAATACCAGAAAGTAAAGTTGCTCTTATCTCTGCACGCTGACTGGTCCAATCAGACACAAGCCATTTCACCTGGAGACAGAGCCTACAGTACCCAGCTTATTTATTCACAAAGCGACCGCCAGACAACGGCCGATCTATGTTAAAAGGCCTCAGCTCCCCCGCCGCACCCAGTCACCTCCCTGCCTCACTTCTTCACCTTTGCATTCTTATCAATCTCACAACCGTTGTGATTGAATTTTGAAGGCGTTAGCTACTATTGCTTTTACCTCTGCGTAATTCTTCTGAAATACCCTTAGACCGATTCTTTTGCCGCTCGCAACATACACAACCCAAATCGCAAAAATGGTACGCCTCCCTGCAGCATCCAGCACCCCACCAAAGGAGTCCCTGTGTCTCCTTCAGCCAATTACCCCTCACCTTTACGAGACGATTTGCTAACAGAATCCTTCCTTACCGGCAAACAGGCCACCAGTCAATATGTCTCGTACACTGAGAATGTGAGCCTCACTCCCCCAAACGATCGCTTCCAGCCGGCTTCTAGAAGGCCTCGTCGGACGGTGACGACAAGGCGACGTGGGGACAATATGCTGACCTAAACTTTGTCACAGCTTCTCAAGTACATGAGCCTCGACCAGAAGGGAAGCGCTATGGCGGAGTACATCTGGATTGATGCACATGGACACGTACGATCCAAGAGCAAAGTATGTTTCTAAAATTTTTCTTTAATCGTTATCTCTGTCGAATCGCCGATTTCCATTACTCGATCGCCTCGTGTCAACACTGGACCCATGCCATCCTATCCATGTCAGTTCGACAACTCCCGGCCTCATGGGTGCTACCTATATATATAGTATGGGGACCACGAGCCGCTAGACCCTCTAAGCCGAAAACCCCCCCACAGCCAGGCCCAACCAGGACGCGCAATTCGAATTAAGGGTCCGCTGCGCCGCCACTGGCTGAGATCTCTGTCTGGGAAAGATGTGACAAGCAATTCGGCTTCGTTTGGCACTCAGAACCGAAAACGGTCGGGAAAATGCATGGATGACTCCGGTTTCGCCCGCTTGGCGATATGTGCCACTACACCCACACTTCATCGTCCCACGTGCCTTCCCCCTTCTGCCCCTAGAAGCGCCCTGAGACTACCAAGAACTCGTGTCATACAGATAGTGCAGCCCGAGGCAAGTGGGCTCGTTCACGTCATACAGCCCCAATGAATATCGCCAAGTGGTGTTTCCATTGGGTCGCGGACGACTACCGGGATCGAGGAGAACAATGTGGCGCGTTTTGCTACTTTGCCATTTTGAGGCTACGATGACGGCTAACATGAAGTCATTTTACGTAGACCATCACCAAGCAGCAGATGCCCAAAGATGGCAGCGCTCTCAAGCCTGAAGATCTCCCCGTCTGGAACTTCGATGGTTCCTCTACTGAGCAGGCTCCGGGTGACAACTCCGATGTCTACCTTAGACCCGTCGCTGTCTTCCCTGACCCCATGCGTGGTGCTCCCAACATCCTAGTTCTTGCCGAATGCTGGAACGCAGATGGCACTCCCAACAAATACAACCACCGCCATGAGTGCGCTAAGCTGATGGAGGCCCATGCCGAGCACGAGCCTTGGTTCGGTCTAGAGCAGGAGTACACCCTGTTTGATATGGAGGACAGACCCTATGGCTGGCCCAAGAACGGTTTCCCTGCTCCTCAGGGTCCTTACTATTGCGGTGTTGGCGCTGGTCGCGTAATGTGCAGAGACATCGTTGACGCACACTACAAGGCTTGTCTATATGCCGGCATCAAGATCTCGGGTACCAACGCTGAGGTCATGCCTGCTCAGTGGGAGTTCCAGGTCGGCCCCTGCCTCGGCATCGAGATGGGTGATCACCTGTGGATGGCCCGTTTCCTTCTCCACCGCGTTGCCGAGGAATTCGGTGCCAAGATCTCAGTCCAGCCTAAGCCCATCCCTGGTGACTGGAACGGCGCCGGTCTGCACACCAACTTCTCCACCAAGGAGATGCGTGTTGAGGGTGGCATGGTATGTCATTGAATTCATTCCCCTTCTTCATTTGCCTCCTGCTAACCTTGCTTCAGAAACACATCGAGGCCGCTATCAAGAAGCTTGAGGGCCGCCACGAGGAGCACATCGCTGTCTACGGTGAGGGTAACGAGCTACGTCTCACCGGCAGACATGAGACGGGCGCTATCGACCAGTTCAGCTTCGGCGTCGCCAACCGTGGTGCCTCGATCCGTATCCCCAGAGAATGTGCTGCCAAGGGTTACGGTTACTTCGAGGACCGCCGACCCGCCTCTAACGCAGACCCTTACCAGATCACTGGTATTATGATGTAAGTTGCGCCTACAACGAGGTCCCATGTGAAAAACAGTTACTAATGCGCTTTCTCTAGGGAAACTGTCTTCGGTCCGGTGAAGGAGTAAAATGGTTTATACCCTGTCATTGATAAATAATATGCTTTCTCCCTAATTGTTACTGCATGAAAGTTCAGCCTGTGTGTTATGAATTGTTATGAATATATGGATACCCAAACCAAATACAGTTCTCGCATGCTCTCGTGAAGGTGACTGTATCTCAGAAATCGCTAAATACTTCATAAAGAGGTATGGAACATGTGCGGGGCATCCTGTGTAGGGGTGAGGCCGCGCGCCCACTCACGAACTCCGTCTCCTGATACTAAAGATAGAGTGGGTTCAACGCCGAGCTGGAGCATAATAACCCCGCCACAATTACATCACTGCCAAAATACACCTAACCTAGATTGTACAAGGAGCTACCTATGTATGTGAAGCAGGATATCTAAGATATGTTTCCGAGAGTTGTGCTTACGTATATAAGTACAACTACCGAGTTATGGATTATCTATTGTCCCCAAGATAGGTAGGGCCATTAGAGGTATGCGTAGAGAGGTCTATTATATGCCTAGTCTATACTAAAGGGGGGTGTTAAGCTACTGTAAATAGATAAAGGCCTAGCCAAGGGCTCAGTTCTTCGTACCTTTGTGGCGCTGGAGCGCAACTAGGGCCTTGCTATTCTCGTATCTACTTTGTGTCCTACTGCGTTGCGCTACGTTTCGTTGTGTTGCGCTGGGCTGCACTATGTGGCGTTGCGTCGTGTTCGTGCTGTAGGTTACGTTTCATTTCGTTTTATGATCTTGTGGTATGGTTGTGGTGTTCTATTCATTCTACGTGTTTATCCTACTGCCTTACTTACTCTCTTCCTATCTCCGGTATGCATGCACGAATGCGCAAGGGTTACTTATCCAACAGTATTACAGTAATGCGCACGATGTAACAGTCTGCCAGAGAGGCTAGTTATAAGTGTGGAGTTGGGTTCGATTCCTAACAGCGCTAATGATTTTCTGCGCTTCGCTTTCTTATTTCACGACTCCTACTTACTTAACCTACTAACCCTACCTACATACATACATGAATGTTACTCTGAACTTTAATTTAACCTAGGCATCTACATACATATTTATGCTGTGCATGTATGTTTATACTTAGCTTTCAGCGCCGTTTTTACCTTGCCGAGGCTTACGTATCCATGCACGTACGTTTATAGCTTTCAGCACCGTTGACTTCCACCGGGTGAGCATGAACTCCGCCGATCATGTACCACCCCAACATTCCTTCGCGCAATCCTTCTAGCCACGGAGCTGGGAGCAAGTTACATGGATATTATATAGAGACTCAGTGAAAAGTGTATGTATCTACATAGGGCTGTGAAACTGTACGTCAGATAAGCCAATCAGGTGGCGCACGTGGTAAGGGGATCGGCGCCGAATTATCATCTAAGTATAGTACCGTGCGTGTGTAGTACGCCTTGCAAGGAAGGAAAAGTTCAGTTCCTTGAGTCTGGAAACTCTTATCCGGATTCTCGTTGCTGATCCAGCTCTGACTGATATTACTGTGTATGTATGTAGGTCAGGGCTGAGACGATTGATCTTACTTCACGCTACTCTATGTATGTAGCTTACTTAAGGATGAGATATGTCATCCCCGCGGCTATCAAGTTTGTAAAACCAATCATGTCCTTTTATGTTCTCTTCTCTTATACTGCTTACATGTTTATAGAATGTGGGACTACCTAACTTTATTTCCCTAAAGCGAACGACACGAAGGTGCTTATATTCTTCTTTCCGGAAACCCTATCTCAGAGGGCGAGTACAAGTATAGAAGATGAATGAGAGTACTTGCCGATGAGGCAGCATCACCGAGTTTGACAGTCATTACCGATATACAGACGAAAGTACGACGTTGATTACTGCCTGCTCTGCCTATCTAGCATAACCTAACCCAGCGGAACACAACACAACGGATCGTCAAGCAATCAAACAGATATCCAGACATAAACCATTAGGCAGTGAACTGGGTTAGGCAGGTAGTAACTGGCCGCCATGTCGTACTACCCGCCCTCAACCGTCATCCCCATATACTCCGTGTATATGGGCGTCGCCATCTTCCTCACAACCCTGCGTTTCTGGGTTCGTCTCTCATACGCGCGGACGAAGCTAGGCATGGACGACTACCTCCTGCTCTTCGGTCTCTTGGTCGCTATAGCATGCAACGCGATCCAATACTACAACTCACTCAAGGGAACCGGCGGTGAAGCGATAAAGGACCCAAACGAACGCACGCTATCCGTCATCGTGGCACATAAAGTCGATTGGGCAATGATCGTTATCGAAAAGGCCTCCTTCGGCGCAGTCAAACTTTCCATCCTCTTCTTCTACCGTCGCATCTTCGGCGTATGGGATAGCTTTAGGACTGCCAATAATTTCCTCCTTTGGATTGTAGGGATCTGGACGGTGGTGTTCACATTAGCGGATGTGTTGATCTGTGGTGCGCATCCGGAGCTGATTTGGGGCTTCGATCAGTCTGTTGCCCTCCGCCGCTGCGGGAATAGGGGCGCGCTGCTGCTGGCGTTTAGCGTTACTAGCGTTGTGACGGATTTGCCGGTTCTAGGTCTGCCGTTCTTTTATATCGGACGTTTGCAGATGCCTAGGGGGAAGAAGTGGGCTACGAGTTTTGTGTTTTTGCTTGGGGCTGTGTAAGTTTTGCCTTGTCTTGCCTTGCCTTGCCTTATCCCCCTTCTTCTAGTTCTCTCTTATACAGATCTGGGAGTGCCCCTATATGCTACTGAACCCCCGTTCTCACTTATTCTCTTGTATCTCGCCCTATAGTCTACTCGCCTTTCGCTAACGTAAATCCATACAGATCCACAGGCGCAAGCATCCTCCGCCTCATCTTCCTCATCGTCTCCTACCCCGTCGGCCGTCTCAACTTCGCCTACACGCCGCCTCCAGACGACGAGACGCCGCTCGTGCTCAAGATCTTCAACCCGACCTTCTGGGCGCTGACGGAACTCTGGCTCGGCGTCTGGGCCGCCAATCTCCCGCCCTGCGCACCTTTACTCCGCAGTATCAACGTCAGCTTTGATAGGTATTTTGTCAACACCTCAAAGGTGATTAGTAGCGTGTATAGACGTACCTGGTCGAAGAAGTCGTCTACTACATCTGAGGAGCTAGTGAAGAAGGATGGGGTTGGAGGGCATCATGTTGTTGTGGAGAAGCGGGTTGAGAATGTAAGTGGGAGTTATCTCGCTCCCTCCTATGGGTCGGGGCGGTACGGTCGCGGCCACGGCCACGGTCACGGTCCGGGTCACATGTTGAGTACGAATACGAGCACTGCCAGCACTCTGATGACGACGACGGCGACGATAAATCATGAACCTGAACATCGTCTGCCGAGCCGCGATACTACACCTCTGGTTCTTGAAACCGGCGGCGGTAGCGATACGGATACGGATAGGGGTAGAGAATCCAGTATCACTTCTGAGCAACCGCCTAGGCTTGACCCGTTAGAGTGGACGGGTACGGGACATCTGTCGATGCTTAGTCGGTTCCCGTCATCTTCGGAGTCTGTGAATTGGACTTCGCTAGGTTGATGAATGGCGCAGATTAGGTAAATAGGAAAGACGAAGCGAAGGAGGAGGAAGAAGAAGAAGGGAGTTTTGGGTTTTAGTTGCGTAGGATACCCCTTCATTGATGTTTATTGCTTTCCGGGCGTACTATCTGGCGGGCGGCCTGGGAGTTGGGGATAATTATGACTATATTGAACGCTCTGAAAGGCGCATACAGAAGACGGAAATTCTTCCGTTACAGTTCACTGCGAACTTTCCCAAAATATATAATACTTGTTATCCTCATCTACATCCCTCACTGAGGATGCCGTCAGACGGTTGTCGAGGGTTACGGGCCCGGAGCCTTAATGTTTAAGTAAAGAACAAGATCTTATTTGGCAATGGGGGCTTCTCTCGAGTGTCATAAATCTGTCCCTTTTTAGATAAACGTAAGCGTATAATGGCTTTTATAACTCCGGAAGGGATGCGGTTCTCCACTCTGCAGCATGTCTTCGGCCGGCCTTCCTCATGTGTGTGGAAAATACACATCAACCCTCTTTCTAGTAGGTTTAATTATTGTCCGGGTCCTTAGGTGCCTCAGACAAAGTAGATGCCATATTAACACTTATGGCGTGGGCAATCTCCGAACCACCTTGTTCATAGTAAGTTTTCTAGTTTTCATAAACGCGACTGATTACTGGCACTCATGATGCCGGCACAAGGTATGGCTATCCAAAGTATCCTCCGTCAGCAACTCAAATTGAAATGAGTACAATACTTTAGTTCCGGTTGTGGTACGCACCACTTCTAAAGCTCACAAGTGAGGGTTCAGATCGCTTGGGTGCTAGAAAGAAAGCAGGCGGTGCCTTGCTCCCCAGCTAGGTTATAGATGAAGCAACTTAAATGGACCATCTAAAAGACAACCTACTTCTGCAGTCTCCATATGTATAATGTTTGCAATATATTTCTCCTTACCACACGTAGCCTTCGTAGATCCGGGTGTTGACCGCAAGGAGTATCGAGCAATTTGAATAGACCCTCTTGCCTGGACGAACAGAAGGTTACGCCGATCATCATAGGGTACCTCACACATTCTTCATTGCGTGACCTCTCCGAAGAAACCCTCACGAGGTGAATGATCGGCGAAGGTCCTCAATACGAAAATTTTTACGACGTGAGGAGCTGGAAAGATATTTCATGATTAGAGACACGGCATTGCGATATACTCAGAGCGTATGCATTATTGCCCCTACGTTGGGACTAATTAGTGTAGAGGTTTCTAAGCAAACTTGTCCAACACTCTGTTTTCTCTGTGCTACAATTATCTGTCGACTATGCATAACCTTCTGTGTGTGCATAGCCCTCTCGAATTGGTGCCCGCTGTGTGTGGTCTGTGTAGTCTGTGCTGCGTGGGTTCGTCGACCAAGCATACACTAGCCAGTCAGTTAATATACACCTCTTCTAATCAGGGTTTTTACGTTATTAATTTGTGTTAGACATGGATGAAGTGGCTTCACTCCATTTCCGTGACATAGAAGCGCTTAAAAAGAGAGCTATCTGCCCAACCTGTTGTTGTCCCAGGCCCCGCCCCTTGCCCGTCGTAATCCCGCCGTCCTCGCGTTCGGAACCGGACACCAGTCGGGGGACCGGGCTCTAACACGCTAAAGCAGTCCCGGTAAGCATCCTTAAATGGGTGTCCCAGTTACGGCATGTATGCCGTACAAGGCCATTCATACCTGTACAGGTCATTATGTTAAGTCATATACGGCTTAGTCATACACTACTAATTGGGCTCACCGCCTTTGCATGTGGCAGAGTAGGTCCATATAGTTATAACCAGAATAACTACATATATAGATCGTTGAGAGACGTAATGCTAGGGATGATGCCGTTTGGGAGCGGCGCGGGAGCCAGGGAAGATGTGTTTCACACAGGCCGCAAACTGCACCTCCGTGACTGTCTTAATCCAGACCCTCTTAGCCCATGCGCTTGCTGTTAAGAGTCTCTGCTTTATAAAAGCCTTTTTACAATGTTATAGTTTTCCATGTTATAAAAAAAAATACATTAATAAGATGCTATTATTAGCTGTTTATACATGCAATATTTAAGCCCACATAGGCTTTAATTAATATTTGTTAAGTTTTTATATATATATATATTTATTTAGAACTTATAGAAACACTTATTTGTATCTTGTTGTATGCTTATTCATAGCCTTTTATGTCCGTTATTCATCCGATAAGTACACCTCTATATGACTTATTGACTGAAGTTAAGCTACCCTTTTGAATTTCATGCGGGATCTCTACTAGTAGAATCACGCTGTTCGCCCTCAGCGCCGCTACAATATTAGCACCGAAGGAGACACCCGGTTTTTGGGTGGGAGGGAACATGTCCGCGAACTGTACCTACTCAGCTGTCCCATTTCATAGCCTGCACAATGGCAGGGACGCCATCTCTCTTAGCCCCAATATTTTTCAACTCCTTCATCGCCTGACAATGACAATGCGGCTTCTAGTTCTTGATATATAATTACACTCTTGTTCGACTCGAATTAGTCGCGTCATCAACAGGCCAAACGTGTGCATGGTGTCCGGCCGCCACTCTTGCCGATCACTCTGCCGAGAAGAAGCCCCCGTTCAAGAAACAAATGATAGAAGAAGAAGGTAGAAAGGCCACTTGCACCTCCTGCGCCGAAAGTGACAGAGAGCAAACTGTCGTAGCCGGGAATTTCTGCGAGCACATCGAATCGATTGGGATAGTTGGCTTTGCCGAAAGGGTGGTTCTCTGTCAGGCACGCTCCCTGACCTGGTGTTGTAGACGTGATACCTGAGTAGTACCTGGGGGTGCCGCACGCCCGCGGGTAGCTACACAACTTCATCTCAATACAATAGCAGTCTCTTGACTTTCACTACATGACGATAGCGTCCTCCATACGTGCAATGGAACCGGGAAACCCGGATCCACTACCGTGACATGCCAACATGTATCAGAGCAGGTAAGTTACAGTAGCTGCAACCAGTTACGAGGTCGACTGGCATCCATACTCCAGAGATTCCGCGTATATAAGACAGATATTTCGCATTGGGATATTAACTGTCTGTAAATTTTCCGATTGCAGTCATATCTAGTCCTCCAACCAAAGCCCCGACACATGCTACCTTCACACTTACCACTCTGTTCTTCGAAGTTGTCCAGACAATGGCAAGCACTGAAATTGAGCCACTCAGAGACGCCTGTGAGTTCCGCACAATAACGGGACTGATAGAGTAAAGCAGCCAGTCAAGACCTACGACTGCGGTCAGAAAACTTGCAAATATTCTAGTTCTTACTAGCCTCTAAAATAGGTATGTAGGTGAGCTCTGATATCTTAAAAATTAGTTCCTGGCCTAATATACACCAGGCATTCGAAGTGTGCAATACTTAGTGGGCATTTGCGGAATCCATATGTTCCGGATAGGGTGGTTATTCCATATGCTATCTAAATTTTGCCAAATAGAACGGTCCTCTTGCAATTTGGGTGGCCGATGAAAGCAATTTACCTATTGCCCCGTCTTTAATAGAAACTCACAAATCTTTGATATACTGTAGAAGTCGTTATCACGATCTGCATAGTGCATGCCTTCCTTAGTCCAACCTGGGGTACCCTCCTTCCAACCAAGCTCTTCGCCTTCTCGTTTAGAGGAGTCAAAATCGATAATGATAGGATCATCACCATCCATCATTATGTTAGGTAGATTTAAATCGTTGTGTATGAAGCCTAACGTGTGCAAATGGCGAACTCCACTTTCAACACCCGCAATGCAGTGATCAATGTCGAGATAGTCTCTCATCTTCAGCCTTTGAGCGAGAGTCATGGGAAGCTCCGCAAAACAGAGACCTTTTACCGCTCCGTTTTCCACGACATATCCCAGATATTTCACGATGTTTGGGTGCGGATGGGCCATGAGAACCTGGCATACTTCCGCTTCAGCTAAAAGCTGGCTGCCGAGTTAGGAGGATGTTGCAGGGTCATAACCCAGGAGACTTGGCCTTGTTACGTAGGTGTTCGGAGGCAGCGGTTGAGGCGCTCGTGTCAATTTTGGATCCCAAACGGGCCAAATATTATCTGCTGGGATTTCGATGAGGCTGGCTTCGCTGAGGTTGATTTGTGAGTGGGGTCGGAGGCCTTGTGAATAATGATGTTTGTGTGGTCGAATTCGTAGTCACCCTTCTTCTCAACGAAGACTTCGGCTTGCTCGATGATTTCCATTATGTAGGCGGGAATGGCGCATAGCTAAACATGGTCGAAGGAAGAGCGATTGTCACTAGGGGATACGAGAATTCCCACAGGCAGACCTTAAGAACTTGGCCCCACCCGGGGCACCCCGTTAAGCTTGGGGGATGCCTTGGTTGGTCTGTTGAGTTCAACAAATAGGGATAATTTATAATATGTGTTTCGTGTAACACTACATAGGCCGCAAACTGCACCTCCGTGACCTGTGCAGGAGGTAAGTTGTATTTGCTTTGGGCTCGAGTCGGTGTTGTTGCTTATCCGCACAGGTTTGCGACGGGAGGGGGTTCGAGGTATTTCTGTTATATTGTCTGCTCCTAACGGTCTGTTCTCGAAAAAGGAGGTTTTGACTGTCAGAGGTGGGAGTCACAGAGTGAGAGGAGCAGTATCGTAACGTTAGGTCTATTCTAGTATATAGAAAAAACCTGCCCTCCCTCTTACATGAATGATGGTTGTATATACGTGAGACGGCACATACTAGGTAATCCAAGCTAACAACCCTCCACCAGTACACAACATGCTCTTCACCAAATTGCGCCAGATCTCATTTCTTCAAGGGTAATATCATCAGCACGTCAATTTGCCGGAACGCTTACCGCTCAACAACTAACAGACAATGTCCAGCCCTCGCGATAGCCAACTTAAACCTACAAAAACGCCAACCTTATCGAATCGAGTGATTTAAACACCAATGAGAAGAAGTCAAAGGTCAAGTATTAGTCTTTCCTCTTTATCCCCTAACCCTATCCCTCTCCCTAATGGCGCCGTCATTAGTCCCGTATTAAACTTGTAAACCCTTCAGCAGGAGGCTGCAACCAGTTCCGCTTATCATACTTAGTCCCCTCTCCCTCGATGACGTGGAAGGTATATATTATGCGGCCCTTCTTACTCGTATTCCGCTCACTCTTATGCAGCAAATTTCCATGTATGAGGACAAGCGAACCAGCCTTGACCTCACCCATGACGTACTGCCCCTCTTCACCTCCTTTCTTCTTATCCTCACCATACTCCTCTCCGACAGGGAACTGCGGACCCGTATTATTCACGAACTCAGTTCCAGTTTTGCCGTTACTAGCGCGCACGAAGCGCTGCTTCACGGGCGCCCACCGATGGCTGCCGGGCAAGAAGCTCAGACACCCGTTCTCGGCCGTCGCGTCCTCAAGCGCGTACCAGAACCCCATGGCGCTCGGCGGATCCGTGTACAAGAACGTGCTATCCTGGTGAGGCGGCACCGCACCACCGATCTCGGGCTGTTTGCAAATGACCATGGACTGCAGACATCTCGGGTCTCGGAACCCGAGGGCGCGAGCCACGGCCGCGGGGTGCGACTCCTTGTGGCCCGCCACCACGCTCCCCGTGCTCGTGCCGGCGCCCAGTAGGTCCGGGTTCAAGGCGGGGTTAAGCAGCGCGGCGAAGGGGGGTGATAGGGCGTGTAGGTAGTGGCCGATCTTGTTGATGGCTTGTGCTTTGGGCTTTAGAAGTTCTCCTGTAGGAGAGAAGGCATCTTCTTCGAAGAAGAACCGGATCTTGTCACCTGAGGATAGGAAGTAGTCGTCTCCTACGTGGTCGGACTTCTCGCCTGTGCTGAACTTCGTCATTGGGTGATCGGACAGGGAGAATGATTCAAGCAACGAGTGCGTTTCGTCTAGCAGTGCTTGTACAGTCGTTGGTGGTAACGCGCCGGGGATGATGAGGTAGCCATCGCGGTTGAAGTCTGCGAGTTGAGACGGCGTGAGGCCGCCCGTCAACGCGGGTTCAGACGGCATTGCCACTTGTAAAGATCAGTTTGCTTTATACGAGGTGTCTTGGAATGTGAAAATTGCGTTAGTATCTATAGAATCTTGATTTCTAGGAGATATATCGAGGTATGTTCTTATTTATATCATTGAAGCTACCAGTGCACAGATGGAGGGGTAGTTTATGGTGGGGGCCAGACAGAGTTATGTAATGACATGGGAACTTACCCGATGAGGAAGGGACGTGTAACAAGCACTGTATTTCGGGGCTTCTTGGCAAGGATCTTGCACTTCAACCTCCATCTCGAGGTAACAACATCAATCAATATCAAACCGTTGCGAGCTTAACATCCGGGTCCAAGCATAGTGGGGTCTTTTCTTGTGCTATACCATAGCTCGACTGTCCCGGCCCCGGCGAAATTGCTAAGAGCATGTTGACAGCTCCAACGGGCATATTAAGATAGGTGCTGTAGCGTGAGTTCCGTCGGTTAACGTCGGTGGCCATAGGGGGCGGAATTGTATCCATGTTATAGACTTATAAGTTGAAAGCACTAAGCCCTTGGTAGGATAGAGCAATGCTCTCATGAACCGAACGCCGGTGAGAATATTCGATAAGGTCAGGAATAGGAGCCGAAGCTGGGCCGTCCAATAAACGGGATTCGGAAATGAGACGTTGAGAGGATTGGAGATGCCAATAAAAAGTAAATATGATACTGCCGTTACCGAAATACCCAAAAACACAAATAGCAAATTTGTCGACGACTTGGCAGTTGCACGCAAAGTACCAACAGATAAGGCAACAGCAATAGTAGGGCGGAGAAAGGGTACGTACCAAAACATTCGACGTAAGCCGTGCGGCTCTGAACCCGTTAGCATCAAATGAGGCAATTGTCAATTGTCAAAGCTGTTGCATGAGCCGCCAAGGCTTGTGGTCTAATATCGTGTATGCAGCCTTTACCAGACCCTTGTTCTTTTAGATAGCGGCAGCGGCTTTTATGATAGCGTCGGAGAAGATACTTTGGTGGTCTTCAGTGATCGCGAGCACACAAGTTCGAATTGCTTAAAAAAATTCAGTTTAGTCTGCCCTATCTAGGCCGATATCCCGTCCTGTTGTGCTCCCCATGATAGTACTTAGTTGTTGAGTGAATGAAATTCTAGAGTGCGTGCATACTTGATGAAGTAAGGAGAACCGATCGTCTGGAGTCGTCGAGACGATCTGGAGTGAAGACAGGGAAGCGGGTCAACTAAGATTGTATAGAACTTTTTTTACTTGAGCTACTTTAAATATCTTCATAGCTGTTTTGATAATATGATTGATAGACGTTTAGGCGGCTAACGGCAGCTTTATTCTTCTTGTCACGCGAAAGCGTCTCTTAGAAAAGTGGAAGGAATATTTTCCTAGACTCACATATCAAGAAGACTCATCGAAGTCGTGCTCTCCGGACGGTGGTAAGGTAGCTAGCTTTTCGATGCATGCAAGGGCTTGATAACATCGATATGGCCTCTATGATAGAATCACAACGGTGTTGATAGCTAGTCTGGGTAGTTTAGAGGTAACGACAAGCGCGAGACTAATTAGTTCCTCATGAGGGCAAATAAAACACTATGCGGGAACCAGACGAAGTAAGCGCATCACCCAGCGTTCCCGTGGCACTTCTAAGAAGGTAGAATCGGCACCTGAACAGAAAGGGGGAGTTACAGAAAGTCTAATCCAATGAATCTTGTATATAAAAGATTTTATGTTCTACACGTGTCTTCTTCTCCTCTTTTCTTCACGTAGCCGCAAAGTATTAACAGAATAACTAAAGCAACAGTGGAGAGAATAGGGCTACAAAAAAGTAAATAACAACAACTATAATGACGATTATAATAATAACAAAAACGATACAAAATGCGCGTCCTATCGCTTTTTCTCCTCGTCTCCAGTGTCCTCTCCACTGGCCTAAATCCCAAAGCCTGGGCATTCAACGAAGACGAGGCGGAACTCATCACGAAGAAGTATCCAACGACAACAACCAAAATATCACACCTACTGCCACTATCACCACCGCCACCACCACAACCGCCACAACTGGCCTGTACACCCTGTAATACAGAATGTCCTTCTCCTCCACCACTTTCTCCTCCTTCTTTATTTTCATCCTTTTACTCTTTTTGCCGCTTCTTTCTCCCCGATTCATGGACCAAAGCCCTGGTAGCGGTGCTATAGGAACTCGCTATCTTAGTGTTCTTCCCGTTGCTGCTCCTAAGTCTTCTCCTGGAGGCGCCGGGCGTAAATTCAAAGGCCGTTATAACGATGACTGTTGCCCTGTTCGGAATCTTGCTCGGGCTGATAGAGGTGGAAATTGTTCTTCTTCGATGGCTACAGAGAAATTTGGCGAGGGAGCTTGAGTTGGTGGAGCGCGTGTTGGAAAGGGTTCTGTGATGACGATGGGTATTTAGTGTGCGGTAGGAGGTACCAGGGAGCTGGAGAGCTTAGAGGGTCTCTTTTCACCAGGTTAGAATTCTTAAGAGTTGAAGGAGTGGGTTGTATGAGAGAGATTTGGTAAGTATAATTATTATAGCTTGGAAGCAGTTGCTTTTCTATATTTACTAGGTCCTGCCGTGGGGAATATATCAACACCTGAGCTGGTAAAAAAACGATCCTTTAAGTAAGGCTTCTGCTATCTGCTCACTTAACAGGTTAATATCTGGGAATAGATGAGAATGGCTGTATTGTTGCCAGAGCTTAACTACAATCATCTACCTACCCTAGCGTCTTGCTTTAGTAAGGGCAAATAGAAAGGTGATCGAAGGCAAGTAAGTTGTCGTTGTGAGTTCTTGTCAATACTCCCTGTTATCGATGGCTCCGTTTTTGTTTGCGTGTGTAGTTAGTCTGTCAGTGTCTCTCTAACGTATCATCTTGGCTTGTGGTAGGAGATCTGGGAGAGCTAGTTCCCTGAGAGCGATCTTCGAAGGGATGAAGCTCGGGAGACATTCCCTAGGTTTGGAGTTCTCCCATTACTACGAGGCTGATCTTTGCTTGGATTGTACTCTGCCAGTAGTTGTGTGTACTATGTTGAAACGGCCAAGAACGATAATTTAGCCTTCCCTCGATGACAACGTGTTTGGTTCTTACAGGATGTTGCTACATATCAGCTCGCCGATGACGTTTAATGTAAGGCACAGTATCGCGATAGGGAATCCGACAAGGAGTGCATAATGTTGGATGACAGGGCGCGTGTAAGCTCTCCACCAGAAGATCGCGTGAATCCAGATTTTGCGTACGCTCACAACCTCTAGTCGATCGATTTCGATTAAATTATCTCGTAAGAGCAAATTGTGCACCAATCCCGTACATAGAGAATTATTAACCGGGCACCCATAAAATTACTAGCAGGCACCCATACAGCCGGCAACGGGCCGTAAATTTTTCTAACAGCTGTTTGACAGATAATAATAGCCCCACAAAGTGTAAATCACCTCGCGCCCTCACGAAGGTTCTACAATCTACTTCTGGCGCCGCCCTACTTGCAACGCACCCTCACCTCTACATATAACTTACTTTTGCGCCGCCTGCCCT